>Ga0207063_1058_pt1 | contig 24169 bp, 17 predicted proteins | sample Alteio_BWMinCont_29_FD_153462 | JGI IMG/M metagenome (GOLD analysis project Ga0207063, IMG submission 153462) | Enriched cells from forest soil in Barre Woods Harvard Forest LTER site, Petersham, Massachusetts, United States -... | ecosystem: Environmental > Terrestrial > Soil > Temperate forest >...
AAATCCCCTGGTCAATGCCATGAGTGCCGGCATTGTGAAAAACGGAGAAACAGTTTCAGCTACTTCTTACGGTGCCGGTAATCCGGTATTCATTGTCGGTTCGGCCACAGGAAAGGATGGCATTCACGGAGCGGCCTTTGCTTCCAAGGACCTGACCGAGGATTCTGCAAAAGATCTTCCGGCCGTTCAGGTAGGGGATCCGTTCCAGGAAAAACTGCTGCTGGAAGCCTCCCTGGAAGTAATAAAAACAGGCGCCGTTATTGGCATGCAGGACATGGGTGCTGCAGGTATCACCTGTTCGACATCTGAAATGAGTGCCAAAGGAAAACACGGCATGAAAATCTGGCTGGACAAGGTTCCTACACGCCAAAAAAACATGAAAGACTGGGAAATACTCCTTTCGGAATCGCAGGAGCGTATGCTGGTTGTTGTGAAAAAAGGCAAGGAAAAAGAAATCCAGCGTGTGTTTGAAAAATGGGATTTAAATTGTGTTCAGATAGGAGTGGTAACCAAAGGAGATCAGCTGGACTATTACATGGGCGAAGAACTTGTGGCCAGTGTGCCTGCAGACTCACTCGTCCTTGGCGGCGGAGCTCCGGTTTACAAAAGGGAATACAAAGAGCCGGCATATTTTGCCGAATCCAAAAAATTCGACATTGCTCAGGTTGAGGAATCAAAAGATCTGAAACCGGTATTCAGGCATTTGCTTTCCCATCCGAATATTGCGTCCAGAAGATGGGTGTTCAACCAGTACGATTCCATGGTTGGAACAGCCAATATGAGCACCAACAATTTCTCGGATGCCGCGATCGTTAACATTAAGGAAACCGAAAAAGCAATAGCCCTCACCGTTGATTGCAATGCACGTTACGTGTACGCTGACCCTGAAAAAGGCTGTGCAATTGCCGTATCAGAAGCGGCCAGAAACCTGGTTTGCAGTGGTGCAGAACCCAGTGCAGTTACCAATTGCCTGAATTTCGGGAACCCTTACAATCCTGAGGTTTACTGGCAATTTGTAGGTGCCATTAAGGGTATGGGGGCGGCCTGCCTTAAATTTAATACTCCGGTCACCGGAGGGAATGTCAGTTTTTACAATCAGTCCTCTTACGAAGGACCCGTTTTTCCAACACCGACGATTGGAATGCTTGGGATTGTGAGCAACAAGGAAAATGTAATGACCCTGGACTTTAAAAATTCGGGGGACTGCATTTACATGATTGGGGAAGCCCAGAATGATATCAATTGTTCGGAATACCTGTATTCTTTTCACAAGGTTAAAAATTCACCGACACCCTATTTTGACCTTGAAGAAGAATTTAAGGTTCAAAAAGCAGTCGCTGAAATCATCAAAGCCAAACTTGCGCAATCAGCCCACGATATTTCCGACGGAGGCCTTTTTGTGTGCCTGGCAGAAAGTTCCATGCCCAACAACCTGGGCTTCGAGCTTTTTACCGACAAGAATATCAGAAAGGATGCATTTTTATTCGGAGAAGGACAAAGCAGAGTTGTCGTCTCGGTAAAAAAGGAACAGGAAACCGATTTTATACACATTCTGAAGAGTATGGAAGTTAAATTCAGCAAACTGGGTTTCGTGACCGATTCTGAATTTAAAATTGACAATGAAACACTGCTTACGGTTTCGGATGCCAGGGATCTCTACGAAACAGCCTTGGAGAACCTGTTAAAGTAATTTGTAAATTACCCTTTTGTCGTTTGTCCGCATTTCGTTCTAAATGCGCTATAATACATTGTGCTAAATGGGATAATATATTAGCTATTTTGCACTAATATTAATACATTAAAAAAACATTTATTGATGAAGTGCAATCGGTCGTTTTAAATTGGAAAATCTATGCCGAACAAAGTGACGTAAGCCGTGAATCAAAAAGTTACATTTCTAAATTGACTAACAGTAAACGGAATATGTAATCAAACGGGAATTCTATTCAAAGTATTTGTCTTATAATATATATTATGTTAAGTTGACAGAACCGTTATACATTGCGAGATACTACTCGTATGAACTATACGCCATTGATCGGTAATGCAAAATAAAATGACGAACCTTTGCCCTCTTCGCTTTGGACCCATATCTCACCACCCATTTTTTCTAAAAAACCTTTTACTAATAGTAATCCTATTCCGGCCCCCTTATTTTCCTTTCGCGCATTCGAAAGTGTACTTATTTGTGGGGAAAAAAGTTTTTTCTGAATTTCTTTAGACATTCCAATTCCGGTATCCTTTATCTCAACAATAAGTCTACTGTTATCTCTTTGAGCTGAAACTGTAATTTTTCCACCCGAAGGAGTATATTTTATTGAGTTTGAAATGATGTTTTGAAGTATAGAAAGTAACATTTTACCATCTGCAAAAACATTTTCATTCTCTTCAATTTCATTATGAAGTGAAATGTTCTTTTCGACTGCGTTTTCACGTAACGTATCAAAAACTTTATTAACGTATCCGATGAGCTTTATGTTTTCCGGGGAAAATGCGTCCGAAGCATATTTTATTCTCGCCCATTCAACTAAATAATCGAGCATATTCAATTCATCTGTTGATGCCTTGTAAAGGAGCTCAAGGAGTTCTTTTATATCCTCCTGCTTTAACGTATCGAGATTTTCCTTAAGGTGCTTTGCGGTTCCGATAATTCCGGCTAAAGGACTTCTCAAATCATGTGAGAGCGTTGCAAGTGCAGTTTCTTTATGCGTATTGATTTCTTCCAACTCTTTTACATCCTTTTTTACAATATTTAATTCAGATGTTTGCTTCTCCTTTTCTCCGATTTGAAAACCAATTTCCGTGTTTGCACTTTCGAGTTCACTACTTTTCCATTCCAATTGCCTGGTCTTGTCTTTAATTTGCTTTTTGTTCTCATTTAAAATAGTAAGATCAGTCAGAATAATACTTAAGACAACAATTTGGTCCAATTCCACCTTATTCACAGACATTAATACCGGCACTGAAATTCCATCAATTGTACGGATGGCAATTTCCTCTTTCACTGCACCACTCCATCCTTTTTCCAGCAAAGCCTCAAAATGCTCTTTTGAAGAATCCACAATAAAATTGATTAATGGGATTCCCATCGTCCTTTCCAGTGGATGCTTTATTATAGCGGCGAAAAAAGAATTGCAGTAAAGAATAATCCCGCTTTTATCTAATGTAACTGCCCCTTCATGCATTTTTTCAATTAAAATGCGATATGTTTTATCAGCAGTATTTTCTGTATAAACTTTAAGGCCATTTTTATCCGTAGATACGAGCGCATCAACCTCTCCCGTTTTGATCAGATCAATCGTTTCTTTAGCCTGTTGTAATTGTTGCTGAAGCGCATCGTTTTCGTGCTTCAACTTTTCAGTCTCCTCTAAAAGCTCAATATTCTGTTCCGTTGCCATTTTTACGTTAGAATCGAATTCATTAAACGAGTATTTCTGAACTATTTGGTTCTGTTATTTTTTCATTTCAATAAACTTTAAATCTTTGTCCACAGAAAAAGATTCAGCACCTTTTCTATATTTGACAAATCTCCGATTAGCCGTTGTTCGGGCAAAGGAAGTTTCTTTATCAAGACGGGCACTGCAATAATATTTTCGGTAAGAGCCATAGACGGTTGCTGGTAAATATCAATGATCTCGATGTGATACCTGCCTTTTAAATATTTTTCACAAATTGCCTTAATATTTACAATTGCATGTGTGGAGTTCGGTAACATGCCGGTAATAAATAGCTGAAAGACATATTTTTCTTTTTCAATGTATTTATTCTTTGGCTTCACCTTCGACATTTATACAGATGTAATTTGATGTTCCTTAATCTTTCTTTGAGAACCAACTAAAATATTTTCTCCGTTTCTGACAATCGGGATCAGCGTAATTCCTTTGCTGGAAATAATAAATTCTCTCACCTGGTTGGAGTGTAGCATACCTCTCGATTTCATGACATATAAGCTTCTGTTGCGCTCGCCATCTGCCTCAATATCCTGTACCATCATCCAGGTATCAACCATTGATGAAATTCCCTCATCACTTGGATTTCGCTCTATTGAACCCAACGTTATTGCTGCTGTAAACATTACCGTTATTTGCTCCGTTTTTAAATAATCTACGAACCTGGTAAGCATCGACCTGATGTCACTATTGGGGCCTTCCGTCATTAAATTTGTAATCGGGTCAAGAATAACTACAGAAGGTTTTATTTCCTTTATCATTTTCTTAATGGCAATAAAATGCAATTCGAGATTTTGCAAAGTAGGTCTTGAATAATAAAAATTTAATAAACCAGACTTCATAAACCGCTCTAAAGAGAGCCCGATAGAATGCATGTTCCGGACTATCTGATTTGGCGCTTCTTCAAATGCGCAAAAAAAGCAGCGTCCGTTGTTTTTACAAATACTATGTGCAAATGAGGCTGCGACACTTGTTTTTCCTGTGCCAGCTGTTCCCGATATAAGAATGCTACTTCCAACGTAATAGCCCTTTTTATCCAGCATTTCATCCAATTGCTCAATACCTGAAGAGATTCTTCTTAAACTCGTTTTTTGCTGTAGTCCCATACTTATCACAGGGAAAACAGTAATTCCATTTTCCTCAATTATAAAAGGATACTCGTTGTTACCGTGAATCGAACCTCGATATTTAACAACTCGTAATCGCCTCGTTGTAATTTGGTTAGTTATCCTGTTATCCAGCAGTATGACGCAATCAGCTACATATTCTTCTAATCCCTGCCTGCTTAGAAAAGCATCGCCGGTTGCTGCAGTTATAATAGCGGTCACCTTTTTTTTCTTTAACCATGAGCAAAGTCTTTTGAACTCTGAACGGAGTATAATGGGGTCTAAATTGGTAAAAAGTGCATCCAATGAATCAAGTACTATACGTTTGGCTTTTACCTTATTAATGGCGTATTCAAGTCTTATAAATAAGCCTTCAATACTATACTTCCCTGCTGATTCTGCTTGATCCTGTTTGATTTGCATATACTCAACGTATATTTTGTTTTCAGCAATTCGCTTTTTAAGATCATAACCCAATGGGTTTGAATTTGTAATCAACTCATCCTTTTCTTCCTCAAAGGACATAAATACCGCAGGTTCATTATGCAAGACAATTCCATTTACCAGGAATTCCAGTGCCATAATAGTTTTTCCGCATCCGGTATTACCTACTAGTAAAGTAGGGCGGTTTTTGGGTAAGCCACCATTTGTAATATCATCGAAACCTTGAATACCGGTTGGGGATTTTTGGAATTTTGAATTCTTCGCCTTGGATTTGTTGGTTTTTAATAGCCTCATGATAAATCCGGTATTGTTAAACGTCATCTGAAACCACTTTTCCTACTGCTACTTTTTCCAGGAGCCAATCAACGGCCTCTTTTTCGTCTGAAAATACTTTCAACTCAGCAGATCGAATCCGGGCAGTCAACTCCCCGACTTTGTCTTGGTGAATAAATTCGGGAAGAGAAAGCGCAGCAATTTTTATTTTAGGACCCAAAAACCTGGCAGTCGTCTTACCCATTCTTATTCGGTCCATAAAGGGAATAAAACTATGAAGTGTGATGCCGCGCAAATCAGCCAGAACGTTGAACGTATTCAATCTTTGGCATTCTCCTGGAATCCGTTTTATTATTTCGAGAAAATCTTCAATCGCGTATTCCCCTTTGACTTTTAAAATGAGGTAATTGACCGCCTTCGATATTTCATATGTTAATTTCATAGTGAAGTAAAAGGGGGCCTTGCTTCACCGGTCCCCTTTTATCCTGAGACAACAGATTAATACGGTTCTTCTTTAGGAGTTTTATCGTTCTTGTTTTCGTCAATTGGTTTGTTATCCATATCAGGATTCATAACCTTTCCGTCTTTATCGATACACTCCCCGTTTTTCAATTCCATCTGGGTCCCGTCTTTCTTAATAATGGTTCCGTCGGTTTTAATTTTGGTGCCGTCATTAAGTTTGGTCTCCTTGTTTAACTCCTTACCCTGATATACAACTTTAACCTTTCCATCCTTCACCCTTGCACAATACTTTTCAGGATGATCGTCGCCATTCCTGTTTCCGGTTATTGAGTACGCCGAATAAACCCCCAAAACAATCAGGGCAATCAGTATCGGCATTTTTATCAGACTGATAAATTTCCATTTGTCTTTTTTTGAATTTGTTTCCATTGCTTTAATTTTTAGTTTGATTTTTTATTTTATTCATAAATTGTAAATACGTCAACAAAGTTATAGGCCACCTCCCCCACTCCTTTGGAATTTTCGACGGGAAAGAATAAGAAAGTGGTATTCGGGCTATATGCATTGCCGGTAAATAAAAAGGCTGTTAAACATATAGGTTTAACAGCCTTAAATTTTGCAGCCTTTTATTTCTTACTTCTGAACAATAAACGAACCTTTTTTTAGTGGTTCTCCCTGCCTGTTCATAATGGAATAAAAATAGCCTCCGCCCTCCATGTCCTCCGTCTGAAGGTTAACCGTGTTTGCGCCTGCGATATTCAATTTGTTCAGCAATTGTCCGTTTGCATTGTAAACAAAAAGGGTTTCGGCTGTCTGAGCATTTTCCAGGGAGAACGTAACTCCGTATTTTCCGGCAGGATTTGGATACACCTTCACATTGGCCTGAGGAAGCGTAATGCTACTTACCCCTGAAATTGTAGGATCTTCATAGGATGCACTTCCTTTGTTTTTGGTATTCTGAGTGACCGTCATCACTGGCCCTTTTACTGTATTGTTGTACCACGAATAGGTGGTCACTGTATCAACAGTTGCAGGGGGGTAGAAACTCGAACCTAAAAAGGTGCTGTCCGTTGTAATGGCAACCTGTTTTACACGAAGACAAGACCCCATGCTTCCGGCAGGTGTTGTCAGTGTACCCCAGGCATCTCCCGTAAATTTCTGAACAGTGGTCGAGGTTAATTTATACCCTACTCCTGAAATAGAGTAACGGTAGGTATTTGAAACAGGACTGCTGTTGTATGTAAATGGAACAGGTATAAAAAGATCTCCCGAAGGGCGGTAATACAGTTCAAGCCCACCTGTCCCGGCAGACTTTTTTGCATCGTATATTCCGTCTATATAAAAGCCACTGCCAGTGTTGAAATAATACTCAGCAGTCGAATCCATTTTATTATAGGCTGCCAGGTCACTTGCATTCCATCCCGTCTGATAGGCTGCGGGCAAACTTGCCACGGTTACTAATTTTATGTACGAAGTGTCCTGTTTGGCAATAACAAAAAAACCGGTACCGTAATTCCAGGTCTGGCTTGCACCAGCGGCAGTGACGGTATGATTTAGACTTGTGTCAGTGACTGATCCGTAGGAGGTTCCCAGAACGGGTAAGTCAGAAGAAGTAATTGTAATCTGTGCCATAGTTGCAACAGGCAGAGCCATTAATAAGAATGCTTTAGTAATCTTTTTCATTTAGCTGGGTATTTAGTTAACAATTTAGGTTTAGTTGCTGCTTAATTTGCTAACCATTAATGAATGTAGAATCTGTTCTGCATGATTAACGGTGTCCACTTTTGGCAGAATTTTTTCTATTCTGCCTTTTCTGTCAATTATGAAAGTGGTTCTCAAAATTCCATCGAATGATTTCCCAAATACTGTTTTTTTGCCCCAAACGCCATAGGTATTGATTATACTTTTATCTGTGTCGGCAATCAGTCTGAAAGGAAGATTGTATTTATTAATAAACTTTTGATGTGAATTTTCGTCGTCGGAACTTACCCCGATAATTTCGATGTCATTGGCTTTCAGAATGTCATAATTGTCCCGAAGGTTGCACGCCTCTTCCGTGCAGCCCGAGGTATCATCCTTCGGGTAAAAATACAGCGCGAGTCTTTTGCCCTTGAATTCCGCCAGATTCAGGACCTTTCCGTTCTGATCGATTCCTGAAAAATCCGGAGCAAGATCTCCTTCTTTGAGATAAGTCGCCGATTTGTCTTTCAATAGTGCTTGCATAAGTCCCACGGGCTGATTTTTTTGTTAGTTGCTTTTTGCTGAAAATTTTGCTCAAAAATAGGATGGTATTTTCAATCCGACGTTGACTTTTCGGTAAAGCGGCATTTTCTATTGCCAAAAAAAATGTTCAGCTATCAACTAATCCTGACTGACGAAATTATCAACAACTTGTACCCGTTTATGGCAACCTTTAAGGTCTCCATTTGTAAATTTCAGTCTCCGGTTTAGTGCGTTTACTCATCCGATTTCAAATGAACCAAAAAGAAAAAATAATCCTAATTGACGACCAGTCGTACGAGGTGGACCTGGTAAACCAGGCTCTGGCAAAATTGCATCTGGACTATGAAATAATCTATTTTTCAAATGCCAGGGATGCGTATAACTATTTTGAAAAAACAAAAGACCCTATTTTTATTATTATTTCTGACATCAATATGCCAGGAATGAATGGAATAGAATTAAGAAAGGAAATTGACGGAAACGGCAAATTAAAAAAGAAAACCATTCCATTTATTTTTTTCAGCTCTTCAACAAAGGAAGGTGATGTCGATGAGGCCTATGATTACAATGCACAGGGTTATTTTAAAAAACCGCTGGGCCTGGATGAAACAACCGAGCTTTTTGATATCATTATTAAATACTGGCAAAAGTGTAAGCATCCCAGAAAAGAAGAAGCTACCTCTCCGTTCAATTTTTACAATATAAACATGCCCTGACGTTGAGAAATCCGGTTGAAAAAACGGGTGTTAAAGCAGGGCTTCTGACTTTTCTATGCCTTGTCACCCTTTTTTTTCTTGTTAAGACCTTTTTCAGGTTAACCCTAGTAACGGTGCACTTATTTTATATTCCGGCACTGGCTATAGGTATTTGGTACGGCATTCTCAGGTTAAAGAAAAAAGTAACCAGTCAGGATTTTTATTTGAAAGGTTTTGCCGAAGGGATTTATGTATCATTTATAGCGGTGCTTCTTTTTGCTGCGTTTCTTGGAATATACCTCCAATTCGTTGATTTTGATTTATTAAAAAGTATTCGGGCTGATCGCACCTACATCAGCGGCTTTTCAATTTTTACCGTATTAAGTATAGAAGGCGTTGCCTGGGGTTTGATAATTTCCCTGGTTATTATGGACTATTTTGAATAGCCAGCGATCGTCCCTGATCAGACAGCCGGTTTATTATTTCCTTTGGTATTTCTCAATACAATTGCAATCCCTGCCACAACCAGCAACATATGCGTTGGTCCTCCAAGGGCATAACCAAAAAACGCAATCGCCCAGATCATAATAAGTATTTCTGCTGCTGTATAAAGTAAGTTTTCCATAATTAATCAGATAACCGGTAGATACTACTAATTTAATTTTTCCAAGGTGAGGGGTTCATTGGGATGAGCGGGCTGAAATTCCATTTCTGCTTCAATCCGGGACTTCATCAAAACCAATGTTGCAAATGGTACTGATTTTAATTCATCCTCAGAAAAAGCAGGGTCATGCGCTGCTATATACTGTATCAAAACTTCCCGGATTCGCATTTTAACCTGTGACCTATTTTCGCACTATTTTTCAAATAGTATGCCATCGCTTTTCTGCAGACGAAATCAACAAAATTCTTCAGGGCTTAAAGGCTCTTGTACTCAGTTTGGGGAAATTCCTACACAACCCTGTTTCAGCTATACAAAATCTGCTTCTGTCGAATTTTTACGTAAAAAGATGAGATCCATTGTAAACTTGTCCTTCGGATGAGAACGTATTCTCAGGAACAATTCAGTTAATCTATACGTAAGAAACATGAAAAACAAATCACCTGAAAAAAGTAAAAATGGACAAAATGATGCTGTGAAGCCTCAAAAACATATTCCCGGAAAACCGGACAAAAATCCTGATCCAACCAGGACAAGACCCGGAGTTAATGAACCGGAAAAAATTGATCCGACGCGAATTGATGAACCCGAACCCGAAGAAACGGAGACCAATTATGCAGATGGTCGTCCTGCCAAATCTAAAGGGAAAAAAAAGTGACTTTCACTTTTTCCGCGACACCTTCGAATTCACCCCCGGATTGGACATAGATACCTAAATTACTTGTATCTGCCGGGTTGGGCAAGTGAATATAAAAGGCATAGGTATTTCGTTCCCCCTCTTTACTGATTTCGCTGAACAATCTTACGCAATTTCTCTTTCTTTTGGCAAATCCCTTTGTCTGCAATTCAGAAGTGAGGAAACTATCCCAAAATCCTTTGCTGACCTTGATTTCAGCCTCTATTTTTATCCAGGCATCTGAGGCACTGCTACCGCCGGTTTTCGGACTCAGCCTGGTTGCGAGCAAAAGAAGCATTTTGTTTCCGTTCGCCTGTAACCGCAGCGCGGTATCAGCGCTTGCTACCAATTCCTTTTTGTACCTGTTTTCGTTACCTAAATATTCATTTGTATCCAGCGTACTCAGGTCCAAAGGTGTCGGGTCAGGATTCAGGTAAATTCTTCCGTAATAGGTTCTGTTCATCTGATCGTAATGCAAAATCCGTTTGTTGTACTGCACAAGCTGGAACAGATTCACCCCCGTCAGGTACAACCCCAAAGCAAGAAAAATAAATCTCCATTTTTTCTGACTGATCTTTTCAATGTAAGCAGCCAAAGGGAGCGCAAAAACCGGATAGGATTGAGAAAGCGCACGGGTCGAATAACTTCCGCCGTACCTCCAGTCAAACCAGGAAATAACAATGTAAATGTTCAATAAACAAAACCACAAGACTGATTTTTTAAACGGATAGGAGTTCAGGTAAAACAGACCGGCGATGAAGAATACGGTTACCGGAGTATAAATGAACCAACCCTTTTCCCACCCTACAAGGACTCTGAAAAACGGATTCAGGAATACCCATTTACTGCCCACGTCGTAAATAAAAAATCCGGTAGCTATTTGCCAGTAGATCAGCTGAGGCAAGACGCCAAGAAACAGAAGAACAAGCGCAAGGTAAATGTGGTTCTTGTGCATCTTCACCAGCTCCCACTTCTTTTTTGCGGATTCTTTTGTTTCTGTTCCCCAAAGCAAAGGAATACATATCATGATGGCTTCTGTCGGCCTGCAGATTGCCGCCAAACCTATAGTGTAGCCGATCACTGAGGCCAAAAGAACACCTGGCTTTTCATGCCACCTGATAGTCAGGTAAACAATCAATGCATACAAGGGGAATATAAATCCATGACTTTGTGCGCTGTCTATCGCAACGTATTGAATAATATTGGTTGCCAGCATAAGAAGCAGTAGTGTAATGGCTGTGGTATGGTCGCTGAAATACCTCAACAGTATCGTTCTGAGCAAAAATAACGCCAGCAGGCCATACAGCAATACACCAAAGGCAATTGCGTACTGGTAGGGAGCCGAGAACCCGTCTGCCTCGTAATGAAACGTTTTGGCGATCCCGTGCCCGATAAGAAACAATGGGGTTTCTAAAATCGCCACCCCGCCGAGGTACTTGAATACAAACTTATTGTCTTTGTAAATGTTTGCCTGATAGAACTTCCCTCCTGAAAGGGAATACTTTTTATCCATTTCCGGAAACCATTTCAGGGAGGTCACATCGTGATAAATAAAGATTCCGGGTAGGTACATATAATAACCGAGCGCATCCCAGGTTGTGACCTTCAGGTCGTATTTCGATTCCAGACCCGAATAGGACAATCGGTATTGCAGCAAAACAATACTGATGATGCAGCAGGCAATTAAAGAATAGACGTTTTTCATGAATCAGCGGAGCAAGGTAATATTCCCCTTTTCTGAAATCTTTTTCCCGGTCTGCAGACTGGCGTTGAGGTAATAAACGTAAACACCTTCTTCTGACTTTGCATCGTTGTATAATCCGTTCCAGCCCGCGTTCGGATCGGTTGATTTGAAAACGTTTTCTCCCCAGCGGTTATAAACAAGAAAATTCATATGAACAATACAGGTTCCCCGTACATAGAGAACATCGTTCTGACCATCCCCGTTTGGAGAAAAAGCTTTTGGAACAAAAACATCCCCGCAGGACGGTTCAACAGTGATGGTAACCGAAGCTGTTGAACTGCAGCCATTACTATCCGTGACGGTTACTGTAAATGTGGTGGTTTGGGAGATTTCAAGGGTTGGATTCTGCACCAAAGAATCTTTCATGCTTCCGCCGTTCCATAAATACTGTAAGCCGCCCGAAGCATTGAGCGTTGTCTGGGTTCCCGAAATGATAGTCTGATTGCTGCCGGCAGAGGCGGCCGGAGGGTTGAAAACGGTAATGGTAAGACTCGATGTCGAGGTACAGCCGCTGGCATCTGTCGCAGTAAGGGAATAGGAAACGGTAGCCGTTGGTTTCGCTACAACTGGGCTTCCGGTAACGGATGATAAACCAGTGGACGGCAACCAATTGTAACTCACAAATCCACTGCTGCTCAGAGTCGTTGAATCCCCCAGGCAAAACGCCGAATCGCTTGCTGTAATGAAAACCGGAGCGCCCGCACCGACACTCTTCACAACAGCTGTTGACAGGGTACTGCAACCTTTTGCGTCTGTAACAGTCAGGGAATAGGTTCCGGCAGCCAGATTGGCTGCCAGGGAATCCGTTGATCCCGAAGACCAGGAATAGGTATACAGAGGACTCCCTCCTTTGACAATAACAGAAGCAGATCCATTGGATGAAGTACAGGTAGCCGGTTGAATTAAAATCGAATCGCTTAAGCCGCCGGTAGTTCCGACAAACAGGCTCAGGGACTGGGTGCAGGAATTGGCATCGCTTACCGTTACGGAATAATTTCCCGAAGCCAGGCCCAAAACTGTCGGACTTGTTGCTCCTCCCGGAGCCCAGTTGTAAGAAAAGGCGCCTGTTCCTCCCGCAGCAGAGACCGCGGCCTGACCGTTTGAAGCAGAACAGGAAGACAAAACCGTGGAGGGTGTCAGAACGATTTTAGCCGGAGAACTGACCATCAGACTTGTATCCGTTTTGCAACCTGAATTGTCAGTAAGCGTTACACTGTAGGTACCGGCCATTAAACCCGAAACGGTTGCACTACTCGATCCGTTGCTCCAGTTATAGGTATAGGGCGGATTTCCACCGGACGGATTCATGCCTATGCTGCCTGAACTTTGGCCGAAACAGGTATTGCTGGTTATCGAAACGGATTTCATACTTAAACCTGACGATGACAAAACCACCGTTGCAGAAGTTGCGGTACAGGATCCTCCATCGGTCATTGTAAGGGAATAATTTCCGGCCGCAATATTCGATAGGGTTGCAGCTGTTGAACCACTGGACCAGGCATACGTAAAGGCCGGGATACCACCGCTTACAGAAACGGTTATTCCTCCACCCGATCCGCATCCGGCACTGGTTGGCGTAAGGCTGCAGCTAAACGGCGAAGAAACGGTGACCTGGAGGGGGACTCTGAAAAAACCGGGGCAGGAGCTTACATAATACGTTGTGGTAGTGTTTAGAACAGGGGTCGTAAAAGCAGGTCCTGTTCCCAGTATAGTACCTCCTGTTAGGGAATCATACCAAATTAAACCTGCACCTGCCGGGGGTGTTCCGCTAAAACTTGCGCTCAGGTTCAGCGAAGCTCCTCCGCATAGTGCGGTGTCTCTGGTCACAATATTGTAGGTTGCCAGACTTTGGTTCATTAACCCGCTTGCCCCGCTTGTCGCACCATTTGGGGGGAACAACTGACCAGCCTTGTTTACCAGGGGGCTGTTGGTCGTGCCGTTCGCTCCTCCGTTTACCTGCTGAGCCAATACTCCGGCACTGATTGCGATGTATCCTCCCCCTCCTCCGCCGCCCGGACCCTCCGCTTCGGTTGGCGCTCCAAAATCCAAAGCCCCTTTTACAACGTTCTGGTTCCCTCCGTTTCCCCCATTTGCAAAAGCCTGAAGAGTTCCGGCAACAGTAGAATTGATCAGAATTGTACCACCTGCACCGGCCCCGCCTGCTGCATCTATTCCGATATAGATTGTCGGGGAGGGATTACCGGTTGTGTTTCCCCCGTTAAGACCGTTTGCAAGCAACTGACCTGATCCTGAAACCGTACCGTAGCACTGGATATAAATGAGACCTCCGCCATTTCCCCCACCACCTTCGTATCCATTATCACCCTGACCGGCACCACCACCACCGCCCATATATACCCTGCCGGTGCTGTAATCGAGTGGTCTTCCGCCAAAGCCGCCGACGATGCTTCGGTAATCTCCTCCCCAGGCATGGTTACCGGGAGCTACGGTGAGCGGGTTGTTTGGTTTGTTGGCCCAGGAATAACCGCCCCTTCCCCCGCCGGTGGAAGGCAGTAATGGAACCCATGCGCCTTCAAGAGCCCAGGCCGCATTGTAGGCCGGATTCGGAACCCCTCTCCCGTTCCAAAGCAAAACACTTGCATTGCCGGCATTCGCACCTCCGCCACCACCTGCATTCCAGGAACAACCGCCTCCCCCTGCATTGGCAAGTGCTCCCCTGCCGTATTCTCCAATCCGTACATTGTAAAACGTTTCAAAACCGGCTATTCCCTCACCTTTAAAGGCGCCCCAATCTACATTGGAAGTGCCGCTGAAATTTTCATTACCGCTTGTGGCCGGAGTGGTCACCGTATCGGCTCCTCTGAAACCACGACCCGAAACATCTATGCTGGCTCCAGTATTGATCAGCGTGTTTCCGCTGACTTCGACCACACAAAGGCCTCCCACAATTCCGTTCCAGGCTTGTGCAGTTAATACCCCGGGAGCATTTATGGTGAGTGAAGTGTACCGGGGCACCCGGACAACCTGGGTTCGTCCCGAATCGGCCAGGTAATTGTTAAGCAAAGGGCAGGAAAGATTTATTGTTGTCGCGTTGGGTACATTTAAAACCTCGGCGAACTCATACGTACCGGTTCCGTTGTAGGCCAATACCTGACCAATGCTGCTGTCGTTCGGGAGCGTAACCAGTGGTGAGCCTCCGGTAAAATCTCCCAATACCCATGCCCCCTGCGTCTGATAGATGAACAGCAGATCTCCCGGAGCAAGGTTGGAAGCGAACCTCAGGTTGGAATTCAAAGTGCTTGAGCTGACCTTGATAGAGGTGTTTCCGGTTGAAGCATTTACTGTGAGGTCGATAAACTCGTTCACAATGGTGTTCGCCGCATTGACCGTAACGACCCCGTTTTTTCCCCGCTGGCCGAACAAAACGGCAGAAAGAAAAACCAAGCCGCCCAAAAGACCTAATCTTAGAATATTCATCAGGATTTCTTAATCACGCTGTCTGAACAAGGTACGATTTTTTTTACCCTGTTACAAGACCGGCTTACCCTGCAGCATGAGTTCGCGTATGTCTTTAACCGGTGCACTTCCATAGCTGAGGAATTTTTCGTGAAAGGCTTTGAGGTTGAATTGGTCGCCCATTTTTTGTTTCATTTCTTCCCGGAGGTCGTAAATCTCGGTGAAACCCGTAAAATAACAGCAAAGCTGAACCTGCGTAAGGGAAACTCTTCTCCATTTGCCTTCGGCTTCGGCCTTTTGCTGGAAAGCTTCTTTGGTCAGCAAATTCAGGGCCTCTTCTTTTTCCATTCCAAGGGTGTGAACACTGTAATCAAGAATGGTATTGCAGACCGAGCGTAAGTGCCATTTGTAATACATCAGCCACATTTCGGGCTCGTTATTTCCATAACCGTTTTCCATCATCATCCGTTCGGTATAAACAGCCCAGCCTTCAATCATGGCGTTGTTTCCAAAAAGGGATTTGATCAGGCTTGGGCTTTGGTTGCTGTAAATCAACTGCGTATAATGACCTGGAATAGCTTCGTGAATACTTAAAATCTGAAGAATACAACGGTTGTACTCGCGGAGGTAGCTTTCTGCTTTTTCAGGAGCCCAGGAAGAAAGTGAACCCACGTTGTAATACGTATTGGCGTTCTTGTCATAAGGGCCCGGAGCATTTATAGATGCTCCGGCCACGCCCGCCATATACGCCGGTTCCTTTCTTACAACCAGGGGCTTTGAAGAATCAATGGTAATCAGATTTTTCTTTTTAATAAATTCAACCAAAACCGGAATCCGCTGTTCAATGGAAGTCTGGAAGGAATCAGCAGGTACGTGATTCAGTGAAATTTTTTCAAGAACCTTGCTTGTCAGTACAAGATTATCATCTGGCATTTTCTCATCACCGAAATACTTGTGCCAGAGTGATTTGCTGATCTTGGCCATCTCCAGGTGCAGCTCGTCCTTGCGTTTGAGAGCACGCTGGTAGATTTCCTCAGCCGTAAAGCGAGATTGAATATCAAATCCGAACTTTGTACCGTACAATTCCTTCCCCAGATGAAAACTCCTTGGTGTTTCGTTTTTCATCCTTTTCAGCCATTCCGAATAATCCTTTACGGCCTTTGCTGCCAGGCCAATCCGGGTTTCAAATTCGTTCTTAACTGCCGGGTCAAGGTCCGACTCTTTAACAGAATCCACAAGGTCTTTTTCCAGCACCGAAACCGAGTTGAGGTTTTGTTCAATGCCTAGCTTTGTATGTTCTTTGGTAGGGTTTTTAATGTATTTTTCTGCTGATTCATAATAGGCCGGTGTGTTCTTCAGCCTTCCAAAAATTCCCATGAGTCGCACGTCCAGCTTCGCATAATTGGCATTGAGCAACTCCGCAATTCCGCTAACCACATTGTAATCTGAAGGATTCCATTCAAATGATTTGTAATCGGTATTGTTCCAGATCAGCTCTTTCAGCTGGTTTTCGATCAGGTAGTAATCGGTCTTGTTGTTGGAGGAAAGCTTTGCGGGATCAAACGTTTTCAGGGAGTCAAGGTTGGCCTTTACAAAATTGTTTTCTCGATTTCTGCTTTCTTCAGAAGGAACGATTAACACACTGTCGTATTTGTGATAGCCCTGACTGGACGCCCAGCCGGGATATATTTTCCAAAGCGCTTCAATAAAGCTGCCTTTGTACGAATCGAAACGCACATCAGACATATCCTGAATCTGACCGGCGGGTTCTTTTTTTCCACTGTCCTTACAGGCGATCAGATTTGCCGAAACAACAATAAAATACAGCACTTTTTTCATATTGATTCTTTTTTTTAATTCGCCAAAGTTACTTGTTTTTCCCTACTTTTAGGCCTCTAAAAAAAACCACATGAACCGTATTTTGTACCTGTTGCCCATTTCGATTCTCTGTGCCTGTTCAAACGGCAAAGTTGAAACCAAAAAATCCGCCCCACTCCAATATCCACAGACCAAAAAAGTGGACTCCAGTTCTGCTTATTTCGGAACAACGATTCCCGACCCCTACCGCTGGCTCGAAGACGACAACTCCGCCGAAACCGCCGAATGGGTAAAGGCCGAAAACAAAGTCACGTTCGACTATTTATCCAAATTGCCTTACCGGGAAAAAATAAAACAGCGGCTTAGCAAAGTCTGGAACTACGTGAAATGCGGAACCCCCTTTAAGGAAGGAGCATACACGTTCTTTCTCAAAAACGATGGTGTTCAGAACCAAAGTGTTTTGTACGTGCAAAAGGGTAATGAAGAGGCACACACACTGATCGATCCGAACAAACTTTCTGCGGAAGGGACTACCGCCCTTAGTTCTCCTGTTCCCTGCAAAGGCGGACATTTGCTGGCTTATATGCTTTCCAAAGCCGGATCAGACTGGACCGACATCCATGTAATGGATGTGAATTCGGGTGTGGAAAAAAAGGATGTTTTGAAATGGGTCAAATTCAGTGGCATTTCCTGGAGGGGCGATAAGGGCTTTTACTACAGTCATTACGACGAACCCAAAGGAGGCCATGAGTTGTCCAGGAAAAACGAATTCAGCAAAGTTTATTTTCATACCCTCGGGGAAGACCAGGCCAAAGACCTGTTGGTTTTTGAAGATAAAGAACATCCAACCCGCAGTTTCGGCGCTGCTCTTTCTGAAGATGAGCGGTTTCTGTTTATCGAAGGTTCTGAAACAACCAGTGGAAACTCCCTGATGGTAAAGGATCTGAGCAAACCTGCCGGTGACTATATTCACCTGGTGGACAATTTTGAAAACAACTACGGTGTTATCGACAACATCGGAGGCCAGTTGCTGGTCATTACCGATAAAAATGCCCCCAAATACCAGCTTGTCCTGATTGACCCGTCCAGACCGGAACCCAAAGACTGGAAAGTGATTATTCCTGAAAGCAAGGACCTGCTTCAATCGGTAAGTCTGGCAAATGGCAAGATTGTGGCAAAAGTACTGAAGGACGTCACAAGCCATATCGCTATCTATTCATTGGAAGGCAAGCAGGAAAGTGAAATCAAACTGGGTGGTCTTTGCATGGTCGATGAAATCAATTCGACTCGAAAAGACAGCGTTCTGTTCTATTCCTATGTAACCTATACCAATCCGGTAACCATATTCAAATACAATGTAAAAACAGGAACATCAAGTGTTTACTTCAAGCCTCAGGTTGATTTTAATTCGGATGCTTATGAGACCAAACTTGTTTTTTACCCAAGCAAAGACGGAGTAAAAATACCCTTGTTTATAACATGCAAAAAAGGGCTCACGCTGGACGGAAACAATCCCTGCTTCTTATATGGATACGGTGGATTTAACATCAGCAATACACCCCGTTTCAGTACCAGCACGGTCATTTTTCTTGAACAGGGAGGCGTTTACGCTGTCGCGAATCTGAGAGGCGGAGGAGAGTACGGAGAAGCCTGGCACAAAGCCGGAACAAAATGCAATAAACAGAATGTGTTCGACGATTTCATCGCCGCAGCGGATTACCTGGTTGCTGAAAAGTATACCAGTCATTCCAAACTCGCCATTCACGGCCGCTCCAACGGTGGTTTGCTGATCGGAGCAACCATGACTCAACGACCCGACCTCGCGAAGGTCGCTCTTCCCGGGGTCGGGGTACTTGACATGCTGAGGTATCACAAATTCACCATTGGTTACGCATGGGCAAGTGATTACGGAACGAGTGACGACAAAGACGAATTCAATTGCCTTTACAAATATTCTCCGCTTCACAACGTTAAAGAGGCGAGTTATCCCGCGACGATGGTACTTACAGGGGATCACGACGACCGGGTTGTTCCGGCCCACTCCTTTAAGTTTGCCGCAACGCTGCAGGAAAAAAACAAAGGTGACAACCCTGTCCTGATCCGTATTGATGTCAACGCCGGACACGGAGCCGGAAAACCCGTTTCCAAACAAATTGAAGAACAGGCAGACATCTGGAGTTTTGTATTTTACAATCTGGGTGTAGAGCCCAAGCTATGATCTCGGTATCCAACCTTTCACTTCGCTACGGCAAGCGTAAATTATTCGATGAAGTCAGCATCAAATTTACGCCCGGAAACTGTTACGGGGTAATCGGCGCCAATGGTGCCGGGAAATCGACTTTTTTGAAGATCCTTTCAGGAGAAATCGAGGCCACTACGGGACAGGTCTCCATAACTCCGGGAGAACGCATGAGCGTTTTGAAGCAAAACCACTTTGAATTCGATGCCTTTAGCGTATTACAAACCGTTATGATGGGCAATAAAAAGCTCTGGAGTGTTATGAAAGAGAAAGACGCTCTTTATGCGAAGGCCGATTTCAGTGATGCCGACGGAATCAAGGCCTCGGAGCTCGAAATTCTTTTCGCCGAAATGGAAGGCTGGAATGCTGAAAGCGATGCGGCCACCATGCTTGGCGAACTGGGTGTGAAAGAAGAATTTCACCAGCGCCTGATGGCGGATATGAATGGAAAGGAAAAAGTGAGGGTATTGCTTGCACAAGCCCTTTTCGGAAATCCGGACATCCTCCTGCTCGACGAACCCACCAATGACCTGGATGTGGAAACCATAGACTGGCTCGAAAATTTTTTGGCGGATTTTCAAAATACGGTAATTGTCGTATCGCACGACCGTCACTTTCTGGATGCCGTCTGCACACATGTAGCGGATATTGATTTTAACAAAATAAAACTGTTTACCGGAAATTACAGTTTCTGGTACGAGTCCAGCCAGCTGGCACTAAGGCAAAAATCAGACCAGAACAAAAAACTCGAAGACAAACGGAAGGAATTGCAGGAGTTCGTTGAGCGTTTCAGTGCAAATGCATCCAAATCCAAGCAGGCCACTAGCCGTAAGAAATTGCTCGAAAAACTGGTTATAGAAGATATTGTTCCCAGCACTCGTAAATATCCCGGGATCATTTTTAAAGCCGACAGAGATTGCGGTGATCAGATTCTGCTTGTCGAAAGTCTGAATAAAAAGGCTTCGGATGGTACCATTTTGTTTTCTGAAGTCGGCTTTACCATGACAAAAGGGGACAAAGTTGCTGTTCTTTCGCGTGACCATTCTGCTATTACTTCTTTTTTTGAAATCCTGATGGGAAATGAAAAGGCGGATTCGGGTAAGTTCGATTGGGGAAGCACCATTACCAGGAGCTACCTTCCGAATGAAAACGCTCAATTTTTCAAGTCGGATGACAACCTGATCGACTGGCTCAGGCAGTACTCAACTGATAAACTGGAAACGTATATCCGCGGTTTTTTGGGTAAAATGCTTTTTTCAGGAGAGGAAAGTCTTAAAAAATGTTCGGTTCTCTCGGGAGGAGAAAAAGTGCGGTGCATGATTTCAAGGATGATGCTGACCAACGCCAATTGCCTGATTCTGGATGAACCCACCAATCACCTCGATCTGGAATCCATCACTGCATTTAACGACGCATTGAAAGACTGGAAGCATGTCGCTCTTTTTACCTCGCATGATCATGCATTTGTTCAAAGTGTTGCCAACCGGATTATTGAGCTTACTCCAAACGGAGTTATTGACAAACGGATGAGTTACGACGAATACCTGACGGACGCTTCGGTAAAGCTACAGCGCGAAAAACTGTATCCGAAACTGCTCAAAGCCTGAGCTGACAGCATATGCAGATCAGATTAAACAAATTCATCAGCGATACCGGATTCTGCTCCAGAAGAGGAGCAGACCAACTGATAGAAGACGGACGTGTACTGGTTAACGGGCAACGACCCGAACTTGGAACCAAAGTCAGCAGTGCCGACCTGATCACCATCGACAACAAACCACTCGTTGCAAAAAAAGAAAGGATTTACCTGGCCTTCCACAAACCAGTCGGTATTACCTGTACAACTGAACTGCATATCAAAGACAACATCATCAGCTATATCAACTATTCCGAACGCATTTTCCCGGTCGGCAGACTCGACAAACCATCCGAAGGCCTTATCTTCCTTACCAATGACGGGGATATTGTAAACAAAATACTCCGAGCGGGAAACAATCATGAAAAAGAATATATTGTAACAGTGGACAAACCCATTACGGAGAAGTTCATCGATCAAATGAGCAAGGGAGTTCACATCCTGAATACCATTACAAAACCATGCTTTATTCAAAAAGAGGGCGATTACCGCTTCCGGATCGTACTTACCCAGGGACTTAACCGCCAGATCAGAAGAATGTGCAAGGCGCTGGATTATTCGGTCGTTAAATTGAAAAGGATCCGGATCATGCATATCCGGCTTGAAGGCATTGGGGTTGGCCAGTGGAGAAATTTTACAAAATCAGAAATGGACAAGATGAATGAACTGATTTCTCATTCGATTAAAACCAAAGAGGTCTCTTAACCCGGCAAATTACGTATCTTTAAAGAAAACAGATTTTGACATTTAACGATTTTCATTTTGAAAAGGAACTCATGGAAGGATTGGATTCCATGGGATTTTCCAAACCTACCCCTATTCAGGAACAGGCCATTCCTGTGATCATGAACAACAGGGACATCATTGCCTGCGCCCAGACCGGAACAGGGAAAACGGCAGCTTATCTTTTGCCCATCATCAATAAATTATCAAAGGAGCCATCTGATTTTGTGAACACGCTGATCATTGCCCCTACCCGCGAATTAGCCATTCAGATTGACGAAGCCCTTCAGGGCTTCGCCTACTTTGCCCCTGTAAGCTGTATTGCCATTTACGGCGGGAACGACGGATTTTCATTTGAACAGGAAAAGAAAGCCCTCACACAGGGCGCCAATATAATTGTAGCTACGCCCGGCCGGCTGATTTCTCATTTGAATATGGGCTACGTAAAAATGGAAAAGCTTGAACACCTCATTCTGGACGAAGCCGATCGTATGCTGGATATGGGATTCAGCCTGGACATCAATAAAATTATCGGTTTTCTTCCCAAGAAGCGTCAGACCCTGCTTTTTTCTGCGACTATGCCGCCGAAAATCAGAACCCTGGCCAAACACATTCTGATTAATCCGGAACAGATTAACATCTCTCTGTCAAAACCTGCCGAAGGCGTGCTGCAAGGTGCATATGTGGTTTACAACACCCAAAAGAAGGAATTGCTTAAAGGCCTTCTGAAAGGTAAGGACCTGGCCAGCATTATTGTTTTTTCTTCTACAAAAGAAAATGTGAAACAACTTGAACGCGAGTTGCTGAAACTCCGGTTCAATGTTGCGGCCATACACTCTGATCTGGAGCAGGAACAACGGAATGAGGTACTCCGGGATTTTAAAAACAGAAAAATACAGACACTTGTTGCAACAGACATACTTTCAAGAGGAATAGATGTGGACTCCATCGGCCTGGTTGTCAATTACGATGTACCAGGTGACGCAGAAGACTATATTCACAGGGTCGGAAGAACGGCACGTGCCGAATCAACAGGAATAGCCCTAACCTTTATCAATCCTGAGGATCAACGCAAATTCAAAAAAATCGAGGAACTGATTGGTTCTGAAGTTAAAAAACTTCCGCTGCCCGAAGGTCTTGGTCCTGGACCGGAATACAATCCTGAAAAAAATGAGGGAAAACCGCGCAGACGTTACTGAGTTTCTGCATTGAAGGCCGCCTCAGTTATCGGAAGATCGTCTTTAAAGTAGAAGGTCTGGCCCCAGGCCCAGATACTTTTCCTGTAAATTGCAGCGTTGTTTCCCCTCACCACATAAAGCTTTACTATTTTGCAGTTTCCTTCCTGAGATTTTTCTTCCGTTATTCCCTGAGGGTATTTTGAAACGAGGGCATTCACATATTGTTTTTTTGTATCCGGATCTGCGTCCTTTGGTGGTGCCACAATTACACCGGATTTCTGCGGATTGGACACCGCAGTAACCTGAACCGAAGCAGGTTTTACAGCAGCTGCCGCCTTTTCTTTTGCCAACAGGTCGTTGATGACGGTAATTTTGTCTTTGGGATATTTTTCATTCGGCATAACGGCCAGAGCATCCTGATAAATCAATTTAGAGGCTTTGTACTGTTTCAACAAAAATTGTTTGTCGGCCTTTTCTATCAAATCCTTGTACTTCGCTTTTTTTTCTTTATCGGCTTCTGAAGCTGCTTTATCTGCAGCAAGTTTATTCGCTGCTGCTTTTTCGGCAGCGGCTTTGTCTGCGGCTTCCCTGGCACTCCTTGCTGCGGCCAGGTCTTCCAGTTTTTTAATCTCCGCAAGCCGGTCCTTGGGAAACTGCTCCGCCGGCTTAATACTCAGTGCTTCGTTGTAACCGGTTTTTGCCGTTTCGTAATCTTTTGACTCAAAGGATTTGTTTGCTTTACCCAAAGCGAGTATGTGCCTGTCACTGAGTTCTTTATCTCTTGCGGCCTTGTCCTTTTCACTAGCCTCCCGGTTTGCCTGTTCCGAAAGAATTTTTTCAATTTCCGCGAGTTTCGTTTTGGGGTAAGCCTCGTCAAGCTTTAGGGTAACCGCTTCGTTGTAGGCCGCTTTTGCGCCGAGGTAATCTTTTGCGGCAAAGCCGTTGTCCCCACGGGCTATGGCAGCCTTGTATTTTTCATTAAGGGCTTTATCGGCAGCCGTTTTGTCCTTTGCAGCCTTATCAGCAGCATCTTTGGTGGCTTTGTCGGCAGCCAATTTATCAGCAGCGGTCTTGTCTGCTGCCGCTTTATCCTTTGCTGCTTTTTCTGCAGCCGCCTTGTCAGCTGCATCTTTCGCTACTTTGTCGGCAGCCAGTTTATCCGCAGCGGCCTTGTCTGCTGCCGCTTTATCCTTTGCTGCTTTTTCAGCGGCAGCCTTGTCAGCAGCGGTCTTGTCTGCTGCCGCTTTATCCTTTGCTGCTTTGTCTGCAGCAGCCTTATCAGCGGCATCTTTCGCTGCTTTGTCAGCAGCCAGTTTATCAGCAGCGGCTTTGTCGGCAGCCAATTTATCCGCTGCTGCTTTATCGGCAGCGGCCTTGTCTGCTGCCGCTTTATCCTTTGCTGCTTTTTCAGCGGCAGCCTTGTCA
>Ga0207063_1059_pt1 | contig 24013 bp, 17 predicted proteins | sample Alteio_BWMinCont_29_FD_153462 | JGI IMG/M metagenome (GOLD analysis project Ga0207063, IMG submission 153462) | Enriched cells from forest soil in Barre Woods Harvard Forest LTER site, Petersham, Massachusetts, United States -... | ecosystem: Environmental > Terrestrial > Soil > Temperate forest >...
ACGGAGACACCAATTCTACATTGGCCGGAAGCATTGCGGCATCAAAACTGCACATTCCGGTAGTACATGTCGAAGCAGGTCTGCGTTCTTTCAACAAGGCCATGCCCGAAGAAATCAACCGCATCCTGGCCGATCACGTTTCTACCCTGCTTTTTTCTCCAACAAAAGCCGGAATAGAGAACCTTCTGAAAGAGGGATTCCCTGAAAATTCACAGCCACCATTTACTGCCGACAATCCAAAGATTTACCACTGCGGGGATATAATGTACGATAACAGCATTTATTTTTCAGAACTGGCCGAGAAGAAAACGGAATGGATGAAAAAATGGGGTCTTGAAAAAGGAAATTTTATATTGGCAACCGTCCACAGAGACAACAATACCGACAACAGCAAAAGGCTTTCTTCCATTTTTAAAGCCTTGCTTCAGCTATCGCACGACCACAAAATACCTGTCGTTCTGCCACTTCATCCCCGTACTTCCAAACTGCTTGAAAAAAATCTCGAACCCCTGCTTTTTGAAAAACTGAAAAACAGCCCCGGCCTTAAACGAATACCGCCGGCATCTTTTCTCGAAATGACCCTGCTCGAAAAAAACTGCCGGCTGGTGCTCACCGATTCCGGAGGTGTGCAGAAAGAAGCCTGCTTTTTCAAAAAACCCTGTGTCATTTTAAGATCAGAGACCGAATGGGTTGAACTGGTCGAAAGCGGTTGTGCGATTATAGCTGATGCCGATCAGCAAAAAATTGAAGCCGCATGCAACCAGTTTTCCGGCAACAGCGAAATCAAATTTCCCGCCATTTTCGGGGACGGAAAAGCCGCTGAGTTTATTTGTGGAGAGATTCTCAGGCATCTGAATAATCGTTAAATTTAGGCCGCTTATCAACACCTATGAAAATATCCTACAACTGGCTTAAAACATATCTCAGGACAGACCTGCCGGCCCAAGAAGCGGCCATACTGCTGACCGATTGCGGACTCGAAGTCGAACACATCGAACACCTGTCGGCTGTTAAAGGCGGACTCAAAGGAATAGTGGTCGGCGAAGTCGTAAGCAAAGAGAAACACCCCGATGCCGACCGATTAAGTCTTACAAAAGTCAATGTCGGTAAACCCGAACTGCTCAGCATCGTATGCGGAGCACCCAACGTAGCAGCAGGTCAAAAAGTCCTGGTGGCCGAAACAGGAGCCATCCTTTATCCGACTTCCGGCGAACCTTTCGAAATTAAAAAATCAAAAATAAGGGGACAGCTTTCCGAAGGCATGATATGTGCAGAAGACGAAATCGGACTGGGCAATTCCCACGATGGCATCCTGATTCTTGACAGTGATGCAATCGTTGGGCAACCGGCAAGCGAGCACCTCAAACTACAGGATGACGAGATCTTCGAAATCGGACTCACACCAAACCGTTCAGATGCAGCTTCCCATCTGGGAGTGGCCCGTGACCTGGCGGCAGTCCTGAATTACAGAGCTTTCCTGAACAACGGTCAACCCTATCAACTCGAATTGCCCGAACCCGGACCCGTTGAACCCGTCCCGACCTTCGAAAACGGAAAAAAAACCGACATAACAGTGGAAGACGCCTTGGCCTGCCCCCGTTACTGCGGAATCAATATCAGCGGAGTCAGCATCAAGGAATCACCCGACTGGTTGAAAAACCGGCTCAATTCAATCGGATTGAAACCAATCAACAATGTCGTAGACATCACCAATTTCGTTTTGCACGAACTGGGCCAGCCCCTGCATGCATTCGACGCCGATAAAATTTCAGGGGACAAAATCTATGTAAAAAAATTACCGGCCAAAACCCGCTTCACAACCCTCGACGGGGTCCAGCGTGAATTAAACGCCGAAGACCTCATGATCTGCAGCGTCACAGATCCGCTTTGTATCGCAGGCGTATATGGGGGAGCAGACTCGGGCATAACCGCCTCAACAAAAAACATATTTCTCGAAAGCGCATGGTTCGAAGCTGGCACCATCCGCAAAACGTCAAAGCGTCACGGACTTAAAACCGATGCCTCTTTCCGTTTCGAACGGGGAACCGATCCGGAGGCAACCCTTTTTGCCATAAGACGGGCCGCACTACTGATAAAAGAAATTGCGGGAGGTGAAATCACCTCCCCGATTACCGATTTATACCCCACACCTGCCGAACCCTTTAAGGTCGGACTCTCCTATTCCTATTGCGATGAATTCATCGGAAAGAAAATAGACCCGAAAATCATCAAAATAATAATAGAATCCTTAGGGATAGCCATTCTCAGCGAAGGGGCTGATGCCCTCCTGCTTTCTGTCCCTCCCTATAAAGTCGACGTCCGCCGCGAAGTCGACGTGATCGAAGAGATTATACGTATTTACGGTTACAACAACATCGAAATTCCTTCGGCTCTCCATGCGTCAGTATCCTATGCGGTCCGTCCCGATCCCGAAGAAATTCAGGAAACACTCTCCTGTTTTCTGAGCGACAACGGCTTCAACGAAATTCTCACCAATTCACTCACCCGTTCTTCTCACAACAAAGAAACGAACACCGAAGAAACGAACACCGAAGAAACGAACACCGAAGAAACGAACACCGAAATCACCCTTCTCAATCCCCTGAGCACAGACCTACAGGTACTGCGTCAAACCCTTTTGTTCAGCGGGCTCGAAGTGCTGTCTTACAACATCAACCGGAAAAATCCCAATCTTAAATTCTACGAATTCGGGAAAACCTATAAGAAAACAGCTTCCGGAAAATACATCGAAAACAAACACCTGGCCCTCTTACTTACAGGCAAAAAAGAAGACGAAAACTGGACTCCCCAGCGTCCTGGAGATACCAGTTTTTATACCCTCAAAGGAATCGTAACAGCAGTCCTGGGACGCATTGGAATTGCCAATCCCAAAACCGAAACAGGAAAAAACGAATTTCTGACCGAAGAACTTCAGTTCTCCTCAGCCAAAAAAAACCTGGCGTACTTCGGGAAAGTCAAAAAATCACTGCTCAAACCTTTCGACATAAGACAGGATGTATTTTATGCCCAGTTCAACTGGGACAACCTCCTGGAACTGATCGGGAGACAAAAAACCGAATTCAGCGAAATCCCTCGCTTTCCTTCAGTGCGCCGTGACCTTGCCCTGCTTCTCGACAAGCAGGTTAGCTACGAACAACTGCGTGAAATTGCTTTCCAAACCGAAAAGAAATTCCTTTCCCAGGTCAACATCTTCGATGTCTACCAGGGCGAAAAACTCAAAACCGACAAAAAATCCTATGCCTTGAGCTTCACACTCCAGGACGAGAACGAAACCCTTACCGACAAACAGATCGAGAAAATAATGGAACGCCTGCTAAAGGCCTATACCGAGAAAGCAGGGGCAGTAATACGCTAATCCTTGAGTTATTAATATTTATTCATTCATTCCACACATACTTCCGGTCCCAGGCCTTAAACTCCTCAATCTTAGCCGGATTATTCTTCATCCATTTAACAATATAATCTTCCTCTCTCCGGCCACTGTTTATTAAATAAGAGAAGGTCTCCAGATACCCTTTACTGATCAACTCATTGAAATAAGGATAATAATATGTCCAGGCAAAACTATCCTTCATTTTAACAGAATCAGTGGTTGACGTACATATTCTTGTCAACTCAGACTGAAAGATCTCCACATTGTTTTCGTTTTTGTGCAAAATTTTACCGACGAGCTCTTTCATGCTTGTCGTATCCTTAACGGTAGAGTCGAAGGTCATTTTATCCGTCTTCAGAAGGTCCGAAAGCATGGCAACCATCAAATCAATTCCCGATTCTTTCCGTTGATAAATAATTTCACCGTTTTCATCCTTGATAATATAAGTATCATAATACGAAGATCCGCCTTTCTTGTTTTTCACACCGGTATACATCTTCATATCTTTCCAGACATAGGGCCGCAGTGTTTCTGCTTTCCTGCTACCGGGTTGCAAAGTCAAAAACCGCAGTGATGAAAATACCAAAGAAGGTATTCGGTCCGAAATAACATTCAGAACGGAGAGGTAAAAATGCGAATAGATATGCCTGGGGTCAATACGTATGGCCTGTTCAAATACTTTTCGGGCTGCATTGTAATCGCCTTGATTGTAATAATATTTGCCCAATTCAAAATAAGGGTCGGCACTGGCCGAATCGGCTTTTATTTTTAGCCGGTAATCTGCAATAATCTGTTCGGTCGTACTTGTCCTGTTCAGACTGCTGCTGTATGTCCTTCTTACAGCGGTCATCAGATCAGGGGCAGCATCTTTAACCATAGCCCTTTTGCACAATTCCGCTGCTTTGTCAAACTCCATTTTGTCAAGGTAAAGTTCTGCCAACTCTGCCATAGCAGGCACATAATTGGTGTCGGTCCTTACAAACTCCTCATATTTTAAAATCGAATTGACTGTATCACCGGTAAGTTTTGCATTTCTGGCCTTACTCAGCAGCAATTGAGCGTTAAAGACTTCCTTGCCTTTAAACCCCACCAGTTTAACTCCGTTGTTTTGCAAATCGTACAAAACCTGGGGAAAGGGATTAAAGTTTATGCCATTTACATAAATCTTTTCCAGCTTCTTGATATGCGACAATTCCAAAGGCATGGTTTTCAAAGGATTAGAACCAATGTCCAGTACTTTGAGATTAATCAAATCTCCCAGTTCAGCAGGCAGCCTTTCAAGTAAATTACTGTCCAGAAACAATTTTTTTAACTCGTACAACTCTCCGATTTCAGGTGGCAATGCAGTCAGATGGTTCCTGTGCAGGGCCAGAACTTCAAGATTTTTAAAGCTGTTGATTTCCGGACCAATTACCTTCAACAAGGTACCCGACAGATACAATTGCTGAAGGTTGTGCAATTCAAAAAAAGTTTCCGGAAGACTTTCAATAGGATTATCGGCCAATGACAACTTGGTCAAATTGTACAAATGACCAATTTCATTCGGAATTACCCGGATGTGATTTCCCGATGCGATAAATGTATGCAGTTCCTGCAAATTTCTGAAACTTGGAGAAAATTCGGTTACCGCGTTATTGTTAATGTACAACACCCGTAAGCCCCGAAGGAAAAAAAACTCCCTGGGAAAAACCGAAACAGCATTGTAATCAAGAAATAAATTAAGAAGATTCTGAAGATTCCCCATGGCCGCCGGGATTTCATGAATTTTATTGTAGCTCAGACTGAGTGTTCGTAAATTTTGGAGCTGATCCAGTTGCACCGGAAGTATTTCGATCTGATTGCTGTCAAGAAAAAGAGTCCTCAGGTTTTTCAGCTTAAGAATTTCCACCGGAAATTCCTTCAGCGAACTGCTTTTAAGATCTAATTTATAAACCTTATTGGGGTTCCTCAGGGCCTTCTTAAGACTCCTGAAAACAGGCTGTTGATTAAAATAGTCCGAACTGTCAATCTCAACCTGTGCATGAGCAGTTGTTTGAAAAAAAAAGAAGCAAGCTACCGCAGGAAAACAAAACAACACAGATTGTACCCGGCAACGCACCTGCTCTTAAATTACTTGATACTTAATTCCTGGCAAATTTTATCCGGTACCTTCACCCCGCTTTTCTTAGCCTGTTCAAGGTAGATTTTGGCATTCTTCGTATCACCGTCGTAATAATAACTCAGCCCCAATAAGTACTGACCATCGGACAAATAGGGACTCTTGATCGCTTCGTAAATTTCAAGTGTCTTGGCCGCATTTTTAATTGCAGACTTGTAATCTTTTTTTTGAATGTAAATATTAATGGTACCGTAATAGCCTTCGGGATCATCCGGAGAAATTTTTTGCAGCGCTTCATATTCCGCAATGGCATCATCAAACTTTTTCTGAATGGCGTAAACAAGACCCAGATTCATATGTGCCATGGGTCCCTGGGGATAGAGTTCAATGGATTTTTTATAGCACTTTATGGCATTCTCCAGATCACCGAGCCTTCTGTAACTGGCCCCGCAATTGTCATAAACCTCGACAAAATTAGGATCAGCCTTGAGGGCTTTCTTGTAACTGGCGATGGCTTTTTTCCATTCCTCAGCCTTTTGAAAATCCTCACCTTCCGAGTAATACTTCAATGCTTCCGGAGACTTTGATGAATTATACATACCAATATCCGAAGTCTTGGCAACCACTTTACGCTCTGCTTTTGTTTGTCCCGACAAATCAAAAGAGGCGAAAAAGAAAAGCGACAATGCAAAAGCGAAAAGTGATACGTTTCTCATACTTTATAGATGTTGAGGTTAATAATCCACTGACGGATTCAAATGTAAACCTTTTCTGTAATATCGACACAATAAAGACTCAGTCAAACCCCAACTTGCTTAACAGACCCTCCTCAACCGTATTTGCCATCGTCACACTCAGCTTCTTATTCCCTTTCACCGCCCGCCGGATAGCAAACACGGCCTCCGGATTTCTCGCCCAGCTTCTGCGGGCAATTCCATTATTCACATCCCAATAGAGCATGGCCTTCAGCCGGCGTGAAGCGTCCTTGCTTCCGTCAAGCACCAGGCCGAACCCTCCGTTAATAACCTCACCCCATCCCACTCCTCCGCCATTGTGCAGCGAAACCCATGTGGCACCCCGAAAAGCGTCACCGACGAAATTCTGCACCGCCATATCCGCGGTAAACCGTGAACCATCGTAAATGTTCGAAGTCTCGCGATAGGGCGAATCTGTTCCCGAAACATCGTGATGGTCCCGACCCAACACCACCGGACCCGAAATTTTCCCCGAAGCAATCCCCTTGTTGAAAGCTTCCGCAATTTTGATTCGTCCCTCCGCATCCGCATAGAGAATCCGGGCCTGAGAACCCACGACCAGTTTATTTTTTCCGGCCTCTTTGATCCAGTGCAGATTATCAGCCAGCTGCTGTTTGATTTCCTTCGGAGCCTTACGAAGCATCCCTTCCAGCACCTTAGCCGCAATCCGGTCTGTTATGGCCAGGTCTTCCGGATCTGCCGAAGTACAGACCCACCTGAAAGGACCAAATCCATAATCAAAACAAAGGGGCCCCAGAATATCCTGAACGTAGGAGGGGTACCGGAATTCCCTCTTCTCTGCCTCCTTCTTCACCTGCTGCTCCACCCCTACCGCTGCTCCTGCCCTTGATGCCTCCAGCAGAAATGCATTCCCGTAATCAAAAAAATACATCCCCCGCTCCGCCATTTTATTGATGGCGGCCACCTGCCTGCGCAAACTCAGCTGAACTTCTTTTTTAAAATCCCGGGGGTCATCCCGCATCAGTTTTTTCGACTCTTCAAAAGAAAACCCTGCAGGGTAATACCCTCCGGCAAACGGGTTATGCAGCGAAGTCTGATCCGTACCCAGTTCCACCTGGATGTTTTTTTCCACCAGCTTTTCCCAGAGGTCAACCACATTACCGCAGTAAGCAAGCGATACCGCTTCCCTCCTTTCCCGGGCCAGCTCCATTCGTTTCATCAGCAAATCCAGATCCTCAAACACCTCATCCACCCATCCCTGGGCCTGACGGATTTGAATAGCCTTAGGATTTATCTCTGCGATAACCCCAATCGCACCGGCAATCTTTGCCGCTTTAGGCTGTGCACCACTCATTCCGCCAAGTCCGGCACTTACAAACACCTTACCTGCCAGTCCGGTCCCCGAAAACTTTCTTCCGGCATTCAGTATCGTAATAGTCGTTCCGTGAACAATCCCTTGTGGTCCGATATACATAAACGAACCTGCCGTCATTTGACCATATTGGGTAACCCCCAACGCATTGAAACGCTCCAAGTCATCGGGCTTGCTATAGTTGGGCACCATCATTCCGTTCGTAATGACCGCCCGCGGAGCCTCCTTGTGCGAAGGAAACAGCCCCATCGGATGTCCCGAATACAGCACCAGCGTCTGGTCGTCCCGCATCTGGGCCAGGTATTTCATGGTCAGCAGATATTGCGCCCAGTTCTGAAAAACAGCTCCGTTTCCACCATACGTAATCAACTCATGCGGATGCTGTGCCACCGCATTGTCCAGGTTGTTACTCAGCATGTGCATAAGGGCAGCCACTTGTTTTGATTTTGCCGGATAATCCCCTATCGGTCTTGCATACAACTTGTAATCAGGCTTCAGCCGGTACATATAAATCCGGCCATACGTTATCAGCTCCTGCGCAAACTCTGGGGCAAGAACGGCATGAAACCTGCGGTCAAAATACCTTAGCGCATTCCTCACTGCGAGTTTTTTTTCATCCGCCGAAAGCAAATCTTTACGGTTGGGCGCATGGTTCACCAACGGATCATAAAACTTTGCAGCAGGCAAGACAGAGGGTATGCCCTGTAAAACCAATTTCCTGAATTCCGTTACATTCATTTTGTCTGGCTTTTATTTTCCAGTTTCTTTTTCATTACTATTCTTTTCAATTCGTCCGGTTCTTTTATTAAAACCGTACGGACAATGCCTGCATCCGTTCTGGCAGCAATAGCCCCGCTTCAGCAAATAGCTCTCGGTAAAAACCAGGTACCCCTCTTCACTGTAATAAAAATCCTCCGGGTCCAGTTCAGCCCTGTTCGAAAACTCAGTCATGCTTTAAATTTAACTATTTTTAGCCAGTGGCGAATCCCATCAAAATCAATAACCCCCTGTTTGCAAAGCACGAAATAACCCTCTCCGTCCTTCCCCTGTACCTCAACCACCCCATCATCAGCGGAAACAAGGCGTACAAACTGAAATACAATTTACAAGAGGCCAAAAACCTGCGGCACAAAACCATTCTCACATTCGGTGGAGCTTTCTCCAACCACATTCACGCTGCTGCAGCTGCCTGCAAAGAAGCCCGATTCAACGCCATTGGTATAATCCGCGGCGAAGAAACACTCCCGTTAAACCCAACACTGAGCTTCGCCAGGCAATGCGGTATGCAACTCCATTACGTTGATCGCGAAAGCTACAGAACAAAAACATCCCCCGCATTTTTAGAAAAACTTCAGCAGCAATTTGGCGAATTTTACCTCATACCCGAAGGCGGATCCAACAGCCCGGGAGTTCAGGGCTGTACCGAAATTCTATCAAATTCAGATCACTCACAATACGACCTAATCTGTTGCCCTTGCGGCACAGGGGCAACTCTGGCGGGCATCAGCCTTTCACTAAAGCCCAACCGACAGGCCCTTGGTTTCGCCGCCCTCAAAGGCGGAGAATTTCTCCAGGCCCAGGTTGCGCAATTCAGAGAACAACTCGGACCCACTCCATCCAGCTCATCCGAACCGACGGCAAATTTTAAAATAATCACCGACTACCACTTCGGGGGTTTTGCAAAAACAAACCCGGAACTCATGCATTTCGCCGGCCAATTCGAAAAGCAAACAGCCATTCCACTCGATCCGGTCTATACCGCTAAAATGATGTACGGCATATACGACCTCGCCAAAAAAGGCTTTTTCAAAGCCGGCACATCCTTGTTGGCCATACATACCGGTGGTCTTCAGGGTCGCCGAAAATAATTAAAGATGGCTGTTTCTTTTTTAGGGACCCTGCATTATGAATGCAGACCCCTAAAAACTACGCCATGGCCTCCGGAAAAGAAACCACCCGTCAGAAAATGATCGGGATGATGTATTTGGTGCTGACTGCTATCCTTGCCCTCAACGTATCCAAAGAAATTCTCAACGCCTTTGTGGTGGTCAACGAAAGTCTGGGTAAAACCTCCACTACCCTCGAAGCCAAAAATGCCAAGCTGTACGGAGAATTCGATTTGGCCAAAAGCGTCGATCCGGTGCGGGTTACCCCGAACTGGGAAAAAGCCCAGCAGGTTAAAAAGCAGAGTCTGGAGCTCTACAAATACCTCTCCGATATGAAAAAAGAATTAATGGTCAAAACCGATGGCCTGCAGGCTGCGGTAGGAGATACCCTTCAGCTGGCTTTTATCCAAAACAAAGAAGACAACAACACCACCACCAACCTGATGATCGGCCAGTCCGAAGATGGTTCCGCCGGATATTCCAGAGCACTGAAAAACCGCATCCGGGGCTTCAAATCCTTCCTGGCCACACTCATTGCCCCGGCCGACAAAAACAAAATCAATTTAGGCCTCGAAACAGAAGATCCCAAAAACTCAGCCGGCAATGAAAACTGGGAATTGTACAATTTTTACGATACACCTCTGGCCGCCGCAGTAACCATACTGAGCAAGATTCAGACCGATGTAAAAAATGCCGAATCCCTGACCGTCGATTACCTGCTCAAACAGTTCGATTCCGAAATCATCAAATTCGACACCATTGCACCCAAAGTCATTGCTCAAAGCAATTACGTCCTTCTGGGTGAAGAATACAAAGCCGATGTATTTCTGGCAGCCTTCAGCAAGACCCAGCACCCCCTCATACTGGCAAACGAATCAAAAGACACCCTTCCGGTAACCAGGGGCATGGGCTTTTACAGCAACAAAACCAGCCGCGAAGGGATATTCAAATGGGGAGGAAGCATCTCCATGCAAACCTCCAGCGGGAAAACCGTTAATTACCCATACGAAAGCGAATACATTGTAGCAAAACCATCCATCAATGTTTCAGCCGAAAAAATGAAAGTATTTTATACGGGGGTTGACAACCCGGTAACAATTGCTGCTCCGGGAGTAGCCAACGAAAAAATTTTCGCCAGTATTGACAATGGCGTTTTGACTAAGCAGGCAAACGGAACCTACCTGGCAAGAGTTATATCTGGTGCAAAAGCAACCATCACAGTAAGAGCTCAGCTCGAGTCCGGAGAAACACGTGTTATGGGTACAAGTGAATTCAGGATCAAACAATTGCCAACTCCGACGACCGTTATCGACGATTATCAGCAAAGTTCATCCATATCCAAAGCTAAACTGCAATCACTTTATTTCCTGAAAGCCCAGTATGAACCGGGATTTCCTTTCGAATTGCATTCGCCTGTAATCGAATTCACCATAAGCATTTTTAATTCCTCAGGATCAAGTGACAAACCCTTTTCCGGATATAAAATAGCTGAAAACATCGAGGTAGCAAAGTTTCTAAAAAATGTAAAACCCGGAGACAAAGTTCAATTTACCCATGTAAAGGCAAAAGACCCCTCAGGAAATGTTAAACCCATGAATGATATTACCTTTAAAGTCTTGTAACCCGAATTTGAAGGTCCGTGGAATCCAACAAACACCATAAAACAATCCCTGAATTAGAGCTCGAACTCCGACAGATCAAGGCTGCCCAGGAAGATCCGGCGCATTTTCACCCCCTGTACGACAGCTACTACAAACCTATTTTCGTTTTTATCTACCGCAGAACCGCCAACGAAGACCTAACAGCCGACCTCACTTCAACAGTATTTCTGAAGGCCTTGGTCTATTTAAAAAAATTCGAATACCGAAAAGTCCCCTTCTCCGCATGGCTGTTCCGCATCGCCATCAACGAGGTCAACATGCATTTTCGAAAACAAAAATCAGTTCGGATCATAAGCCTAAGCTCTGAAGCAATCCGGGAAATCTCTTCCGAGACACTTTCCGGAACATCGCTGACCGAAACCGGCTCTTCCGAAAACGACGACAAACTGCTTATGGCCTGCATCACCCAGCTGCCTCCTGAGGCAATTCAACTGCTGGAGCTCCGATTTTTCGAAAACCGGCCCTTTCAGGAGGTGGCACGTTTATTGAACATAACTGAAGGCAATGCCAAAGTAAAAATTTACCGCATTTTAGAAAAACTGAAAGCTATTCTGCTCAAAAAGAAAATTAACTTTAAGTCTTAAATGACCAGGTATAAAATCCATATAGACCCCAATGTTCCCGGAGACGAGCAGATCGATAAGCGCAAAGACTTCAAAAAGCTGCTTTACAATTACCAGAAAGCAACCAAGCCCCTCTACAGAAGTCCCCTTAACCTCTACAAAAACCGTAAAATCTTTCTGGCCGTGCTGATCATCATTGCCCTGGTCTGGATTCTGACCGAAATGCTGATGAATTAAGTATTCAACCCCGGATTGTTAAAAATTACCCTCCCTGGGATCCAAAAGCCCTTAATGCTTCTTCTAACTTTGCTCCATGACGACTCGTGCTGTATGCTGTTTTTCAGCTTTGGTAGTTGCCGGCTACTCCCTCTTTTCCCAGAACCAGCCGGTGCGAAAGAGTACCAAACAGTACATCGAAGAATTCAGAGAAGACGCCATACGTGAAATGCACAAAGACGGAATCCCGGCCAGCATCACCCTGGCCCAGGGTATCCAGGAATCCAATTCAGGCAACAGCCCACTGGCCATTTACGCCAACAACCATTTCGGAATAAAATGTGCCAACAACTGGAACGGCCAGACCTATACCCAGGACGACGACACCAAAGACGAATGTTTCCGTAAATACGAAACCGTTTTCGATTCCTATGCAGATCATTCCGATTTTCTCAAATCAAGGGCCCGTTATGCCATCCTGTTTCAGTTGCCCATTACAGATTACAAAGGCTGGGCCAACGGACTCAAAGCCTGTGGCTATGCCACCGACCCCTTATACGCAAGACGTCTGATCAAAATAATCGAAGACAACCAGTTGTTCAACCTCGACACCATAAGGCCCATCCCCCCGGAGCTGGTTGCATCCGTAGAAAACTATTTTAACAAACCCGAAAACTACGCGCACAAAAGCGCCTACCAGCCAAAAGACGAGAAATACATTTTGCCTTATGCAAAACGTGAAATCGAACTCATCAATTCGCGCAAATGCATTTACACGCGCACCGGAGAAACCCTGGATGAAATCAGTGTAGAATACGGAATAGACCCCCGTCTTTTATACCGTTACAACGACCTGCAGACCGAAAAAAAATCCCGGTTTAAACCCGGCATGATCATTTTTCTTCAACCAAAACGAAACAAGGGCATCGATGAAGAACACACCGTACAGCCCGGAGAAACCATGTACTCCATCTCCCAGAAGTACGGCATCAAGCTGAAAAAGCTCTACAAGAAGAACAACCTGACACCCAGTACGGAGGTATATCCAGGAATGGTACTTTCACTCAGAAAGAAAAAGAAAACCTGAAATTCTAGCGCAACTCCCGCTTCAGCAAATCCAACAACACCTTTCGCTCACCAAGCAAACGTCCAAACTCTCCGGGGCTCCTACTGTTCAACCGGGCCGCTTTACAGCGTCCCCGGTAATCCTTTAAAAAGCGATTGTACGCCAGCGAAAAATACATCAGCACCACAACCGTAAATCCGTAACAACCAAGCAGTGTCCAATTCCTGAAAACAAGAGCCACAACCAACAACTGCAGCAGGTAATAACCCACCCAGGCAAACCATCCGGCCGTCATCTTTACTGAAGCCCTGAACTCAAGGTTGCGTGCAATTTTTCGCTCCGCCAGATGGCCCATAGAATAGCCTGGATACGAAGTTAGCAAACCAGCAGTGTAAAGAGGCATACCAAGTACCAGCAAAAACAAATCCACTAATGGCTGTATACCAGATCCTCTCTTCAGCGAATCCGCTTCCAGAAACCGATCCTCCAGAGTCCTTTCCTTCAGCGATTCAAAATAAGAATTCGTTTGCACCCTCAAAGCTTCAGCCTCCACTTGATCTCTCCCGGTCAGAGTGTTTATTTTTTCTGTCAATTCCAGGCTACAGTCGTAATCGCCAGCACGGTTAAGCAATTTAAAAACCTGTTCAACAAAACCATCATTCTCCCGGTGCTCAATGTTGATGGTGAGTTTCTTCATCGCAAGCTCCAGGTCATTGGTAATGCTGAGCAGGGCTTTGGCCCTGTCTTCCCTGTAAAGTGCGGCATAATTCGAAACCGCCAGAGGCTCACCGAAATTCATCATCAGCCTCGACCCGAACTGCTGAGGGTTCTGATAAGTAAGTCCTAAGGGCAACAACACAAGACCCGATTTAAAATCAGTTGCCTCTTCTGTTTGAAAAGCAATACGCGCGGCTCCTTTTTTCAGTTTCCGAACTCTTCGCTCCTGAACGCAAACCGATTCGGGATAAATAATCAGTGAGTTCCCCTTGGAGAGCACCGCCGCACTGATGCTGAATGTCAGCTCGTTCCGGATCAGATTACTTGCGCCCTCCGACTGCCTGAAAATGGGAATCATTTTCCACGCGGTAAGCAATTTCCTCAGCAGCAAATGGTCAAATGCATCCCCCCTTGCCAATGAATACAACTGGCGATGACTGTTCGCCTGCAACATAACCGGATCCATAAAGGCATTCACATGGTTCGAACAAACCAGCACCGGGCCCTGGTCAGGAAAATAACCGTAATTTCTTTTTTCAACACGGTAATACATGCGCAAAGCAGGAAGCACAAATAGCCTTGTAAGAGCATAAAAGAGTGAAAAATTTTTCATTTGCCGAACAACAGTCGTTCTCCCATTTGGCTTTCATCAAGCACACCTTCGGCATAAGCCAGGTGACCCGAAACAAAGGTATGGCTGACGCTCGCCTGAAAGCGAATACCCTCAAAGGGAGACCACCCGCATTTGTAAAGTATATTTTCCCTTGTCACGGTCCAGGGTTTGTTCAGATCAACAAGAACAAGATCTGCAAAATAACCTTCGCGTATATAACCTCGTTTTTCAATATTGAAGCAGTCGGCCACAGCATGTGCCATTTTCTCAGCAATCTTTTCTATGGGCAATTTGCCCATGCGACTCAGTTCAAGCATAGCAACCAACCCGTGCTGAACCAGTGGTCCTCCCGCAGGGGCCTTTAAATACGGCTGCTTTTTTTCTTCAATCGTATGCGGTGCATGATCAGTAGCAATAACATCGATTTTATTTTCCAGCACCGCATTCAGAACAGCATCCCTGTCCTTTTGGGTCTTGATGGCGGGGTTCCACTTGATCAAATTTCCTTTTGTTTTATAATCTTCATCACAAAACCAAAGGTGATGAATACAGGCTTCAGCTGTTATGCGCTTTTCTTTCAAAGGCACCTTTGCGTCAAACAGACCTAGTTCCTTTTCAGTCGAAATATGCAAAATATGCAGTCGGGTATTGTATTTACGCGCAAGTTCCACCGCCAGTGAAGACGAAGCATAGCAGGCTTCCACGCTGCGAATCAAAGGATGAAACTCAGCCGTCAGTTGATCCCCGTATTCGGCTGTATACTTCTTCAGGTTAGCCCGTATAATTTCTTCATCTTCGCAATGTACCGCAATCAGCATGGGGCTGCGCGAAAAAAGCTGTTCCAGGGTTTGCCGGTTATCCACAAGCATATTGCCGGTTGATGACCCCATAAAAATCTTAACTCCGCATACCTTGCGGGAATCTGTTTTCAATACCTCTTCGATGTTGTCATTCGAAGCGCCCATAAAAAAAGAATAATTTGCCAGTGACACCTGTGCTGCCCGACTGTATTTGTCTTCAAGCAAGGTTTGCGTCAGCGTATTGGGAACCGTATTGGGCATTTCCATAAATGACGTTACGCCGCCCGCTACGGCGGCTCTGGATTCCGTGTAAATCTCAGCCTTGTGCGTAAGCCCCGGTTCCCTGAAATGCACCTGATCGTCTATGCAACCCGGCAAAAGGTACTTGCCCTTTCCATCAATCACTTTATCCACACCGGTTTCCAGATCAACGGTATCAACAATAGCTATCTGGAGATCATTCACAACACCGGCCGCTGAAATTTTCCGTATATACTTCCCGTCAATCAGTACATGCCCCTCAAAGGTTTTACCTTCGTTGACAATGTTCACATGTTTAAGAAGGGTTTTCAATTGACTTTCTTGAATCTCATCTGTATCACGCCCAGCAATGCTTCCTTAAAAATTCCCGAACTCATTTTCGATTGTCCTTCCCTGCGATCGGTAAATGTAATGGGCACTTCCACCACCTTAAAACCCAAACGCCGGGTGGCGTATTTCATTTCAATCTGAAAGGCATATCCGACAAATTTCATCCTATCCAGGTTAATAGCTTCCAAAACCCGCCTGCGGTAACACTTAAAGCCGGCCGTAGGATCAAGAATTCCAATCCACAATATCGAACGTACATACAACGAAGCAAAATAGGACATCAGCTTGCGGTCCATGGGCCAGTTGTTAATCTCTCCACCCTTTACATACCTCGACCCCACCGCAAGATCCGCTCCCTTTACACAGGCTTCACGCAGGCGCACGAGGTCCTCCGGGTTATGCGAAAAATCGGCATCCATTTCAAAAATATAATCGTATCCCCGCTGAACAGCCCATTTAAAGCCGTGAATATAGGCCGTTCCCAAACCCATTTTGCCCGCACGCTCCTCCAGAAAAAGCCGGTCCTTAAATTCTGTGCAAAGGTGTTTGACAATAGCTGCCGTACCATCCGGAGAACCGTCATCAATAACCAGAATTTGAAATGACACAGGCAACGAAAAAACCTTCCGGATCATCTTTTCGATGTTCTCCATCTCATTAAAAGTCGGTATGATAACAAGGCTGTCCGGCACAGAATAAATAGTCTTACTAAGATTTCATACTAAGATACGGGTAGATTCCTAATCCGCAATCTCTTATACCCTTCCCTTCTTGATAATTTCTACAATACCCGGATCCAGCAAAGTAGACATATCTCCGAAATTAGAAAAATCACCCTCAGCCACCTTTCTCAGAATCCTGCGCATAATCTTTCCGCTGCGTGTCTTGGGCAAGCCTTCCACCACCTGAACCTTATCTGGTCGGGCAATAGCACCGATACTTTTATTCACAATCGCCAGAATCTCCGCCTTCAGCAAAACGGCATCGTGCGCCTTATTGGAAGAAATCACATAGGCATAAATTCCCTGTCCCTTTATATCGTGTGGGAAACCCACCACAGCGCTTTCAACAATATCCGGATGCTGATTAATAGCATTTTCAACCTCCGCCGTACCGATCCGGTGACCCGAAACATTAATCACGTCATCCACACGCCCTGTAATCCGGTAATAACCATTCTCATCCCTTTTGCAACCATCCCCGGTAAAATAAAGGTTGGGATAACCCGCAAAATAATTCTGACGGCAACGCTCATGATCCCCATAAGTCGTTCTGATCATACCTGGCCAGGGAAAACGAATGCAAAGATTACCCTCCACCCCGTTTCCCTTCAGCTCCTTACCCTCCTGATCCACCAGCACAGGTTGAATACCGGGCAGGGGCAAGGTAGCGAAGCCTGGCTTGGTTTTGGTAATGTTTGCCAGCGCCGAAATCAATATACCCCCTGTCTCCGTCTGCCACCAGGTATCTACAAGAGGACATTTACCCTTTCCGATCTGTGTATGAAACCAGTTCCAGGCCTCCTCATTGATGGGTTCTCCCACCGATCCCAATACCCTTAATGAATCCAGACTGTACGGTTTTACAAATTCGGTTCCATGGGCCTGAAGCGTACGAATAGCCGTTGGTGCTGTATAAAAAATATTCACCCCGAATTTGTCCACGATCTGCCAGAAACGCCCGGCATCCGGCCAGGTAGGCACACCTTCAAACATCAGAGTCGTAGCTCCCGTAAGCAAAGGTCCGTAAACAATATAAGAATGGCCGGTAATCCAGCCGATGTCCGCCGTACAAAAATAAACTTCACCAGGCCTGTATTGAAACACATTCTCAAACGTATACTGGGCATAAACCATATAACCCGCGCAGGTATGCACCACACCCTTTGGCTTTCCCGTCGACCCCGAAGTATACAGCACAAACAGCATCTCCTCGGCCTCCATCTCCTCGGCCGGACACCGGTCACTCACCTTTTTCATTTCCTCTGACCAGATAAGATCCCGGCCCTCAACCAGCTTCATATCCGCATAAGTCCGCTGGTAAACAATCACCCGCTTCACAGACGGACAAACCTCCAAAGCCTCATCTACAATAGCCTTAATAGCAATTGTCCGCGTACCACGGCAGGCCTCATCAGTAGTCAGAACCATACAGCAATCCGAATCCTGAATTCGCCCCGACAACGATTGAGCCGAAAAACCAGCAAACACCACCGAATGAATCGCCCCAATCCTTGCACAGGCCAGTACCGCAATAGCCAGTTCCGGAACCATCGGCATATAAATACAAATCCGGTCGCCTTTTCGGGCTCCATTTGCTTTCAGGACATTCGCAAAACGACAAACCTCCGAATGAAGCTGCCCATAAGTCAATGTCCGCTGCGTTTCCGAAGGATCATTCGGCTCCCATACAATAGCAGGCTGATCCGCCTTATCCTTCAGATGCCTATCCAGGCAATTCTCCGTAATATTAAGCCTTGCCCCACTGAACCACTTCACCTCCGGCCTTTTAAAATCCCAGTCCAGCACCTTGTCCCACTTCCTCTTCCACACAAAATCCTCCGCCTGCTCAGCCCAGAACCCTTCCGGATCGGTTACGCTCTTCCTGTACGCTGCCTGGTACCCCTCAAAAGTTTCAATTCGTTTCATTATCAGCAAAAATTCCTGTTTTATTCATCCCACCTGCTTCAATTCAATTGAATTCATGAATCTTCGCTTCGCTTGATTTCTTCATCTGGCCTATGGTCCTAAAAGGCTACTAATCACAACCTGCAGCCTGTTCGCTATCATAATGTGTCTGCCTAATCGCTAGTTGATAATTTGTATTTCTTAGCATACTTCTCATACAAAACCCGCTGCACATTATCCGCATTCGGTCCCAGCATCCTTCCCTGAATAAAAACAAGTTCCGGCTTATTGGTTCGCATATCCAGAGCATCCCCCTCCGAAATAAAAAGAGTTGCATCCTTGCCTGTTTCCAGTGAACCCACCCGGTCCTCAATTCCCAGTATCCGTGCCGTATTCAGGGTAATCGCCATCAGTGCTTCTTCCTTGCTCAATCCATAGGCTGCTGCAGTCCCCGCCAGGAAAGGCAAGTTCCGGGCATTCATGGCCTCCATATCCCCCTGGTTCTGCAGGCAGAATAAAATGCCGGCCCTCTGCAGAACTCCCGGAAGCTTAAAAGGCATTTCCTTATCATCATCCGGACGCAGGGGCAAATCGTGAACCCGTCCGAGCATTACCGGCAAACCGCTCTCCTTGATCATCCCCGTAACCAGCCAGGCATCCTTGGCACCCACCAGTACCACAGTCTTCAACTGAAACTCCTTTACAAATTCCATCGTGGCAATAATATCCTTTACATAGTCCGCATGAATGTAAATCCGCTCCGTTCCCTTAAACACATTCCGCATGGCCTCAAACCGAAGATTTTTCTCTTCCGGATGATCCAGTTCCGCATAGGCCCTGGCATCTGCAAAAAACTTCCGCAGCTCCTGCACTTGCTTCTCGTATGTAACCCTGCGGTCGGGAGCAGCCGGATCCGTCGGCGCGGGCCATTGCTCCGAAGGCCACCTCGGAAAATTAAGCTCCACCCCATCGTCTCCCCTGAGCAAAGCGTCCTCCCAGTTCCATCCGTAAAGGTTAAACACCGAAGAAGTTCCCGACAAAATACCACCGCGGGGACAAACTTGGGCAATCAGAACGCCATTGGTTCTCAGTGTAGGAATAATTTTCGAATCCGCATTGAAACTCGTTTTGCTGCAAACATGAGGATTCATCGATCCAATCTCCTCCACATCCCGTGTGGCCCGAACCGATTCCATCTCGATCAGTCCCACAGTATTATTCGCAGCAATAAATCCCGGATAAACCTGCTTCCCCGGGATCTGAATAATCGTATCGTATTCTTTATTGTTAATCTTAATCGTCCTGGCATCCCCGACAAAAGCAATCTTTCCGTCCTTAATTCCGATCGCCGAATTTTCAATCACTTTACCATTCCCCAGGTGTGCCGTGCCGTTCATCAGCAGCACACTTTTGCCCCGACCAAAACCCTGGCCGAATGCAACAGTTCCAAGAACCAGTAAAAAAGCCAAAACTTTATTCCTCATAATTCTTACTTTGTTTTAGCTCTGCTTTCTGAGTCTTCTCCCCGGCTTTCTTCGCCCTGATCATCTTCTGAATGAGCCTCGCCCTTTCCTTCTCCAGTTCCTGCTGCAGCTGATCATCCTTTGACCGGTCGTAATAAATCAAGCCGTCAATAATAGTCTTCTCAGCCTTGGCATTCACCGACAAAGGATTGTCCGACCAAAGCACCACATCGGCATCGCCACCCACCCGAACTCGCCCCAGGTGATTGTCCAAGTGAAGCAATTTGGCCGGGTTCAGTGTACACAACTTCAGGGCCTCCTCCTCCGACAATCCTCCGTACTTCATGGCCTTGGCCGCTTCCTGATTCAGTCTTCGCCCCATTTCAGGATCATCCGAATTCACAGCCGTAACAATCCCCATTCGGTTTAATAGTGCCGCATTGTAGGGAATTGCTTCTGCCACTTCCGCTTTGTAGGCCCACCAGTCTGCAAACGTAGATCCACCGATGCCCCTCTGCTTCATTTTATCCGCCACCTTGTATCCTTCCAGAATATGGGTAAACGTATTAATCTTAAAGCCCATCGAATCCGAAACATGCATAAGCATATTGATTTCCGACTGAACGTACGAATGGCAGGTGATAAAACGCCGCTTGTTCAGAATTTCAACCAGCGCCTCAAGTTGCAGATTGCGCCTGGGGGAAGCCTGTTCCGCCTTTTCCTTTTTCGAAAGGGCCGCATACTTCTTCATATTCTCTTCGTATTCCTTTGCACGGGTAAACGCATCGTAATACACCTGCTCAACTCCCATACGGGTCTGTGGGAAACGGGTCACATAATTATCCCCCCAATTACTTTGCTTTACATTTTCACCCAGGGCAAACTTTATAAACCCATCTGCCTGTTCAATCTTCATGGCCTCAGGAGCAAGCCCCCAACGCAATTTGATAAGAGCCGACTGCCCCCCGATCGGGTTAGCAGACCCGTGCAAAACCTGGCAGGCCGTAACGCCCGAAGAAAGTTCACGGTATATGGCAATATCCTCGCAGTCGATCACATCCCCTATCCGCACTTCCGACGTTACCGCATGCGAACCCTCATTGGCATCCCCCGAAATAGCAATGTGCGAATGTTCGTCAATAACTCCTGCAGTCAGGTGTTTACCAGTACCATCAATCACCACCGCAAATGCCGACTTCAGCGGCAGAATCGATTTGTCAATAGCCACAATCCGTCCGTCATTTATGTAGACATCCTTGTTCTTTAAAATCCCTGTCGAATCATTCGTCCAGACCGTTACATTTTTAATCAGTATCGCATGCTGACGTTCCTTGTACTTGGTCCAAAGCGACTTTTCCACCTCAGGAGATCCATAACCGCAAAAGGGATAATACACCTGCCCGATCGAGGTCATTTCAGCAGCGGCAAGCGAATCTTTCTTCGTTCCCTCCCGGGCTCCGGCGTTTATCCCTGTGCCTTTTTTCTCCGCCTCCGTTAGCTCCGATTTAAACGTAGCCTGCCAGTCCACCCATACTCCGTCACTTAACTCACCCCTCCCTTTAAGTGCGGTCGGGTTTTCATCAACAGTCCCGCTCAATCGTACCGTCTCCTTCTTAGTTCCTTTTGCAAAACTGATCACCATGTTTTTATTTTCAAAACTTACAGAAGCCTGAATCCCCAGGGTATCAATCACCGATCGCATCAAACCCTTCAGGTGATCCGGCTCCCCCGAAACAGCAAGACTATAATTTTCAGCGCCCACTTTCAGCTCATAATTACCCGTGATATCCGGTTGGTTAGATTCGCTAATCACATACAGGTTTCCCTGAACCCAGTTTTGGCAAATTTTTGTTTTTGCATCGAACAGGTCTCCCGAGCAAACAATAAAGTTCGCCAGCATATCCTTTTTAAGCCGGCCGATTTTCTCCTCCATACCAAGCACTTCAGCCGGAGTAACGGTAAGCGATTTCAAAGCCTGCTTTTCAGACAATCCGTACAAAACAGCCTTTCGCAAATTTTTCAAAAAATCACCCTTATCCTTCAGATCCGAAGCCGTAAGGGCAAAAGAAATCTTTTTGCTCTCAAAAAATGCGGGATTAGCCGGAGCCATCTCCCAATGCTTCATCTCCTGCAGGCTCACATTAAGCGCATCATAAGGATCCTCCACATCATAGGCATTGGGGAAGTTGAGTGGCAGAATAAACGTAGCCCCGCTTTCCTTCATATCGTCCAGCCGCTGGTACTCATCTCCGGCCCCTTTAATAATATAGTTCACGCCGAACTCATTGGCAATTTTGAGCGCCCGCAGAGCCGAAAGCTTATCCTTCACTTCGAAAAGCTGAGGCAGTCGCTGCAAATTGTTCCAGGCTTGCAACGAGGCGTTAAATTCCGTTTTCTTACTATTCCCGCCGTACCACTTGCCATCCAGATACGTTTGCCTCAGCAATGCAATAGCTCCCATCAGCGAAGTCGGATACTCCTGATTCGACGTCCCCTTTTCAAAAGAATAACAGGCCGCAGCCTTATCCATCAAAACAAGCTCATTCTCCCGGGCCTCACCGAGCGAAACCACCGCAGCCGACCCCCTGGCGATACCGTCCCTCTGAAGCGACAATACCGTCCCAAAGCCAATCTTGCGGTATTCCTCCGCAGCCTTTTTGTCGGCCGCAAACACACTCACCGCATTAAACTCCGGCTTAATGGCCTGGTTCCAGTCATAAGCCCCCTTGGTAGAGGTTTCGTATTGAGGGAAATAAGACCGGTTAGCCTTTCTGGCTTCCGGAATACCGTAACCAGTGTACATATCAATCAGCGAAGGATAAATCGATTTTCCCTTCAGATCGTACACCACCGCTCCCTTGGGAATACTCACCTTCTCCCCAACATCCACAATAAGTCCGTCCTTAATCAGTAGAATACCCTTTTCAATAACCTTCTCGTAATCCTTATGAATACGGGCATTGGTAAAGGCATAACAGGTGTGATTTTTATTAAATACCCCGTTTACCGGAAAAGTCTCCTGGGCCAGCCCAAAATCCGTCACACACGAAATCAGAAAAATCAGGAAAAAGAAAAAAACCTGTTTACTTCTCTTCATAAAAAGCTCCTTCATAAACTGATCATTCATTTCAAAAATTCGAAACACTAAAATACATAGCTTTCCCTTAATTAAGTTAATATCTTTACTAAAAGATTAAGACGCAAATAAAACAAGACAAGACAAACCACCAAACCACCAAACCACTAAACCTTAAAACCTGGTATCATGGCATTAAACATTTTAACCCTCCACATTGTAGTCGTTCAGTTCTTCCTGCTCATTTATTTAATCAAAACTTCCCTGCTCCTGTTCAATAGAAGCGAGCAGCTGAAGAAATTTGCCAAAACGGTCCGTGTTCCCGAAATGGTCATCAGTGTCCTGTTTTTGGCAACCGGCATTTATTTACTCACTCAGGTACCCGAAATCACCCCACTGATCATCATCAAACTTGTTGTCGTACTCGCCGCGATACCCACTGCCATCATCGGCTTCAAAAAGGAAAACAAAGCCCTCGCTTTCCTTTCCTTTATCCTTCTCATCAGCGCCTACGGACTGGCCGAAGTCAACCACAAAAAAATGATGAACACCCCCGTTAAAGAACTCGCCAATAAAGCTGATGGCAAAGAAATTTACACCGCCTATTGCATGAAATGCCACGGCGAAGACGGTAAATCAGGTAAAATGGGTTCCGTCGACCTTTCCCTTTCCGGCCTGGCCGACGACGACATCAAAGCCCTCCTGCACAGCGGAAGAAACAATATGCCCTCCTTCTCCAAACAGCTCGAAGATGCACAAATTGCTGCTGTTGCCGGATACATCAAGACCCTGCGTAAGTAAGCGACCACTGTATTTACAAGAAAGAATTCGACCCTAGCAAGCTAATCAGCGTATGCGCACCAAAATAACAAAGCGAAAGCAGATCCTCGACACGGCAAAAGAGCCCGAAACAGCCGTCCTTGTGGGTATCATGAGCCGTCAGCAAAACGAACAAGAAATAAAAGACTACCTCGATGAGCTTGAGTTTTTAGCCAGCACAGCCGGAGTCATCGCCATCAAACGCTTGGTACAGCGCCTCGAAAAACCCGACATCCGTACCTTCGTCGGATCCGGCAAAGTCCTCGAAATAAAAAAGTTCGTAGACGAAAAAAATGCCCACCTGCTCATCTTCGACGATGAACTCAGCCCATCAC
>Ga0207063_1060_pt1 | contig 24005 bp, 26 predicted proteins | sample Alteio_BWMinCont_29_FD_153462 | JGI IMG/M metagenome (GOLD analysis project Ga0207063, IMG submission 153462) | Enriched cells from forest soil in Barre Woods Harvard Forest LTER site, Petersham, Massachusetts, United States -... | ecosystem: Environmental > Terrestrial > Soil > Temperate forest >...
TGGGACTTTCAATGGAAAACTAATGGATACGGCTGTTTTTACGTATTATTTGAGTGGGACTATGCAGGGGGGGCAGAGTTTAAGTAAAAAGGGCAACATAACCTTGCTCCGGTAAGCGAAGGAATTTTTCCTCCCAGAAAAATCATTGCTTTTTTAATAATTCTGCAAGGCGAGAATCCCCGGCATTTTTAGCCTGTTTTAATAATTTCAAAAAACGCTTGGTCGGCCTTCCGGAATACGTGATTTTAAAATGTTTTGAATAAACCTGTTCGTAAATATCATCAATTAGGAATTGCCTACCCCAAAGGCTGCTATCCAAAGCCCGCCAATGTTTACTTTTTAATTGTTTTTCGTAAAAACAACCTCTGAACGCTTCCCGGTGTAAAAATTTCTCGCCGATTTTATACAATTTTCGGCAGCGTTTCCCGGTATGAGGGCAAATAAAAAACCAAACAACTCCTCTGCCAATATTTGAGGGAACTGAAACCAGTTGAACGGCGTATTTTACCGGAACATCATTGGTTGTATAGTCGAGTTCAATGTATGGGCTTTGACATTGGGTATTTATATTTATGGAAATAGCCGCAACTTTATTTTCGTTTCTGCTCCATGTAATTGTAGCCCGTTGCCTTTGACCGGGCTTAAGGTATCCCCATTTATTCAGTTTCGAGATTGAAACCGTTAAAACGTCGTCGTATAAGGTCGGGAATGTGGGAAACTTTGGCATTTGGATTTTATTTTGAAACGAAACCTAAATTATTAGGGAATATTGCCTTTTATCGGTAAATCAGCCTGGTTCTCCGGTTTCTGAATGTACCGATTCAACCTTTGGCAATACAAACGGAATCAGTTTGCATAGTATATTTAAACGCTGGATAGGTTCCAGCCCTTTAAGCGTTTCAGGCAGTTGATCAAGTTCCTTTTGCATTAAATCCTTTAACGTTTCACGTATGTTTTTTATCCGGGGCCTTTTCGGTAGAACCTCTGCTTTCAGCTTTTTTAGGTGGCCTGCCAGTAAATCTATGACCGGGCTTAAATCCTCGTCAAATTCCGATCCCTTTAAATACTTGCATACCCATTCGTAAATAAATAATTTTTGGGGAGGATTCAGGTTGTTTTTGTCCAATTCCCCGGCAAAAAGATCAACCGACTTTAGCGGGGTTTTGGAATGTTCAACTAACATTCCCGTACATCTATCGTATAATTTTAAGGGCAATTCAGGGTTTTCAAATTGTCCATGCTGTAAAACTTCACAAAGCATTTTAAACGCAAAACCGTTCCAATGTTCATTCTCAGTTTTAAAATAGCTTTCAAGATCTTTAATTTGTTTCGTTTCCATAGTTTTAAATGTTAGGTTTTGTTAGGTTCTGTTTCAATTCCTGTAATCTGCGGAGGTACGGCAAATATGTCCGTTTCCCGTTTTGAGTTTTCACAGTTTCTAAATGGCTGGCAATAAATTTTGAAATGTCTGTTATCGTGCTGTAAGGGTTCATCTTTACGGGGTGGATTGGGAGTGTTTTACCGGCAAAGAAGGTTTCAAGGTCGCTAATCTTCTGATCCCAGGATTCGTTTATACTGTTTTGCACTACTTTAGTTTCGACCTGTAAAATAAAATTTGTTTTTACGGCTTCACTTTTTACACTTTTTACACTTTCCGGGGTCGATATTAAGTCAATGGGTTCAGGCGATTTTATCACAGCTTTTTCACAGTATTTGTCGGAAATCTGCGCCTGGTTTCTGAATTTCTGCCAGTCCAGTTTTATAAGAATGTCCGCTATGTCGGCACCGGCCTCCTTTAGTTCAGTCGGGGCTAATTTCTCCAAAAGTTCAGAAACTTTAAAAAGCGTTCCCGGCATGAGATCGGAAAGTTCCTTTGCTTTATTGCTCCATAACTGAAATGCTTTATCTCCTTTTGATAGGTCGGGAAACAAATAAACGTCCCGGCCTTGTAATACTTTGCATTTATCAAAATTCAGGCTGCTGAGGTTATAAACTGCCAGCCAAAGCAAATTTGGGGGCTGCTCAGGGAACCCGAAATACAAAGTGCCATAAATAGCCGTTTTAGGGGCTTCGACCAATGCAATGGGGTTATGTACGTATTTATTCAAAAGGTGTTCCCCAAACAAGCAGGAAACTTTTAGTTCGTTCTTTTTGTAGGCTTCTAACCAGCTGGGCAAGGCATCTCTTTTCTTTTGGTGGTATTTCTCAATCATGGAATGTATAAAGTCGGTCCCGGTGGTATGGTTATTTTCATCAAACTGCTTTACCTGAATTGCTCGGACATTTCGGCTTTTGTCAATAAATGGGAATGTAACTGCTCCGGATCTGTAACCTTTGCAAACCGTACCTAAGTAATATTGCGAAATAACCTTTTCCACGTCCTCAGCTTCAAACGGAAATAAAACATGGCTTAACAGATTTTGAATAAATCCATTCTGCTCGAATCCTTTCGGTTTCAATGTTTGTTTAAGCACCTCAGTAGGGATAAATACGGGTTCCGGCTTCGTGGCTTGCTTTGGTGGGTTTATTTGTCGCTGTGGCATCCAGTTTCCCAAATTTTTACCCTGCTCCTGCGCCCGGATCATTTTTGCATATCCGTCCTGGTATGGGTTAAGGAATTGTGAACATTTAATTTCCCGGTCGCAACGTCCGTACTGCTCCGGCAAATATTCCCCTGTGGACTTGTCAATGAATCGCACAAAGGATTTTTTACCGCAATCTGGGCAACGGTGCTTTTTACTCCCTTTCTGTAATTGGTATCGGTGTTCGTTTGTCATCGGTGAAAAAAGTGTAAAAAGTGTAAGTCAAACAACATCTTTTTATTTTTCGTTAAAATTGTTCGGCTTTTATCGACACATAAGCCACGTTACCAATGTTTATCCTGTTGGTTAAAATGCCATAGGTTTTTAGCCGTTTAGCGAAATTCACCCTTTGGACTGCCTTAAAACCAGCCTCCTGGCAATAGGTTCTATATTCTAAAAACATTTCCTTAATCAGCTTGTAATCCGTTGTGCTGGGTTCGTACCTATGCTCGTCAATGAACAATTTTACACTATCGGATTCCGTTTTATATTGCTCTACAGCTTGCCTTGCTGCTTCACAATGGGAAAAACGCTTTTGATCCAGCAACCGGGTAAGTCCTTCCAATACCCAATTAAAAACACCTGAAAGTTCGTTTTCAATTATTTTTGTATGTAGTTGCTTATCCTGTTCCAATTCCGGTATAGTGACATCAAAAGGAATAATCAAAAAACGCCTGAAATAAGCGTTTGTGTGTTCAACTTCTTTGGGTAATTCATTGCAGTTAAATATCAGCTTTGAATATTGCTTTATTTGCATTGGTCTGCCATAGGGCAACCGGGCTTCAACGGGTTCGCCTGAAACTAACTGCTTAAAAATGGACGTTTCAAGGTTCCCGTTTATTTCACTTGCATAGTTGACCAACTTATTCGCAATCATAGCCCGATAATATCCGCTAACATCGGTCAAACTTTGCAATGAATAGCTGCATACATTTTCAGTTCCTAACAGGGCATTTACAACCTCAAAGAATACAGACTTTCCATTTGCACCCGTACCATATAGAATAAGGGCTTTTTCCTCCTTAAGCGTATTACTTCCTTGCTTTATGAAAACAAAACCTAAAAATTCGGCTAAAACCCTCTGACGCTCAACGTCCGGCAGTACCTTGTTTAAATATGCTTGAAATATGGGGGCTTGGGCTTGGGGATTGTATTCAAACGGCAATCGGTACGTAAGAAAGTCAGCCCGGTCAAACTGTCTTAATTTCGTCCCCTTGGTAGTAACTTCAAATGTCCCATTTTTCAAATTAATATAAACAGCCTCTTTTGATGGTTCGGGTGTCGGCAAATATTCTGTTGCAAGGAATTGTTTTAGTAACTGTTCCCGGAACTGGAAAAACTTTGCCGTGAACTTTGTAACTCCCATTTTTTCTGCTGCTTCGCCTAAAAATTTTTGGAACGCCTCTTTATCTATGCACGTCCAATAAGTGCCATTGTACAGGTAAACAAACTCCAGGTTCTTACATAGACCCCAGCGATTCTTTGCAGCGACCTTAAGGACATTTTCAATGGATAAAACCAAATAGTGCTTTATATTTAGTTTCAGTTTTTGCAATCGCTTCAATATTTCCTTTGCTTGTTCGCTTTCCGGATTAATGCTCTTAAGTTCCCTTCTTAACTGCTGAACCTGCGGAAATGCTAACGCTTCAAAATCCAACGGTTCAAACTGTTTAATAAGCTGGGTAAGTATTTCGGTGTGCGGGGTAGGTTCCCCCTTCTTAACTAATTCCTGAACATGGTTTTTTATTGTTTCGGCATTATCCAGGTCTTCAAATTCGGGTTTCAGTTCCATGTCAAAATAGATTTAGTTGGGTTAAAAAATGTTTCGGGATTTTTCCTTGGTCAGTAGTTAAATACCACGCTTTAAACCTGTTTTATTACAGGCGGTCTTTACTGTTTCCCAAAGTCGCCCAGCTTTTTCAAATCTCTTTTATAGCGACAAATATTTTTTTGATAAATTCCTGTTGCATCTGAAACCATTGAAGCAGTAGCTTCATGCTCCTGCAAGTATCGAAATATGGTTTGCAGTTGGTTGTTCTGTGGCTTACCTTTGCTTTGCGAAGTCAAAAAATTACCGGGGGTATTTGTGTTTTTCATAGCACGTTGCCCCCTTTCTTTTTTCTTAAATACTGGTCTGCCTCTGCCGAAATTTCCGAGGCCGTCTTTTTCCGTCCGGCTTTTATCCAATCTGTTAGTTCCTGTTTAGAGAAATACAAACGATGTGAACGTTTGCATACAGGAATTTCAGCACGGTGAACATATCCGTATAAAGTTGGAACGGATAAATTCAAAAGTTCGGCTGCCTGTTGAATTGTTAATAGCTGGTCGGCTTCCTGTTGAGGTTCATTACTCTTTTCAAGTAATAGCCGTTTTATATCGCTCACATCGGAGCGAAGTTGCGTGACGGCTTCCGGTAAATTGTTGTGTGTGATTTGTTCCATAGCGTTTTTTCCGCTAAGGAACAGGTGCAATCATACCCCTATCAATACCCTTTTATCCTTTGGGGTATAGATGGGGTATGATATTCTTAGATTTGTTCTTTATATGTTTCAGTTTGAATCTGTCCGGGACTTTTATACGGCAACCAATCGGGTTGGCAAATTCTTAAAGTTTTCCGGGGTTCCCCTTTTGCCTTTGTGAGCAAATCCCAAACACTGGAAGTGTTAAGAGATCGAATTTCTTCAACATTGCCCCTTTTGTATCTGAACTGGAAATTTTTGCAAAGCCAATCTCTTATTTCGGTATGGGTGCTAAGTATAAAGCCGTTATATTTAAGCCTTCTGAAAACCTCCACAAACTTATTTTGATTGTGTGGAAATAATAAGGCTTTTTCAATAACTTCTCCATTCAATGATTTTTTTAGATCAGGTTCCCTTTCAGGAAAATACACTTTCAATTCATCGAACAATTTATCATTTATTTCAGCCTTACTGAAGATGATTTGCATCGCTTCGGGTAGCGGGGTTGACCTAATTTCAGGGTCTTGTTGTTCTTTTTTCGCACCCTTCGGTTGTAATTGTGAACCACTAGGCTGCCATTTCAATTTTAGGTTTTCTGCTCTTTGCTTATTTTCATTTTCCTCCTTTTGGCAATGAGATAAATACGCAACCCAGTTTTCTCTTGTTAATAGCTCCTTATACGCTATTTCGTTGCCGTATTCCCATCCCTTATAATTTTGCAGCCAAATGTTAAATCCCAAATTATGCAGCCCTTCCTCAGTTTTATAAGAAAATTGATAATTCCTTTCAGATATGTTTATTGATCCCACCCTAACTGCATAACCAAACAATTCATCGAATGTTTCAAATTTTTCCTTTGATACCTTATGATGGCGAGGAAATAGGGACTTTGAAAAATGTTTTTCTTTGCCCGCAATACCTGAATAAATTTTCTTTTCAATATTTGAAGCCCAGAAATAACCCATATTATTCATTAATTGACACTCGTATTTTTCCCAAGTAAATAATCTTTCGATCATCTCCTTATCAAAACCATATTGTTCCAATTTTTCTTCTGTCAATTCCTCAACATCTTGCTTTGCTGACACAGAGGGATCAAACTTCACTTTCTCCAAATCTGTTTTTCGTTCAATTAACCATTTCCTAAATGCAATGTTACTTCCCTTTTCACTTGAATAAGGCTTTTCGGCAGCACCTGGTGTTAATTTCTCCGGAAAATATAGTTTATCGGTATCCAAAATATTTTTCTTGATAAATTCAATTTCAAATACCGTAATTGCTTCCAGGCTATTGTCGAGGGTCTTCTGCTTTTCTACCTTTGCCATTTCCCAGCATTGCGAGTACCAATCCTTTAATAATGGAAAACTTTTATGTGGTCTGGAAAGCGGGTTTATTGCATATTCACTTAGTGTAAGAGCATTGTAGGCCCGTATTCCTACAAACTCCTTGTAGGCTTGTACTTTTTCCAACAAATCAAATCTGCTGTTATCCCTTATCAAGTCTTCCATTAACTTCAGCCCTTCCTCCGCAAAATCGTCTTTTCTAAAGTTATTTTCAAACCAATTACGGAAATCTTTTTGGGCAATTTCGTTTTTAGGAGTGACGATATAATGTGTATCGTTAATGCGTATCGCAATTTTAAAAATCTCATTAGGCTCAGACGAAATAATATCCATACTCATTAGGCCATTATTTATTGGCCTTGTGGCGTTGTATGTCTTGCGATCCGCATAAGGAAACATCAATAGAACCATGTTGTTTTGAGTTGTTTTAAAAATCGAGTTTTATTTTTTCTGTTGCATTCCGTTTTGTTTGGTCAATAATCTTTGCGTAAATCATTGTTGTTTTCAAATCCCGGTGGCCCAGCATCTTTGAAACCGTAAAAATGTCTGTCCCGGCACTTAATTGAAGTGTAGCGTAGGTATGCCTGAAACAATGAAAGGTTATATTTTTCGTTATGCCAGCTTTCAGCACCCAACGTTTCAAATGAAAATTTACAAAAGCAGAATATTGCAGCCCTTCAAAAACCTGTTCTGTTGGTTCGCCTCTTTGCCCTAACAAGTTGTATGCCTGTTCTGAAATGGGAAGCAACTCAACCCCCTTTGTTTTCTGTTGAGTGAACCGGATAAAGTAATAATCCAACTCTTTCCCTTCCTTTATTTCCCTGCTTTGTTGAACTTCACTCCAAACCAGTTTTTGAATATCGGAAAACCTTAACCCTGTAAGGGCAGCAAATAAAGCTGCCTGTTTCAAAATAGGCAACGTGCAATCCGTATGCACTAAGCTATTTAATTCTTCAATAGTCAAAAACTGCCTTTCGGTTTCGGCCTCTTTAATCCGTTCAACCTTTGAACTAATGTCAGTTTTTATCAAGCCATCCCTAAAGGCTTGTTTTAGGGCTGCTTTCAACTTATTGAAATAGGAAAAGGCTGTGTTCTGTGAAATCATTGTTTTCCGGCTCCTCATCCGGGGGGCTTTCAGAATATACGCCTTAAAATCATTGCAGAACTGTACATTAAGGTCAGCAAACCTTACTGTCCCCCCGGTAAATTCTTTTAAGTAATGTAAAGCACACAACCAAATTTCCCGGTTTCTCAGCTTATGACTTTCTCCTATCTGTTTAAAATAATCAAGGAAGTTCCCATTTTGGTCATTTGAATTAAGAAAGCCAAAATTCCCGTTTTGAATTTCTAATTGCCTTTTTGCCCGAATGTTTTGTGCCAGTTCTTCCGTTTCCTTGTTATGTTGCTTATCAAATGGGTTCCTTGCTTTCTCAAACAAGTGCAACCCTAAAAATTCCCTTCTTGTAAGTTTCCCGGTTTCCGGGTTCGGGATCGGCGGGTAAAAATCCAAATACAAACTTTTCCGGTTGTCTGAAATAGGCTTTGTCCTTAGTTTAACTTTTGTCATTTTTTCATTAGATTTTTATGTGGGGTACAAAAAAGGTACAATTATGAACTGTTTAGGTACAGCTAAGGTACAAAAAGGTACGAAATGATCCGATAATAGGTATTAACAGATATTAACTGTTAGCCAACAAAAAGGCCCTAATAAAAGGGATTTTAAGGGTCTATTACAAAAATGTTAGTTGTTCATTTTTGGGGTATTACCTTCCGTGGCAATTCTTAAACTTCTTGCCACTCCCGCATGGACACGGATCATTTCTCCCCACCTTCTGCTCCACCCTTACCGGCTGCTGTTTAACACGCTCCTGCTGGGGCTCTCCGCCACCTCCACTGCTGCTATTACCACCCCCGCCACCTCCCGAGGCTACTACCTCGGTTCGGCTCATCTTTAACTTCTGCTGAGGAGCACTGGGTACCCGGGCCTGCTGAACCTGATTCGGATTATCACTGGGCAGGCTGCCCTTGTATAGGAAAGAAATAATCTCCTTGTTCACCTTGCTGATCATCTGCTTAAACAATTCAAAAGATTCAAACTTGTAGATCAACAACGGATCCTTCTGTTCGTAAACCGCGTTCTGCACCGACTGTTTCAGTTCATCCATCTCCCGCAGATGCTCCTTCCACTCGTCATCAATCATAGCCAGAATCACCGTCTTCTCCAGCGTCAGCATCACTTCCTTAGCCTTTGTATCAAAGGCTTTCTTCAGATTCACAATCAGCTGCAGGTTGCGGATACCGTCCGTAAACGGAACCACAATATTCTCATACGTCTGATTCTGATTCTGGTACACATCGCTGATCACCGGAAAAGCCTTGGTGGCAGTGGCTTCCGATTTGTGCGCATACACGGCGATAGCCGACTGGTAAACCTTGTCCGCAATATCATCCGCCTTCAGTTTCAGAAAATCACCCTCTGAAACCGGACACTCCATCGAAAATACCTTAATCAGTTCCAGCTTAAAGCTCTCGTAATCCTTCACCTCATTCGATTCGGTTACAATCACACCTACCGTATCGTAAATCATATTGGCAATATCCACAGCCAAACGTTCTCCGTAAAGCGCATGACGGCGACGCTTGTAAATCACTTCCCGTTGGGAGTTCATCACATCATCGTACTCGATGAGCCGCTTACGCACGCCAAAGTTGTTTTCTTCAACTTTGCGCTGCGCCCGTTCAATCGAGCTGGTAATCATCGAATGCTGAATCACTTCACCCTCCTGAAGTCCCATACGGTCCATCATCTTGGCGATACGTTCCGATCCGAACAGTCGCATCAGATCATCTTCAAGCGAAACAAAAAATTGCGACGAACCCGGGTCACCCTGACGTCCAGAACGCCCCCTGAGCTGGCGGTCAACCCGTCTCGACTCGTGACGCTCGGTTCCGATAATCGCCAGACCTCCGGCCTCTTTTACGCCTGGCCCCAGCTTAATATCCGTTCCCCGGCCAGCCATATTCGTAGCAATCGTAACCGTTCCGGCCTTACCCGCTTCGGCTACAACCTCCGCTTCCTTCTGGTGCAATTTCGCATTCAGCACATTGTGCTTAATCCCGCGTAGCTTCAGCATCCGGCTCAGCAGTTCCGAAATCTCAACAGAAGTCGTACCCACCAGTATTGGCCTTCCGGCAGCAACCTGCTTGGCAATATCTTCAATCACCGCATTGTACTTCTCCCGTTTGGTCTTGTACACCAGATCCTCTTCATCCTTCCGTTTGATCGGACGGTTGGTCGGTATCGTCACCACATCCAGCTTGTAAATATCCCAGAACTCACCTGCTTCGGTTTCCGCTGTTCCGGTCATACCCGCCAGCTTGCTGTACATCCTGAAATAATTCTGAAGCGTAATCGTCGCATACGTCTGGGTAGCTGCTTCCACCTTCACATTTTCCTTCGCCTCAATCGCCTGGTGCAAACCATCCGAATACCTTCGGCCTTCCATAATACGGCCCGTCTGCTCATCCACAATCTTCACCTTGCCGTCAATCAGCACATACTCGTCATCCTTCTCAAACAGCGTATACGCTTTCAACAGCTGATTGATCGTATGAATACGTTCCGACTTGATCGAGAAATCCCTCAGCAATTCATCCTTACGTGCAATCTTTTCCTGATCACTCAGTCCGGCCTTCTCAATCTCGGCAATCTCAGCACCCACATCCGGCATCACAAAAAACTTGGCATCCTCTCCCGAAGTGGTAATCATTTCAATCCCCTTCTCCGACAGTTCAATCGAATTGTTCTTCTCGTCAATCACAAAAAACAGTTCCGCGTCCACCTTGTGCATTTCTCGATTCTGATCCTGCATGTAATAATTCTCCGTCTTCTGAAGGATAGCGCGGTTTCCCGGTTCACTCAAAAATTTAATCAACGTCTTGCTTTTCGGCAAGCCGCGGAAAGCCCTGAGCAATGCCATTCCACCCTCCTTCTCATTCTTCTCCCGCTCCTTGCTGTCAATTTTTTCTGCTTTGTCACCTTTGTCTCCCTTTTCCTTCTCAGGTTTTTCACCGAGTAAATTCTTCGCAATATTCAGGGCCGTATTCACATAACTCTTCTGGGCATTCACCAGCTTTTCGATGCGGGGCTTCAACTGGTAAAACTCCTGGCTGTCACCCTTCGGTGTCGGACCCGAAATAATCAGTGGGGTCCGGGCATCATCAATCAGCACCGAATCCACCTCATCCACAATCGCGTAATGATGCGGACGCTGCACCAGTTCCTCCGGAGTACGTGACATATTATCCCTCAGGTAATCAAAACCGAACTCATTGTTAGTTCCGTACGTAATATCAGCCTGATAAGCCCTTCTACGTTCATCCGTACTGGGCTCATGCAAATCAATGCAATCCACCGACAGGCCGTGAAACTCAAACAAAGGCGCGTTCCATTCCGAGTCCCGCTTGGCCAGGTAATTGTTCACCGTAACCACATGCAAACCCTTCCCCGGAAGTGCATTCAGATAAACAGGAAGCGTAGCCACCAGCGTCTTCCCCTCACCCGTACCCATCTCCGCAATCTTTCCCTGATGCAGCACAATACCGCCGATCAGCTGAACATCGTAATGCACCATGTCCCAGGTAATCTCATTCCCGGCAGCCTCCCACTTATTCTTCCACAGCGCCTTATCTCCTACAATCTCTACATTCTCTTTGTGGACCGAAATATCCCTGTCAAACTGATTCGCCGTAACCTCTATTCCTCCGTCCTTAAACCGTTTCGAAGTTTCCTTCACCACGGCAAAAGCCTCGGGCAAAATCTCATTCAGCGTATCCTCAATCTTTTTCTTAACCTCCTTCTCCAACTCATCAATGCGCAGGTACATTCTCTCCTTCTCATCAACCGTCACCGTTTCATCCGTCTCAATTTTTGTCTTGAGCTGCTTCATCTCCTCCTCTTCCTGGGCAATAGAATCCGCTATTCGCTTCTTAAACTCTGCAGTCTTGGCCCTCAATCCGTCATTGCTGAGCTTCTCAATCTGCTTGTGCATCTCCAGAATCTCATCCACAATCGGCTGAATCTCCTTCACATCCCGGTCCGACTTGGTGCCAAACAGGTTCGAAATACTTTTGGTTATTGATGATAACATGTATCTAATTATTTACTAGTAACGACATCGCCCTACGGACACTTGTACCCCCACCGTGGGGTGAAAACCAGACTAAATTTTGCTCCTCAAAATTACGTCTGGTTAAACGGGAATCAAAAATAAGGCTTTTTATTGAGGTCAGTATTCGTCCTCGTTGAAAAAGAAATCCTCCTTGGTCGGATAATCGGGCCAGATCTCCTCAATCGTCTCATACATTTCACCTTCATCCTCAATTTCCTGAAGATTTTCGATGACTTCCATGGGAGCCCCCGAACGTATGGCAAAATCGATCAGCTCATCCTTGGTTGCAGGCCAGGGAGCGTCTTCGAGATAGGAGGCTAATTCTAGGGTCCAGTACATAAATGACAATCAATTTCGTGCAAAAATAGAAAAAAATCAATACGAACCTATACCAAGAAAAAGAATGTGGAAAACTTTATTAAGGCCTTGGTATCCAGGGAGTTTCCTCGACCTTAAAATCCTTCACCAGCTGCCTGGCCAGCACAAAAAGATAGTCCGACAAACGATTCAGGTACTTAACAACCAGGGGCTCGATCCGGGCGGACTCCGCCAGGCGGATCACCTTGCGCTCCGCCCTGCGGCAAACGCAGCGCGCAAGGTGGACATACGACACCGTCGTATGTCCGCCCGGAAGCACAAAAGACTTCATCTCAGGCAAAACCTTATTCATCTTATCAATCGCATGCTCCAGCCCCAGCACATCCTCCTCCTTCAGTTCCGGAAGCTTCATCCGGCTCCCGTCCGGATCCGCGGCAAGCGCGGATCCTATAGTAAACAACCGATCCTGTATATCCAGCAAAATAATCTTATACCCCTTCTTCATTTTCTGATCCCTCACCAACCCGATCCAGGAATTTAGTTCATCCACCGTCCCGTACGCCTCAATCCGTATATCACTTTTTGAAACCCGGGTACCTCCGATCAATGAGGTCTCCCCCTTATCCCCCGTCTTGGTGTATATTTTTGTCGCCATGGTTTTGGTATTTTCAAATTTAAGGGCTCCACTAATCGCTATTACTCATTCATTTTATTAATTTTCTTTGAATTCATGAATGCTTCTCTTCGTTCAGCATTTCGCTAATCGCTATTCGCTGATCCTTGGCTTGCCGCTAACGATCTGATGTGCTCATTAACCCGGTCCCACTCCACCAAACCATCCTTCAACCGCACAATCCGGTGCGCATACTCCGCAATATCCTCCTCGTGTGTAACCAGAATAACCGTATTTCCCCGCCGGTGAATCTCCTCAAACAAACCCATAATTTCAACCGAAGTCTTCGAATCCAGATTTCCGGTCGGTTCATCCGCAAGGATAATGGCAGGCTTGTTCACCAGGGCCCTGGCAATCGCTACCCGTTGCTTCTGCCCTCCCGAAAGCTCATTGGGCTTGTGCATCATGCGATCCTTCAGTCCCACTTGCTCCAGCACTTCCTCACCCCTGATCAAACGCTCCGCTTTCGGCACACCCGAATACACCAGCGGCAAAACCACATTATCCAGCGCCGAATACCTGGGCAGCAGATTAAAAGACTGGAACACAAAACCGATCTCCTTGTTTCGCACCAGGGCCAGTTCGTTGTCAGACATTTTAGAAACTGACGTTCCGTTCAGAATATAATCACCCGAACTGGGCGTATCCAGGCAGCCCAGCACATTCATCAGCGTTGACTTACCCGAGCCCGAAGGCCCCATAAGGGCCACATACTCATTTTTAACAATTCCCAGTGAAACCGAACGCAAGGCATGAATGATTTCTGTCCCGACCCGGTACGTACGCGCAATATTTTTCAGTTGAATAATCTCCACTTAACCAAAGATAGAAAAAGAAAATCGCCTTTATCAGATCAGTGTCTTCAGGTTCTTGTCAAAAAAAGCCTGTATTCCTGTGATAATAATAGTTGCAGCCTTTTTATACGGCTCGCCCTGAGGGGTAATTACGAAATTAGCAGAGGTTTTCAGGTCATTGATGCATTCATAAAATCCCTTGCTGATAGCGGGATTCGTTGACAATTTTATTTCTATACAGGCCACCGGCCGGCCGGCTTTAACCAATACCAAATCTGACTCTGCGCCGTTTTGGGTTCTGTAATAATACAACTCAATAGATGAAGGTACATTCTGGGCAATCTGATTGACCACATAACCTTCCCAGGACGCTCCGGCAATCGGGTGTCCCAGCAAATCATCCAGCTGATTCAAAGCGAGCAGGCTGTGTAAAATTCCTCCGTCCCTCAGGTAAACTTTGGGTGACTTGACAATCCTTTTTTTGGAATTGTAATAAAAGGCCGGCAATTTACGAATCAGGAAAGCAGCCTCTAAATAATCCAGGTACCGCTTCACAGTAGGAGCCGTGAGGCCAAGGGATCCAGCAAAAACCTGTGCGTTCCATATTCCGGCGTTGGAATGCGCCAGCATTTTCCAGAAATTGCGCATGGTGGCTGTAGAAAAGCTCGTATCAAACAATTCGGACAGGTCCCTTTCAATATAGGTTGAGACAAAAGAATTCATCCAGTTGTTTTCAGAAGCATTGCTTCTGGCCAACAAAGCATCCGGAAAACCTCCCCTGAACCAGTGCGTATTGATTTTAATTTTGGAAGGCAGCTCGGTTATACTGATTGGGGACAATTCAGAATACGCAATACGTCCGGCAAGAGATTCTGAAACCCCTTTTACCAACTCAGGCGATGCAGATCCGAGAATAATAAACCGTCCTGGTTTCCTGTACGCATCTATTAACGGGCGTAAATAGGTAAATAACTCTGGCATACGCTGAATCTCATCAATAATAACGCATTGTTCCTGATGCTGTTCCAGAAACGAATAGGCATCCGAAAGACGATCCAGGTCTCTTGGATTCTCAAGATCCACAAAAACAGATTGCTTGCCGACTGTTTTGCTTAGTTGTTTTGCAAGTGTGGTTTTTCCCACCTGCCTTGGGCCCAATATAGCAGCCGCAGGAAACTGCAGCAGGTCATCTTGTATTTTTTTTTGAAGAGATCGGGTAATCACGAAGTAAAGGTAGTAAATTATACCAAGTAAATCAAAAATAACACTTTTGATTTACTTGGTTATCAGGCCGACATCTTATTCAACGACCGAACCGCCAGCCAAAGTGCGACGGTCATAAAAATAACAATCACCACAAACCCCTCCGCCACAATACGGTTTCCGAATTCCCCGGCAAACAGGCTTCGGGACGCCTCCACGGCATAATAAAACGGATTAAAATGAGCGGCCACCTTAATCCAGTGGGGGGCAAAAGAAATCGGCAGCATAATACCCGAGAGCAGCATAACCGGAAGGTAAAACGTATTAGTTATCGACGCCAGAACACCCTCGTCCCTCACCGACAAGGATATCGAATACGAAAGAGAAGCCATCGTTACACCTATCATCAGCACAAGCAGCAACGTAAAAAACAGTCCCCAAACCGGAACATGGAGCCCGAGAAAACGGGCGATAACCAGCAATATACAGGCCTGGCAGAACAACGTAACCTTTTGGTTGGCAATCAGACTGAAAATAATCCCCACCCGGCTCGTAGGTGTGACCAGCCACCGAGCGATGATACCTGTCCGGATTTCATCGATAAAGCTGAACCCCGCGAACAGCGAGCTCATGGCCATAATCACCAGCATACCCGGCACAAAAACCCTGACAATTTCACCCGTAGGCAGCATTGAACCCGCTCCCATGTTCTTCAGCAAAGGCATATACAGAATCAGGTACAAGACCGGCTGCAGCAAACCCATTAGCAGCCATATAGGCCTGCGCAGAGCTTTTTTCATATGCCGACCGAAAAGAAGAAATACATCGCTTACAAAATTCATTTTTCCCTCAACGATTTACCTGTTTTCTCCAGAAACACATCATCCAGCGAAGGCCGCGACATTCCGATCGTTTGCACCGCAATTCCTTCCCGATCCAGTATCCTCAACACCTCCGCAATCATACTGCCTCCATCCTTCACAAACAGATGCAAGGTATTTTCATCCGAAAACGACTTCGAAACCTGACTCAAACCGGCCAAAAGTCCCTTCGCTTTTCCAAGATCCCTATCCCTGGCGAAATCAATCAAAATACTTTCCAGTCCTATCGAACGCTTTAACTCAGCAGGTGTATCCAGTGCAACAACACAACCGTGATCCATAATAGCCACCCGGTCGCAAAGGTGATCCGCCTCCTCCAGGTAATGCGTCGTTAAAAATACCGTCATCCCCTCCTTTTTCAATTGTGCAATCTCCTCCCAGAAATAAGCCCTGCTTTGAGGATCAAGTCCGGTAGTCGGCTCATCCAGAAAAACAAGCGACGGACGGTGCACAATCCCCAACGCAAGTTCCAGCCTTCTTTTCTGACCACCCGAATACGTACTCGCCTCACGCGAAGCAAAATCCTCCATCTGAAAACGCCTGATCAATTCACCGGCCTTTATTTTGGCCTCGTTTGCTGAGAAACCGTACAATCTGCTTTGAAGAATCAGATTATCGTAAGCATCCGAAAACGTATCCGCTCCGCCCTCCTGTGAAACATAACCAATCTGCTCCCTCACCTTTTCAGGATTCGCCGAAAGGTCAAACCCCGCCACAGTAGCCTTACCCGAAGTCGGAGCCAGCAGCGTTGTAAGCATATTCAGGGTAGTCGTTTTGCCAGCACCGTTAGGTCCCAGAAATCCAAAAACCTCACCCCGGTTCACCAGCAGATCAACCCCCTTCACCGCCTCCACCAATTTATGCTTCTTACCCTTTCCCGAAGAAAAAGTCTTGCTCAAACCCGCTGTTTCTAAAATAGTATCTCCGGTCATTTCGAATAGCTATTCAATCAAATACCTGATCATTTCAATTAATCAGGCCTGCTAAAATAATCATTTAAGCTTGTCCTGTCAGTACCTCAGAACAAAATCTTCCCTGCTCATTTCCGCCCTGAAAAAAACCAAACCCATAAAAAACAAATCCACCGTCACCCGCACAGACGGATGCGCTTTAATCCTCACCCAGGCCTGCTCCATTTCATCCGACCAGTGAATATCGTCAAAAATAAAAACCGAATCAGGCCTAACGCACTTCAGGCACAGCTCAAAATACTTCAGCGTCGGTTCCCTTCGGTGATTCCCGTCGAAAAAAACAAAATCAAGCTCCTTCAAATCTTCCAGAACTCCTGGCAGCACCTCATCAAAATTTCCCCTCAGCAGACTGATCCCCGAAACACCCATCTTCACAAACTCCTGTTCAGCCCGGTTGGCAATCTCCTCACTTCCCTCAATACTTATCATATTTGAATCACTCATGCCCAGTTTAAGATAGCAGGCCGAAAGCCCCAGCGAAGTACCCAACTCAAGAACAGTATCCGGTTTAAAATGTTTCACCAGCCTGAAAAGCAACTGACCGTACTTGGCAGGCTTTAGCGAATACCTCGCTATATCCGAAACCTTCCTCTTCTCACTCTTCAACACATTCGATCCCGCCCCCAGATCGCTCACCTCCAGTTCAGACATGTCCTTCAGCAATTCACTTCGCAAAGCCTCCACCTGATTGTACTCCGCATACTTCCTCTTATCGTAAATAACCTTTGTCAGCAAATCAAAAACAAAAGGAGAGTGAACCCCGTGCTCATTCCTTGCCAACAGCAGATACTTCAGATAAGCGAACGCCATTTTTAACTTACTCATACAAAAAATCAGACCTCATTAAACGGTTATTTGCAATGCAAAGCACAACTAAGGTAAACATAAGGCAGGTATTTTCATTCCTTAAATGAAGCACAGATGAAGCGCTCATGAAGCACAGATGAAGAATTGCCCAGTCAGATGAAGACCGCATGAATAAAGCAAGAAAAGAAAAATAAAACCAAAATGCCATCCACTTTGGCACGGCACTTGCATATGTTCTGTCATCAGACAAAAACAAAAAATTAAAAACCAAAAAAACCAAACAAAATGAAAAAGATCGCAATGATGATGGTGGCAGTAATAGGTACCGCTTCCATGTTCGCAGGAACTCCTTCAACTACTGTTAAAGCTAAACCAGCTTCAACAAAACAAGAAGCTCCTAAAAAAGACGACAAGAAAGCTGACAAGAAAGCCGACAAAAAGGCTGACAAGAAAGCCGACAAAAAAGCGGACAGCAAAACAGACAAGAAAGCTCCAGCAACCAAGTAAGCTCAGCCTTTCTTGAAAAGAGAGCCGCCCCTATAAGGGCGGCTTTTCTATTTATTTGCGTTCTGTTCCATTGAACCATGCTCAAAAATGGTTTAACTTTATCAGGATGTCTCGCAGATTACAATACTGGATTCCTGTTTTGCTTTCTTTTCCAATGGTTCTTTGCAATTCGTGCGGCAAAGATTTATTCAATAATGGCTCTGTAAAATTTTCGGGAACCGTTACAGATGTTTCAACGGGTAAACCAATTTCGGGTATACAATTACAATTAGGTTTTATTGACGAAGGGAATGGGAGGCACGCTCTTTCTTCAACTATTTCTGATGGGAATGGAAATTTTAAAGCTACTTGCGCATTACCAGGCACGCCTAATTTAATCATTCAATACTATACTGTTGAAAAAGATCAGGATAGCAAGTACTTTCAATTTCAATTTTCCTACGGAAATACAAGTTCAACCAACCTTTCTGTACAATTGCAATCAAAGGCATTCCTAAAATTACAAGTCGTAAACACAAGCCCTTTTAATTCAAACGATTCAATTGTGATGAACCCCATTTTATATAATCCTTACATTAACGGAACAATAAAATTCAAATTTGTAGGGACCAAAGTTGACTCATCTGTAATGGTGAGCAGTTCTTCTGGTACTTTACTTGGAAATTCTACCGATAGCATTTCATATACTGTTACAAAGAACACTATTTCCACAACTTCGTTTTTTAAAGTTTATTTACCTCCATTCGTTACAACTACCTACAATCTGAATTATTAAAGCCCTTGATCAGACAGGAGGAAATAGCCTTCTACCTCAAAATCCACAATAATTTTGCACATATCCCCAAATCCCATATATTTGCAACCCATTTACTTTAAAATGGGAGCATAGCTCAGCTGGTTTAGAGCATCTGCCTTACAAGCAGAGGGTCCTTGGTTCGAATCCATGTGCTCCCACATCAATAAAGACAAGCCTTTCAAGAAATTGGGAGGCTTGTTTGTTTTAGGTCAGGTACAACATGGGTACAACATAAATGCATAGATCAATCGTTAATCCTAGGGACAATAATTCAAGCTAAGCAGCTGAACCAGGCCCAACAAGGTTTACAAAACTAAGACAGTCGTGATGAACATCATGCACCCACGTGCAAAATGCGTTTTTCTAATATGAAAATAAATTGTTACTTAGCATTCGGCTAATCAAAACTTCCAACTATGTATTTCGCAATCGGTTCCAACAGCATTCAATTCAGAATGTACCACAATTTATTAAATGATTATTTAGCAGGGAAGAAAAATGTTGAAACGAAAAAATTATTTGACGAGATAATAAAATCAACCCATTTTCTGATCACTGGTGTTAAAAAACCATATGAAATTGATCCGTCCATATATGACATTGTTTTACCAATTTATACATATAGCAACATTCCCGATTCATATAATCGGATGTACTTCTTAGAAGTTAAAACGGAGAATATAACAGAAGACCAGTATAGGACATTAAATGGCATACTTTCGTCTTTAATTAGTTTGGATGAAATTCAACCAGTATGAATTATCAAAAACTTGAATTACATATTGCTCAAGTTGAAAGAGCAATTATGCAATTTAGATGCAAGTTTCATGATGAAAGGAAGCAAAAAGTCTACGATGATTTAGTCGATTTGTTTAAAAAAATAAAAAGCAGTAAGGCTCAGTACACGACATTTAATGATAATAAATTAGTTACCACCAAAGAGATCTTAAATGAAGTCTACCTTGGGATTGAGCATTTGCACTATTTAAAAACAAAAGAAGTACCTGAAGAACTCATTTTTTGTCTGGAAGTTGCACTGAAAGACTGGATTGACAATCACAAAGATTTTCTTATCGTCACTTCTTTAAACAGAAAGCTTGAAGAATTCGCAATTTACGTATCTCCGAAAAGAAATCAAGATGTATTAAAGCAAAATATTTTAAATTTATTCGGGCATAATTATGAACAATCACTTATTAAAATTAATAAGCCACATTTATTTATTAATGATTTCATTTCCTCCGTACCATTATACCATGAACTGGGACATTTTGTAGATAGGCATTTTCAAATTACAGAAACCATTTTATTTAACGAACCTAAATTAAATTATGTAAGAACGCTTGGTCAATCTGAAATCTTAAAAACCTATCATCATTATTCTGAATTTTTTGCGGATTTGTTTGCTGCCCAGTATATTGGTAATACTTGCTCTGAGTATATCAATTACGCATTCTATCAAAATCCCGACTCCCATACTCACCCATCCACTGCAAAGCGCACTGACATTGTTCAAGCCTTTTTAGATAACCGAAGTGGGGTGCCTGAAATTGAATACATCAAACAATGGACTTTTGTTAGATCGAAACGAAAAATAGAAATACGAAACAAACCTCTTTCATTCGATCCGTTTGTTGCCGAAACCAGTAAAAAAATAACTGACCTTTTTGAGATACATAGTTTGTTCATAAATGCCTGGAAAAATTGGTTAGATGAAAACAGTCCGATTCAAGTTAAGTATAATGATCCGACAGTAGCTTGCGATGCGATTAATAAAGTTGCCAAGAAATCTATCCGCCTATCGATGCCGAAAAAGAATGGTCATAAAATGGGGATTTTAATGGCAAATGTATCAAATACCGTTACCACCATACAACGAAACCTCGTTCGACGTTAAAATGGCTTTTACATGGTGAATGCCGATTCACTGAAGGTAATATAGAAATACTATTGTTTATATTGTAAGAAACACGCCAGCAAGGCGTAGCACTCTTTAATAAATTTAATTGTACTAAATCATCACACCCACACGGACAATTGAATGCAGCCAACCATTCATTTCCCGTTTCGCCAACAACATAAATTACTTTAGATTCAATTTTATCAGGGAGGTCTTCTACAATAAGAAAGGAATAGTCCAGTTTTGATTTCTTCCGACTCTCTTTATGCGAAGTATTTATCTTTTTTATTCGTTCAGTATTTTTCTCCTTAGTATTTTTACTTTGTTTATTTCCAGCGTCTAATTTATAATCAGGGTGTTCCTGCTTTTCGTCTTCTGATTTCTCAGGAATACTCTCATTTCTTGAATATTTTTTACGAAAACCAAGCCTTCCTATCTTCTTTCTCAGATTTGGAGCCATCTTTTTAATATGTTTTAAAATGTATTGAAACATCCCTTTAATCAAGTTCTGGCATATTTAAAACTGGTGACATATCTCCCCTTCCAACAAATTTTTCAAGATATAAATCTGGCTTGCCATCTTTTTCATATTGATAATAAGAATCGGTAAAACTAATTCTGTTAATTGCAAATTCCTTATTTGAATCGTACCTGAATAAATGAATTCTTGCCAACATTTCATTTACAGCCATACTGGCAAGTTGAGTATTGATGCTAATAACCGCAGGACTATCCACATTGATATCTACAATATATCCAGATTTCTTCTGCTCCTCATACGCTTCTCGATTAGTTCTAAACATTGAGGCTGCACGCAATTCTTCATCCGAATATACACCTCTAGTCCGAAGAGAAGATCCACCTGGTTGCATGTAATGAACAGTACCCATAATTTGATTTATTCCACCCTCCCCATTTGAAGTCAGCTTCACACCTACATCGAAATAAGGAATGAGGTAAAAAGTCGAAATTTGGTTTAACAAATGTCTTCCATCAACACTATCAACGCAACCAAAAATAATATCACAACTCGCAATGTCGTTAATGATTGCTTTTGATGCATATATGTTTTGATCGTGCGTGTTTACAATAGTTCCTAAACCAATATTGTTAATGGCCTTTTTTAATACTTCCACTTTATAAGTACCGTTAATTGCATCCTTCATCGTGGAATTAAAAATCCGATTTAGATTTTTCTTCTCGATTTTATCGGGATCAATCAACAATAATTCACCGATTCCAAGCCTAACAAGTTGCTCTATTAAAGGGCTTCCCGTACCCGAACAGCCAACAATTCCAACTTTCATCTTTTTTAATCTATTCGTAGTTCCTGCTCCAAATGCCTGAATAGTTCGCAATTCAAATTCCTCATTACGATTCGAATTTTCACTCTCCCAAGAAACAATATCATCACCAACTACAATCACCTTACTTATGGCATTTGATGTAAGATCTACATTAAAAATTCTCCCAAATATTCTCCCACCAGGCAGCATTATTGCACTACAATGCGGCTCATTATCATCCATCCATCCAAAAATAGATTCGAAAAATTCATGGTCCGATCGATCGTCAATGTTTGAAAATTTTGGATACCCGTTCGGGTGACTATGTATTTTCAATATAGCCAATCCCCTTCTGCTGGCCTTTAATAAATGTGGGATAATATTAGCTGTCGACCATTTTATTAAATTTGGCGTTCTCGTTTCGCACTCCTCAAGTGGTATAGGAATAATTTCATGCACTAGCAATCGAGTTTGTAGATTGCTCTTTTGCCTTCCGCACAAAGCAATTGCAACAGACTCATTTCCGTCCCCCGGGAACAAATGGTTGCTTAATCGCAAATAATCATTTCCTGAAATAGTCAAAGTGTAATTCATAACTACATTGTTAATTCTCGTTCCATCCAATAAGTCACCAGTTGCAAATGAGTACAAACATCATCTAAGCCCGGTCTCCAAGGATTTTCACCAGTCCTATGCCTGGACCATCTCACCCAGTTTTTACCTAAAATTGGCTGATATGCGGTAGCTCTAATTTGCCTATTGTTTTTTAGTTGGACTGGTTGATCAAAATAAACCATGTCAATTTGGGCGACTGGATACCCAGGAGTAATGTCCAATCCTATATTCACAGAATTAATGTGATACCCTTCAGGAACAGGGAAGTTGTATATAATTAACCATTTCCTATTCCCCTCTTGAATTGCCTCCCATTGGTATCCAGATAATTCAAGGAATTCCACATCTTGTTCTGGAAGATTAAAATTTCTTCTCATTCTAGTTATCCCTCAGTTTGATCTAGTGGAATGGTCATAAATCTCTCAATTCCGGGATGAGAAAAACACACTTTTTCGTCATGTGCAATTTTCTTCACTACACCCCCATGTAATTTTTGATTTAATTGAAATCGCTCAACAGGTCGCTTCTCAGCAATTTCAAGTATCTCCCGCCCAGTTAAATATTCAACTTCCACCTTATAATGAGCCTTATCAACTCTAATAAGATACTTGCTACCTTTTGGAGGTTCCTTTCCTGCTTTCGCATGTTCCTCAATATCAATGTATTCAGGAATTTCGGCATTCGAATTTTTTTCAGTCATCGTGTTTGTTTTTTTGTTTGTAATTTGCGTTTGATATATAAACGTACAAGCGTGACAATAAAGGAATGTCACGCTTGTACGTTTATAATATAAATAAAACACTAGCTTATTAATACAGCAATAAAATATAGACCCTTTGCCGAGGTTGCTGATTGGGAACTACTTTGTTTCATGAAGACTCGGGAAAATAATCAAACTAATTATGAATTGGCTTGCAAGGAGTTCTTTCAACGATATCAAAGTTTCTTATTTCAGGTTTGTAGGGCTGCGTGCTATAATTTTGATAGTGGGGCCGAATTAGCGGCCGATATATTTCAAAATACTATGATTAAGGTTTGTAAAAATCCTGATAAATTCAAACTTAAGACAGAGGGAGACAATACTAATATTGCGGGACAATTAAAAAATTTGTTGATCGTCATTCTGGTTTTATTTCTGGTCTATCTTCATCAGAAATTTGGTCTGAATCGTCATCTGATAAATAAGGGGTGTCATTTTCTTCCGAAGAAATAGCGGCCATTTTTACGTCAAAATTTATATCAAAGTCATTATGGTCAGTATGATTCCGTAAATCAAGAATGTTATTAAAATTTTTCAGATTGTCTGGAATATTGACTTCTGTTTTGCCGAAATGCTCTTCAAACTTGTTTATTTCATTAACAGATGTAGGGAATAAATACCCATAATATTTTAATGAATAAAACAGATCCTTCTCAAATTGAAAGTCGTCTGATTCGGTATTTGCGAATATTCCTTGACTATTTTCCATTTTATTTTGTGTTTGAATAATTCAAAATTGCGGCTTTTATTTTTTTTGTAGCTCTACTTTTAATTTGTCTGATATTTTCAACAGTAACATTGTATTTCAGGCAAAGCGTGTTTAATATTTCATCTGGCAAGTGTCGATTTGGTTGGTCAGAATCGAAATATTCCATGTAGGTCCTTAAAATGTGGCTTTCCCTTTCTGTTAATTTTTCAAGTGCAAATTCTAATTGTCTT
>Ga0207063_1051_pt2 | contig 23720 bp, 15 predicted proteins | sample Alteio_BWMinCont_29_FD_153462 | JGI IMG/M metagenome (GOLD analysis project Ga0207063, IMG submission 153462) | Enriched cells from forest soil in Barre Woods Harvard Forest LTER site, Petersham, Massachusetts, United States -... | ecosystem: Environmental > Terrestrial > Soil > Temperate forest >...
GGCGACCAGCCTTTTACATCGGGACCGGTTTACGTGGGATCCATTGTTGTTTTTCTTTTTGTGCTGGGGTTGTTTATTCTCGAAGGAACGCTTAAGCGTGCGCTTGTCATTGCTACCGTTCTTGCTATTTTGCTTTCCTGGGGAAAAAACCTGATGTGGTTCAGCGATTTGTTTCTGGATTATTTTCCCGGCTACAACAAATTCAGAGCGGTTTCTATGATTCTCGTTCTGGCCGAATTTACCATTCCCTTTCTGGCGGTTCTTGCGCTGGATAAATTGCTGAAAACAAAAAAGACACTTGATGAACCGGTGAAACTGCCGTTTGTGTCCAAACCTTCAACGGTAAAAGTCGCCTTTCTCATTTCTTTCGGACTTACCGGAGGATTGGCTTTACTGTACTTTCTTTTTCCGGGCCTTACGAATTTTTTCAAAACAGATGAGTCGGAATCGATTTACAGCCAGATTACTCAGGGCGGTAATACCCCGGCCATCGCCCAGTCCTTCCTGGATAGTCTTGAAATTGCCCGTAAGGCAATTTTTAAAGCGGACGTGTTCAGGTCTTTCTTTCTCATTACCCTGTCCGCGGGTGTATTGTGGATGTATTTCAAGGCAAAAGTCGACCGAATCTATATTGTGCTGAGTATTGCATTTTTTATTCTGGTCGATTTGTGGAGTGTAGACAAGCGCTACCTGAACAACGATAATTTTATTGCCAAGGCAAAGGCGCAGGTTCCTTTTCCGGAGTCCCGGGCTGACGCCCTGATTCTCCAAGACAAGGATCCCGATTACCGGGTGCTGAACATTTCCCTGAGTACATTCAACGATGCCAGCACGTCTTACTGGCACAAATCCATTGGTGGCTATCATGGAGCCAAAATGAAACGCTATGCAGAGTTGATCGATTTTCAGATTGACAAATGTATACAGACGATTACCACCACGCTGAAGACCCAGCCCAGTGATTCGTCGATTCGGGCGGCTTTTTCGGGTCTTGGTGTTCTGAACATGCTCAATACGCGGTACCTCATTTACAATCCCGATGCTGCTCCCCTGCAAAACCGTTATGCTCTTGGGAATGCCTGGTTTGTCCATAATGTGCGCTTTGTCAAAGACGCAGATTCTGAAATCACCGCTTTGAGCAATTTCAATCCCCGCCACACGGTCATTGTGGATGAGCGTTTCAGGAGCGATCTGGACCAGTTCAATCCGAAATCCGACACCTCGGCACACATACAACTGACCTCCTACAAGCCCAATGAACTGAAGTACCAGTCGAATTCGGCAGCTGAACAGCTGGCTGTTTTTTCGGAAATATATTATAAGGACGGCTGGAATGCTTATGTGGATGGGAAACTTTCTCCGCATTTCAGAGCGAATTACGTTCTGCGGGCTATGCGTGTTCCCCCGGGAAATCACGAAGTGGTTTTTAAGTTCGAACCTGCCGTATACAAAACCGGTGAGCGTATTTCTTACGCCTTGTCAACTCTTCTGCTGCTTACCGTATGCGTTTCACTGGTCATCGAAGGCAGAACGAAATTCACAGCCAAAGAGAAAGAGGTCTGACATGCGAAAAAAAGTATTAATTGTAATCGGTACCAGACCCAACATTATCAAGGTAACGCAGTTCCGTAAACTGGCCGAGCAGCTTTATCCCGGTCTGGAACTCCGGATCGTGCACACCGGTCAGCACTCCAACGACAAAATGTCAACCGTTTTTTTTCAGGAACTGAAAGTGGTGCCCGACTTTTACCTGGAGCTGAAATCCCCAACCCCGTTGTCCCAGATCGGGGAGATTATGACCCAACTCGAAACAACCCTTTCGGTATACAAACCTGACCTGCTACTGGTGGTGGGTGATGTGAATTCAACGGTTGCTGCGGCGTTTACCGCCAACCGGATGGGTGTGAAGCTGGCGCATGTAGAAAGCGGACTGAGAAGTGATGACCGAAGCATGCCGGAGGAGATCAACCGCATACTGACCGACGATCTGGCCGATTATTTTTTTGTTACGGAACCCAGTGGCATGGAAAACCTTGTCCGGGAAGGGAAAAAAAAGTCGAACATATTTATGGTTGGTAACACCATGATCGATACCCTGGTCGCTTTTGACAGTTCAATACGGAGCTCCGGAATTCTGGAAACGCTTAGGTTGCAACCCGGAAAATATGTGCTGATGACCATGCACCGGCCTTCGAATGTGGATACCCGGGAAGGTTTGAGTAAAATCATTGAACTGATTTCGGCCCTTACGGACCGTTACGATGTTGTTTTTCCGATTCATCCGCGGACGGCCAATAACCTAAGAAATTTCGGATTAATGCAAGGTCTTGAGGCCAACAAGAAGGTTGTACTGACCGAGCCCCAGGATTATTTTTCTTTTCAGAAACTGCTGCTCGAAAGCGCGAAAGTCATTACCGACAGCGGGGGCGTGCAGGAGGAAACCACTTTCAGAAAAGTTCCTTGCTTTACACTCCGGCCCAATACCGAAAGACCGGTTACCCTTACAACCGGTTCGAACGAACTCCTCCCTTTTGATGTGAGACTGATTTGCGAGCGGCTTTTCGCGGAAAAGAAAAAGGCCGGTATTCCCGATTTGTGGGACGGCCAGTCTACCCGACGCATTCTGGAAATCATCGATAAAAAAATACTTGTCTGAGTTTGGCCCGTCGGGTGCTCATAATCACCTACTACTGGCCACCAAGCGGGGGTTCGGGCGTTCAGCGCTGGCTGAAAACTGTCAAATACCTGAGAACGTTTGGTTGGGAGCCGGTAGTGTATACCGCAGAGGGCGGGGAAGTTCCTGTACTGGATGATTCACTGGCCAGGGATGTTCCCCAGGGTGTGGAGGTAATCAAAAAAACCATCTGGGAGCCTTATTCCATTTATAAAAAAATAATCGGTCAAAAAAAAGAGCAGCGTATCAATACCGGATTTTTATCGGAAACTGCAAAACCCCGCCTGGCCGAAAAAATATCCGTTTGGATCCGGGGGAATTTTTTTATTCCCGATGCCCGTTGTTTCTGGATAAAACCTTCGGTCTCTTTTCTAAGCGGGTATTTAAAGAAAAATCCTGTGGATGCGATTATTTCAACAGGCCCTCCGCACAGCATGCATCTGATTGCACTGGGACTTAAGGATACGTTCGGGCTACCCTGGCTGGCTGATTTCAGGGATCCCTGGACCACTATCGATTTTTACGATCAGCTCATGCTGAGTTCATGGGCTGATGCCAAACACAAGCGCCAGGAGAAGGCTGTTTTGAAGGCGGCCGATGAGGTCGTAACGGTCAGCTGGAATTGGGCGGATGATTTTAAAAAGATACTGGATCGTCGGGTTCAGGTTATTACCAATGGATTTGATGAGGACGATTTTAAAGAAGAAGCCGGGGAGCCGGATGCGGGTTTTCTTTTTCACCACATCGGAGCGATGAACAAAGACCGCAATCCTCACAATTTCTGGAAAGCGTTGGCTGAACTGTGCAAAACCAATGAAGGATTTAAGGCCGCCCTGAAAATTAAACTTACTGGCAAAAATGACTATTCTGTTGTGCAGAGCATAAGGGACAATGGTTTGGAAGGAAATGTACAATACATTGATTACATGAATCATTCGGATGTGATCAGGAGTTTGCGCAAATCTCCCATACTCTTGCTGCCGCTTAACGACACGCCCAATACTCTAGGTATTATTCCCGGAAAACTTTTTGAATACCTTGCCGCCCGTCGGCCAATTTTTGTTATCGGTAATACCGGTGGCGATACTGCAAAAATTATCCGGGAGACAAAGGCCGGACGGGTCGCCGGGTTTGAGGATTACGAAAGCACCAAAAAAATGATTCTTGATTTTTATGAAGATTTCAGAAAGGGTTCACTCAAGGCTGAAGATGAGGGTTTGATCGGAAACTATTCGAGGAAAAAGTGCACCGGGCAGTTTGCGGCATTGCTGGATAAAATGACCAAATCTAAAACGGTGGTAACAGTATGAAAAAAGTAAGGCTCCGGACTATTCTTCTTGTCAGCCTGCTGCTCAAGCTGTCGGTATTCTGTTTAATGAGTCCCTGGACTGTAAAGTCAGAGGCTGAAAAAATTCTTGTCAGCGATTCCCGGGGCTATCAGGGCCTGGCTCTGAATTTGCTTCAGCATGGCTCTTTTGCACCTGTCCGGGATACGGTGGATGCTCACCGATTTTCTGATTCGGGTTGCGCCGGTTACCTTTTTTTAAAATCGGACAGTTATCGTACGCCGGGGTATCCCTTATTCCTGGCAGCCGTATACCGTTTATTCGGTATACGGCCCTATGTGGCTATTCTCTGCCAGATTTTACTGAGCCTGTTTACGTTATTGCTCGTCTATAAAATATCCTTTCTGCTTTTCAAAGAACAGGGGGCGGCCCGTCTGGCTGCGCTTCTTTTTGCTTTGGACATACATACCGCTTATGTTTCGAACCTGTTGCTTACCGATACTCTGTTTACTTTCTTTTTTGTTCTTTTCCTGTACTTTTTTCTGAGGGCGTTCAACCCGCCTGCAGAAGGACTTGGCGCTGGCAACAATCCTGAAAAGCTCTCCCGGGTGGTGTTGTCTGCTGTTTTTCTCGGGCTTGCCTGCCTCACCCGTCCCATTGTCTACTACTACCTTTTTGTTCCCCTTGGGGCCTTGTTGTTTTTGCCTCAGGCAAGCCGAATCTTCAGGATCAAGACCGCCTTCTGGGCTGTGGTTGTCTTTTACCTGATTGCCTGCAGCTGGTCTTACCGCAATTATGAGAAGTACGGGCATTTTCAGATTTCGACCATCCAGGGCCATTCCCTGCTGATGTCCAACATTGTTTTGCTCGATTCGAAGATTTCAAATTTATCACGTGATTCGTCTGCTGCCAATTTCCAGCGCCAGGCCGACCGTATGGGTTTCCGCGATGCTCCGGATGTGTTTGTGCAATCGGCTATTTATGAAAAGGTTGCTTTGGGTTACATTAAACTTCACAAAATGGCCTACCTGACTATGCATGCCCTGGGTGGACTCAATGTTTTTATTTCCCTTGGGAATATCGGAATGTCAAACAATTTTGGATGGGCCGGCGAAAAACCCCAAACCGATTTTGCCCAGGTCAGCACTGACCGGCTAAAACAAAACTTTAATTTTTCGAACAAGCGCGAAACAATTTTGGGAATACTAATTTTCGTGCTGCTGTTACTGCAATACCTTGGGGCGCTTGCCGGATGTTTCGCCCTTCTAAAAAGCAGGAATTACTTTGTTTTGATTTTTTTCGTCCTGACCCTGATTTATTTCGCCGGCCTGACGGGCGTGATCGGTATGTATAGGTACAAAGTCCCCCTGGTGCCGATCTTGTGCATTCTTGGCGGCTTAGGGGCTTTTAAATATCGTATATTTGCCATAGAAAAAGGCACCTAGTTGCCTGGAAAACCGGCAGAAAATGATGATAAAAACCGAACCTTATATATCCAAACACAAGCTGCGGATTGTTACCGCGGCATCTCTTTTTGACGGGCACGATGCGGCTATTAACATTATGCGCCGGATTATTCAGGCCAGCGGAGCTGAAGTTATTCACCTTGGGCACGATCGCAGCGTTAAGGAAATTGTGGATTGCGCCATACAGGAGGATGCCAATGCTATTGCCCTGACTTCGTATCAGGGAGGCCACAACGAGTTTTTTAAGTACATGTACGATTTGCTGAAAGAGAAGGGCTGCGGACATATCCGGATTTTCGGGGGTGGGGGTGGTACCATTCTTCCTTCGGAGATCGAAGACTTGCACAAGTACGGCATTACCCGGATTTATTCACCGGACGACGGGCGTTCGATGGGTCTTCAGGGGATGATCAACGATATGCTGAGTAAATGCGATTTTGCAACGGGAGCCAACCTGAACGGAGAACTGAAGCATTTTACCACCAAAGATCCGAAGTCGATTGCACGGCTGATTTCGGCAGCTGAAAATTTTCCTGCCGAATCAAAGGTGGTTTTGGATGAGGTTCGGAAACTGGCCGGCCATTCGAAATCAATCATACTGGGAATAACCGGCACAGGCGGAGCTGGTAAGTCTTCTCTGGTGGATGAACTGGTGAGGCGGTTTCTGGTCGATTTTGGAACAGCGAAAACCATAGGCATTGTTTCGGTCGATCCCTCCAAACGGAAAACAGGCGGAGCGCTGCTTGGGGACCGTATCCGTATGAACGCCATCAACAATGACCGGGTTTTCATGCGATCTCTGGCTACACGCCAGAGCAATCTGGCGCTCTCGAAATACGTGAGGGAAGCGGTTGATATTTTAAAGGCCGCTCAATTTGATTTAATCATTCTGGAGACCAGTGGAATCGGGCAGAGTGATACCGAAATTACCGACCACTGTGATGTTTCCCTGTATGTCATGACACCGGAGTATGGGGCTGCTTCCCAGCTGGAGAAAATCGACATGCTTGATTTTGCCGACGTGATTGCCCTGAACAAATTTGACAAACGTGGGGCCCTTGACGCTTTGCGGGATGTGAAAAAGCAATACAAGCGCAACCATCAGCTCTTTGACCAGCCCGATGAATTGCTGCCTGTTTTCGGAACCATTGCTTCTCAATTTAACGATCCGGGCATGAACAGCCTCTATGTGGCGCTGATGAACAAGCTGGTTGAGAAAACCGGACGTAAAGACCTGAAAACCGTTTTTCATTTCGCAAACGAAATGAGCGAGAAGATTTTTATCATACCTTCTGACCGCACCCGCTACCTGAGCGAGATTTCGGGCAGTAACCGAAGTTACGACAACTGGGTGAAGGAGCAGGCCGAGATTGCCCAGCGGCTTTATGCTGTGCGAAAGTCCATTGAGGTCCTCGGCGAATCGGCGGGGGGAAGCGGAAAAACGGATGCCCTGAAGCAATTGGAAAAATTGTACGCTGAACTGGAATCCAACCTGGATCAGACCAATAAAAAAATCATTGAGGGCTGGCCCGAAAAGGTGAAGCGGTATTCCAACGAATATTATTTTTTTAAAGTCAGGGACAAAGAACTAAAGATCGAAACGCATTACGAGTCGCTTTCCCATTCGCAGATTCCGAAAATAAGCCTGCCGAGGTATTCCGCCTGGGGCGATTTGCTGAAATGGAACCTGCAGGAAAATGTTCCGGGTGAATTTCCGTTCACGGCCGGTGTGTTTCCGTTCAAAAGAGAAGGCGAAGATCCCACGCGTATGTTTGCCGGAGAGGGGGGCCCCGAACGCACCAACCGAAGGTTTCATTATGTGTCGATCGGACTTCCTGCCAAACGCCTGTCAACGGCTTTTGACAGCGTCACCCTTTACGGGCGGGATCCCGAATACCGTCCCGATATTTTCGGAAAAATAGGTAACTCAGGGGTCTCGATTTGCTGTCTGGATGATGCCAAAAAGCTCTATTCGGGATTTAACCTGGCCGATCCGGGGACTTCGGTCAGCATGACCATCAACGGGCCTTCGGCTATTCTTGCGGCATTTTTTATGAATGCCGCCATCGACCAGCAGTGTGAGCTCTACATTCGTGAGCACAAGCTGGAAAAAGAGATCACTGCAAAAATAAACAAGGCCTATGCCGATAAGGGCATTGTACGCCCTTCTTACCAGGGCCCACTTCCCGAAGGCAATGACGGACTTGGCCTGTTGTTGCTGGGTACAACAGGGGACAAGGTTTTACCGGCAGATGTATACGGAAAAATAAAAAAGACTACCCTGGCTGCTGTCCGCGGAACCGTTCAGGCGGATATTCTAAAAGAGGATCAGGCTCAGAACACCTGCATTTTTTCGACCGAGTTTTCACTCCGGGTGATGGGCGATATGCAGGCTTATTTTATACAAAACAATATCCGGAATTTTTATTCGGTTTCCATTTCGGGCTATCACATAGCAGAGGCAGGGGCTAATCCGATTTCTCAGCTGGCTTTTACCCTGGCCAACGGATTCACTTTTGTCGAGTATTATGTAAGCAGGGGAATGCAGGTTGATCAGTTTGCACCGAATCTCTCGTTTTTCTTTTCGAACGGCATCGATCCCGAATACGCAGTTATCGGACGCGTTGCCCGCAGGATATGGTCGAAGGCGATGAAATTAAAGTACAAGGCCAACGAACGTTCGCAAATGCTGAAATACCATATTCAGACTTCGGGACGCTCTCTGCATGCCCAGGAAATTGATTTTAACGACATCCGCACTACGTTGCAGGCTTTGTATGCCATTTACGACAACTGCAACTCCCTTCACACCAATGCCTACGATGAGGCGATCACAACGCCCACCGAGGAATCGGTTCGCCGGGCAATGGCCATTCAGCTGATCATCAACCGCGAACTTGGTCTGGCCAAAAACGAAAATCCCATTCAGGGGTCCTTCATCATCGAGGAACTTACCGACCTTGTCGAAGAGGCCGTATTGGCCGAATTCGACCGCATCACTGAGCGGGGTGGAGTGCTTGGGGCCATGGAGACCATGTACCAGCGCGGAAAAATACAGGAAGAAAGTCTCTACTACGAAACACTCAAACATACCGGGGATTACCCGATCATCGGTGTGAATACCTTCCTTTCCTCCAAAGGTTCCCCAACGATCATCCCCAAGGAAGTCATCCGGGCAACCAATCAGGAAAAAGAGTACCAGATCAATATGCTTACCGGCCTGCACAAATTTAACGCCGAAGAAGGCGCCAAACGCCTGCAATTGCTCAAGGAAGTTTCGATTAAAAATCAGAACATTTTCGAAGGCCTGATGGAGGCTGTGAAAACCAGTTCGCTGGGGGAGATCACTGCGGCGTTGTTTGAGGTGGGGGGGCAGTACAGAAGGAATATGTAGTTTCTTTTTATGCTATTCCTGTGGTTTCTCTCTCTTTGTTATCTCTCTTTTGGACCATAGGCCAGATGAAGATTTCATGAAGATTTAGGAGGGGAACTCAATCCATCGCTCTCTTGTTAAAAAGGGTATATCCGAAGTGAAACAAAAACGTTAACGGATTCGCCACTCTGTCGTAATAATTCACGCTGAAACTGATCGGCCCGACCGGTGTAGTATACACGGCGGCGGTGGTAAGAATGTAATGGTCAATGGTAAAATAACCTGAGCTGAAATAAGCCTGGTATTTCTGGGGACCGGCAGAATTATTTTCAAGAATGGCCTGGTAAGGAGTGAATACATAGGCTTCGGTTCGGAGTTCGAGGTTCTTGCTGAAGCTGATGATGTTTTTGAGGCCACCGGCAACATAATTGTAGGCCATGTAATTGTTCAGGAACAGGGTCTGGGTTTCTGTTGTGGGTTGAAAAGAAGGTGCGGCGAGAATCGAAGAGGCATAGTTGAAGGACAGGCTCTGGTTGGAATACACGCCCTCGGCCAGGAATCCGAATTTGATCATTCCCCTGGAGATAAAATAATCGTCGTAAATCAGTTTCATTTGCAACCAGTCCCTTTGCGCACTGCTGGGTTTCTGTCCGGCTTCGAGTGAGCCGGGCTGGTTGTATTCAGTTCCGTCGAGGTACCTCATTCTGAATAAAAAACAATGTCCTTTGCTGGGATACATTTTACGGTTGAAAGTGTTGTTTTCATACATCAGGTTGGCTGTAAACATGTGAAACTTATCCTGGTCGGCGGTGTCCTGGGGACTGGGAGCAAAATTCTGAACCTGGTAATACTGGTTGGTGTTAATGGTATAGCCGGCGCTACCCACCAGCTTGCCATTGTTCGCAAGGGGAATTCCCAGGTTGAGTTCCTGGTGCTGCTCGATCTGAATAAGGTAAGCGGGGATAATGGCGGAAAAAAATAATTCGCTGCTGTTGTAATAATCCCAGCGGTTGTAGGTGACCGAAGGTTCGATGTAAAAGGGCAGGCGGGCCGGAATATCAATGCGCATCCTGGCCTGGGCGGAGTTGTACAGGCGCCCGAAATAGATGTTGCCGTAGGTTGTTACAGCCTCCTTGCCCAGGTAGTTGTATTTAAGGCCGACAAAGCCCTCGCTGATGGGTCGGTTCGAAAGGTCTCCTCCCAGATAGGCGACGATGTCTTTTTCGCGTCTGACTTTCAGAAAGAGGTCGTAAAGGCCTGTCTGGGGATTGAAGCGCGCCATGGGGAGCAGGTCTTTGATCTGTTCATCCGCCGCAAGTCTGAAGTATTGCCTTTTCAGGTGGCTCAGTGACAGGGAGTCGTCGCCGCGCCGGATGGAATGGAATATATACTGTGCCTGGTTTCCGTTTACTCCATCGACTTCGATCTGGTCAAATTCGAGCGGGTGCTGGTTGCTGAGAAAGGCTTCTCTTTTTTTTCGGACGGTTTCTGTTTTGATTCGCTGGGCCGTTGCGCTTTTGATTTCATTCATGACCCGCATTGTGCTGACGTAACCGCTGTCAATCAGTTTCTGGGGGTTGTTGAAATCAAAGAGTCCGATGTCGGTTTTGGGTTCGATTTTAACTCCGCCTTTTGAAAGCAATGAATAATCGGTGATGCCGGTCATCATGCTTCGGATTTGCGAAACCACATTGTCGTCGGATGGCGCGGGAACGTTTCCGGTTACGTTGCTTCCGATCACGTAGTCGGGGTGAAAATCGGATTTCATAATGTCGGATGGAAAATTGTTGTAGAGGCCGCCGTCAAAAAGGAGCTTGTCGTTTACGGTAATGGGTCGCAGGTAAAACGGGTAGGACATGGAGGCTCTGAGGGCCAATCCCAGGTCGCCCCGACGGAAAACAACGGAATGATTGCTGTCGATGTCTGAGGCTACGCAGCGGAAAGGAATGAGGAGGCTGTCGAAATTGTAATGGGCTTCGGCTGAGGCTTTGGCAAAGAGTTGCATCAGTGCGAAATTGATGGGCTGGGAATTGATGATATTTGTCGGAAGGGAGGTTTGTATGCCCTGGCGGGGATCGATTTTGAATTGGATCCACGAGGAATTGTCGTCGGCTTTTTTGAAATAATAATTGTTCGTGTTGTCGACTTCTCCAAGAGCCCATTTCAGGAAGGCTTCGGACTTTACCAGTTTTTCGATCTGTTCGGGGCTGAACCCAATCGCATAGAGGGCGCCTATAAGCGCCCCGCTTGAGGTTCCGCTGATGTAGTCAATGGGTATGTTGTTTTCTTCGAGGGCTTTGAGTACACCGATATGTGCCAACCCGCTTGCGCCACCTCCACTCAATACGAGTCCGACCTTCTGGGAGAAGCTATTCGAAAACAGAAGCAGCAACAGGGTGAAAAGAGAAATTTTTTTAATCCCCATATGGAACGTAAAAGTACAAAAAAAGGCGCCTGATCAACAGGCGCCTTGACTCTTGCCGGCAGGTGAAGATCAGTTGTTCATGATGTCGGTGTTCTCCGACTCGGTGACGTAATCCCTGAGCAGTTTCTTGGTGTTTTTGGTCTTGAAGAAACTCATCGGCTGGTAATTGATGTCCTTGTCTTTTCCGCGCACCAGCATGTGCAGGAACCAGTTGTCCTCGCTGTAGGTTCCGAAAGGCTTTGGAGTCATGGTCAGCAGCTGATAACCGAATTGCTCGGCAATCTGCGGGAATAGTCCAAAGTTGGTATCGTCAATATTCGAAAGTTCTTCGATGATGATGAACTTTACACCCGGACGTTCTTTGTCACGCTGGATAACCGACAAGCGTCCGATGCAAAGCAGTGCAAGGGCGGTATAGGCCTGACCGCCTGATCCGGAGTATTTGTTGTTCTTGTCGTCGAAGAGTCCGACTTTCAGTTCAAAATAGTATTTGGGGTTCAACAGGTCTTCGAGCTCGCAGCTGCGGGCCTGGCTGAATGCCTGAGCGATGCTGATGATCAGTTTGTCGGGCGAACTGTCGTTGGTGTCTATGCCCTGAATGTCGCTGAACAGATCGGCTCCGAAACGCTGAACTTTGGCCCGTTCTCTCATTTTCGATATCCAGTCGATGCTGATGTCCTTGCGGTCGTTAAAGTCGATGCGGAATGCGTATCCGCTGCTGATCTTGTTCTCCTGGAAGAAGAAATTCAATTCGGTCACCAGACGGCGCAGGTTGTTGTATTGTTTTTCAACCTGGGAAAATACGTTGATGATGATGGCCACCTGCAGGTCTCCGAATTTCTTGATTTCTTCGTTCAGTTTCACCAGCTCGGGTGCCATGCCTTCAAGGGCCAGCTTGCCGCAAAGAATCCGAACAAGGGTATGAAAATTGAAGCGGTCGTTTTCCAGCTCGGGATTCTTTTGATCTTTCGTTTCCTCGAAGGATTGGGCGATTCTTGTAAACTCCTGTTCGTAGGCTCTTCTGGATTCAACGTATTCGGTCTCGAACCGTTTCAGTGTTTTTTCGCTGTAGTTGCTGCTTTCGGCAAGTATGTCTTCGAATTTCAGGTTGGTCTCTGATTCCAGCATTTTGCGCTTTTCCTCAAATATCCGGGCCAGTTTTTCGATTTCTACACCCAATTGTTTTTTGCGTTCCTTGCTGCTTTCAATGATGCCTTCGTTGGAGATGATGTTGCGTTCGGCGTTTTCTTTGTTTGCCAGCAGCAACTCCACCTGAGCAGCAATTTCGTTCTTGCGGTCCTTGAGCTCTTCGATGCTTGCATTCAGCAGTTCGGGTTCCAGTTCCTTGATTCCTTTTTTCGCGTTTTTGTAATTGCTCTCCAGATACGACACGTAAGCAATCAGGTCTCTGTTCACGTTGTCCAGATCGATGCGAAGTGCAGTCTGGCGTTTGGTGAGGAAGGTGGCTTCTTCGTTCGCGTTTTTGTATTGTTCGGAAAGGGTGTCGAAATTCTGCAGGATCTCAATGTTGTTTTCGATCAATGGAATAACCGACTCGTTCAGTGCGTCGTCGAATTCGAAACTGTCGACTTCTTTTCTGTTCTTGTAGGCTTCGAGTGTTTCGGTGTTGAATCCGATCTCGGTCAGCTCTCTTTTGAGCAGGGTGATGGTTTCAAATTCAGCCTGAGCGGATTCGATCTGTGCTTTCAGATCAGCACTGTCTTTCTGAATCGACGATTTAAGCGATTTCGAATTGTTGAATTTCTGTTTTTCAACAAAGGGTACAAATTCCCTCAACTCGCCCAGCAGCAGCCATACGCCATCTTTGGTTTCCTCAAAGCTGTTCATCAGGGCCGATGGATCTACGGTATAGGTATACCCGGCCTCGTTTTTCTTAGGTTTGCTGAGCAGGGTGTCTTTCAGGTGCATCAGAACGGTTTCCTGTCCGATGGACAGGGCCTTTTTCTGATCCACAGCCCAATGCAGGAAGGTGTCGGATCCGGTATCGCTCTGGTAAATTTCGAGCAGGTTCTTCAGTGCGGCAATGGTTTGGGGCAGTTCAATCAGGCGCTGCTGATAGGTCTCGTAAGCTTCTCCGCTGTTCTTTACCCATTCTGATTTTTCGAACTCGGCATAACTCGACATGCCCTTAAGCAGGTCGAGTTTTCTTTTTTGTTCGCGTATAACCGACTGGTCGAAAAGCTTTTTCTGAATTGCTTTTACGTTTTTGTATTTCTTGAATATCGGAGCAATGCTTTCGAGCTGGCTCACAAGCCCCCAGAGTTTGTTCGCCTCCATACGCTTGAGGTCGATCTTGGCGTCTGTCAGCGAGGGCAATTCGTGGTTCAGTTTATCTCTCAGGATGGTGGAGGTTGAAATCATTTCCTGGTAGATTCTCAGGATGGTTCCGGAGAGCTGCTGAACTTCTTCCTGATTTTTTTTGTGGCTGCTCAGGGCACTGTTCAGACGTACTTCGTTGTCGTCGGTAATGTTCTGGGCGTCGAGGTAGGCCAGCGAAGACACCACGGCATCTGCCTTCAGGTGATCGACTTTGCCTTTCAGGTAACGTTCGTGAAGGGTTTGCAGATTGCTCAGTTTGGTTTGTTTGATTTCGAGATCGCCGATCAGCCTGCGGTTCTTGTTGTACTGGCGGATGTAGCTCACCAACTGGTCTTTCTGCTCTTCAAAGATTTGCTTGATGATGTCGTTGTCTTCAAACAGAAAGTTCTGAAGACTCCTGGAATTGTTGATGTCGAGGGTCTTTGCACGGGCAAAAGACTGAAGAATCTTTGCGTAAGTCTTCAGGTTGTTTTCTTTGGTCAGGTCAATGGGGATGAGCTGATTCTTGTACAACATCTCGTAGTATATCTGTATTTCATCGTGGTTGATGAAGTCTTTCAGGTGAAGGTCGTAGGTATGCAGCAGACGGTCCTTGAGTTCTTTGAGTTCGAAGACCTGTTTGTTCTCATTGATGAAATCGGTTGCCTTGAGCGGTTTGTTAAACGACATCAGGGTCTTGCTTTCAAAATCATCGCTTTTCTGAACGATGAACGGGCGAACCGGCATTCTCGAATTCTTGGGAATGTAAGCTCCTATGGTTACAAAGTGCCCCTGGTAGCGTTCGATGTTCACAAAGGTATAGGCATGGGTAACGTAATCTTTGTTCAAGGGAATGCCTTCGATGCGACGGTCGTTTTTGCCGACCCCTTCGGTACCGGGTTTCCACATGTCTCTTTTGGGGACAAATATGAGCTGCATCAAGTCGGCAATGATGGACTTGCCCAAGCCGTTGTCACCGGTAAAGTCGGTGCGGGTATGGTGAAGCAGGTAGTCTGCATTGTTGTGCTGCCTGACCCCAACGGTTGAAAGCGAATAAATCCGCGGATACTTGTTGTTCATTTCTTTTGTGATCTCTTTGCTCATACTGTTTTGAAATTAAAATTGGTTACCAACTATCTGTATTTACAGCACCTGTTCGTGCACGTATTCGCTCATCAGTTCGACGTTTGCGATTTCTTTCGCGTACAGCTTTGAAATACGGTCGATCGAGGGCATGATTTCGAAATGAATGTTCGAGGGCTCTATCCATTGTATCCAGCCTAACTTGTCAAACAGATTGAGCGAATGCTCTACGCGTCTCTTGACTTCTTCTTTCTCGTGCGGGGTGTAGTTTCTTTTGACTTCTCCGTACAGTAGTTTCTGCCAGAGTTCGCGGCTTTCGCTTTCGTCAAAAAGCTGTTCGAGGTTTTCCCATTTCATTTCCTTCTTTTCGAACATGCGTTCTTTGTACACATTCAGCAGGAGGATACCGAAAATCACATGACGGGGATCGAGTTCTTTGTACCGGTCTTTGATAAACCGGCCGTGCCCGTCTTCGGGGAAATCGAGGTAAAAGTATTCCTCCCTGTCGTTGGTTTCTTTTCGAAGGTATACGGCAAAGAGCTGCTCGTAGTACTTGGCCAGGTCTTCGTAATTGTCGTAGAGGTAGTCAAACAGTTTGCCGTCTGCACCGTACTGCTGAATGTGCCTGCCCTGTTTTAAGCTGAAGTCGGTTTCTGCGAAATATTTCGCTGCCGCTTCGCGGGTTAAGAATTCGAATGCTGAATTTTCAATTTCCATAATGCGAGGTCTTCTTTAGGGTGAAATGGTTTGGACTTATCAATTACAAATTCAATTTCTTTGTTTTTGCTGTAGCGCTGAATCAGACCGAAGCAAACGTCGATGGGTACTTCGAGGTTTTTTTCTTTGCTGTAAATGTCTTTGAACCACTCATCGAACTGAATGGCTTTTCCGGCAACCAGGTCGGTATTCATGCTTTCGAGCCATTTGGAAATGCTTTCCTGGCGGGCCAGCAGGTTGTAATTCTGGTCTTCTTTTAATTTCAAGTAGGCCTGGTCGATCACAAAATCGGGAACTTCGGCCGGCTCGACGTTCATAAAGTCGAGACGGGGTATCTGAGGCAGACGGGAACGGTGGTAAGGCACCCGTTTGGCCTGTATGGGCTCGGGAAATTTCAGGTTCCCGTCATGATCCAATGTGGTGTTGCGGAGCATAAAGAACAGCAGTTTTTCCATCTTGAGCTTGTACAGCTGTTTGTACTGCAGGGTGTCGTACAAGGTTTTCAGGCGGCTTACGGATTGCTGAATGCGGTCGTTGATGGACAGCATGCGGTTGTCGATGTTCTCAAAAAAGCGTTCGACTTCTCCGCGTATGCGCATGTACTTGTCCCAGGAATCCTTTTTATTCAGGAAACTCTGTTCTGCTGACTTGATGGTGTCGAATATGTTTTGCTTAAAGGTGAGCGTTTGGGTAAGGCCTTCGGATTGTCTGCCCAGTTCCTCAAATATTTCAATGAAGCTGGTGATCAGGCCTTTGGTGTTTTCGATGTTGTTTTTCATCAGCTGGCGCAAGGCCATGGTGCGGTCGTCGACCAGACGCTGAAGATTTTCGGTATGGGAAAGAATAACCCGACGCGAAGGCTGGTAATGATTCTGGTACCAGTATTCAAAGGCCTGGATGGACTTGAGGTCCTCGTCGACCAACTGCAGGGTGCGTTTGAAGGTGTGAATCAGCTCGATGCTTTCGAATTCGGGCTGAATCTCCTGGAGCATAATGCGTACCAGGTCCGTAGCGAAAACCGTCAGCTGGTAGCGGTATTCGTTTCCTTTTTTCAGTGTGGTGTAAAAGTACTGGCTTAGTTTTTTTGAAATATTCTCCACCTGAATCTGTTTTTCCCTTGACAGGGCCTGGCTGACTTCGTCAATGGCCTGTTCAAAATCCTTCTGCGTGAAGGCCTCGTCAATCTCGTTGTTCTGGATTTTCCGGTAGAGGGAAACCAGGATGAGAATCGACTCGGGATTCTGGGGAATCAGGGCCTCAAATTGCGAGGAAACATTGCGTAAAAGGCTGTCTTGCATAAGCGATTAAGCGTTTATGTGCATTTGAACAAAAATGCGAAAACAGCGCTACTTACTCAGGTTTAAGACAGGTGCATTTATGAGCAAGATATGAACAGAAACGGGTTTTTGTGGATAAACTGTTGAAAAGAAAAACGAAAAAGCCCGGGTAGGTTTAAATACCTATTCAAATCAGGTGAAATCACCTGGATTGGAGGGTAAGTTCCGGACTAGTTTTGTGCATCAATTTCAATCGCATGCACAGGTTGTTTATCGCTCACCATATCTCGGGACTTTTAAAGGGACGGCAATTTAAACTGCAGTTGGGCGTCTCTGCTTCGGTTTTTGTGCTGAGTTTTTTCTTTGCAGGTGGGTTGATTCGTTTTGTTGAAGGCAAGGAGCTTTTTGCATTGGATTTTCCTGGTCTGGTTGTAATCCTTTATGCCCTTTTGAATTTCATCTATATCCTGGTGTCGTGGAAAAAAGCGGAATTGAATAAACAGGATACCGCGGACGACGGACAGGGCCAGATGGTAAGCATTGAGGATGCTATTGGGGAATCGATTTCTTAATAAATACACCTAAAAAGAACACAGCAATGAAAAGAAAAGTATCAGACAGCAAATCAGGGGCCGCGATTACGGCCCTCCTCCTTGGCCTGGTAGACACGGTTTTTGCTCAAGGCGCAACAGCAGGAAAAATAGCTGGCTTCTACTCATGGTTAAAACCTATTGTCACGGCAATTCTGCTCATACTAACACTGGTATTTGCCGGGCGACTTTTGTTCAAGATGGCCTTTCGTCAGCAGGAAGCAGGAATGGATCTGGCCTGGTTCATTGTGTTTCTCGCTTTCTGGGGACTCTGGGCCATTTTTGCATCGGACATACTTTCTTTTTTCGGGGTAGCAGCAAGTTTTTAATGAAAGTACCACGGACCATAACCAAACCAAGCTTCGTTTTTGGAATTCCGCAAAGCGATTTCAGGCTGATCCTTGCCTGGTTCATCCTTTTGTTTATACTGAATAACCTGCTTCAGACCTTCGGCGTGCCGGTTCGGTTCTACGGGTATTTGTTTATTCTAAGCAGTACCTGGGCGCTATTTATTTACTTGAGGTACGGTGCACGGCAGAATTATCCAGGTTTTTTGAGTTCGAGCCTTTCGTACCGGTTTTTACAGGCCAAAAAAATCAGTAATAGGGTATTTACTATACAAACTGAAAAACAGTGAACGTCAGGTACTACAATTCCCATTCTGCAGGCGGTAAGCAATTGTCGGATGTGATTCCTTTGCTCAGGATTGAAAACGATCTCCTGGTATTGAAAGATGGAAGGGTAGCCATTGGCTATCAGGTGACGGGGAGTCCATTCGAGAGCATGTACGCAGGGGATTACGAACGTTTTGCCAAACGGTTTGATTCTGCACTTTGCGCTTTACCTGAAGATTACATGGTTCAGAAAATCGACATTTATTCCAATGCCTTTTATCCCGAAAGGAATGGGGCCGCTAAAGGCTTTTTTGAGCGCGAAACTCTGAAGTATTTTTCGGCTCGTCCGGTATTAAAACAAATCACATACCTGTTTATTATCAGCAATGCTCCGGATAACAGAAAAAAGACAGCGTTTTCAAACTCTTTTCTTTGGGGGAATACATTTCAGCCGGGGAATTTTAAAAACCTGGACGCACGGGTTGATTTGTTGGAGAGATGTGGCGCTTCCTTTGTACAATCCCTGCGTTCTTCTGGAAATATTTCGGCGCTCAGGCTAAATTCAAAGCAGATGAAGGAATTGTATTACCGCATGCTTAGCTGTGATTTTTCGGATCAAAACGCGGAACCCTGCAGGAATATGGTTAATGACAAGAGTTCGCTGGTTGTCGGTGAGCGTAAAATAAATGTTGTTTCTATGGAGCAAATGGGGGAGGAGGTTTTTTATTCGATAAGGAATGATTATGGATTGGACGCTCCTTATTTCTATCGATTGGGAATTTATCTGCAGTTTCCACACATCACCGTTACTGACTGGTACCTTGAAAATCACCGGGGACAGCTTCATAAACTTGATCAGCAACGGAATCAACAGGCTGTTTTTTCGAAGGTCGGTGGGCAAAGCGCAGAAATCAAACACAATGAACTGGCGACCTATACCGCCTATGTCAGGGCAAATGATCTGAAATTTATCTCGATTTCGACCCGAGTGGTAGTGTTCAATGCGAATGAGCGTTCGAGGGAGCTTCAGCTTCAGCGCGTGAGGGACGCATTTCGTTTGACTTACAATACCCAGCCCCTGGTGGAAACTTTTGATAACGCGCTACTCTTTTTTTCCTGTCTTCCCGGAGCCTCAGGTCAGAATCTCAGGTGGAACCTGACAACAAATGAACTTGCCTGTGCTTATGCCAATTTTACGCACGAATTCCTGGGAAAAAACCAGGGTGATTACATCTGCGACCGGTTTCGCAATATGGTTTACATTGATCTTTTTGACCGGAGTCTGAACAATCAGAATTCGATTTGCATAGGTCCTTCGGGTTCGGGAAAATCCTTTACACTTGGGCATTTTATTTTGCAGCGTTATGAGCGGCGTGAACGCCAGATCATTATCGATGTCGGAGGTTCTTACAAAAACATACTCGAAGGCCTGGGTTCGGGTGATCCGAAGAGTGATGTGCGTTATTTTGAATACAGTGCTGAATATACCCTGTCCTTTAACCCTTTCAGGACAGAAAAGGACGGGCAGGGTAGGTATGTGCTCACCGAAGACAAGACGGGGGTGCTGCTGACGCTACTATCACTACTGATCAAGGGCCGGGAGGCTGTACTTGGACCGGTTGAGTGGCCCATACTTCAGGGGTTTATCGAAAACTACTATCTCGGATTGAACCTGATCGAAACTGTTGAGCGTCCGGTTCCCAGCCTGGCCGGTTTTTTTGCCTGGCTTCAGGAGTACGTGAGAACCGCCGGGGAAAATACCGAACTGAAGCTCAGACTAGACAAGGTCGGATACTGCGATCTGGCTATTATTCTGGAACCTTATATCAGTGGGAAGTACAGTGGACTTTTCAATTCAAATGAAACCATTGACCTGTCTGAGTTCAGGCTGGTTTGTTTCGATATGGCCCGGATCAAAGACGACAAGCACTTGTATCCGGTGGTTTCCTTTCTGCTGATTGAAATGACGCTAGATATGATCCGCAGGTTTCCCGGGGACCGAAAATATTTTACCATGGACGAAGCCTGGTCGATGCTGAGCGAAGGAATGGGTGGCTTTGTGGAATATTTGTACCGCACCATCCGCAAATGCAACGGTTCGATGTGCATTATCACACAGGGTGTAGACGAACTCGAAGGAGGCATTGGCTCCATCATAAAGAACAAATGCGAGACAAAAATTATTCTGAACCACAGCACCGAAGCAGAGATTAAAAAGGTAGGTCTGGCATTGGGGCTTACTTCGGGTGAGATGCAGAAAATCGGGAGTATACGGGTAAATGACGAATGCCGGGAATTATTTATCAAGCAAGGCAATCAATCCAACATATTTGTACTCGAAGTACCTCCCTCCGAACACGCTTTGCTCACCTCTAATCCGGTGGAGCGCAATCACCTGAATAAGCTTAAAGCAATCTACAAAGATCTGGCATTCGCTATCCGGCAATGGGAAGAAGATAAGGAAAACGGTTTATTCAAACAAGTCTGATGGATAACTCAGCACTGTATCAAAGCGTCAATGAATTCGCTTCGCATTATGGAGTTACAGATGTGGCCAATATGTATAGTGCAGCCGTCTCAACTGCTTCTGCAATTAAAAGTATTTGCTTACCCTTGGTTCTAGTGGCCCTGACTTTTGTATTTCTCGGTCAGATGACCCGTTGGGTGGTCGGGGAGCAATCCTTCGACCTAATCAGATTCGGTCGCTTTCTGCTGTTGTTGCTCGTCCTTGTCAACTATGAAGAAATACTGGCACAGTTGAATACGGTAATTTCTTACTTCGCTGATGCTGCGGGTCCGACCCTGGGCAATTATTCTTCGGGATCATCACTTACCGATAAAGTAAACCAACTGCTGGAGTACAACGGGAGTAAGGAAAACTACAATCTTTTTACGGATGGGCTTTCAGACCTACTGGACTGGCTGGTTGCCAATTGTTCCCACATGATCATTGTTGTTTCAAGGTCGGTTGTGTACTGCATTCGCGAACTGTATATGATGTTTTTGATAGCAACTGGCCCGGTGGCGGTGCTGCTGTCGATGCTTCCTTTTTTCGATAAAACGCTTTATCACTGGCTGAGCGCCTACCTGAGTGCAGGATGCTGGGCCCTCACAATGGGAGTGCTTGACCGCCTATTGAATGCTTATCTGGATCGTATGTTGCAGACACACGACGGAAACGGTCTGGTGGTTATGAATATCGGGATTGCATTGATGTACCTTATGGTGCCGTACATCACCAATAAATACATAGGAGCTGCCCACAGCCACTTTATGACCCAGATGAGTGGTATGGGAACCCGGCTTTGGGGAGCCGGAGGACGATTGGTTGGTGCAGCAGAAGTTACCAGCGCAGCTGTGTCGGATCAGAGCTGGCTGACTGAGCAAATGCCGGAACTGCTTAATTCTAAACGGGGATCTGATACATCTAAACGTCAACCTGAAGGGGATTCAAACGATAAATTTCAGCACCTGAAGGCCTATCAGGACATCACCAAACAGGAAAACGAAATCTGAAAATGGAAACAGTAGATTTTTTTAAAACTATTAATCGTTTTAAGGTGCTGGCAATAATTGCCCTGCTGCTTTCCTGGAGCTGCACCTTTATTTTTCTTGTGCTATTTGTCGTTGAAAAAAACAGCAACAACCGTTCCGTTTATGTAGCCACGGATGCGGGCTCCTTTCTGATAAACAGAAATGAGCTAAATGTCCGCAAGGACTGGGAAGTAAAAAATCATGCGCGTCTGCTTCTTCAATGTCTTTTTGAAAACGATGTGTACACCTATGCGCCGAATCTCGAGTCCGCTCTTCACATGATGGATAACAACATCGGCATGAAGACACGGGATATGATGGCCAAGTCGGGTCTCTATGATTTACTGAGAAAAGAAAATGCCTATACACGGATATATTTTGATTCGGTTGTGGTTACGGAGTTGGTTCAACCATATCGGGTGAAAGTTTATTTCAAACAAACGGTTATGTGGAGAGGTCTCAATCGCCTTGTTCCTTATGGTGTTTTGCTTTCGGTGAGCGAGGATTCCAGAAGCGAAAAGAATCCTTATGGCTTGCTAGCCGACCGCTTTGACCTGATCAGTTACGAACCCGAATTGTCGAGCAAAATTAAAATGCATCCCGACAGTCTGAAAGGAGAACGATGAAAAAATTTTTGGCAATGCTTTGTTTTACTAGCTATTCCCTGATTGCTCAGAAGCCGTCTTCTGGTCCGGATACCATTTATTGCACAAGTGACAATACAAGCTATCTCATTTTCATGGATAAAGTTGAATGGGTGGATATCGGAAGTCCCGGTGATTTTTTTTCACAGATCGAAGGAAACAGTGTTTTTATCAAAGCGCGAAAACCATCAGCCGGAATTTCGACCTTGCTTGTGAAAACATCCAGCGTATTCTGGTATGCTGTGATAAAAAACTGGGCAGGTAACAAAATTTTTTTTTATGATTTTCAAAAATCGCTTCAGGTGCCCGGGCCGGTATCCGGATCCGATAGCATCTGGAATCCATCAGGGGCAAAAGGTCCCGAACATTCTTCTTCGTCTTCAAGACTGAAGCAGGTCGTGCTTGCAAAAAATGAACTTTTCAGCATGGGTTTTATTTCAAAATTCATGGCGGCAGCCGTTACTGTCATACGGAACGATGACAAAAATACCTACCTGAAGATTGTCCTTAGCAACAAAAGTTCAATCCCCTATAAACTAGATTTTATTTCTTTTCAGTATTTCCGCCACCTCAAAAAGGGTTTCGCCAAGCGGGCGAAGAAAAACGGATTTGATGTTTATCCGTTGGGGCGTCCCGGAATTTCTCAGCCACGCCCTGGCCTTCAGCATTTAGACAAACTGCAATTGCAAAAAAGAAACACAGGACTTCAGTTTTTTTCAAAGCACGTTTCATTTTCAATGATTTTTACCGGGAATCAAAAAAAGCGCATACCCCTCCTGGAGGTTTAGGGACCGAGATTTCTGAAGCAGGTCTTTTGCACTGTTTATAGTAGCTCTGGCCATATTGTTAAACGTACTTCCGTAAACGGAATTAGTGCTCAAGTTGCTGTTGGGATTTGAATTATCAGCCGTATTGGCCAGCATTTCATCCACAGGAGCACGGTAAAACAACCCTTCTATCCGATCATTGTCCATAATCCGGAAACTGACCGAAAATTCCCCCTCCACAGTCTTCACCTTGCATATCAGGACTGTCACTCTGTTACCCGTAAATGCGGCCACTCCATAAAAAAGAGAGTTCTTCGGAATCGCTTTTCCGATGTAGCTCATATCTTCCAGATTACGCACTATCACCGAAGTGTTGTTCATCAGTTTCTGATCACCGTAAACCTCAGCCCGAAAAAAATCACGGACTGGATCAGTAGTCCCGGCAGCTTCTGAAGCATTCGCCTTTAGTGTTCCGAATTTTACGCCGCAAAGCTGCTCTGTCGTTTGCACCGGATGGAGCTCCGTTGCAGGCTTAATAGTGAGATTCGAATCCTTGATAGGAACCTGCATCGGAACAGTATTCTGCTTCGGGATAGAATTGTGCTTCAGTACCGGGCAAGCCTTCGCTAACTGATTCGGCTTCAACACCGGATCCGGTTGGGGGATATCAAGCAGTTTCCTCAAATCCAATTGAACGTATTCTATTCCTGACAGTTCGGTCCTCGTTTTTTCTTCTTCCTGTTTCAGTTTGTCCAGTAGTTCTGTTCGCTTTTCCTTTGCCGGAATCTTGCAGTCTTCTGGCTGAACACCTTCAATCTTTTTCATCTCTATCTTTTGTTCTTTTTTTTTCAGCGTGACCATTCGAATGATAATAAGCAGGGCCAGAAGACCCAACCCCGAAAGGAAAAGCACCTTAGCCAGTTCATTTTTTTTCATCCTGCAAGACCGCTG
>Ga0207063_1063_pt1 | contig 23362 bp, 14 predicted proteins | sample Alteio_BWMinCont_29_FD_153462 | JGI IMG/M metagenome (GOLD analysis project Ga0207063, IMG submission 153462) | Enriched cells from forest soil in Barre Woods Harvard Forest LTER site, Petersham, Massachusetts, United States -... | ecosystem: Environmental > Terrestrial > Soil > Temperate forest >...
ATCGAATACTTCCAGTTTATATTTCTTCAATTACCCGACAACTGCGCTGAATGCCTCAGCAAGCTTTACCGCCGGGAATGTATTTCTTTCCGGCCAGGGCGGATCGGGAAATTTCAATTTCAACAGTTCGGTATCCGTAAATTCATCAGCTTGTCAAATTGACAACTGCGCATTTAACAGTTTGGCTTCTTTTACTAGTTCCGGGTCCACCCAGAGTCAATTTAACGGCAATGTATTTAATTCGGCTGTGGTTTTCAACAATACCGGATCAGGCGTTTTCAGTTTGATCGCAGAAACGTACAACGGAGATATTACAGCTAATGGAAGTAACTTCACATTTAACACTATTGCTTTTAATAATTCCTCCAACCAGACGATCTCCGGAACCGGAACTATCGCTTTTGCCGGCTTAACGATCCATAAGCCCGCAGGGACAGTTCAATTGGCCACGTCAATTATGAAATGTTATTTAATTGAACATTACCAGAGGGTTTATTGATCTGCATATTGGCCACGTCAATTAATGTTTCCCAACTTTTTGAGATGAGTTCCGGAGCGCTCAGTTTGGGCTCGAATACCGTAAACATTTCAGGTCCATCCTACTTCAATGGAGGAAGTGTGACCGGGGGTAACATTTCAATAAACAATGACTCAACAACATTTACTTCATCAACAATCGGCTCCTCAATTAACCTCACCAGTGAGGATATTTACCTGAATGGTGGAGTTTTTAACGGGCCTGTTTCTTTCACTAAAACAGGGAGCAATAGCGACATCGGCTTCGGAGGAAACACATTCAATTCGACATTTTCGCTTACCAATACTGGCACAGGGAACATTTCTCTTGCCGAAACAAATCCTGATCATTTCAATGGGGATATTACTCTTAATGACATTACAACAGGATACATTTCCGTTGCAGATGCAAGTGCAGGTAATACTTTCACAGGGAATATAACTATTAATGGTGCCGCTTATTTTGGTCTTAATCAGGGGAGTATTATTCTGAATGGACCCTCAAATCAGACCTTCACTGGTGGAGAAGTTGCGGTTGCCAATATGCAGATCAATAAACCCTCTGGTAATGTTCAATTAAATAACATTTCATTTAATTGTATTCTTTTAAACCTCACGCAAGGGATTGTTTTTACCAACGGAAACCCTTTTGTGTTTCTTGATGCCCTGGGCTTGGTTGCAAATGCCTCCGGAGGCAACAACTCAAGTTATATTGATGGACAAATTATTAAAACCGGAAATGATCCTTTCACCTTCCCGACCGGAAACAATGGGGATTACCAACCGATTTCAATTTCAGCTCCGGCCAGTGGCTCAGACTTCGCCGCGCAATATTTCGCTGCCGGACAAACGCTTGGAAACACAACTGACCCAACAATAACCGGACTCAGCACCTGTGAATACTGGAATTTGAATCGGACCACAGGAACTGATAATGTTTCCGTCACACTCGGATGGAACAGCAGTAGCTGTGATGTGACGTCGAATATTTCAAATATGTTGTTGGCTGGTTGGAATGGCACCGATTGGGCTAATCTAGGAGGAATTAACCCTACTGGAACCCATACAAACGGCATGATAACAAGCACCTCACCTTTGTCAACATACGGACCCATTACCCTTGCGAACACACTGCCTTGCAATGTGATAGCTAATGCCGGCTCCAATGTCACCCTTTGCGCAGGTGCCAGTGCTGTTTTAAGCGCATCCGGAGGCAATACCTATAGCTGGAGCCCTTCTGTAGGTTTAAGTTCTACCACAATCGCAAATCCCATCGCAAATCCGACTTCCACAACAACCTATACGGTGACGGTAAGCACATCTTCTGGCTGTTCTGCTACAGCGACTGTTATGGTTTCTCTGAGCGCAACAGTAGCCCCCACGATAAAAGCCAAGACTTCTGCCACAACAACTTGTATCGGAACTGCGGTGACATTAACTGCCAGCGGAGGTACAACCTATAGCTGGTCAACCGGAGCGACTTCCCCCACAATCAGTGTTTCACAAAATTCAACAACAACCTATACCGTCACCGGAACGGCTTCAGATGGATGTAGTAATATTTCTACTGTCACTGAAATTATAAAAACGGTCAATGCCAATGCAAACCATACAATAGTTTGTGCCGGGACTTCCGTAAAACTAACAGGAGGTGGCGGAGCAAGCTCTTACTCTTGGACAGCAGGGGTAACTGACGGAACCGTATTTGTTCCCACCGCGACTCAAACTTATACGGTCACCGGAACCTTTACTAGCGGATGTACAAATACATCAACCGTTACAGTAACGGTCAATCCTTTGCCAACAGTTTCTGCAAATTCAAACGTATCTGCCCTTTGTAAAGGATCAGGAACCAATGTTACCCTTTCGGGAAGTGGGTCTGCCGTATCTTATTCCTGGACAGGAGGAGTAACGGATGGAGTTGCTTTTGCGCCTACCGCAACAAAAACCTATACGGTAACCGGGACTGATGGAAACAACTGTCAAAATACTTCAGCAGCAACGATTACTGTTAATCCATTGCCTGCCATTACTGTTGTTCCTCATGATTCTACAATTTGTGCTGGAAATTCAATAACGTTTACAGCCTCTGGAGCTGTTTCTTATTCCTGGACCGGCGGATTAGCAAATGGAGTTCTGTTCACTCCCTCAGTAACAACTTCTTACACAGTTACAGGAACGGATGCGAATGGGTGCCAGAATACAGCAACAGATAAAATAACCGTTCATCCATTGCCAATAGTTTATGCGCATGCTAGTGCTGCGACGATTGACGCTGGAACATCTGTAACATTACATGGCAGCGGAGCTCAGAGTTACGTTTGGACAGACGGCCTAACAGATGGGGTCGCATTTATTCCAGACTCTACAAATTCTTACACAGTTACAGGAACGGATTCACATGGCTGTTCGTCTTCTTCAAGTGTGATAGTAAATGTTATTCCGTTTGGAAGCATGTGTGCTACCGCAATTCAAATTGGTGACTCATTTCCTTTCATATACTGGGATCAAAAATCAATTAATGATACCTTATGGTATAGTTTTATTGCAATGGATACTTCAATGATAATTTCCGCAAACACCGGAAAACCGATGGATTTTAATGTTATTAATGTCTTTAAAGGAACATGTAACTCCTTGAAATTATTAAATACTGGATCCTACAAATTATTGGTAAATGGACTGGTTTTGAACACAAAGTACTACATTCAAGTAATAAGTAGACAAGGAAATTCGTTTTACTTCTACGGGAATGTTCCTCCATCTACGCAGTCGACCTGTGCTGCTCCAACCCTGACCTGTGGAAATCAAATTGCAAATACTGACTTTAGTTCAATTACTGGAACATACGACGTAAATTCTACAGGCCCAGGAAGCTATAAAAGCGGAAGTCATAATTGTTTCAATCATTCTGAACCAGGTATTTATTCTAGTACATTTTGGGAGTGCTATTGGCAGGGATGGGCTGGGCAGCCTTATGTTATGCCCGGCGGAGTTTCTGGTAGCGGTATACCTGCTTTATATGCAGAAATTTGGGGAGATAACGGCGATGGCAATGCCGCTGCAATTGAGCAAGATGTCTCTGTGATACAAAATCAAAAGTACATTTTAGATTATTACTTACTTTATGAACCTTCTGCTCCAATACTAATTGGAGTACCTGGTCCGATTGCTCCAGCCCAAAATTTCTATGCCTTTTTGTCAAGTTCACTTAACGTAAAACCCGGTTTCGGCTCATTTAATTTAGACCCAACAATGTTTCCAAGCTTAATAATTTCCGACCAAACTAATTTTTCAAACTCATCTACTTGGCAACATATTCATACCTGTTTTACTGCGGACCAAAATTATGACGAATTGGTTATGGATGCCCTATCAATAATCCCCCCGGTAAGTGGAAATACCATTGAAACTAATTTTGCATATGGTATTGACAATGTTTCTTTGCAACTGTTTCAACCAAACATTGTTGGACCAAATGTAGTGAGTTGTTCCCCTGTTCAATTAGGCGATCCTTCGTGTCCCGACCTTCCAAATACGACATATTCATGGTCTCCAGGAACTAATTTAAATCATGCGAACATTTCCAATCCAACCGCTGTGCCCACTGCTGGTGGAATCACATACACGGTGACAATTAGTGATAACGCAAGTGGGTGCACAAATACTGCAACTGTAACCGTTATCCGTGGAGCTGTTCCAGCTTCAATTGCTGGTGCTTCAGACATATGTTACAACGGGAGTGATTATCTGGTTGCTTCACCATCAGGTTCCGGATATACCTATACTTGGAGTACAGGTTCCAATTCACAAGCAATTGTAGTTGGACCCTTGATCAATTCTGCATCCTATGCAGTCACCGTCACTGATGGAACAGGCTGTACAGGAACCTCTAGCATTGCTGTTACAGTTGATTCCCCAATTTCCATTACTTCCACCAATCAAATTTTTTGTTCAAGCCAACAAGCTTCTTTATCCGCAACAGCGACCGGGGGAACTGGCTTGTATACGGCAACCTGGAATCCTGGAAATATTGTTTTGAGCGGTGCACCTTTCAACACAGCAATCACCCAAACTGCTGCTCTTAAAACATATACATTAACCGTGACTGATGAATTTGGTTGCTCATCCACTGCAACTGAAACTGTTACTATCAACACCTCACCGGCAATGCCTGTTATAACCGGAGCCACAACCACATGCGTCGGAAGTGCAGGTTTTGTTTATACAGCAAGCAACCTTCCTCCGGTTAATTCAGGTAACACAGTTACATGGAATGTGACAACAGGTAATCAGTCTCAGCATTTTCAATCCTATACAAATCATAACTCAGGGCAAAGTTCAATTGAGGTTTTTTGGAATACTAATGGATCGTATGGACAATTGGTTGGAATTGTGAGTATCACTGTTACTGGTTCTGATGGCTGTTCAACGATTGCCACTTTACAAGTTTCTCCTTGCTGTTTTAATCCAAATGAAGTAAACGCTTGTTCTGATTTAAATGAAGTTTCAGTCACCACATATACAATCTGTACCGGTTCGCAAGCAATTATTTCTCAACCAACGCCCGGCCCCGGTAACCCTTATGTTTTGGAATCACCCACCGGCGCTCCAATATATATCAACGGAACTTTAACAGTCGATGCCAATTTAACTATTCAGAATAATCTTAGTGCTGGAGCAAATTTGCATATGGGCGGAAATTCAAAAATTTTAGTCAAAAGCCCAAATAAACTTACCATTCAGACAACTCAAGCTCCCACTACAATATTACGTGCAGGATGTGATTATATGTGGGATGGAATTTATGTTGAGCCTGGGGCAAGTTTGATAATTGAAAACATTACAGGGAATGGCTATTCGGGCACTCAGGCAATAATTCAGGATGCGGTGAACGGAATTGTATTAATGAATGGTGCGTCAATTTCTAACTGCACAATCAATAATGCAGAGTTTTTAAATGATTATGTTGGAATGCAGGTTGACAAATATTCAGCTAGTATAGTTAATAATCCGATAACAGAATCACGTTTTATAGGAAGTACGTTATTAATTATCCCTCCAAAAGTCGGGCAGGCAAGTTCCACAGGGATTAGAATTACCGATGTAAATTATTTTAATGGAGCTTCGACTTACGGTGGAATAACTATTGGCGACCAAATAAACCCATTGAATATAAATACGTTCACTCAATTGGATACCGGCATTTCAGCAATCCGAAGTAACGTAACTGTATACAATTCAAATTTCAATGGGGGGGCAGGCCTTTATGGAATCGGAATTGCCAGTTTCTCACCTTTAAAAAATCCACCGGCAGAGCTTACCGTTCAGTATTATCTCCCAAATCCATTAAATCCGCCAGTAACCAATAATACATTTGTAAATAATTTTTTTGGAATTAAGGCAGTAAATAACGGTGGGTTGACCGTGAACGGCACCTTTATGTCAAACGTTGGGACAGGGATTTCTTCAACAAACAATACGGCCTCTTTGCAGTATAATATTATTTCAAATCCATTTGTTGGAATAATTGCAAATAATGTAAATCACTTGCATTACCATGTTTTGATTTCGGATAATACCGTTAGCGATCCTGTAGAGGGTATTTTTGTAACGAATCTTGATGGCTCTGCCCCGACACAATCAAGCTCAAGGATCGACTCTAATGCTGTTTACTGGAGCCCAACATCTCCGCTGGCAACGGGTTCTTACCCGGCTGGACTTTATTTCGGAATTTATTTGCAAAACTCGACTAAGGTTTTTGTAGACAATAATAAAGTTGACGTTGAAGGGACTACTTTTGTTCCTAGTTCTTCCACCTCGGCCAATGTCTATGGAATCTATGTTGAAAACAGCCCTTTTTCCTACGTTGCTTTTAACAACCTTACGAATCTGGGAACAGGGATAGTAAATTCTGGGCAAAGCCCGAATAGCCAATTTGCTTGTAACAAAATGGTAAATTGCTATTATGGGATTGATTTTACGGGGACGGGGGGATTTTCTACTGTGGGAGACCAGTTATCAGGTATTATTCCACAAGGAAATACCTGGACTGGAACAGTTTCCCCATACAATTGTTTCGGCAATATTAAACCACCAATTCACTTTTATTGGAACGGAACCGTTGGAAGCCCTTCAGACCCTGGAAACAATTTAGGAATGGTAGGTGGAAGTTTATTGGGAGTAGGAAATACCTTTGAGAACACAACAAACCCTGACAACTGCAGCAACGGAACTTATCCTGAATTTAAAATGAGAGCGTCTGCCGCATCGTTGAAACGTGACCAACAGTTTAAGGCAATTGTGAGCAATCTGGATACTTTCCCAATGTATAACAGTCAGACTTATTATTCCAACAAGCAATACGCATACCGGTACTTTAAAACCAATCCTGGGCAACTCAGCCTGGGGTTAGGAGACTCCCTGTACCAGGCCTTTTATGACTCGATGTCTGCTATTGCAGTTGGAAAGTTTGAAATCGTCAATGATTTGATTGACAGTGGAAACGTAAGTGCCGCATCTGTAATGAACGCCACTATTCCTGTCGCAAGCCAATTGGATGCAAACAGGCAAATAGTGAATAACATTTACCTGAACACCTGGCAGAGCGGCATATATAAATTTGACAGCACCCAGTACAATACCCTTTACAACATTGCCGTTCAAGACCCCCTGTTAGCCAGTGATGCCGTATATAGTGCAAGGGTACTCCTTGGTCTTAACTTTTTCAACGGAGGAAATTACAGTGGTGCCAAGATGCGGGAGGCCGCCAAGAAAACAACTGCCCTTGCTCCACCGCTGGGAAAATTATATCCGAACCCGAATGATGGAAATATGCAGTTTGATTACAGTCTGGCCAGCGGAAGTACCGGAGACTTTATCATATTCACTTTGTCAGGTATTAAAATAGCTGATTACCGGCTTGGAGAAGGGGATAATGCAACCCTGCGAATTAATGAAGCTGGACTAAGCAATGGCCTGTATTTCTATACGGAAATCGTAAACGGAGCGGTTGTGACCACTGGGAAGCTGGTCATCATCAAATAGGAAAAGAGGCTGAATTTTCGTAAATTCAGGCAAGAGATGTCATACTATGAGAAAGATTTATGCCTTTTGCTGTCTTATTGTGACGCTCTGCTCATTGCAGGGGCAAAATCTTGTTCCTAATCCGAGTTTTGAGGACACCTTATCCTGCCCGGACGACCAGGACGAACTTTATAAAGCACCTCCATGGTTTCGGCCAACATTCAATACTCCTGACCTTTTTAACAAATGTTACCATTCAAGTTCACCAACTCCAGTAGGAGTGCCGAATAATTTTGAAGGTCATCAGTATGCCAGGACGGGGAATGGATATGCCGGATTTGCAATAATCTTTAATAAAAGTTATCCCACGGATATAGGGGCTGAGTATATTGAAGTTAGGCTGATAGACTCTTTAAAAGCAGGGAAAAATTACACGATAACATTTTATGTTTCATTAGGTGATACCTCTGCATGGGCAACAAATCGAGTCGGGGCATTTATTTCTAAGGACAGCATATTTAATTATTCTACAACAGTGGAACTGCCATATTCGCCTCAAATAGAAAATCCAATTGACAGCGAACTAACAAATAAAATTGATTGGGTTCCGATAAGTGGAACTTACAAAGCAACTGGCGGAGAAAAATTCATTACAATAGGTGATTTTTATAATTATCCAGGAAACGCCTTTGACTCATTGCCTACAGGGGTCAATTACACCTACTACTACATTGACGATGTCTCCGTAACATTAGACTCAGGCGAAGGCATCCAGAACTTCTCCAATTCCTTGGTGTTTTCAGTTTTCCCCAATCCGGCCAGCACGAACCTGACCATTCAGACCTCATTATCAGAACATCCGGTTTCAATTACCATGCTCAACCTCTTGGGACAGAACATTTCGCAAACTCAGCCCCCTGTTCAATCTTTCTATTCTGTTGATGTTGGCGACCTTGCAAAGGGAGTTTATATTGTGCAGGTGCAGGATTTAAGAAATGGAGCAGTAGGAAGACAGAAGATTGTGGTTCAATAAGCCTGTTTATTTTGATTTTAAGACGGTTTCCTGGGGGAATGGGAGTTCAGGTGGAAAAAAGGGGCTGGAGCGTTTAAAAGGGAAATTAGGGCTGAAAGCCGGAAATGGCAACTCTTTTTGAAGTGTAAAATTAATAAAAAATAATATGTTCTAAAAATGAGCATTTTCACCAAGACTGGGTCAAATCAGCAATTAGCAATGGACGGTCTCCGAAATACAAAGCTGAATTGGGGACGGACAGCATTGAGGTTGCATTACCAGGCTGAATTCGGATTTGTTGAAACGTCAAAAGGAACAAAGGTTGATGCAGTCCGGCTTTTGAACGACACTCTGAGGATGGAGTTATATAATAAAGATACGAATGCGTTAATTCCACAACCAGCAAGTTTTTACGACCAATTTAAATTTGACATATCCTTCAACTGTTTCGGTTATTGTTTTGCGGATAGCAAAGTGTTTCTGCCAAATCCAACGAAGTTTATTATAGATGATTACGAGGAAGTCAATTCGGAAAATGCAGAAATTATAATATTCAAAGAATATGGTGGATTTAACGATAATGGCGAAGAAGTATATTCATTCTCCCATGCAGTTAAAGTTTTGCCAAATGGTAATGTGTCCTTTAAACCAGGCATTAATCTATTGGTGGAAAATGTTCCGAGAAGCAAGGCAATTCACACGTACAATTTCAATTATGAAATTTATTTGAGGAAGAAATGAAGCAAATCATAAAAAATGAGACCTATGGAAGACCAAAGCGATAAATCAAAAAAGAAGTTAAAAGTCGGTAAAGACTCGGTTGTAATGGGCGACATTAGCGGAGAGGTTGGAGATGGTTCGGTTGTCATTGGGCCGACAGATGCAAACGGAAATGTCATTTTGAATAGTTCAATGGCTATCGGACGTGGTGCATTTGCAGGGCCGGGTTCCATAGCAATAGGTGCTGGTGCAGGTGCTGGGTCAGAAATCTTAATGGTTTTAAACCAGTTAGACCGAATTGTTCAAAATTCCGGTGACCAAGACTTAATAAAGAACTTTACTTCTTTTTGTATTGCCCTTAAAAATCCAAATCAGAATAAATCAGGGTTGCTTGATTTGTGGGAAGCCGTGAAAATTTCGGCGACACTAAACGGTTCAATAACTTTAATTCAGAAGGTCACTCAATGGCTGGCATTGATACCAATGTGATTTTAAAAGGGTCAAATTATTTCCGTAATTATTTCTGGCAAATAAGGATTGATTTCAATTCCATGCTCATCACAAATGAAGATAACGCCCTGTTTATACTTCGTTCCTGCAATATCCTGATAGTTCATTGCAAAAGTAACCCAGCCTGAGACAAATGACTTAGTGTCAATCAAAAAATGAAATAATAGAGGATTGTCTCCTTTTGTCAAGTGGTCACGCTTGTCTGAAAGACCCATTGGGATAAATATTTGATTAGTTTGTTCACTTTGAGAAAGAATTCTGGAAATTTTTAATGCCATACTATTCATCTCGTTGGTTACTTCCACAGTAAGTATTTTTTTTCCTTTTTCGCTTGGAATTAATTTATCTGTTGAAGCCTTATATTTTAATACGGGTTTTATGCTTTCGGTAAATCTCAACCGTTCAATTTTAAATAGTTCATTTTGTTTTTTTTGAACCTCTTTTTGTGATTTTAGAGTTATTATAAGAAGCACTGCTGTTACGGTTGTCACGGCAACCATTGCCCAATCTGAAACTGTTCCCCAAACATCCGGTGCGAATAAATATGCCGTCAAAATGGTAATCGTATTATTAGTCCCCATAATCCATAATTTTTACAAGCTCATCTATCAAGTTCTCCGGGTAATCTTCAGTTTTCCCCAACCCGGCCAGCACAACCCTGACCATTCAGACCTCCTTATCCGAACATCCGGTATCCATTTCCCTGTTCAATCTTTTGGGCCAGAACATTTCGCAAGCACAGCCCCCCGTTCAATCTTCCTATTCTATTGATGTTGGCGACCTTCCCAAAGGGGTTTATATTGTGCAACTGCAGGATTTGAGGACGGGAGCTGTTGTAAGGCAGAAAATCGTTGTTGAGTAACCCCTGGTCATTTTCTGACAAAAATTTCCATCCTATTTATTATAAAAATAGGATTGAGGGGAATTACATTTTATAAGTTGAAATTATTTTCGGAATCCTTAAAAGATATTGATAAGGCCATAAAACTTAATCCTAATAATCCGATTTTTATTCAATATCGCAAAATGGCCTATGCCAAATTAGGAGAAACTCAAAAAGCGCGCAGCTTGAGGTAAAACAAGGTAGCGAGGAGCATTTCGACTTGTCGGTGAGACGAGCGCCTTGTTTTACCGAAAAGATTTTATGAAAATCGTACGCTTAGGAAATATTGCTTTTAATCAGCACCTTCCGGTACTTACTGAAAATACTGCTCTTCGAAATAAACCCCACATACTTTCCGTGATCAATCACCGGAAAATTCCAGGCTCCCGTCTCGTCAAACTTCTTCATCACACTCTGCATCGACTCCTCCGAGTTCACTGTTTCCGCCGGTTTACGCATCAGTTCCTTCACCAGCAGGCTGTCGTACAATTCGGTTTTAAACATAACCTCCCGGATGTTGTCCAGCAGAATAACCCCCACAAGTGCCTCTTCCTTATCCACCACCGGAAAAATATTCCGGCTCGAATGCGCGACCACTTCAACCAGTTCGCGAAGCGTGGCCCCCGGATCAATCCGGTGAAAATCGGTTTCAATGATGGAGGCTATTTTCAACGATGACAAAATAGATTTGTCCTTGCTGTGCGTAAGCACATGCCCTTTCTTTACCAGTTTTTTGGCATCCATGGAGTAGGGTTCAAAATACTTGACAACAGTATAACTCACGGCCGAAACAATCATCAGTGGAATCATCAGTTCATAGCCTCCGGTAATTTCAACGATCAGAAAGATCGCGGTCAGCGGTGCATGAAATATTCCGGACAAAACCCCCGCCATAGCGACAATCGTGAAGTTCCCTTCCGGAAGTTTTGCAATCCCCAGCATACTGATCAGCCGCGAGAAAAAATACCCCAGGTAGGCACCCACAAAAAGCGAAGGTGCAAAATTGCCTCCGTTGCCTCCTGCACTGATGGTAATCGATGTGGCCAGCACTTTGATCATCATCAGCACACCCACGAAAAAGAGAACGAACCATTCGTTTTCCTTTAACGAAGAAAACAGGCCGCTGTTCGAAAAGAAACTGCCATTGAGCAGTGTATCGGCCTTCATATCCGATAAAGCTTTTATACTGCTGTATCCTTCACCGAAAAGTGAAGGAAAAAATAAAATCAGCACCCCCAGCACCAGGCCGCCTGCCAGCGCCTTGGTATAAACCCGGGTCTTTTCGGGCTTAAACAGGTGTTCGATCCGGGTAAAAGTCCGCACATAATACACAGAGACCAGGCCTGCAAGAACCCCCATGAGGGCGTAAAACAAGGTGAAATGGTAATTGAAAGGCTGCAGGTAGTGAAAGCTAAGCAGGATACCTTCCTGCAAAATAATCTTCGAGCACAGCGCGCCCACCGCCGCGGCGATAATCAGGGGAATAAAAGCGGAGATGCTCACATCTGCCAGAATAACTTCAAGTGCAAAAAGAACTCCGGCAATCGGAGAATCAAAAGCCGCAGCTATTCCGGCTGCGGCTCCGCTCGCTAATAGCAATACCCGGTCCTTATACGACAAATGATACGTCCTGGCATAGTTCGATCCGATGGCCGAACCCGTAGTAACCATGGGTGATTCCAGTCCGGCAGAGCCACCGAAACCAACCGTCAGGGCACTGCTCACCAGGTGCGAATACATCTGGTCCCTGGGCAGAATGGCTGATTTTTTAATAATCGAATGCAGGATATTGGCTGTTCCCCTGCCCAGTTTTCCCTGAAGAAAACGTTGAACAAAAAAGACCGTCAGCAAAAGCCCCAGCGTTGGAAAAAAAAGATACAGATAATGGAAACGTCCCGAATAGTCATCCGTAATAACGTGGTGAATAAAATGAACAGTTGACTTCAGCAGAACCGCTGCCAGACCAGCTGTTAGTCCCACGAGCATACTCGAAAAAATCAGAAACTGCCGCTTGTTGAGCTTCAGGTGAAGCCAGTTGATACCGTATTCGTAAAACCTCAGGTATTTCATTTACTTGTCAGATAGGCATTTAATTTCTGAGCTTGCCAGCGGTTCCATTTTTTCGACTTGAGGTATTCCCCAATCGTGGCCTTGTACCGGTCCTGCGCGAAGAAATAATTCAGGCAATCCCCAGCAGGGCCACTCAGTCTCGAATTGTTCGTCAGCATAGCGTCAACACAATTATCCACCAGACCCGTGTCAAAATAATCCAGGCGCTTAAGGGCGCCCATGGCATTCGCCCGGGTTCTGAACTCATACGAACTTCCCGAATACGCAATCAGTTTGTCCGCATATTCTTTGTCCCCCTTTGTTGCGTAGGCAATCTCCAGCCACTTGCAGATTACATTTCTTCCCACCGTTCCTTCAACACCTTTGGCAGCATCCAGGTAATTCAGCGTGCCCGAAGGGTTCAGCTTGCACAGTTTTTCAAGAGCGCTGGCGCATACCTCGTACGAAGAATCCCTGACCAATACTTCAAGTGCCGAAATAAGTTCTTTATCGGGAGAGTTAAACGAATTCAGTACCGCCTTTCTCACCAGCACATCTTTGTCTGCGATTGCCCTTTTCAGCAAGGCCACACTTAAAGGATCCGCATCCGATGCCAGTTGTGAAATCACTTCGGCTTTGGTAGCCTGAAATGTTTCCTTGTTATAAACCTGAAGCAGCGTTTCCCTTTTTACATCCGGCGCAAGCGCACGCATGCCAACCAATGCATCGTAACGGTCAAGCATCTGATCGGCTTTTAGTGCCTGCGCCTGAAGCATTTCAAAAGACTTGGCAAAGGTCACAGCCTTCAGCACGTGATTGCCCGGATCAAACAATACAAAGTCCACCTTTTTGTGATTCGCATTGGCCAGCGTAACCAGCTCGCTGGCTCTCTCAATCACCTGCATTTTTTTCTCCACGCTTCCGTCTGTGTAATGCACCTCAAACCAAAACGGCATGCTGTAAAGTCCTCCCGGCCGGTAAGTACTCCCGTGCTCCGAAACAAAAGGATCATTGGTGGCGGTTACCTGTTGGTTCCCTTCAACCGGAAGCCCCGATGTAGGTTTCAGCTCCTGAGTCTGTTTCACCACAAACTGACAGCCCGAATTCAGTTCCTGAAATTCAACGGCATAATCCGGCTCCCCGCCTTTGTAGACCCACTCCTCCCAAAACCAATCCAGCGAGTAGCCCAGTGTTTCCTCAAAAGACCTCAGCAAATCCTGAGAGTCGACATTCCCGTATTTGTATTTTTCCAGATAGGCTTTAATCGCCTTGTTGTACCCTTCTCTTCCGCACACATACTTCAGCATACTCAGCACAAAAGCCCCTTTGGGATAATGCCTCACCGTACCTCCATCGCTGTGGGCCACCGGATAATTGTTTTTCTTTGATTCCTCCAGTGCCGAATTCTGAGCGTTCCTCCGCGACCAGTTAAAATTATCCTCTCCGTAAATGCACTGCTCAAAAAGCATGTCGTAATACGTTGCAAAACTTTCCTGCAGCCAGTGATGGGCATCCGAATTGGCAGTCACCAGATCCCCAAACCACTGGTGCGCAAGCTCGTGGGCATTCACCCCCACATAATTCCGGTCCAGGTTGCTCCGGGCGTCCACAAAAAAGAAATCCCCGAAAACAGTCGCACTGGTATTCTCCATGGCACCGAACATATAATCCTGCACCGGTATCTGCGAATAACTCTCCCATCCGAAAGGCACCCCGATTTCCTTCTCGTAAAAATCCACCATCTGCTCGCTGTACCTGTAGGTGAGTTGAGCCCTCTCCTTCCATTCGGGATAATAATACAGGTGCATGGGCAGACCTGATTTTGATTTCGTTTCCAGCACCTCGTAGTTACCGATCCCGATCATAATCAGGTAAGGGGCATGCGGGTGGCTCATCGAATAATGCCAGGTGAGCGTACCATCCTTATTGTCTTTGCTTCCCTTAAATGTACCGTTCGACAAGACTTTATACGTTTTGTCAAACGCAACCAGAACCTCGCTTACCACCTTGTCATTCATTTCATCGTACATCGGTATCCAGCACCGGTTATCCGTACCTTGTCCCTGACTCCAGATTTGCTTGCGGCTCACGTTGTTCTTGTCGTTCCATCCGATAAAATACAAACCCTTATGGGGATGGGCCTCGTAGCTGATCACCAGGCTGTCGCTGCTGCCCCAGGTCAAAGGAGTACCGGTATACACAGTAATGACCGAACTGTCGTTTTTAAATTTCACGGCTTTACCATTCAGCAGAATTTCTTTCACCTTAATATTCACTCCGTCCAGTACCAGGGAATCAATCTCAGGGCGCAGGGGTAAAAAACGTTCCGTAACTTTTCCCCGAACCAGGCCGATAGCCGGATCAAAAGAAACCTCCAGCCGCAGATGCGTAAAATCAACATTGTGCTCACGGGGCGCCAGCTTGGCATCGGTCAGGTACGACCGGGTTTTATCCTGGGCGATTGAAAACAGAAAAGAAAAAATCAGAAACGGCGAAAGGATGTTTTTTAAAGCCATAAATTTTTTTGAATTATTTTAGTTTGTAGCAAATCCTGAACTGAATAGAATTCTGAAGGGTAAAGGGGGGATTGGGTCCCAGTGCGATCTTCTCAAAAGAAGGATTGTACAGCAATTGCAAAGCGTATTTCTCATTTAACTGAAGGTTCAATCCGAAACCGGCGAATGCGCCGAACCCCACGCCCGTCATATTGCGGGCCGTCTGCGTAATATACCCGTATGGGTTGTAATAAGTCCTCAGATCAATGGGATTCCCGTTGATAAGCAGTTCGTTTTTTTGAAATTTTGCCATGGTAACAATCGGCCCTCCTTCAATAAAAAAATTAAACTGATCGTCGTCTCCGAAAATATGCTGCCATCCCGGCTGAAAAATCAACCGCTCTTCCTGACCTACAATATTAAAAGCCTGAATCTGCAGACTATCCGGAGTTTGTGCCTTAATCACTGTATTGGCAAAACCTATCGTAAACGCTCCGCTGACTGTCAGTTGAGCAGCATCCAGATTAAAAACAACCGCATTCCGGTCATTCACAAAATAGCGGGTCTGAATACCCAGTTCAAACGCGATGGTGTAACGCATTTTACCCGGCATGTCCGTCGAATCAAAACTCCAGGCTCCGGGCTGAACAGTCGAGCCAGGCGTGCTCAGGTACTGGGCGATCCGGTCCGGATAGCCGTTACCTCCTGCATATTCATAATTTATTTTTTCATTCATCGCGCTGCTGCCAAAAGTCTTGTTCGGATTTCCGTAAACATCAAAACCATACCCGTTGTAAAGCGAAGCCGTATAATTATTGGCAAAATAAGTCCCCATTGACACGCCAAACTCAAAACCTTTTTTGTGTGTCCGCTTAACCGGCTTGCTGTCATCCTGATCTGAATCCTGAGCCAGACCATTCAGTGAGCTAAGTAAAATCAGAATCGCGGTAATTTTATACGTGGATGTTCTCATGGGTGTCTGCTCGCTGCTACAGCCCGTAAAATTACTCAAAAAATAATTGCCTTAAAAAGTTAACTTTATATCTATGTCCAGACCGATTTTAATCCGCATAACGATCGCTTTTGCATCCTTTTTTTTACTCCTGATTATTTTCCGGGTATTTCAGAATCCTCAAATTTACAATGCGACCCTGGGCAAAATCTCCAGCAATTATTCCCACATCGGAGGTCTCAACCAGTACGAGATTCGTTCGGTAAAAAAACCGTTTGAGAAAATAACACCTGCAAACAGTTACAGATGGGACGCACTTCTGTTTAAGAGTGTAAAAGACAGCTCCTACGCCGGAAGTTCGGTGCATTACAAAGAACGACTCGACTACTACCCTTTGTATCCCTTGCTGTTGAAAATTACCGGCATTGATTCTCCGTTGGTATTTCTACTCAGTTACATCTTGTTTATTGCAGGTTTGATTTTATTATCAAACCTGCTGGGCGGCAAGGATTCTTCGGCTTATTTTATGTTTACGATAGCTTTGCTTTTTCCCCCTGTTGTGTCCTTTTACCTGCCCTATGCCGAATCCCTTTTTCTTTTCGCTTTTGCCGTTTCCCTTTGGGGCATGCTCCATAAAAAATACGGGGTGTTTTTTATCGGTGCTTTTGCCTTTGCAATGACCAGACCTTCCGTTCTCATTTATTTTATTGCATTGCTGGTGGCCGACTTGCGGGCATTTATAGTTCACCGCAATTTCCCCTTATTCATACGCGGGCTGGCTTTAAAACTCGCCCCGTTTCTATCCGGTTTTTTAACGGTAACCCTTATCCAGTATACGTATTCGGGTTCCTTTACGGCCTATTTTGATGCGCAGGTATTCTGGCCTGCCGAATCCGGATTCTTCAATACCATCAACGACTGGTCAATAGAAGGTTTCGGAATGAACTCGTTTGCAATCTTTTTCCTGGCCTTGCCTGCAGCCGTCTATTGCATCCGCTGGATCATAAAAGCATTTCGTGAAACACCGCAGCACCTGCAGCCCTCTTTTATAAAAGCAGACCCGGCAGTTTTAAAAGACTACATCTTCAACACTGCACTGCTGTTCATTGCAGGCAACCTGTTGTACACCTTCCTTACAAGCGGAAACAGCCTGAACGGATTTTCGCGTTACAGCATGGCTGTTCCCTTCTTTTACATCGTCCTGTTTATGCTGCCCGAAAAAATGGCGACCCTTTCACTGCAAAAAAAAACAATCGCTTTTCTTACCAGCCTCGCCGGCCTGATTCTGTTTTACAGCCTTGTTGTGTATGGCGGCAACCGATTCAGGTTCAGTTACACAGGATTGTATTTGTCCATTGCCCTGCTGGTATTCGTTCTTTACGAACCCTATATTCCGGCAAAAAGAAAAATGATCTTCTGCCTGCTAATGGCTCTTCCGTGCCTCATCTGGCACGCCTACCTTTTCAATGTCTACCTCAGTGATGGCTGGATTTTCACCTGACAGTCAGACGGTATCGTAAAAGGCAAGAATCGCATTCGAGGCATTTGCCACATCACTGTTGTCCATGTAATAGCTCAAAGGCAACCGGAGAAGACAATCCGAATACCGGTCGGAGTTGAACAATTCTTTTCCTTTGTATTGTGAATTAAAAAAAAGACTCCGGTTCAACGAGCTGTAATGAAAAGAGGAAGGGAACCCGGCCTCCCGAAGAAAGGCCATCAGACGATTGCGTTCGTCCTTACTGCTGCAAACGATGTAAAACAAGTGCGCGTTATAGCGCGCACCTTCGGGGACATGGGGCAGACGTATCCGGTTTTGAATGGCAAGGGGCTCGAGGCGGCAAAAATAATCATCCCAAAGACGCAGACGCTTGGCCTGAACCTTTTCGATGTCCTCCAGTTGTGCAAGCAGATAGGCTGCGGTTATTTCCGAAGCCGAAAATGATGAACCAAGTTCTTTCCATTCGTATTTGTCAACCTTTCCATTCATAAAATCCGAATAATTCGTGCCCTTGTTCAGCACAATTTCAGATCGTTCAAAAAAGCGCTCATCATTAACAACCAGCAATCCACCCTCTCCGCTGGTAATGTTTTTTGTTCCGTGAAACGAAAATGCACTCATACAGCCGAATGTTCCAAGTGGCCTGTTGCCGCAATAGGCATCTATGGCCTGAGCCGCGTCTTCGACCAGGTACAAATTAAATTGATCCCTGAGCTTCAGTAGTTCATCCATTTCACATGCAATTCCCGCATAGTGAACCACGACGATCGCTTTTGTTTTCGGAGTAATCAGCGGGGCCATCTCCTTTGCGGTAACATTCGGCGAAAAAGGTCCGCTGTCAGCAAAAACAAGCTTTGCCCCCCGCAATGCAAAAGCATTGGCAGTTGACGGAAAGGTGAAAGAAGGTAAGATCACTTCGTCGCCTTCCCTGATATCAAGCAGCAGAGCAATCATTTCAAGCGCCGAGGTACACGACGAAGTAAGAAGAGCTTTCTTAAATCCGTACTTCTGTTCAAAAAACAATTCACACTTTCTGGTAAAGACACCTCTCCCCGAAACCCTGCCCGAATCAATCACTTCCCGAATGTAATTCAGTTCTTTTCCCGAAGAATAGGGCTTATATAACAAATTCAACCCTTTCATCATCTACGAAAATATCCGATTTGCCCAGGTCCCAGACATACATGCTAATCGTGTTTTCCCCAAGCTTGCAGTTTTCATCCGGAAACGTGAATTCATAATCTACCTTGGTCCATTTCTTAGTCGTTTTTACAGTTTCATCAATATTTTTAGCCAGGTAAAACACCTTGTTTTTATCCTTGTCCTTCACTTCCACAACAAACTTGCTGGTCGCATTTTCCGCATTTAAAAGCACCCAAAAACAAACCTTCAGTTTCTTAATTTTTCGTTCCGAAATGTCCTTCAATTTTAATTGAAACGTAGCGCCGAACCGGTTATTCGTATCGAGCTTATTCGAAAAACTACCCGAATGGTGAGGTTCTTTATTCAGATAAAGAGGAATCCAGCCCTTGGTATTTTCAAAATCATTAAAATAAACCATGCCGTTCTGTTTAGGACCGCATCCCAATCCGGCAAACAATACCAGTAACCAGCTGTACCACTTCATCATTCGTTGTTTTTAGTAATTATTTTTTCAATCACGTACTGAGGCGTTCCGTTCAGCGCAATAAAACTTCTCCCAACATATTCTCCGATCAGTCCAAGGCTCACCAGAATCATTCCTCCGAAAAAAGTAAGTAAAATAACCAGCGTTATCCAACCCTCTACCCGGTGCCTGTCCGTAAAATACTGAACCAGGTAAAAAATGCCCAGAACAAAGGCAACCAGAGAAGAAACAAATCCGAGCACCGAAACCAAACGCAGCGGATAAACCGAATAATTGGTCAGGTGCCTGACAAATACAAGAGCCGATTTTGCAAGACCGTAATTCCCTTTCCCTTTAAACCTGCTGTGGTGTTCCACCTCAACCTGACTCAGGCTCGAAGTAATGGTCAGCAAAGCAGCGTCTATATAAGGAAAAGGGCCGGGGAGCCTTACCAGTTCATCAACCACCTCCCTGCGGATCATTTTAAACGGACTCAGGTAAAGGCCCTTGGGCTTTCTCAGCAGGCGTTCCGCGAGTTTTCCGTTCACCCAGCTTCCCAGATTTTTCCAACGACTTTGTTTCTTTAACTGAAAATAGCCGTAACACACGTCAAACCCGTCCTTACACTTCGAAAGTAGTTTTACAATATCGCCCGGGGCATGCTGCAAATCATCGTCCATAATCACTGCAAATTCCCCCGAAACCGCCCTTAATCCAGCCAGTATGGCGTTGTCCTGCCCCGAATTTTTTCTCAGCTTTATACCTGTAGCACAGGGGTTTACTTCACAGATTTTTTTGATTATTTCCCAGCTGCCGTCTGTACTGCAATCGTTCACCAGGATCAGCTCATACCAGTAGAAACCCGCCATCGCCCGGGTAATTTCCTCGTTTAACTGCAACAGACAATCCTCCGAATTGTAGACAGGTACGACAATACTGATTTTCTGGCCCAAACTCCTGCTCATCAGAATTAAAATTATATTAAAAATTCGGAGTTTTTGCCGAAAGATGAAGGTTTAATGAAGGTTCGGGTGCTTTTTTTATGCTTGCCATAAACGAAAAATATGTAATTTAACTGAAATTGAGCGGGGACTGTATGCGCAACTATTGGTTTTATTTAGCATTGGGGATAATTTTTGAGGTACTTGGTACAATTTGCATGAAATTTGCTGAAGGATTCACCAAATGGCTCCCTTCAATTTTTGTATTCGTTTTTTACGGATTAAGTCTTTTTCTGCTGATTTTGGTGCTAAAGAAATTTGAATTAAGTGCGGCCTATGCCATTTGGGCAAGTATGGGTACTGCACTTATCGCTGTGATTGGCATGCTGGCTTTTAAGGAGCAAGTTAGTTTTTCAAAAATTGCTTCTATAGCGTTGATCATTGTCGGAATACTGGGTTTAGAGCTTTATGATTAAATAGGAAACAAGCAATTATGGCAAACATTTTCATCACGGGAGTAACTGGATTTTTAGGCGGGGAGCTGTTAATTGATCTTTCCAAACGTAAAGAAATCGACAGCATTTATTGCCTCATCCGGGCCGAATCCGAAAAAACCGCGTTCAAGCGCCTGAGTTATATTTTCAGTTTTCACGACGACAATTTAAACCTTGATAAAATCATACCCGTCATCGGCGACCTCACCGAAGAAGGCCTCACCGAAAGGCTGATCGCCGATAAACGCCTGAGCGAAGTCAATTACATTGTTCATGCTGCTGCCAACACTTCCTTTTCGCCCATTTACGACAGCATGGTTGAACAGGTCAACATCCATGGCCTTGAAAACATACTCAAATGGAGCACGACCCTTACTAAACTCCGTACATTCCTTTACATTGGTACGGCAACCATTTGCGGTAAAGAAACAACCAACCGCATTATAAAAGAAGAAGAGTCTCCGAACATCAACGTAAAACACCTGGTGCGGTACACCTACACCAAAATGATGGGCGAACTCATGCTCCGGAAATACCTTCCCGAAGAAAAAATTCTGGTCGCACGCCCTTCCATAATTATGGGTGACAGCAGGCAATGGGTACCGCGTTCCTACGTCATCATGTGGGCACTTGCATCCATCAACTTCCTCCGGCTGGTTCCGGTCAACTCCAATGCCAGCCTTGATGTTATTCCGGTAGACTATGCCTCTTCGGCTATCGTGGGATTGCTTTTTACCGAAAACCGAAAACACAGCGTGTACCATATTTCAGCAGGATCTGATTCATCCACTACACTTCTTCAGCTCACCCGGTCCATCGAAAGTTATTTTCCCGACAAGCCGAGGTTCAGTTTCATCGAACGCGAATTAACGCGTGAAGTGAAACTTTGGGCCCGCAAAAAACTGAACGGAAACAACGCCTTGGACAATTACACCGAGTACCTGTCTTACTGGAACCGTGAAATGGAAGACTCCGGCGATCTGCGCATCCTCATGGGAGGGCTTGATCCCTATTTAAGTTTTATCGAATTGGGTCAGGTTTTCGATAACGCCCGTTTGCTGCAGGATACCGAAATCGGTCTTCCGGAGCCGGCCCATGAATACATCAAACGCTCCGTTCAGTTTATTGAGAACATTGACATATTCGAAGCGGCACTCGAGCCGTAGGTTGAAAAAAGCCCTTTCAAAATAACTATGAATTTTGAAAAAGTTACTTTTCATACTTTTTGTTTCCCTGGGGCTTTCCGATCTCAGTTTCGCCACCCATAACCGGGCCGGGTACATTTCCTACACCTGGGTCTCGGGATACACTTATAATTTCAGCATCACTACCTACACCAACCTGCTCAGTACCACGGTCGATCGCTGCCAGTTGTCGCTCTGTTTCGGTGACGGAGACAGCGCTGTTGCCAACAGAGTAAACGGTCCCTTCAGTTCCAGCTGTGCGCCCGCCACCTGGGGAGACACACTCAACCCCCAGACAAAAATGAATGTCTACACTTGTTCCCATACGTTCCGCGGTCCGGGACAGTACTGGATTACCATGAGCGACCCCAACCGAAATTATTTCGTAGATAATATTCCCAATTCAGGAGCGACTGATTTTTTTATCCGTTCCCTGCTCATTATCAATCCCAATCTGGGTGCCGGACATTTCAATTCGCCGGTTCTGCTCAGCCCTCCGATCGACAACGCTTGCCTGGGCCAGTGTTTCTATTTCAATCCCGCAGCCTATAGCCCCGACGGAGACAGCCTGTCCTATTCCCTTGTTCCCTGCCTCGAATCAAACGGACCGGGCAAGCCCGGGGGAAACATTCCCGGATGGACCCTGCCGCCAACAACTTCGACAATCACACTCAATCCTTACAACGGCGATTTCGCATGGTGTAAAGTTGCACCACCGCCGCCCTCCGATCCCAATATTCCATATCACGCAGCGCCCCTGGTCAGCGAATACAACATCGCCATTCTTGTTCAGGAATGGAACCAGGGTTTTCTGGTAGGAGAAGTCGAACTCGACATGCAAATTAATGTTTACACCTGCAACAACCAGCCACCCGTATTTTTACCCCTCAACGACACCTGCGTAGAAGCGGGAACCAAACTCAGCTTCCCGGTCACGGCGTACGATCCGACCAACAACGATGTCGAAGTAAGTGCCGACGGCGGACCCCTGAGTGTATTTGTAAAAGACTCTGCTACCTTTCCCAACTCAGGATTTGTTTTCAATACAGCCACCTCCAGATTTACCTGGAATACCCGCTGCTCGCACATTCGCGAGCAACCCTACCTGGTAACCTTTAAAGCCCTCAACGACGATGCGGCAGACCTGCCGCCGGTTCCTCTGGCGACCTACAAGACCATCAACATACAGGTCATTGCTCCTCCGGTTCAAAATGTAAAGGCCATTCCCTCCGGCTCCAGCATGCACCTCACCTGGTCTCCCGAATCCTGTCCGGACAACCTGGTCGGCTATTGGATTTACCGCAAAGACAGCTGTTCAACCTGGAAGCACGACCCCTGCGAATTCGGAGTCCCCCCTTCTTCCGGATACACGAACATCGGATTCTCAACCACTGCCGGCTTTACAGACAACAACAACGGCAACGGCCTGGTCAGGGGCGTTGACTACTCCTACATCATTGTCGCCGTTTATTC
>Ga0207063_1065_pt1 | contig 23043 bp, 22 predicted proteins | sample Alteio_BWMinCont_29_FD_153462 | JGI IMG/M metagenome (GOLD analysis project Ga0207063, IMG submission 153462) | Enriched cells from forest soil in Barre Woods Harvard Forest LTER site, Petersham, Massachusetts, United States -... | ecosystem: Environmental > Terrestrial > Soil > Temperate forest >...
TGCCTTTGATTTTGCTGGTCATGGGTATCAAACCCGCCCAATGATATATAATATACGGTGGTATCGAGGCCCGAAACGATCAGTGTTGCAATCGTTTTCAGGTTCTTGCCAAACTCACCTTTGGGATATTCAAAAGTTGACTTATAAACCCTGGATGTTTTATAAATATAATCCGCAGAAGAACTGGATTCAGCAAGGGTTTTATAAAGATAGTGGAGATTATCTTCCTTTTGCATATCATCAGCCCTGTTTAAAAGGATCTGACTGCCATTTTCTGAAACAGCTTTAATGTATTTGTCATGTGCCATGGCAAAGTATGCATCAGGACTCTCGAGCGCGATGCCTGTGCGTGTTTCACCCTTCATCGCAAGACTCAGGCTGCCATCTGCTTCAATGGCGCTGTATGGCTTCTGTGCTCCCTGGCAATTGGAGTCAAGGTACCGACCAACCCAGCCCGTATTCATAAACTGGTTAGATTCGCTGGCAGATTGCCATATATCCATTGATCTGAAATGCGACCTGTCGGGATTGGGATAACCTACGCTATTGATAACTGTTAGCTTTCCATCATCATAAAGACTTTTCAGAGCGATCATTCCGGGATTGAGCCCAAGATCATCGTTCAATTTCAAAACTTCGACTTCATTTTTACCAATAACCGGCCGCAGCTTATGATATATATCATTACGATAAGGAATTACGGTATTTAACCCATCGTTTCCACCGGAAAGCTGCACCACAACGAGTATTTTTTTATTCCCTGATAGTCCAAATGCATTCTCAATCTTTCCAAAGTAGGGACTTGAAAGTCTTTCAAAACCTTTCAAAAATCCAGGAACCAAAAGGGCGGTAGAGCCAAGGGCAGTATATCTTACAAAATCTCTTCTCTTCATGATCGGGTTTATTTATCTTAACACAATTGATATTCAGGCAAACTCGTAATAAACATGATTGCTGAGCGAACCTTATCCGTATTTGCTTTTACAAAATCGGTTATCAAATTTTTATCAATATTCTGAATTCCGGGAGCCAGCAAAGTCTCACTTAGTTCATCAACTAATTTTTCAGCCGTATCATCTTTATATCCATCAATATAATACCCCAGATCGGATGTATTTTTCATCATTTTCAGGACTTTTTTATTTATCTCAGACATCATGGTGTTGTCTGTGACATCGCCTTTTAAGGATATATCCATTTGAGAAGTATAAAAAATGGATTCAGGAATTCTCATCCGATATAGTAATGAAGAACTGTCAATCCAGTTTCTACCACCTGCCCACCCGCTTACATTGGGGGGATGAAACAATACCTGTCCCAAAAGTTTCTGAAGTCCAAGTTCTACTTCGGGATTTTCAAATTCAATCCTGAAATCTCTTTTTAATCCAATGATCAACTCAATGGGCGACTTAATTCTGTTGCCCATATTTTTTCGATCATAAAACCAGTCGGATAAAAAAATCTCCCGCATAAGTACACTGATTTCGTAGTCTGAGTCATAGAATTTTTGTCCAAGTTGAAGTATCATTTCCGCATCCGGATTCTCCTGATTTACAAAGTACTTATAGGCCTTCGCAGCAATAAAATTTGCCGTTTCTTTTTTACTCAGGATGATCTTCATAATATCCTCACCATCAAAGTTGCCTGAATGACCCATAAAAGTTTTTACGCCGTCATCATGCTGAAAAGGTCTCTTAATGAAGTTACCTTCACCATCCGTTGTCCAACCCGTAAAAGCTCTTGCCCCATTTCTGATATCCTCTTCTGTGTAATTTCCACGTCCTATGGTAAAAAGCTCCAATACTTCACGCGCAAAATTTTCATTTGGGCTCTGTTTTTTATTTTGTTGGTTATTCAGGAACCTGAGCATTGCCGGTTCTTTTGCCACTGCTATAAGCAGGTCCCCAAAATTACCTAAGGCATTTTTTCGAATGGTATTGTTCAACATCAAGGCATACAGTGAGATCGGTTCCGTGCAGGCAAAGTGTCCATGCCAGAACAATGTCATCTTTTCCCGAAGTCCGCTATTTGCTTCAGTCATCTTTTCTATCCACTTCAGGTTCATGGCTTTTTCATCCTCAATAGATTCTTTGGCAAGCTCTTTCCGCTGCTCCTGGCTCATTTTTTCCATCATTCCACCTGCATAGTATTTCGGTGAATGCAATTCTTTATCCAACTGAAGATCAGATGAATTCTTCGACTGTTTAAATAGCTTTTCTACAGCAAGGGGGATAGAATTCCCTTTCTCTTTGTCAAAATCCCATGGCGAAATACCAAATCCGGCACGGAGATAAAGATGCTTTAGTAAATTATGATGAGACTCTTCCAATTTCAAATCTGTTTATGAAAATTTAGACTCTTGAAAGTTGTTTTCGTTTAACAGATCAACAGTAGAAAAATCTGTGCCGAACGCACAAAAAAACCGGCTGAAAGTGTTTAGACGCTTTCAGCCGGAAAAAAATCCAATGAATACCTTTATAACTCTACCTTATATATCTTCATCGGACACCGTTTGTTTCAAATTAAACCGGCAGCTAAACGCCCACTTAGCCTGCTGCCGGGAAACGTAAAATATCCTTGTACCAGATATCGTCTCATTTCAACCGCTAAGATAGTGAATATTATAATATAGTGTGCAAAAAAAATACACAATTACTTCTAGATTTTGTAAGAAAATACCAGATTCTAAACAAATTTATTAAAATCTGTTTTGATGTAACAGACTATTCAGCCATTACCAAACTATTAATATTTAGTCAATTAATTATGATTCCCTTATTTCTGGAATAAAATACCAGGGTTAAGAAACCAACCTAAACATAATGTAAGGAAGCACGAAAAAAATACAGTTTTATGCTACAACAAACGGCCTATTCCACCGCTTTGTTGACAAGATCAAACAGATCATTTAACACGCTGTAGTCTTGAAAACCCGGCTTTGTTTCCGCTGATCCTTTAAAATTAATTCCGAAAGGTTTGTACTTTTCAACAAGGCTCACAATATTTTGCGCGTTGAAATGGAAATTAAGGAATACGGGTTGATCCCTGCACAACTCAGTTATCAGAAGCTCATTACCTGGCTTTGATAAGAATTTTTCCTGATCGTCTATGCTGTTGAATGATAGCATGTAATACATAGCAAGACCATTAACTTCGCTTACTTGTTGAATAAGATTTCCTGAATGCTCTTCTGCCGGGATGTCAATGTTCTGAATTACGCAGAAATCGGCTTTTAAAGCAGAAGTAACTACGGGATTAAATTTGTTTAACTGAACGTATTCTATACCCAGACGATTACATGCACTTGCGATAACCTCGGCTGACTCATTATCCCATTCAGTTACAATCGCAGGACCAGGTGCCCAGTTGCTTATTTCTTTCATACTATCGGGGTCAACATACCTTGGATTTGGGGATGAAAGGTTAAAACCCATAAATGCAGCCCCCATTCCTGACGCATATCTCGCATCACTAAGGTTGTTTACTTCACCGAATTTTATGTTTAGCTTATGATCCATAAGGTTATTTTTTATGAACAGATATTGCAAAGATAGGTTTAATCAGCTCAAATTTATTTCTGTGATCTTCAAAGGGTCGGATGTTTAAGCATGCAATATACTTGCTGAACTTAGTTTTTAGCCATGCTTTTTTTGATTTGGTCCAGAAGTTCGCCGGTCTGACCCGTATCCCTGGTTCGCTCCTGGTAATCGTTAATGGCACTCGCAAGATCCATGGCGTCATTAGCGCTGGCAAGAGCCTCTTTAACTCTCCCTAATTTGAATAAAATGTGCGCGTAAGTATCTGTATTGTAATAGGTTTTATTCTTTTTTAAGTCCTGCCCAACATAGCCGAGTGCTTTTTCAAGAACCTTCTTATCATCCGTACTGGTACCTATCGTAGAGGAAATTCCCCACATCCAATCTGATCCGAATTTTTGAATAAAATGATCGACATCCTGATAAAAATTATCCAGTTTGCCTTTTTGCAGATAAAAAGGAAACTCATTAACACATACCGTATATATGGTCTGTTTGTCTGGTGATTGCAAAGCAATTTCCCGGGCTCTCATCAATAGGGTTTCGTCTTTATCATCTGCAGCCTTTTTTATATACAAAGCTGCCTTGATGTAAATAACATTCGAATCCCCTTTATCATGATACCTTGCCTTGAACTCAGCCTTGTGTGCATAGATGTAATCAAATGCAAGAGAATTTATATTTTCTTCATAGTATTTAAACAACTCCCAGTTGTCCTTTTGGATAAATTGTGTATTGGGAACTGCAGCCCAATAGACTGCAAGCGCATTTTCAATTATTTTAGGATCAGCGTAATAATACGTTGATTTAATGAGCTCCTTTATAAAGGCAGTGTCCTGTTCACCTTTGAACAACCGATAAGCCAGCCCTCTGCAGTTATGCATGGTATCCATAGCAGTTTTTCCTAATTTAATAAACGCAGGAGCCGTGGTTGAGGCACCAAAATAGTAATGTACAAATGAACCCAGAGAATCAAAAAATAAAAAGCTCGGATATTCATTGAGACGGTATTGCCTTGCGACATCTTTACCTTCCCCCTGTTCCATATTCATTTGTAAAAAGATGAAATTTGCATTAAAAAAATCACCGACTTCTTTCTGCGGATAAACATTTTTATCCATGAATTTGCACCAGCCACACCAGTCGGTAAATCCATCTACAATAAGGAATTTATGCTCCTTTTTGGCGAGCGCCTTGGCATCGGACATGCTGCCAGTATAGATTTTCACCCCTTGTGCCTTTACAGTAAATTGAAAGACTAAAAGGATCAAAGCCGGTATAAATATTTTCCTGATCATGGTATTGTCTAAAAAGCAAATTTACGGGATTTGGCATAATTAAAGTAAACCTGGTAGTTTGAGCCTGAGCCCATACTTAATTCACTACATCTTTTTTCAAAAAAACAAAACCATTCTCCTTTCCGATCAACCTGAAGCCCTGGTGATTTGTAAATTCGTTTATCGCGTCATTATTATCAATCTTTGTTACAATATAAACGGGCTTGCGAATATGCTGGTTAAAGACCATGTCCCCATCATTTATGATAGTTGGATCGGTTGGCGGATTCTTTTTGGTATAAAACAACTGTGCATAGCTTTTATACCCCCATACCGCTACATAGCAATCCTCATGTTGCCGTTCGATGAAAAAATCAATGGCAGCTTTCTGAGAATAGACTTCAATTTTTGGAGCAAAAAAGTAAAGTGTGCATTGTACAAATAAAGCTCCTGCAACAAGAAGCAAACCGGCACCCTGCAATCTTAGGTGCTTTCGGAAAAACAGGAAAATTCCACTCACAAAAAGTATAAAATAGCAAATACCCACAAGGCTTTCCCATCCGGACCAGTTTACTTTTGCATTCAAAGCAGCCTTGCCAAAATCATCCTGAATATAAGGCGCTATCATATTGATATGCATACCAATATAAGGCACGGATGTAATTGCGACTGAAACAATCAGGCTAATAGAAATCAATACAAAAGCAAGTATATTTTTAGGCTTTAGTTCACTTATCCAAAGCCTGAAAATTCCATAAGCTCCCAGAAAAGTGATAGGAAAATAAGCAAGTGATGAATAGTGAATGATCTTGGTTTTGACAATTGAAAAAATGAGAAGAATCGTAAATAGTAAGATAACCATCCATTTTTTCATGTTAAGAATCTGGTGGGTTTCAGGTGTGTTATTACGAAGTGCTATGAACATAAATACGGATGCTGGAAAACAACCGAAAAAGAGGACAATAAAATGAAAATAAAAAGGCCCTCCATGCCCTGCATCAGGGTTTTTGAAAAGTTCTATTTGCCTTTCAATAAAAGCATATAGAAACCCTGGGCCATTCTTAATTGTATCCAGTCCAAACCATGCGCATGAAACTACAAAAGCACTGATTAGGAAAACCGTCAGGTACCTGAATGGGATAATTGCTTTAAAGCGCGCAATGGCCCAATAGAAAAGCAGGCAAAACAGGGTGACGAGCAACGCTACAGGGCCCTTGGTAAGAATAGCTAATCCAATAAAAATGCCAGCAAGAACAGCTCTCTGATAGTTTTTCGAGGCCTTTAAGTTTTCAAGGTTTGTTAATAGCACAAACTGGTAAATGCCTGCAAAGGTTAAAAGGTTGAAAAGCGGGTCGATCAATCCCGTTTTGAAATAGAAATGAGGCAAAAACGAACCTATATAACACAAAACCCATATCCACCCGAATTTTTCGTTAATGAGCTTACTGCCAATATTGAATACCAATAATAAAGTTATGATTCCGATCAAAGCATTAGGCAACCGGGCAGCAAATTCGTTCACCCCAAAAGCTGACATAGACAAAGCCTGTACCCAAATGAACAAAGGGGGTTTTTCATAAAAAGGTTGGAAATTTATTTGGAGGTAACTGTATTTGTGTGTCAGTAACATCTCTCTCGCCGACTCTGCAAAATTGATCTCATCCCAGTCGAACAGATGAACCATACCCAGGAAAGGGATAAAAAGTAATCCTCCAAGGCAAATGATCAGAATAAAATTCCTGGTTTTCATTTCTTTAGATTCAGCAGGGTTCTGTCAAGCCAGGGAAAATGGCGTTTAGAATTATATCTATACTTGTAGAAGTAATAATAAATGAGCCAGGATGAGAGGATGCCTGCAATAGAGCCAACATAAACATCCACGAAATAATGTTGCGAGAGATATATTCGGCTATATGCAACGAGTAAAGCGAGAAGAAATAATAATAGCTGCCATATTCCTTTCATTTTTGGAAATACGAGAATAAACAAGGCTGCCATGCAAAATATTGTAGTTGTATGGCCGCTGGGGAAACTATTGTTTGAATATGGTGTGAAATCAGGGACAAGATGTACAGGGTATTTATCAACATACGCTGCCCAGGGGCGAGGCCTGTCTTTAAAAATAAACTGCTTCAAAACCTGGACCGCAATACCTTCCAATGCATAAGTTGAAATCAGGGCAAGACCCAACCTGATATTGACAACAAATAATATCAAAATACATATCAACACACAAAACAGCCCATCACCAATATCCGTAATATATGGCATTATGGTATCGAGGAAATGAGAATTCCGGGTGTTGACCCAAAAAAAGATTTGCTGTTGGCTGAATATGAGATTAACAAAGAATCCGATCAACAGAAAAGCGAGGTAAAACCAGAAAAATATGTTGATTTTAAGCTGCTTCAATATACTATTTTGCCAATTATTTCCCTGTAAACGTTGCAGGTCTCTTTTCAAGAAAAGCTGCTACACCTTCGTGGAAATCGCTTGTTTCAAATGATTCTGAAAATGCGTTGATCTCATCATTAAATCCATTTTCTCCCTTCTCGTAATACGCATTTACCAATTCAAGTATTTTAGAAGTTGCCAAAGGCGATTTTTTTGCGATTTTAGAAAGGATTTCTTTCGCTTTTGAAAGTAATTGATCCTGTTCTACGACATAATTTACCAATCCCATAGATTTGGCATCATCAGCATTGATAGCATCTCCGGTCAGGAGCATTTCTGTTGCTTTTGCTTTGCCTATGAGCCTCGTTAATCGTTGTGTGCCACCATACCCAGGCACAACACCAAGGCTTATTTCCGGTTGCCCGAATTTTGCATTTGTGCTTGCAATACGCATATGACAAGCCATTGCAAGTTCACAACCTCCACCCAAAGCAAAACCATTTACGGCAGCAATAACAGGTTTGGAACAGTTTTCTATGCTATCAAATACGTTATGACCCTTCAAAGCCATTTCTTTTGCCTCGTGCGGAGAGAAAGCAGAAAATTCAGCAATATCAGCCCCTGCTGCAAAAGCTTTTGGCCCTTCACCCGTAATGATGATTCCAATGATTTCATTGTTCAGGTCTGCTTCATTTACTGCCAGACCAAGTTCTGAGATGGTCTCTATGTTCAGGGCATTCATTTTATCAGGACGGTTAACAGTTATGGTGCATATGCCGTCAGCAGCCTCATATTTTAAATTCTTCAAATTCATTTATATAGTGTGTATTTTAATCAAAATTTTCTGTGTGTCTCCACCCATTCTCTGATATACCTGGCGCTTTCAGATGTTGGTGTGCCGGGAGGAAATAATTGCCCCACTCCCATTTTCTTTAGTTCTGCCATATCCTCCTCCGGAATGATGCCGCCACCGGTAAGTAATACATCAGTCATACCCTTATCTTTCATAAGTTGAAGTATCCTTGGGAAAACCGTCATGTGAGCGCCTGATAAAATGCTGACTCCAATAACGTCGACATCTTCCTGCAAAGCTGCATTGACAACCATTTCAGGCGTTTGGCGAAGACCGGTATAGATCACTTCCATTCCTTCATCACGCCAGGAAGATGCAATAACTTTTGCTCCCCGATCATGACCATCAAGGCCTACTTTTGCTACCAAAACACGAATGGGACGGTTCATATGAGGCTGCAATTTAGAGCTAAAGTTTGGATTTTGCATTTTCACACAGTAGATGAACTGCCTATAAAAAGAAAAAGGCCGGGAAATAAATCCCGGCCTTCCTTTAAACTCAGTATTGAATTCTATTTATCTATCTATGATCGCCATGATTATCATCGTGATGATCATCATGATGATCATCTCTCCTTGGAGCAGGCTTGTGATAACGTCTGTGGCGCACAGGCGCCCGATGATGGGCTCTGTGATTGTCTTTGTCTCCATGATGGTCATCCTGGGCAGATACGCCTGCAGCGAAAAACAGCGCCATAAGGGCAGCAACGATTGTTTTTAATTTCATGATGCGATTAATATTTAGTTATTTGATTTGTAATGAATCCAGCTTTTGCAAAATTGAATAAGGTAATAACACCAATCAAGGTTTAATGTTTAGAAATTTATGATTTGGTGGATGATCCACGAAGGACAAAGCACCAATGATCTTTTTTTTATGGCATACTTCCAACAAAAACTATTAAAGCTGCAGAAGCAAACCTTTAAATCTATAACATACGGAGGAAAACTGCTTTTATAAGTAAATAGTCTTCAATACAATAATAAAGAGGCCCGGTTTATTAAAAGCGGGCCTCTTTTATTCTAATAAAATTTAAATATTCTTATCAGGCCATAGCCATTGCTCTCTTACCAGTTACAATCATAATACCAAAACTGGTAAGAATACCCTGGGCCAACGAAAACCCACCTTCCATCATTAGCCAGTTGTCAGGAGTTTTAATAACAGCAAAACTGGTGAGTCCCCATAGGGAAAAACCAATGACTGCTGTCATAACCCCAAATAAAACACTGTTCATAAAACTTGAGCCATTTGGATATGCCATCAAATAGAACCATGAAAGCACAAAACCTTCAAGGAGGCTCGCAAACCCAAGAGCGACGAGGTTTGGTTTGGTTCCACCCATCATAGAGTCTGCGGCGCCCTTTTGATTATAATAATCCGAGAATAGAGCCGTGTGCCATAACCCACCTACAGCAAATAAAACAACTCCTGCGACAACAGTTGCCAATAAAAGTTTCATAACATTGATTTTTGTGTCCATATAATAGTTTTTTTATGAAGTTGCTATTCAAAGTCATACATACCCGAAGACAAATCACGGAAACATTTTTTAAATCAACAACTTTTTTTGATCCAACCTAAAAACGGCATAATACATCCTATTCAGGTACCAGATCTCTCCGTACATTCAAGACTTTCACTATATTTGAATTATACTAACTGGAAATGAACAAGCCTATTTTACTTGAGTTGTTTTTGAAACCTGGATTAATTGTCATGTTTTCTCTATTGGTTTATGGCTGCAGCAAACCTCATATTATCGAAGATCATTCCTATGGCCCTTTGATAAAAGTAAATAACGAGGCAAAATCTTATATCACCCCTTTCAAGGTAGGTTCCTACTGGATTTTTGAAGATGAAAGTACCAAACAGACCGATTCAGTATATGTTGCTAATTATTATGATGGCGGCCAGGCTGAAGGCTCGGGCGAAGCCATCCAAACATATATTACTTCTAACATAACCGGAACATTGGTCTTATCAGTATTTGCTGATCAGGACACCTCTGATAGTGAAATTCTAATAGTTTATGATAATCCTGAGGGATCCATACAAATTACGGTATCAAACACCCTTTATTCGCCTTTCGATCATAGTATTCCACTCCCGAGTGTTTCTTTATTGGATTCTTTTTCAACCTTTTCATCTGTTTATAAAAACGTTCTATATACAAAGGACAACGGGACCGGGAATACTTTTTATTTTGTAAAAGGTATCGGGCTGATTGGCAGAGATATGAAAATCGGGAATCATTTGGCACAATACAGGTTGTTGAGATACAAGCTGTAGTTGTTACCAAGACGTTATTCCCCGGCAAAAAACCGTAACTCGCTTAACATGACTCTCAATCACATAAACCTATCAGTTCCGGATGTTTCAGAAACTGCTTCCTTTTTTGAAAAGCATTTCAATTTTAAGATCCAGAAAGCTAAAGGAAATACAATTGCTATTCTTGAAGATGGAGAAGGCTTTGTGTTGGTGTTAAGCAACTTCCCAAATACAGCCACATTCGACTATCCTGCTGATTTTCATATCGGTTTCTACCAGGAAAACAAAGAAAATGTGCTTGAGATATTTAGCAAACTGCAGGCTGATGGCCTGGCGCTGGCCCAGAAACCCGGAGATATCCGCGACCGATTTGGCTTTTATTTTTATGCGCCGGGAAGGATATTGATTGAGATTACATGCCCGGCAGAGTAGTCTTGAACTTTGATTTCTGTGATTTATGTGATAAACATGATTTTATTGCACGGTAGTTCAAACACAATTCATTTTCTGAGTTTGAAAGGTCCGTGAGGGCAATCTTTCAATTTTCAATCTTTTAATCTTTCAATTCCAGGTTTTACCCCATAAAAAAAGGCAGGTTACCCTGCCTTTTCTATTATTGAAAATCAATAGTTGTTACCAGCTTTTTCCGCCGCCACCGCTATTATATCCACCACGGTTGCCGCCACCACCGCCGCCGTAGCCACCGCCACCGCCACGATTTCCGCCGCCACCTGATGAACGGCCGCCGCCGCCACCACCTTCAGTACGAGGACGAGCCTCATTTACTGTAAGGCTTTTGCCTTGAAGATCGTAGCCATTGATAGCTTCGATTGCTTTTTGAGCTTCTTCGTTGTTTTCCATGGTTACAAAACCAAAGCCTTTAGAACGGCCAGTGAAATTGTCCTGGATGATTTTTACGGAACCTACTTCTCCGTACTTTTCGAAAATGGATTGCAAATCTGATTCTTCGCTTTGGAAGGGGATGTTGCCTACAAAAATGTTCATAAAATAAAAAAATTAAAAAGTAAAAAAAACGTTTAATCGTGCCCTGGAACAAGGCTAAAGACAGAAACTGAGATTAACGCTGCACCCGGAATCCGAGCAAACTTCTTCAAAGATAGTCAATTATTATACCGTAACCTATTTTGTTGAAATATATTTATTGGGGGTTCCTATGTTCCCCTCAGATGTCTCCCGCAGGGGACTCTGAGGTACTATGCCTCAAAGAGCCTTGCATAGACATCAGAGTCCCCTTTGATTTGTGGTTAAGCAACATCGTGTCGAGGGAGACTCTGAGGGGAAGTATGCTCTCCTATGAATTTGGAATTTCACAGCTATTTAGGATAACCTTTCTAAATGTTAGCGATATCCGTAACTGCCTTTCAAATTTACGGCCATGAAATTGATCTGTTTTTCGGGCGGCAATGCCATGGGTCCATTGATACCTTGATTCATCCTGTACGACCGTCAGGCTTCTCGGTTCTAGCAGTACATCAATTTTTTCTCTCGAACGTTTTTGAATAAAGTCCATTACGATTGGCGCCCCCAAACTTATAGAAATAATTGTATTCCCAAAACAAGGTTCACAATCAATGTGATTAGCAATACCTTGACCCGGCTGATATTCATTCACGATAAGTTGGTCAGGCACTTCTGGCATATAACCTTCGCTCTTCAACCGTAGTGCTATTTCTTTAGCCCAATATGGCAATTCTCCCAAATACATTGAATAATCAATACTTCTTGCCTTATAGTCGTATTTCCAACCGTAGTGTTGTACTCTCCGCTTTATATCTCCAAGCCAGGATTGTTGACGTATGATGTTCCACAACTTAGAATGTTCGTCATTCGACAAAAAATCAGGTCTATAAGTAAGCCCTGTTATTTTTAACAAATCGCTGATTACATTTGCATTTCCAACTGACTGATTAGTTGAAATTAAATCTTGAGTGCCAAATAAAGTAAGTTGCATTATATTAAGGCATTAAAGTTAAAATCTCATAATAAACATCTTCAGATCCTGGTTCGCGTAGGGCTGATTTACTTGTTTTATAGATTATCTGTTCTACTTTTTTGTCGATTTCTTTAAATCTAAGCTGGTTTTTGAATCTCTCCCAATTTGTATTCCTATCAACTCTGTCAGGATTTTGGAAAACGAAATGCACATTTTTGTAATTTGTAATCAACCTTTGAGCAAATCTAACTAAGTCATCTACATCATCTTCAGAAAGATTAGCAAATAAATATGAAGCATTAAGAAAGAAAGGGTTGTTTTTGCCAGCCAAATTATCCAAAGTCGATGTTGGTATATCGTTCCAACTTGGATAAAACTGAAAGATTGATTTAGTATCAAATAAATCTGATTCGGCAAACTCTTTAGCTTTTCTAATCATAGCCTCTGATATATCGATTCCTATGTAATTAAAACACAAAGCCGCCTTGGTTTCGTTCAAATAAATTTCTGCCAATGCCAAACCAGACGTAAGCGGCCCACAACCCAAGTCTATAAATGTTATAGAATATGCCTTATTTGTTAGGATTTGACTCAAAGATTTCCATAATTTTTGGAATACTGCTACAGATGTGAAAAAATGCTTTTTCATATTGAAATAGCAATAGAGTAAAACCTTTTCATCAAGCGATAAACTTTCATAAGGCTCGTCAAATTTTGTTTTGCCTCTGTTCAAAATATCATTGAGAACTGTCATTTTATCGTAACCCATTAATATTGAAAGTCCGTCCGTGTTTTCGTGGCTTAAAACAGGATGATTAATATTATACTTAAAAAGGTTCTCTACAATGGATGAAGGATATAAAACATCTAATACAATGTGTTCAATTTGAAGCTCATGTGGGTAACGACCGGCAATGAGTTCTTGAATGGCAAAATGGCCTAAAAAATGAAATTGGGTTAAGTTATCCTTATTGGTAAAGTCATTCTTTAGTTTTTCAAGGTCCGTTAAATAACCTTTCTCTTTGAGCTTTAATTCCGCCTTTTGGAAGTAGTATATGAGAAAATCAACCAAGCGGTCAGTATAGCTTTCTGTTTCTAGGCTTTCGGCTTTTTGAAGTAGTAATAAAACGTGTGGGAAAAAATTTACGTAATCTGTTTTAATATTATCAATGTTCTGGATATATGATAATGATTTCAAACGATACTTTACAGAAGATTCAGGTAGGTAGCTTAATAAATGTTCAATGGTACCGATCAGGCCAAATTTTTCAGCCAGTTTTTCAGCAACGACTGCTAACAAGAAAAGAAAAGCATCAAAGGGTTCACTATGGTGCTTTGTTCGTTCAAATTCTTTAAATACAGCAGATTGCGTAAAATAACCGAAATAGAAATCGGTATCGAACTGAAGGTTTTCTAAATCGTCTTTGGAGATTCCGTAGAAGAAATCCGTTAAATCTTGGATATTAGTAGAAACCCATGCATCAAAATTTGATCTTGATGTTAGTGACTTGAGATGGCCTTTAATTTCATTTAGGTCCATTTTACTTCTTTTTATTATCTAGTTCAATGACCTTCTCAAGATCATCGATTGGATACCCCCCCTTATTCTGTTTAAGCATTTCAAGTAAGGCCTTTTTCTCGAAACGGATGTGCTTTTTGATAAAGGTGATCAAATAGCTTGAACCCTCAATTTTGTCAAGATATTGGCTTTCTATTTTAGTTAATATTTTGTCTGCTTTATCTAGGCGTTGAACACTTAGTATCCTTTGCCCCAAAACTGTAAATGAGGCATCAGAATATTCGTATTGAATTGAGGCTGGAATTACTATGGGCTTGTATTCGATCTGATTATTGTCCCAATTCAAAAAATCAAATGAATCAGATAAAACATTCTGTTTTATGGCAAACTGAAAGGCTGATTCAATTACAAACCGATCTAAGTAACTCTCAAGTTTAAATTTAATGTTCTGCGTCGAATTGGCAAATTGTTCAAAGTTCTTGTCAACAAATTTGAGGTTAGTATCCTCTTTGGTCATGTTTTTATAACCATAGTATAGGCCCAAGAAACCTAAAACATACTCAGTTACATTCATTTGAAATCCGAACTCATTTTCAATGAAAGGATTTCTTACCGCCTGTTTATCTGAGTTTTGTCTAGACTTATTTGGAAATTTTGCCAAAAACAATAATGCTAATGTAGGAAGATTCGCAGTCAGATTGTTTTTTAGTATTACCTTTTGTAAAAGGCCTTTATACGATATAACCTGTTTGTCAAGTTGTTTGAATAATTCAATCAATTCTTTTATGTCGGATGTCTCTTCTTTTTTGGAAAGTGTATTTGAAAATGCGGTTTCTAAAATTTCAATAGCTATCTTAATATCGAATGTCTTATTTGTGTAGACTCGTTCGATAACAGACTTAGCTATAGTTCGTTGGGTTGTACTTGTGTCGAAATCTCTGTAAAGTAGCGGTCTTAAAAACGAAGTCCCTTTATAATTAGCTAATTCGCTTATGGGATTAATAAGATTAATTGCACTAAAAAACCCAGTTGTGTGATCTTCGAACTTGTTTTCTCGTTCAGCATAAAAAACGCCTGAGTTTTTTATAAACGCAAATAAACCTAGTATTTTATCAAATAGGTCTAATTTCTCTTTCCAAAATGAGAGTGCAGTATTTTTAGGCAAATTGATTTTGTCAAGATCAATATAAGGCCCCAGCTCGCTTCTAGAGGGAAATGTCTTATAGAGATAATTGGGGATGAAGCTATCAGGGAATGTTTTTATAGATGAAGCAAATGTGTTTTGTGCTTCAAGGGTTGTGAAATAAATGGTTTTTATTCTTGAAACAGGTATTGGCTCGGCAATATAAAACAGTCCTAAATTCTCATATTCCGATACTATTATGCCATTCATTATCAATTCAACTAGAACATCAGCACTTTCGAAATTGCTTGGCATTTTGCTAACAACAATGTAATCTTCAAAAATTGAAAGGATATCCTTTGCTCTGTTTTCATTTTTGTAAATATCGCTCTCCTCCAATGCCATAGGATATATATACCCATGGCTGAAATAATTAGATAAATTAGATGCTTTTATTTGAAGGAAGAAAGCAGAACTTGAATTGTCTTTGGTTTTGTTCAACAGTGGAGCAACATGCTCACGATCTGAGCCTTGTTTAAAAATATCTGGTATGCTGGATTGAGTATTATTAGAATCCTTTAATCTTGAAAGCAAGACATCTTTTGAGCCATTAGTTGGAAGCCCCTTTTGTTTGCAAAGATTTCTCAGCTCTACAACGCTAGGGCCTTTATAGTAATCTTTAATGGTTTTCATAATATGCAAAATTAAAAAGGTAAGTCGTCATCAGCAATAGTTGATTCAGTTGTTTTAGGAAGGAAGCTTTCAGCGGTTCTATATTCATAAGTATCCTCATCAAAGTTATTAAAGCATTCAGGCCAACTGGATCCTGTGAAAGTGAGGAACAAACTTTCTTTTGCTCTTGTACAGCCAACATAATAGTGTTCTGCTGTTTTATATTCTTCATCCATTGCCGTATGCATATCTGGCATTACAACTACTTGAAATTCTAAGCCCTTAGCCGATTTATATGTCGTAATAAGGATATTTTCAATCTCAATGGGTTGATTATTCGCATCCCATTTGGTTGCCTTAAAGCCTAAACTTGTTATTTTCTTATGATATTCCTCTATTTCATGTTGATGGAAAAGCAATATGGCTATATTTCTATCCCCAGCATCTTCGAGAATTATCCTTATTCGACTAAGATTTTCTTCCTCTGACAGGATTTGGTATATAATTGGTTTATTTCCATTTCCTTTTGGCATTAAGTCTAAAGAGATTTGTTTGTTGGCTCTTTCATTGTCAGGCATAAAGAATCTTGCAAAGTTGTAAATTTCAAACGTGTTACGGTAATTGTACTCTAAAGGGACGGGGATAGTCTGGCGAGTTTGTTCAAGCACTTGTCTAATTTCTCTTGAAAGAATGCCACGTTCGTGAACTCTTTGAGCATTATCAGCACCAACAGTCATGCGTTTGCATTTTTGCAGCAAAGATCGATAAATACGTTCTTCAAAATCCTGACCTTCGTCAATTAGTATTTCATCAATGATTGGTTCGTCTGCCATTTTTAACAGCATTTCAACTTCAGAGTCTGTTGAGTCTAAAAACTGGAACCGTGTATAATACCATTTGTAAAATCCAAAAATTTCTTCTCGGAGAGCAGGAGTTGCAATATTCTGTAAACTGGTTTTTAGTAAATTTTGAAAGGTAAAAACTCTTATATTCTTGTTATCGTTTATCAGCCTTTCCGCTCGCATAATTGTAACAGTTGTCTTACCACTACCAGGAACGCCAGAAATCATTTGATTGTCATCACCATCATAATCTATGGCTTGTATCATTATATTGCCACCTTGTGAGCGTTCAATATCAGCTCGTGAAATTGTATTGAATCTAAATTGAGGCATCGATGTATGGAATTATATGGTGCAAATTAGTTGTTTTATTCCACTCCTTTGCCGCTCTTCTCGTTCGCACTAAGACTTTAGTAAAGCGGTTATTAGTTACATACAAAGATAAGATATTTTGTAATATTGACAAAATAATTGTCTTTAAGATAAAAATATTGTCTAAGACATTATCTAATCTCTTGCCCGAATATCCAGCTCAAGGACGGAATGACATCTGTAATAACAACATGACGACAAATATGAAAATATTTTTCTTTATAACTCATTGAAATAAAAATAGTTAAAAAATATTTTTCAAAAAATGTGAGCCACTTTGGGGTTTCGCTATATATGTATGTAAAAATAGGCATCAGGAATTAGGCGTTAGGCGTCAGTGGCTGGCTCAAGAAAATCATGCCCATCATTTAATCACAGAAATTATGGTTCAGACAATTATCGAGAGTATAATCAGGCGATTTTATTGCAAAAACCATTGCTACCTATTGCTTTTTCATTGCATATTCATTGCTATTTTTATTGCTAAAAATTAATTAAGTCATTGAAAATAAATATTATAAATGAGACATGGAGGGGGTGGGGTATTAATTATGAATTAGGAATCGGCTGGCGCAAGATCAACGCATCTAAATCACTTCGGAGTTTATTGACGGGATTGCGGTTCAGGCTGAGGCAAGCTCAAGCTGACCGCAATGACGCTCTTAATAACAAATGCAAAAGATAAACCCGCATTTAAACCTATTCTGGCCTGATGTTTTCCTGATATTCCCTGATATTTGTCAATGAGTTACGCGTAAAGAATTGAAAATTAAAAGATTAAAAAATTGAAAAATGCAAATAACAGAGCAGAATGCTGGAAAGGACGTTTTCTCAAAATTATCAGGCGGAAACAATAAAAAAGGCTTTTTTGGATTTCAAGACAAGAGCGAACTCTTATGAATATTTCCCCCCACCCTACCCTCTCATCCCAAAAAAATTATACTTTTGTTACCCCTTCCCCATCATTGGACTTAAACGTACAGAAATATAGCTCATGACGCCTACAAATTATAAAGACCCCGAGTATTTTCACAAGGTGGTTGACTGCCAGTATGCCTGCCCTGCACATACACCGGTGCCTGAGTACATCAGGCTGATTGCCGCACAACGCTACACGGAAGCATATATGATCAACTGGGAATCGAATGTATTTCCGGGCGTTCTTGGTCGTACCTGCGACCGTCCTTGCGAACCCGCTTGCCGCCGTGGTAGGGTTGAAGAAGAACCGGTTGCCATATGCAGGTTAAAAAGGGTTGCTGCTGACAATAAAGGCGATGTAAAATCATACATGCCACAGGTTCCGGAAACCAAAAATGGCAAACGCATTGCCTTGATTGGTGGCGGACCTGCTTCTTTAACTGTTGCAAGAGACTTAGCGCCTTTGGGTTATACAATAGATCTGTATTGCGAACAGGAAATGGGTGGCGGCATGATGCGCAGCCAGATACCATCATTCAGGTTACCACATACGGTATTAAATGAAGAAGTGAATTACATATTGGACATGGGCATCCATACCCATTTCAAAACCTATGTTTCGAGTTTAAAAGATATTTTAGATAAAGAATATGATGCTGTTTTTGTAGGAACTGGTGCGCCTCGTGGCCGTAACCTGAATTTACCGGGTCGCGAAGAAGGTGCGGCCAATATACATATTGGTATAGAATGGCTTGCCAGTGTGGCATTTGAGCACGTCAATAAAATCGGGAAACGTGTCATTGTACTTGGGGGTGGAAATACGGCTATGGATTGCTGCCGCACTTCACGCAGACTTGGGGGCGAACAGGTGAAAGTAATCGTGCGGAGTCCTTTTGCTGAAATGAAAGCCTCTCCATGGGAAAAAGAAGATGCGCAACATGAGGATATCCCGATTTTAGACAACCATGTACCCAAAACCTTTGAAATAAAAGACGGCAAACTTATCGGGATGACTTTTGAAAAAGTGCATGCCGTATATGATGAAAACGGAAAAAGGAACCTCGTACCTACTGGGGAACCGGATGTTTTTGTAGAAGCAGATGATGTATTGATCGCTGTAGGCCAGGAAAACAGTTTTCCTTGGATCGAACGCGACCTGGGGTTAGAATTTGATAAATGGAATATGCCCATAGTTGACCAGGTCACTTTTCAATCTACCAATGAATGTGTCTTCTTTGGCGGCGATTCTGCTTTCGGACCTAAAAATGTGATTACTGCCGTGGCACATGGACACCAGGCTGCTGTATCTATTGATCTGTTTTGCAATGGCGAGGATTTGAAAAAGCGTCCGCACCCGATGACGAATCTTGTCAGCCAGAAAATGGGGATCCATGAATGGAGCTATGATAGTTCTGTGGTGATTGACCCTCGCTATATCGTTCCGCAAGCTGATAAATCCAAAACCCTGAAAGACCGTAAGATGGAAGTGGAATTAGGTTTTGATGGACTCACCGGATACAAAGAAGCCATGCGCTGCCTGAACTGTGATGTTGAAACGGTTTTTACGGCTGATAAATGTATCGAATGTGATGCCTGCGTAGATATCTGCCCGACATCCTGTATCACTTTTACAGAAAACGGCGATGAAACGGATTTGCGCTCAAGATTATTGGTACCTGCGCTGAATCTCACCCAGGATATCATGGTAAGTGAACCGGTTCCTCAAACGCACCGGGTTATGGTAAAAGATGAAGATGTTTGTCTGCATTGTGGATTATGTGCTGAGCGCTGCCCAACCGCAGCATGGGATATGCAGAAATTCCTATATAATACAGCCAAGGCTGGAAGCCAGGTACTGGCAACGGCATAGGAAATTTAGCCCACGGTTTCAACCGTGGGAACAAAAAGCGAATTATATAAACCGTTTTAACGGTTTCCAGTCTTCGCAATCTATAAATTAAATCATTAATGCATAAACCGTTGAAACGGTTTGATATTCCGAAATGGATATGAATCCCACGCTTGAAACCGTGGGCTAGGATAAATGTTACCCAACACTACCTTCCAAACTAATCGCTAGCAACTTCTGTGCTTCCACAGCAAACTCCATGGGTAATTTGTTAAGCACATCCTTACAATAGCCATTCACAATCAATGAAACAGCCTGTTCGGTATCAATGCCGCGCTGGTTACAATAGAAAAGTTGATCTTCCCCTATTTTTGAGGTAGTGGCTTCGTGTTCTACCTGGGCTGTCTGGTTGTCGACTTCGATATATGGGAAAGTATGTGCGCCGCAGGTATCACCCATCAATAAAGAATCGCATTGAGAGAAATTGCGGGCGTTGGTGGCTCTTTTATTTACCTTTACCTGACCACGATAGGAGTTATGACTGAATCCGGCAGATATACCCTTGGAAACAATCCTGCTCTTGGTATTTTTACCAACATGGATCATTTTGGTACCTGTATCAGCTTGTTGGTAGTTGTTGGTAACAGCTACCGAATAAAATTCACCAATGCTGTTATCTCCTTTAAGGATGACACTCGGGTATTTCCAGGTAATAGCGGAACCCGTTTCTACCTGTGTCCATGATATTTTGGAGTTATCACCAAGGCAATTGCCGCGTTTGGTTACGAAATTATACACGCCTCCCTTACCGTCTTTGTCGCCGGGGTACCAGTTTTGTACGGTAGAGTATTTTATTTCCGCATTTTCAAGGGCTACCAGTTCTACTACTGCCGCATGAAGTTGGTTTTCATCGCGCATAGGCGCGGTGCAGCCTTCGAGATAACTCACATAGCTATTGTCTTCAGCCACGATCAGAGTCCTTTCAAACTGACCAGTATTGGATGCATTTATCCTGAAATAAGTTGATAGTTCCATCGGACAACGAACTCCTTTTGGAATAAAACAGAAAGACCCATCGCTGAATACAGCGGAGTTCAAGGCTGCGAAATAGTTATCTGTAAATGGCACCACAGAGCCGATGTATTTCCTCACCAATTCCGGATGTTCCTGGATAGCTTCACTCATCGAGCAGAAGATCACGCCAACTTCATGAAGCTTTGCTTTAAATGTGGTAGCCACAGATACACTGTCAAATACGGCATCCACAGCCACACCTGAAAGCATTTTTTGTTCGTTCAGGGAGATGCCCAGTTTCTCGAAAGTTTTCAAAAGTTCAGGATCTACCTGGTCCAGGCTATCTAATTTGATCTTTTGCTTTGGAGCTGAATAAAAAATGATATCCTGGTAATTGATGGTTGGGAAATGGACGTTCTGCCAGGTTGGGGTCTTCATCGTCAACCAGTGGCGATAAGCCTTGAGCCTCCATTCCAGCATCCATTCAGGCTCATTTTTCTTTTCTGAAATGTATCTGACCGTATCCTCTGAAAGGCCTGCAGCAAGCGAATCATGCTCAATATCGGTTACAAAACCGTATTTATAGTCAGTTTGCGTCAGTTCCTCAAGAAGTTTGTTATCCTCGGCCATATTCCTTATTTATCTTTTATTCGCCACAAAGGCACTAAGACGCTAAGTTTTGTTCTTAATTTTTCGTGTCTCTGCGTCTTTGTGGCAACTTGAATCCTTATTTAGATTCATTCAAAACAATGCAAATGTACGATCAGTTCGCGAAAGAGTATTTGGGAATTGAAAAATTAAAAGATTAAAAGATTGAAGAGCTAATTTCGTTTGAATTGAAAATCTGGAATTTGAGTCACGATAACGCTTAAAATGTACAAAAGATGTAATATTGTAATCATAGTTACCAAAGCATGCGCCAGCCAATTTTTAAATCTTCCAATCTTTTAATCTTTTAATTGTTATAGTGTTTAAAAAAATAGACCATATCGGCATTGCGGTTAAAGACCTGGAATCAGCCAATAAAATGTTCGGGGCATTGTCGGAGATAGGTCTGCTCAAAATTGAAAAGGTTGAAAGCGAAGGCGTTTTGACATCCTTTTTTAAAGTGGGTGAAACCAAGATCGAGTTTCTGCAATCAACCAATGAAACGAGTTCCATTGCGAAATTCATTGAAAAAAACGGGGAAGGATTGCATCATATAGCCTTTGAAGTGGAAAATATTGATGCTGAAATCAAGCGGCTATCGGAATCCGGATTTGAAATGATCAAGACCGAAAAAAAAGAGGGTGCCGACAACAAATACATTTGTTTCGTACACCCCCGTTCCACAAATAGAGTTCTAACTGAACTCTGCCAGGATAAATCTTGACCTCAACCAAATAACTTAATCTTAACTTTTAAACTTTGCGATCTTTGCGAAACCCTTTGCGTGCTTTGCGTGAAAAATCTCTCGCAAAGGCCGCAAAGAACAAAGTCACGCAAAGAACGCAAAGGTCAAAATTCTATTTCAACCTATTGAGTATCTTAATGAAAATGTTCTTCGTGATGCGAAGAATGCTCCAATATCAGTTCAACACTTGAAGGATCGGGCTCGAGGTTTAATGTATCGAGGTTCCCGATGACTTGGAGAAGTTGATGATAGGTTACATACAACTCCGGATCGGTTTCCAAAGCCTTCCGGATACTGAAATTCTCTTTTTCAGTAAGCTCGTTGTAAATATAAAGTATCAGATCGTCTTGAGTGTAATTATCGGCCATAGGCGGAAATTATTATTTTGTTTACAGCTATAACGAGGCTGTGTAGTTATTATTACTACAAATCAAAAAAAAATATGATCTGGAACATCTTACCACTTTCCACTTATAACTTACCACTATTTGACAAGCTTCAAACTCAAATCCATACTTTTCACAGAATGGGTCATGGCGCTGGATGAGATACAATTTACTCCTGTCAGAGCAAAATCCCTCAGGTTTTCTTCAGTAATGCCTCCTGAAGCCTCGGTTTCGTACCTGCCGTTGATAAGAGCTAAAGCCTCTTTTAATTCCGGGATCTTAAAATTATCCAGCATGATCCTGTCTACTCCCCCGATTTCCAAAACCTGTTTTACTTCATCAAGGTTGCGGGTTTCGATTTCTACTTTGAGGTTTAAACCTTTATCTTTTAAATAACTATGAGTTAGTTCTATCGCATTTTTGATCCCTCCTGCCCCATCTACGTGGTTGTCCTTCAGCATGATCATATCATACAATCCAAAGCGGAGATTGTATCCCCCTCCTATTTTCACAGCCATTTTTTCCAGGAAACGAATGCCCGGCGTTGTTTTCCGGGTATCGAGCAATTTGGTATGTAGGTCCTTTATCAGGTCCACCATCCCATGAGTTCTTGTAGCTATTCCGCTCATGCGCTGCATCACATTCAAAACCAATCGCTCAAGCTTTAATA
>Ga0207063_1066_pt1 | contig 22798 bp, 21 predicted proteins | sample Alteio_BWMinCont_29_FD_153462 | JGI IMG/M metagenome (GOLD analysis project Ga0207063, IMG submission 153462) | Enriched cells from forest soil in Barre Woods Harvard Forest LTER site, Petersham, Massachusetts, United States -... | ecosystem: Environmental > Terrestrial > Soil > Temperate forest >...
TCGGTGCAGGTTTTTTCGCAACCGGTTTGTTAACGACGGCTCTTTTAACGACCGTTTTTTTTGCCGCCGGCTTTTTGGTTACCGGTTTTTTCGTTGCAACTTTTTTCGCAACAGGTTTCCTTTTGGCGACCGGTTTCTTCTTCGCTACAGGTTTCTTTTTAACGGCGACTTTTTTGGCGGAGGTTTTTTTTGAAGAAACCTTTTTAACGGCCTTCTTTTTCGCCACTGGTTTCTTTTTGGCTGCTTTTTTCTTCGCCTTTGCCGGAGCAGCTTTTCTGGATTTTTTCACTGCGGTTTTTTTTGTTTTTTTCTTTTGCATGTGGAGTTGGATTTGTTAGTTATAGCTGTTTTTTGAAATTGCCCGTTTTTCAATATAAATCTATGAAATCAGGTGAATACTCACAAATTTGATGCATTTGCAATAAGTCAGGGAAATGCCTTATCTTTGCGGCTTAATCAATTAGGTAATAACCAATAAATTATTAAAATGAAAAAAGGAGTTGTTAAGTTTTTCAATGAAGCAAAAGGTTTTGGCTTCATTAAAGAAGAAGGTAACGGAAAAGAAATTTTCGTTCACGTTTCGGGATTAAAAGACGAAATACGCGAAAACGATAACGTTATGTTTGATGTAGAAGAAGGCAAAAAAGGGTTGAATGCAGTAAATGTGACCCTGGCATAAGTTATTTTTTCTTTCTGAAAAAGGGCTGAATACATAAATTCAGCCCTTTTTTTATGGTTTTGTTTATTTATAATTTAACTTAGTGACTTAAATGTACCGTAGCGGGTTAAGACCCCTATCACCAATGTAGTTTAATGCGATGAAATGAAAAAAAACAGCGCGATACTAGTTTTGACCGCTCTAAGTCTGCAGTTGCTGGCTCAGGTTAATCTTCAACGGTTTTACGAGGGCGGCAAACCCGGATACAAAAATCCGGTCAGCGGTCAGGTGGTTGTGCCTGCCGGAAGATACGATGCAGGCAGTGATTTTACGCAAGGCTATGCCCTGGTGCTGAAAGGCAACCTCAGGGGTTTTATAGATGGCACAGGCAGCGAGGTTATCCCGCCGCAGTTCAGCGATGCTTCGGTATTTTACGAGGGCCTGGCGCGTGTTACGAAGGACGGAAAGAGCGGGTACATCGATATCAGAAACAACGCGGTAATTCCTTTTCAGTTTGAGGAGGCGGATGATTTTAAAGCCGGCATGGCCCGGGTAAAAAAAGACGGAAAATACGGCTTTATTGACAAGACAGGAAAAGCAGTTATCCCTATTCAATTTGATATGGCCCGTAATTTTTCGGAAGGACTGGCTGCGGTAAAATCAGGCGACAAGTTCGGATTTATCAATTCTTCGGGCGAATTCGTTCTGAAAACAAAATACGATGACGCCCTGTTTTTCAACAAAGGCGAGGCGATGGTAAGAATCGGAAATGAAATGTGGGTGATCAGCACTACAGGCAAGAAACTTCGCAAAGTCAAGAACGAAGAGGAAGAAGAGAAGGGAAAATTAAAGCGAAAATAACCCGAATCAATAACCCAGCTTTCCACGTACCCGTTTCAACACATCTTTTGCAATCGCCCGTGCTTTGGCCGCACCCTGACTCAATTTCAACTCAAGTTCTTCGGGGTTATTCATCAGACGGGAATAGTTTTCCCTTTCTTTTTTGAACCTGTCAAGAATGAGTTCGTACAAAGCTTGTTTGGACTGTCCGTATCCGTAGCCGCCGGTTGAATAGTTGGCCCGCATTTCTGCCACCTGTGCTGCTGTTGCCAGCAGTTTATAGATGGCAAACACATGACAGGTATCGGGGTTTTTGGGCTGCTCCAGCGGAGTGGCATCGGTAACAATGCTTCGGATGACCTTCAAAAGCTCTTTTTCGGGAAGAAATATATTGATGAAATTGTTGTAGGATTTGCTCATTTTCTGTCCGTCGATTCCGGGAACGATCATCACGCGCTCGTCTATACTGGCCTCGGGGATAACAAAGGTTTCTCCCATCCTGCTGTTAAAGGCATGGGCCATGTCCCTGGCCATTTCGAGGTGCTGAAGCTGGTCTTTCCCGACCGGAACCAGGTTGGCATTGTACAACAGAATATCGGCTGCCATCAGAACCGGGTAAACAAAAAGTCCTGCGTTGACATCTGCCAGACGGCTGGCCTTGTCCTTGAAAGAATGGGCGTTGGCGAGCATCGGGTAAGGAGTAAAACAATTGAGGTACCAGGCCAGTTCACAGACTTCGGGCACATCGCTTTGCCTGTAAAAAATATTTTTTTCGGTATCGAAGCCAAAAGCCAGCCAGGTGGCCGCAACTGACCTGGTGCTGCTGCGATTTAGCGCGGCATCCTTGACCGAGATTAGTGTATGCAGATCGGCTATGAAAAAAAAAGATTCGTTACCCGGTTTGTTCGAAAGCTCGATAGCTGGCAGAACAGCGCCCAGAATGTTCCCCAGGTGAGGTATGTTGGTGCTTTGTATGCCTGTTAAAATTCGGGCCATAGATCACATAGATCAGTTTAAAAGGGCAAAGTTAGAAAGTTTTTGTACTTTAACTTTTCATCGCCGAACTTAAAACGAAAGTGCACTTGCTTCTGCTCATACCCCGTACCCTATGGAAAATTCTTTTTCTGCTCAATTTTCTGCTCGGACTTTTTCTGCTCTACCCGGCATTTTACTTTCTGTTGTCAGATGAGCGTAGGTTTCCGATGGCCATGAAGTTGAAACGTTTCTGGGCCCGCTGGATCATGCTGGTACCTGGACTTTTCATTTCCCTTGAAGACAGAGCCGGGCTTGAAAAAGTCGGAAAGCCACGCATGTATTGCTCCAACCACTCATCCTACCTGGATATTGTGATCAGTTACCTGATTCTTCCCGATTATTTTGTTTTTATGGGAAAGGCCGAATTGCTGAAAGTTCCCCTGTTCAGTCTTTTTTTTTCTAAAGGCATGGATATCGCCGTAGAGCGTAAAAGCCGGATCGGTTCGCACCAGGCTTTTCTCAGGGCAGGCAAAGAAATCGATAAAGGAAGAAGCATGTTTATGTTTCCCGAAGGAGGCCTCTCCAGCAACGGAGTTTTAAAAGGTTTTAAGAACGGCGCCTTTAAACTGGCAATTGCAAAGCAGATCCCCATTGTACCCATTACCTTTACCAACAACTGGAAACTGCTTCAGAACGGGGGCTTCTTCAAGGCCTGCGGAAATCCGGGAATCGCAGGCGTCATTATTCATCCGGTGATACCCACCAAGGGGTATTCTGAGACCGATTTAGTATATTTGCTGAATAAGACGCGTGATGTCATTGCCTCGGGATTAGAATTATGAAAATAGACCACAACACCGTTGACAAACTGGCCGATCTGGCCAAACTCGAATTTGATGCCAAAGGCAAAGATGACATCGTCAAGGACCTCAACCGGATACTTGCTTTTGTTGATAAACTCAATGAACTCAATACCGATGGCCTTGAACCGTTGATATACATGAGTGACGAAGTGAACAACCTGCGCGAGGATGAGGTTCACCACGAAATTACCCAGCAGGAAGCATTGAAGAACGGGCCCCGGCACGATTCGGATTATTTTAAAATGCCAAAGGTGATTGATAAATAATCCCGGCAGGTTACTAACTGAAAGTTGCAGATTACTCAATGAATTAGGAAAAAAATATTGCTGTATCAAAATTTGTATTACATTTAGCAAATAAACTCATAAAAAAAACACAGCTTATGAAAAAATTGGGACTATTAATTATGATTTTCGGACTTCTTTCGGTTGCGAAAGTAAATGCCGGCAATTACAAAATCGATCAGAACAAGGTCGATGATCTGTTTGCAAGTTCAAAAGATATTACTGAAAGTGCGCTTGCCGACAACTACAACGTTGCCACTTCCTCTCTTGTTGCTGCAAAAGGCGGTCAAAGTGTTGGTGGTTACCTGATCAGAGCTTTTTTCTGCGGAGAATTTGCCCTGCACAGATACTACATGGGTGCTTCAGGTGCCGGAATATTCTTTGAATATTTTTGCATTCCGATTGTAGGACCAATCGATACATTTGTGGATTTCTGGTGGGTTGTGTTTAAAGGAGAAACAGCCTTAAACAAGTACAAAGGAACTTCGAAATACATTGTTTGGCTTGGCTAAACCCATACGGATTGGATTAGCAAGGCTGCCCCATAAGGCAGCCTTTTTTTTGCCCATTTTTTTACTCTTGCCACCACCATCAGTTGGTTTCTTTTTTCAGCAGACCCAGGAAATGCGCACGCTGTTTTTCGTTTAACACGGGATTGCAGCATCCGTTTTCCACTACTTTTTGCTGTTGGGTCTGTTTGGCTTTGTCTCCCCCCTTGACAAGCACCTGGTAATAATAATATTGGTAAATCAGGTTGTCGGGATGACGCTGAACCAGTTGCCTGGCATACTCGAGAGCTTTCTGAACATCGTTTTCAGACTCCAGGTAAATACGCATTAAAAAATAACCGGCCTCGGTCTGCAACAAGGGTGTATTTGCAGCAACTGCCTTTTTAAGCATATCCAGTCCTTTCGCTTTATCAGATCCCGGGAAACCCGAAAGAAACGGACGGAGTATAACATGTTCGCTTCTTTCTTCAGCCATGAGGTAATTGTAAAGCCCCGATGTCAGCAAAAAGGGCGGATAGTTCTCCGTACGCTGAAACGAACGTTCGACCCACGAAATGGATTTATCCAGGCTTGCAAGGGCTTTGATTCGGCTGTCATCGAGCAATTCCAGACGCGACCGGTAGGCGTATACGTTGATCAGGCAAAAGAGTTCGAGGTCAGAAAGTGTTTCCTTTGGTTTGTTCAGTAAAATAGTTTCTGAAAGGCTCAGTCGTTTTAAAAGGGAATCCCTGTTGCCGGGACTGTCTTCACCACTGATGATTTTCCACCAATACGCATTGGCGGACAAAAACTGCACAAAAACATCTGTTGGGTACGATTTTTCAAGCGACGCGGTAAGGGAGTCTGCTTTTTTAAACTGAAAATCATAGAGCAGTCCAAGACCTCTGTAAACTTCGCCTTCCGGTGCAGATGAAGAAGTCTGAGCGGTCATGATCAGCGAAACGGAAAAAAACAGACAACTGATAAAAAAAACAAGTTTCATGTGTCACACCACTTTTATTATCTTTGGCGCCAGCCCGAACAGGATTGGCCCACAAAAATGAGCAAGGCAGGCAAAATTAGATTATTTCTTTTAACAGCATCCCTTCTGTTGCTGTTTAGTTCGTTCAGACTGCAGGTATTTATCGAAAAAATCAGCATGGATTTTGGCGTTCAATCTCTGAAGGACGGACAGTCTGTAAGCATGAAGGGTGAAATTTACTACAGCAGTAAAGGAAGCAAAATGGTTACGCACTTTTCTTCTCCAATAGATCAGCTGATCATCACCAATTCGGGTGGAGAGTTTAAGTCATACGACAGTAAGCAAAATACCGTAGTGATGGACGAGGGCAAGGATTACAGTTCAAAAGTGAGCTTTGTGTACTTTTTTATTAATGGACAGATTCAGGATATGGGTTTGAACGGACTCGGATACATGCTTAAGGATACCCGAATCGAAGACAAAACAGTGATTACCACCTGGCAACCAAGGCCAGACATGGGAGGGCTTTCGGCCCGTGTCGAACTGGTTCACGAAAACCGGCAACCCATTTACATGTGTTTTTACAATGCAAAGAAAAAACCCCAGCAAAAAATATATTATTCGGATTACCAGAAAATAGGAAACTTCAGCTTTCCCATGAAAATTACCGAGTTCGAATATTTGCCCTCCGGAGACTCCGTCATTACCCGCAGAAAATACAGCAACCCGCACCTGAACGCCGAGGTGCCAGAAAACTACCTGAACTTCAAAATCCCGGACAATGCGAAAGTGGTCAGACAACATTAGCATTTCAGTCGCCCTTTTTGTTTTGCTCGTATTTGGTTCAACTCAATGCGTGCATGCGCAAACGCAAAGCGACAAGTCTATCCTGCTCAGTCAGCATTTTACAAATCATTCTTTTGATGCCCGGCATGTGACGTATTTGTATGCCAATTCGAAAAACCCACTGGTAAAATACAATCCGGTTTCCCTGGTATTCGGCGGTTTGCTGCTGTTTTACCAGCAAGTTCTTTCGGGCCAGATCATGGCCTCATGCCCCTACGAAATCAGCTGTTCGGGTTTCAGTAAAGCAGTCATTTCGAAATATGGGATTCTGAAAGGACTACCGCTTTCCGCTGACCGGCTGATGCGATGCAATTCCATGGCTGCCAGAGACTATTCCGAATTTTACTTCAATGAGCGTCATCAGTTAATCGATCAACCCGGAGACTATTGCTTCAGACATTGAACAGGCAATTGCTTCAGGCACTGGCCAGACATTTGTGTTTGCTGGCGCTCGCTGCATCTGCCCTTCAGGGGGTTTCACAGAATCGTAGCTTCACAAAAAATACCGAATTTGTGAGGTACCTGACAGAAAACAAAGAATTCACCGATGCCGAAGCCGCACTTTCGGGGATCAATGAACGATTTTTGAATGCGACTGAGCGGGATTCATTGAACTTCCTGAAAGGCAAAGTCTATTACAAGGACAGGCGGTTTGACAGCTCCTGCGTTTATTTACGCAGGGTTTTGCCCGGTTCACCGAACTTTACCGAAGCAGGCTATTACAGCATGCTCGACCGGGCCTTGCTGTACCAACCCGAAACGGCCAATTGTTACCTGGACAGTATGCAAGCTGACAGTGACCGGACACATGCACAGTTAAGGTCCTTTGAAAAAGCTTCGCTGGCATTGCTGATGAGGGATTTTAAAACCTTTGAACAGATCGCACCGGGTTTCAGCTACGATTATTTTCAGGTCGCTGATGAACAACACAGCCTTGTTCAATTGCACGACGCGCTCAAAAAAGAGAAAAAAAAATACCCGGCCGTGGCCGGCATTCTGTCGGGCCTCATTCCAGGAGCCGGAAAAATATATGCCGGTCAGCCCGGACAGGGCATTGCAGCCTTCGTGATGGTGGGTATTTTTGCCGGCGCGACTGCCGAGGTATACAAGCATTCGGGTCGGCGTGATACGGAGTTTATCCTGATGGCTTCCGTCTTCAGTATTTTCTACACCGGCAATATTCTGGGCAGCATCTACGGGGTAAAAACCCACAAAATAAGACACGCGGATGAGGTCAATAAAGTTATACTGTACAATATGCGCATTCCTATGGGTCGCGTATTCGGCGGAATGTAAGGCAGAGCCTGGCAGCACTGCCGACAGCCTGATGCTGGGCCGTGCCTACAAAACGGCGGCGCTGGAATACGAATACCTGTGCTTTACAGCCCCCGACAATGATGCGCGGACAAGAGCGCTGGTGGGAAAGGCGGAATGCCTGAAAAGAATGGGGCTTTACGCGGATGCCGAAGCCTGTATGAAAAGGCTGTTACCCGATGGCTTGCCCGACTCCTTGTCGTATACTGTTTATTACCAGACAGCCCTTTGCGCCTACCTGGCTTCGGATTTTGAGTATGCACAATCTCAGCTTCTGCAGCTGAGAGCGTTTGTAAAAGATTCTGCACTAGTCAGGTCTGCACTACCCTTACACGCCCTGATTTTAAATGAGTTGCAAAGGTGGATAGAAGCAGAAGGGGTCTTGCTCTTGTACGTAAAAGAATCAACGCGGGATTCGGTGCGCGAATTGTACAACCACCATCGTATTCCAAGGCTTAAAAATTCGAATAAAGCCGTGCGGTTATCGACCTTTCTGCCGGGCTTCGGACAGGCCTACCTGGGGTATTGGGGCGAAGGGGCTGTGAATGCCTCACTCCAACTGGGAAGCCTTGTTTTCATCGGATACAATTTGTGGTCTGCCCAATATTTCACGGCCTTGACGGTAGGTACGGGAATGTTGCAAAAATTTTATGTAGGCGGCATTCACCGTACAGAATTTTTAACCAAAGAGAAAAACTACCAGTTGAGCAGGGCCTTTAACGATGCGGCAAAGATGAAGATTCTGGAGCTGCCAGGTCGTTGACAAATCAATGCGCCTCCAGCCAGTTAAGTCCTGTACCCATACCCACTTCAACCGGCACTGACATGGGCAAAGCTGTTTTCATACGATGTTCGACCAGGGGCATGATTTCTTCCTTTTCGTCTCTGTGCAGGTCGAAGACGAGTTCATCGTGAACCTGCAACAGCATTTTTGATTTGAAATTTTTCTGCTGAAAATCGTTGTGAATATGAATCATGGCGATTTTAATCATGTCAGCAGCCGAACCCTGTATGGGAGCGTTGATGGCGTTTCGCTCGGCAAATCCACGCACCGTTGCATTCGAGGAATTGATGTCGCGCAGGTAACGCCTGCGCCCTTTGATGGTTTCGACGTAACCCCTGCTGCGGGCATTTTCGATACTGCTGTCCATATACTCCTTAACCTGAGGGTATTTCTGGAAATAGCTTTCAATGATGGATTTGGCTTCAGCCCGGGGAATGGACAGACGTTCAGCAAGCCCGAATGCAGAAATGCCGTAGATGATTCCAAAGTTGACCATTTTCGCGTTACGCCTCATGTCAGAAGTAACAGCCTCCGGAGAAACTCCGTAAACCTTGGCAGCCGTCGCGGCATGAATGTCCTGGCCACTGTTGAAAGCCTCAATCATGGCGGTATCTTTGCTGAGTTCGGCCATGATACGAAGTTCAATCTGACTGTAATCGGCCGAGAGCAGAACAAAATTATCAGAACGAGGGATGAAGGCCTTACGTATTTCCCTCCCCCGCTCCGTACGGATAGGTATGTTCTGAAGATTGGGGTTGTCAGAACTCAGACGTCCCGTAACGGCGACAACCTGGTTGTAACTGGTATGAATACGACCTGTCTTTGGATTGACAAGTAAAGGCAAACTGTCTACGTAAGTGTTTTTTAATTTGACCAGTTCACGGTAGTCAAGTATTTTTCCGACAATTTCGTGCTTGCCCGTGAGTTTGGTGAGCACATCCTCGCCAGTGGCGTATTGTCCGGTTTTGGTTTTCTTGGGCTTCTCGGTAATTTTCAGAATTTCAAAGAGAATTTCACCCACTTGTTTCGGAGAGGAGACATTGAAGGCAGTACCGGCAAGTTTCTGTATGGCCTGATCCATTCCGGTAATGTCTTTTTCAAGTTCACCTGAAATCTGTTTCAACGCACCGGTATCCAGGCGAATGCCCTCGGCCTCCATGCCGGCCAATACCGGAATCAGCGGAATCTCTATTTCTTCGAAAAGAGCCGAAGCCTTAGCCGAAACCAACATGGGCTCGAATCGTTGCCTGAGCTGAAGTGTTACATCGGCATCTTCCGACGCATAATCCAGCAATTGCTCCACCGTAACATCCCGCATGTTGAGCTGATCTTTTCCCTTTTTACCGATCAGGGTTTCGATTGACACCGGAGAATAATCGAGGTAACTTTCGGCCAATACATTCATATTGTGACGCATATCGGGCTGAATGAGAAAATGGGCGATCATCGTATCAAACAGTTTGCCCTGGATTTCAATTCCGTATTGCTTCAAAATGGAAAGATCGTACTTGATGTTCTGACCGGTTTTCGAGATGGCCGGATTGGCAAATAGCTCCCTGAACTCATTCACGATTTCCTGAGTTTCAGAATCCGATTCAGGAACCGGAACGAACCAGGCTTCGTGAGCTTTGTAAGCAAAGGACATACCTACCAGTCGTGCCGTATTCGTATCCAGTCCGGTGGTCTCGGTATCAAAGCAGAAGGATTCCTGTTCGCCTAAAACTGTTATCAATTCTTTGCGTTTTTCAAAGGTATCGGCCAGTTGATACTGATGATTGACATCCCGGATTGTTTTATGTACAACCGCTGACTCGGAGGATTCAGCCGGCAGAGAGGCTGCAAGCTCGGATTCAATTGCGACAACAATTTCTTCATCTTCGCTATCCTGGTTAAACAGATCTACCTGGCCGGAGCCTGAACCTGAACCGGTTATTTTTTTTGTTTTTTTAAACTGCGCGCTTTCGTTGCGCGCAGATTCAGCTTCGGTCAGCGTTATGCTTTCTCCCAACACCTGTTCGGCCAGCCGGCGGAATTCGAGCTCGGTAAAGATTTCCTTCAGGGCTTCTTTATTCAGTGGTTTGCGCTGGAGATCGTGTTCGCTTAGCTCAATAGGAACATCACAGACAATGGTGGCCAGCCTTTTGGACAGTATCGCTTTTTCTTTATTGAGTTCGACCTTTTCCTTCAGTTTGCCCTTGAGCTTATCGGTATTCTGCAAAAGATTTTCGACACTGTCAAAGTCCTTGACCAATTGAATGGCGGTCTTCTCCCCCACTCCGGGAATACCGGGAATGTTGTCAGACGTATCGCCCATCAGCCCCAGGATATCCTTCAGCTGGTCGATGCGTTTGATGTCCCATTTTTTCAGGATCTCATTAACACCCAGTATTTCAGCACCATTTCCGAGCCGGGCTGGTTTGTAAATGAGGATGTGTTCCGATACCAATTGTCCGTAGTCCTTGTCGGGGGTCATCATATAGGTCAGAAAGCCTTCTTTCTCCGCTTTTTTGGCAAGCGTTCCGATCACGTCATCGGCTTCAAAACCATCGACCGAAAGAACCGGGATGTTGAACCCTTCAATAAGCCTGTAAATGTAGGGTATCGCCGTACTCAGATCTTCGGGCATTTCCTCCCGTTGAGCTTTGTAAGCCTCGAATTCGACGTGCCTGAAAGTCGGCGTAGCCGTATCAAACACCACGGCAATATGGCTAGGGTTTTCTTTTTTTAATATTTCGAGCAGGGTATTGGTAAAACCGAAAATGGCAGAAGTGTTCAGCCCTTTTGAGTTAACACGGTGATTGTTACTAAAGGCAAAGTAAGCCCGGTAGACCAGGGCCATGGCATCGAGCAGGAAAAGTTTTTTTACGCCTTCTCCCATGTGGCCCCTTCCTTGGTATCCTTAATGACAATATTCACTTTCTTCAGTTCATCACGAATGAGATCAGAAGTGGCAAAATCTTTTTTTGCACGCACTTCTTTGCGAATAGCAAGCACCGCATCCATCAGTTCATTGGCAAGCGCCCCGCTTTCCGAAGAAGGCAGTTCGGGTTTGAGCCCGAGCACATCGAACAAAAATCCGTTGTACAGTTTCTTAAATTCATCCAGGTCAGCTGCCGAGATGGTCTCGTTTCCGGCATCGTTGATGGAGTTGATCAGACGCACCCCGTCAAAAAGCCGGGCGATAAGGACCGGACTGTTGAAGTCGTCGTTCATGGCTTCGTAACAGCTGCGCCGGAAAGCCTGAAAATCAAACGACGTTTTTGAGGAGGTTTTCAGTTTGTCCAGCAAGGCATAGGCACTCATCAAACGGATGTATCCTTTTTCAGATGCCGCCATGGCCTCATTTGAAAAATCCAGCGTACTGCGGTAATGGGTCTGGAGCATAAAGAACCGCACCACCATCGGTGCATATCCCCTGGTCAGTAAAGGGTGTTTGCCGGTAAACAATTCTTCGGGCAGAAATCCATTACCTGCCGTCTTCGACATTCGGGTACCGTTCACGGTGAGCATATTGGTATGCATCCAGTATTTCACGGGCTCTTTGTGGTTGCAGGCAATGCTCTGGGCCAGTTCGTTGGAATGATGGGTGGCAATAAGGTCCATCCCGCCACCGTGAATGTCAAATTGTTCGCCCAGGTATTTACTACTCATGGCCGAACATTCGATGTGCCAGCCCGGAAAGCCCCATCCCCAGGGAGAAGGCCATTTCATCAGGGTTTCGGGTTTTGCCTTGATCCACAAGGCAAAATCGAGCCGGCCCTTTTTTTCGTCCTGTCCGCTCAGCTCGCGTGTATTGGTGAGCAGATCATCCAGGTTGCGGTTCGAAAGTTTTCCGTAATTGTTTTCCTTGCTGTACTTTTCGACGTCAAAATAAACGGTTCCGCTTTTTTCGTAAGCATAACCCTGGTCAATGATCTTTTGGGTCATTTCAATCTGTTCGCAGATGTGACCCGTAGCAGTGGGTTCTATGCTGGGTGGTAGGGTGTTGAACAGGGCCATAACCTGATGAAATCCCAGGCTGTATTTCTGCACAATTTCCATGGGTTCGAGCTGTTCGAGTTTGGCTTTCTTGGCAAATTTGTCATCCCCTTCGTCCCGGTCTCCTTCGAGGTGACCGGCATCGGTAATGTTACGAACATAACGGACTTTATACCCGATGTAAACCAGGTAGCGATAGATCAGGTCAAAGGAAACAAAGGTGCGGCAATTGCCCAGGTGCACATCACTGTATACAGTTGGTCCGCATACATAAAGACCGACAAGGGAAGGATGGTAAGGTTGAAATTTTTCTTTCTGACGGCTGAGGGTATTGTATAAAACCAGATCTTCCATCCAGGTATTACTCTGTTGGAAGAGGTGCGTCTCCTATGTATTTTCCGTCCTGATAAACGCCGATTCGTTCAAGAATTCCATCCTGACTGTAATAGTAAATTTTTCCGTTGACGAGTTTGAATTTGTGAAACTCCCCGTCTTTTGAAATCTGTTTATCCGATCTGTATAATTTAGCCTGACCCTCACCTGAAAAGGGTTTTGCCTTTTCCTTGGGAGCCGTATTGGTGGTTTCATCCTGTGTTACAGTTGTGACCGGAGCCTTCCCAGGCTTGGTCAGACCCGGATCAGTGGGTTCGTGTTCGGGCTTGGGTGTTTCAACAAGGGGTTTCTTAGGTTCGTATTCCTTGGTGTTCACTGGATCGAGGTTTCCATCGTTGAATGCTTTTTCAGCCCGTTTGTCTCCATTGTCGTACCATTCGTTCCAGGTGCCCACTTCTTTGCCCTCCTTCATCTCCCCTTCAATGATCTTCTGTCCGTTTTCGGCATAATAAACCTGCTTGCCTTCACGCTTGCCGTTGCCATTGAATTTAAATTCGTGCTGAACTTCCCCGTTGTCGTAATAGAGTTTGTAATCACCGATCCAGCGGTTGTTTTTCCAGAGGCCTTCTTCGGCAACCTTACCATTTTCATGGTACATGATAGCTTTCCCGAAGGGTCTTCCGTTGTCAAAAGTGATGCGATTCTTCACCACTCCATTAGGATACCAGGCTGTCCAGACACCTACCTTTTTTCCGTCCTGATACACGCCCTGTTCGACCTTTGCATCGTCTCCGTAACCAGGAAGGGGAGGCTTCATTAATTTATTGGTAATTACCCATTTGCCCTGGCGTTTTCCTTCAGCATCGGTCTTGTTAATGGAGTCGGTTGCCTGGGCAAAGAGCATAACCTTGCACACTACAAAAAATAATATGAAGATTAATTTCCTCATTTCAGGCTACCTTTAAATGCGAATATACTTAAAAGACCCAAATACAAGTTTTTTTTTTAGATGAATACCTCATTTATTCCGACCTAAATCCAACACAATTGTACGTAAATAATCAAAAAAAAGTTACTTTTTGAGTACACTCAGGTTTTTGAGCATATCCGCAGCCATTTGAGGAAGGTCAAATCCAGGTTTCCAACCCCAGTCTTTTTGAGTCTGTGTGTCATCTATGCTTTGGGGCCAGCTGTCGGCAATCGCCTGGCGAAAATCGGGTTTGTAACTTATCCTGAAGTCCGGGATTGTTTTGCGTATTTCAGCAGCTAGTTCTTTAGGTGAAAAACTAAATCCCGCGAGATTGTAACTCGATCGGATCTTAATTTTGCTGCTTTCGGCCTGCATGATGTCAATAGTCGCCTTGATGGCATCGGGCATATACATCATGGGAAGTGCGGTATTTTCCGACAAAAAACACTCGTATGAACCCGTTTTAAGCGCCTCGTGAAAAATGTGAACAGCGTAATCGGTTGTGCCCCCTCCGGGTGCTGATTTGTATCCGACCAATCCGGGGTATCTCAAGCTGCGAACGTCGATGCCAAATTTATGGAAATAGTATTCACACCAGCGTTCACCGGCTTGTTTACTGATTCCATATACGGTGCTGGGTTCCATAACAGTATACTGTGGAGTATTTTGCCTGGGTGTTGTAGGCCCGAATACCGCAATTGAACTCGGCCAGTATATTTTTTTAAGCAAGCCCTCCTTGGCCATGTCAAGCACGTTGAAAAGCCCGTTCATATTAAGGTCCCAGGCAAAGGCCGGATCTTTTTCCGCCGTAGCCGAAAGCAAGGCAGCCAGCAGGTATACTTGTTTCACATTATGCGTCTTTACGACTTCGTGCAACCTACTGACATTGAGTACATTGAGTGTTTCGTAAATGCCTTCGTGCTGATCCCTGCGAAGTTCTTTAACGTCCGAAGCCACAACATTATCCGTTCCGTAAATGTCTCTCAGCCGCTCTACCAATTCCATCCCGATCTGGCCCTGAGAGCCTATGACCAGTATTTTTTCCTGCTTTTCCATAAAATCAGCTTTCATTTAAAAACCGTCCGAAATTAAAAAATTAAATCGGTTTAATTCTTCGTATTAGTAAAAGACTGATTGTTATCAGCCTGGCCGGCAGAATCTGGAATTTCAGTAATTTTACAGCATGACTTTGCTTCACAACCGTGTCGATAAAAAGGTATTGAAAAAACGTCTTCAGGAGGAAAGTCTTGAGCGCATTACCCTTTCGTTTTACCGTTACGTCATTATTCAGGACGCACAGTCTATGCGGGATGAACTCTACAAACAGTGGCAAAATCTGGGCGCCTTCGGACGGATTTACATTGCCCGGGAAGGAATCAACGCACAGATGAGCGTTCCCCGGGAAAACTGGACCAGGTTTATTGAACAGGTGTATGCCCATCCTGAATTTAAAGATGTGCCTTTTAAAATCGCTGTTGAAGACGATGGAAAATCATTTTACAAACTTTCGGTTAAAGTACGTAACCGCATTGTTGCGGACGGATTGAAAGACGATGCCTACGACGTAACGAACGTAGGTAAACACCTGACAGCCGAAGAATTTAATCGGGCCATGGAACAGCCCGGCACCATTGTGGTAGATATGCGCAACCATTACGAAAGCGAGATCGGACATTTTGAAGGCGCTCTTTTGCCTCAGTCGGATACCTTCAGGGACGAGCTGCCCATGGCCGTGGATTTGCTGAGGGACCAGAAAGATAAAAAGGTATTGCTGTATTGCACCGGCGGAATACGTTGCGAAAAAGCAAGCGCCTACTTTAAGCACAGCGGGTTTACCGATGTGAATCAGCTCTACGGAGGTATCATTGAATACGCCCGGCAGGTGAAGGCCAAAGGCCTGGAATCCAAATTCAAGGGAAAGAATTTTGTCTTTGACGAGAGGCTCGGCGAACGCATCAGCGAAGAAATCATCAGTACCTGCCACCAATGCGGTAAGCCCTGTGACACCCACACCAATTGTGCAAATGCCGACTGCCATTTACTCTTTATTCAATGCGCAGAATGCAGCAAAGCCATGAGTGGCTGCTGCACGCCGGAGTGCAAACACATTTCAGACTTGCCCATCGAGGAGCAACGGAAACTGCGCAAAGGCAAAACCAAGGAGAATCCACATTCGGTTTACAAGAGCCGGCTCAGACCCAATCTGAAGGACATTCTGGGGCATGTTTAAAATCATTTTTAATCCTGTGTTCAATTTGCTAATTTTGATAAAATACTTGAATCATGCCCATTTACCACAAACTCGGAACTATTCCTCCGAAACGCCACACCGTTTTTAAAAGCCCGAAAGGAAGTTATTTCTACGAACAACTTTTCGGCACAGAAGGGTTTGTCGGCATGTCGTCACTCAGCTACCACGTACACCGGCCCACCCAGGTAAAAGAAATTCTGAAATCCCATAACGTAGCTCCGAAAATAGCAATCGATAAGAACATCAAAGCTCTGCTGCTGAAGGGTTTTCAGTTAAAAGCCGAAGATGATTTTTTACAAAGCCGAAAGGCCCTGCTGGTTAACAGCGATGTGGTACTTGGCCTTGCCGCACCACGTAAATCGCTGAAGGATTATTTTTACAAAAACGCCGACGCCGATGAACTTCTTTTCATTCACAAGGGTAGCGGCAAACTCCGCACGTTTCTGGGCACCATTCCTTTTCAATACGGAGACTACCTGATCATACCCAGGGGTATGATTTACCAGATTGATTTCGACACAGCCGACAACCGGCTATTTTACCTGGAAAGTTACAGCCCCATCTATACCCCTAAGCGCTATAAAAATCCTTCGGGCCAGTTGCTCGAACACTCGCCTTTCTGCGAGCGCGATTTTAAATTGCCGGACAATCTCGAAACGCACGATGAAAAAGGAGACTTTCTGATGAAGGTCAAAAAACAGGGAATCCTGCACGAACTGGTATTTGCCACACATCCTTTTGACGTCGTGGGATGGGACGGCTACAATTTTCCCTACGGATTTTCAATTCACAATTTCGAACCCATTACCGGTCGGGTGCATCAACCCCCTCCCGTACACCAGACATTTGAAACCAACTCTTATGTTGTTTGTTCCTTTGTGCCCCGTCTGTACGATTACCACCCTGCTTCGGTTCCTGCTCCCTATAACCACAGCAATATTGACAGCGACGAGGTGTTGTACTACATAGACGGCGACTTCATGAGCCGCAATAACATCGAACAAGGCCATATCACCCTCCACCCCAAAGGCATTCCGCATGGACCTGCACCGGGAGCAATGGAAAGAAGCATAGGACAAAAATCAACCCAGGAACTTGCGGTGATGGTGGATACATTCAGACCCTTGATGGTTACTGAGGAAGCCATGGGGATTGATGATGGAAAGTATTACAAGAGTTGGGTGGAATAATTTAAAAATAAAAGTACCATGAGCAAAATAGTAAAAAATGTAGAGTACGGACTCGAAAAGGTTTTCGAAGGAGCGAAGGATTTTCTTCCCTTACTGGGAACTGACTACGTTGAATTTTACGTGGGCAATGCCAAACAAAGCGCGCATTTTTACAAGACCGCTTTTGGCTTTCAGTCACATGCTTATAAGGGTCTGGAGACCGGATGCAGGGACTATACCTCCTATGTGCTATCGCAGGACAAAATCAGAATTGTTTTGACCACTCCTTTGAATTCCAAATCTCCGATCAATGCACACCTTGCCAAACACGGAGATGGGGTTAAAGTGATCGCCCTTTGGGTGGAGGACGCACGCAAATCTTTTGAAGAAACCACCAAGCGTGGCGCGAAACCCTTTATGGAACCAACGGTTGAAAAGGACGAACAGGGAGAAGTGATTCGTTCAGGTATTTATACCTATGGAGAAACGGTTCATATTTTCGTGGAACGCAAAAATTACAACGGCATCTTTTTACCCGGGTACCGCGCCTGGAAATCGGACTACAATCCCGCCCCGACAGGACTGAAATTTATTGATCACATGGTCGGGAATGTCGGCTGGGGAGAAATGAATACCTGGGTGAAATGGTACGAAGAAGTGATGGGGTTTGTCAACTTTCTGTCCTTTGACGACAAACAGATTCATACAGAGTATTCAGCCCTGATGAGCAAGGTGATGAGCAACGGAAACGGACGGATCAAATTCCCCATAAACGAACCCGCAGAAGGAAAGAAAAAATCGCAGATCGAAGAATACCTCGACTTTTACGAAAGCCCTGGGGTACAGCACCTGGCCGTGGCAACGGACGACATCATTAAAACCGTTGCTGATCTCAAGGCCAGAGGCGTTGAATTTTTATCTGCTCCTCCCCATTCCTATTACGAGGAAATCCCCAAACGCCTGGGCGTTCACATGAAGATGATGAAGGAGGATTTGAAAGTGATCGAGAAACTCGGGATCATGGTAGATGCCGATGAGGAGGGTTACCTGTTACAGATATTCAGCAAACCCGTGGAAGACCGGCCGACCCTGTTTTTTGAGATCATTCAGCGCATGGGTGCAAGAGGCTTCGGAGCCGGCAACTTTAAGGCGCTTTTCGAATCGATAGAACGGGAGCAGGAAAAGAGGGGAACTCTCTAAAGTGGGCTGGTTTAACCCCTATTGGCTGGTGGCTGGTGGCTGTTCGCTGATTTTGGTATTTTCCTCGTGTTCCCAGGAAACGCACTTCAATCGGGTGACTGTTGACGGAAAATTCAGCGTGGAGCTTCCGGAGTATATGCAACCCTGGCTGGGACGGACCTCTGAAGCTTCGCTGATGTACAAAAACGAAGAGCTCGACGTTTACACAATAGTTATTGATGAAAGCAAAAAGGAGCTGAAGAATTACAAACTCAATTACAGCCTGGAGGAGTATTTCAGAAAAACAGGTCTCGAAAGTCGCCTCAAATCAATCGAAGGTGCAATTTTCGGGACCCCTGTTACAGGCCAGCTCAATGCAGGGAAGTTCATCAGAACAGACATCAGCGGAAACGTCAACAAGTTTCCGATGCAATACAAACTGGCCGTAATTGAAACGGATAAGCGTTTTTATCAGGTACTCAGTTGGACGCACGCAGACCATGGGCAAGACTTTAACACCGATTTTGACCACATGCTAGCCTCCTTCAGCGAATGAAGTACCCCTCAGTTTCATTCATTGCTCTGGCGCTAAGTGTACACCTTATGGGCCAAATCCCTGGTACCGACACCTCCGGGTTCGCCCTGTTGAGGGGGTATATTAAGGATCAGACTTTTTTTATCGGGCTGGATTCTTCGAATGCCTGCCTCTACGTTAAGAGAGGAGACTACAAATTGCAGATGAAGGATTACAACGGTGCGCTTGCAGATTATACGGTGGCACTGGGTATGGAGCCTGCAAGCAACGGAACAATAGACAACAGAGCTTATGCATTTTACAACAGGGGTTCGGCCGAACTTAAACTCGGGGTCTATGATCTGGCAGAAAAGGATTACGCACAGGCTTTGCAGTTTGAATCGAACAATTCCTTTATTTATTTTTCCCTGGGTATTGCCCGTTCAAAATCGGGTAATCTGCATTCGGCCATTTTTGCTTTCGACAAAGCACTTGAGCTGGCACCTAAGTTCAGGGATGCACTTTTTGAAAGGGCCAGAGCGAATTACGAACTCGGCAATTACGAACGTGCCGTAGCCGATTACAACTCCGTAATCGAACTGGGGGGCTATACCGCTGATGCCTATTACAGCCGGGCCCTTGCCAAAACAAGGGCCGGCGATTATCCGGGAGCAATACTGGACGATACCCGTGCGATCGAAATGAAACCAGGTTATCTTGACGCCTATGTAAACCGGGGCACCGCCAGAAACCTGCTCGAAGACCGGGTCGGAGCCCTGCAGGATTTTGACAAAGTGATCGAACTCAATCCATGGGATTACGACGCCTATATCAACCGGGGGCCGATCAAATTCAAACTAAATGATTCCAAAGGCGCGCAAAACGACCTGTCAACAGCTATTTCAATTCATCCCGAAAAGGCCGAAGCCTATAACAACAGGGGTATCGTTCGCTTCTACAACAAAGACTACAGCGGAGCCCTGGAGGATTACAACAAGGCCATTTTACTGAATCCGGCTTATGCCGATGCTTATTTTAACCGGGCATTGTTGTACGAGAAAAACCACGAAAAAAAACGAGCGGAGCAGGACCGGAATTCAGCCAAATCGCTGGTCAAATCACCTGATCGACATTAAATAATAAATACATTTTTAGTTTCCGCGTGTCGGCCTTTTTTTTAACTTGCAATACCTTCAAATTTAAAGGAAAATGAATAAAAAAATACTGTTTTTCGCATTCGCACTTATGATCTGGAATTCAACCGGGTTAAAAAGTCAGAACAATGTTGGAATTGGCACCAATACACCCAATGCGAGCTCATTGCTCGAATTGTATGCAAAAGATAAGGGAGTACTTGTTCCCCGGATGACCACCGTTCAGCGGCTTGCAATTGTAGTGCCAGCTGAAGGTCTGTTGGTATACGACACAGATTTTGAATGTTTTTATTACTACAACCCGGTTATCAGCAATTGGGTTTCGCTATGTAATTCAGGAGCTTCAGGAGCCACCGGACCTACCGGTACTGCAGGAGCTACCGGAGCGGCAGGTACGATGGGCGCAACAGGGGCCACGGGATTAACAGGATCTACCGGAACACCAGGTAGTCCGGGTGCCACCGGCGCAACAGGATCTGCCGGTGCGGCAGGATCAACTGGTCCTACAGGGGCAGCCTCAAGTATACCCGGGCCAACAGGTCCGACTGGTTTTGGTTCCGGAACCCCTGGTGCCACGGGAGCAACCGGGCCAACGGGAGCAGCCTCAAGTATTCCCGGTCCGACAGGACCAACAGGTATTGCAGGAGCGACAGGTATTGCAGGAGCGACAGGCGCTAATGGAGTAACGGGCTCGGCCGGAACTGCGGGTGCTACCGGCGCGACTGGTGCTGCGGGTGCAACAGGAACAGCGGGCGCAACAGGTGCAACAGGTTCAGCAGGTGCAACAGGTTCAGCAGGTGCGAATGGGGTAACCGGCCCAACCGGTGTGGGAAGCGCGGGCCCGACTGGCCCAACAGGTGTTGGCCTTGCCGGTGCCACAGGTCCTACAGGAACCGCAGGAGCAACGGGTTCTGCCGGACCGGGCAGTCTCTGCGGAACAGCGACAACCAATTACGTTTCAAAATTTACAAGCCCTTCCACTCTTTGCAATTCCATCATTTACGATGACGGGACAAACATTGGGATTGGAACAGCTTCGCCAACTTATAAATTGCATGTTATCGGACGAATCAAAACGGATGATATCAACGAAACCTCGGACATCCGGCTGAAAAAAAACATTGTTACCATCAACAATGCGCTTTCAAAAGTGGAGGCCATCAGGGGTGTAAATTTCAACTGGAGAAGTGATGAATTCAGGAACCGCAACTTCGATACCACCATCCAGATGGGAGTCATTGCACAGGAAATCGAAAAAATAATTCCTGAACTTGTTTCCACAGATCATCAGGGTTTTAAATCGGTAGAGTATTCCAAAATGGTTGCCTTGCTGATAGAGGCCATCAAGGAGCAGCAGAAAATCATTCAGGCGCAACAAGGAGACATTAATAAAATCAAAGCCGACAATCAGAAACAGCAAACGGACAACCAGAATCTTTCCGACAAATACGATTTGCTGATCAGCCTTCTTGCTGAGAAGGGCATAATTGCCCTTCCTGTTCAAACTAAAATTTCTGCGGTCAAATGAGGAAATTGATTTCGTTTCTTTCTTTTGCATTTGCTTTCGCATTTTCTGCGATTCCTGCAAGTGGTTTAGCCCAATCAAATATCAACACCTGGACCGGGGCGATAGACATTGACTGGCACAAACCCTGCAACTGGAGCAGAAACACGGTGCCCATTTGCACCGACAGTGTAATTCTGCCTTCCGTGGCGAATAAGCCAACCATCAGTGCCACAGCCTGTGCAACGTACATGGAATCCCAGACCGGATCACAGCTTACAATTTTGTCCCCTACACTGCTGCACGTCGGAACCTGCCCCTGTGTCCCCACAATAAACAGTTCTCCCGCACCCTCCGCCCCCACCGCAGGGGTATTCGGTCATTCTACCACACAGATTGTCTGGAACTGGAATGTTTCCGCAGGCGCCCTGGGCTATAAATACAATTCCGCAAACAACTATGCGGGGGCCACTGATAACGGGTCCAGCACCACCTATACCCAAAACGGACTTACCTGCAACACCGATTACACCTTGTATGTCTGGGCCTACGATGCCTGCGGTTTTTCTTCCCCGCTTACCCTTACCCAATTGACAGACCCCTGCGCGTGTTCGGTCTCAGCCCCCACCTCTGTTTCCGTTGACAACAACAATTTCTGCAGCGGCACATTCCCCAACATTACACTCACTGCAAACGGCGGAAGCGGAACAACGCTGAACTGGTATACCGGCTCATGCGGAGGCACCTTAATCGGAAGCGGCACACCGCTAACCATCAGCGCCCCAACGGTGACAACGACGTATTACGCTTCCTGGACAATGGGCTGCGGAACGTCAACCTGTGCCAGCATTACCGAAACCATTAATAACGTACCGTCCTATACAAATGCATGTGGAAGCTACATTACCCCGGGTCCAAATTCTACCACCACCTTAACTTACGGAACAGCATTTAATAACGACACCCTTTATGCATCATTTTCAGGCAATCCCTCCAGTTACACCTGGTCTTATACAGGTACGGGGTTTACCGAAATTTCGTTTACCAACAATGGTTCAGGGATGGCCATGCTTGTAGGGGATTTTTCAGCAACAGCCACGGGAGGATTATTGACCATAACTGCCACAAACGCATGCGGAACTTTTACGGATGAATGGTTTATTTCTGTTACGGGTCCCACAATCACGGATGCCAGGGATGGGAACACCTACCCAACTGTATTTATCGGAACCCAGCAATGGCTGGCAGCAAATCTGAACTACCCCGTTGGGGCCGCTCCTGTTGCGATTGGAGCTCAGGCAAACGACGGCATCCCGCAAAGAACATGCAACGGAGGTACGGCTGCCGGCTGTTTGAAATACGGGGCTGAATATACCTGGGGAGAGTTGGTTCAGTATTACAATGGCTCATCGAATACCGTAGATCCTTCACCAATTGCCCAGGTACAGGGTATGTGCCCGGCGAGCTGGCATGTGCCCACCGATGCGGAGTGGTGTACCATGGAAAATGTAGTACAACCCGGTGCCTGCACAGGAACCGGTACAGACGGAGCAGGTACCAACCTGGGCTGGCTGCTGAAGTATACCCCTGTCTCTACTGCTTACTGGCCCAACCTGGATCAGATTTGTCCCACCCACCCCTATTACTGCTGCGGATGCTGCCAGATCGGAGGACCTTCCGGAATGGGGAATACAACCGGTTTCAACATGGTT
>Ga0207063_1071_pt1 | contig 22226 bp, 11 predicted proteins | sample Alteio_BWMinCont_29_FD_153462 | JGI IMG/M metagenome (GOLD analysis project Ga0207063, IMG submission 153462) | Enriched cells from forest soil in Barre Woods Harvard Forest LTER site, Petersham, Massachusetts, United States -... | ecosystem: Environmental > Terrestrial > Soil > Temperate forest >...
TTAGCCAGCCAGCAAACGGATCGTAATTTGCTCACGTACGCGGACCATTACTCTGCTATCTATTTAGCAGCACGATATGATCGTGAAACAATACTGAAGATCTTATTAGATGCACCGGAATCGATTCCTAGCATTGCTGATTGCGAAGGCTTGACTCCACTTCATATAGCAGCAAAAGAGGGTCGCAAACAAGCGGTGCAAATATTATTGGAGAAAATAAATCCTAATGCACTCACGAAGCAAGGTTCTACCCCACTCCATTTAGCGACGCAGCAGGGACACATTGAAATTATCAATATTTTATTAAATGATCTGAGGGTTGATGTGAATGCCGCTAATGCAGAAGGGGATAGCGCATTTCACATCGCTACTAAAACTGGTCAAGTAGAGGTCACTGATATTTTGTTGCATATGGAAAGAGTCCATGTTAATGCCTTCAATGAGGATGGAGACACTGGATTTCACCTGGCAGCAAAATTAGGTCATATCAGAGTGATGAGAGTTTTATTGCGTCTCCACTCTAGAGTGGCTAGTAATTTGCTAACTAGAGATGGGTATACTGCTTTGCACCTGGCGGCAAAGGCAGGTCAAGCCACTGCCATGCAGCTGCTGCTAGATCACCAATATCATCCATTCAATATCAATGCGCTGAGTAGAGATGGGCAAGCCGCTATTCATGTCGCTGCAGAGGCAGGTCAAGTCACAGCAGTACAAGTATTGCTCGAACATCTAGCCATTGTTAATTCCTTAAGTGGTGCTGGGTATACTGCTCTGCAGCTGGCCGTGTTACGAGGATGTCTTGATGTTACCAAGCTTTTGTTATCGTCTCCCGCCGTGCATATAAACGTCGTTGACAAAGACGGTTGTAGCCCGCTGTACATAGCAACAGATAGGGGCGATATTGAGATTATGCGCATGCTATTAAGCCAAAAAAATATCGATGCGAACCTTCGTGATCATGTGGCAGAAAATACAGCACTTCATATTGCTGTAAAAAACGAAAATGTTGAAAGTCTGAAATCTCTTCTACAGCTATCTACAATCGATCCCAATATCCCAAATAAAGCGGGTAATACTGCACTGCATCTCGCTGCAAAAAGTAGTCTCACCACACTGATACAACCCTTATTAATGCACCCTAAAATTAATAAAGAAGTACTGGATATACAAGGTCGTTCAGCGCTACAAATTGCCGAAGCAGAAGGTTATGTAAGGGCTGCCAGTCTTTTACGTGCTTTACCCTTACCTAAAGGTGATGCTCCAACTGTATTAGCGTGCGGTACACCTGGAATAACACGTTCTGTGATTGCCAATGGATGCCGATTAATATCCGAAGAGCCGAATAAATTGGCAGAGGAGCGAATGCTACGTCATTACGAGATAGTAAAAAAGTGGTCTGAAAAAATTAATGTAGAGGAGGGTGTCAGTTTGGTAGGTGCAGAAGAAGCACATCAGATCGAACAACTAAAACAAAAGCATTTACGATCAACAGGTGGATGGAATAGAGCAGCACATACCGTCAACCAAGCCTATATGGCCTATCAAATTGCTAAAGGAATCGCCAGCGGTGACCCAGCTGCTCTTGCCTGGACAGTTGTAGGGATTGGGTGTTCTGTTGCAGGTAATGCCGTTACAAAGCAATTGCGTCGTGTAGGGACAGAAAGCAACTTCCGTGGGTTAAGGACACTAGGGCGACCAGAATTGGCAGTTCCAATTGGCCAAGTGATCACAGCTTTACCGATCATCGTGAGCTTCTTACAAGATCTCCATCGTTTTCAAGTAGGAGAAGCCGATGGAGCGGCTGAGAACCTAATGGTCGATGCCGAGGTACTCACTATTTCGCTAACAGAAACAGGATTGGAGATTATCGGTGCTGAATCAAGTCCAGTAGGTACTCTGCTCACGACATTGCTTCTGATCAGTCTTGATATAGGCAAAGCGGTGGAAATGGTTGAGAAGCTCAAAGAGGTGATTCATTTATCGAGAACTGAGATTCTGCGGGAGGGATTACGTGCCTTCTTCGAATTGTCAGTGAGTACTAAGATAGCCGATGCGGAAGAGAGAGCTCTACAGATATGGAATCGGTTGGAAGATAATATTTCTCGATTTTTTCAACATCCACGAGACCGTGTAAAAATACCCTATATCAATACCTTGGTCTTGTCACTTGGTAGTACGATAGTAACGGAACAACAAATTTACACGGGAGAAAATGAAGAGATAACAGAGTACATGTGGGTTGCTCATATATTACGCTGTGAGACAAAAACCGTAAAAAAAACAGTGTGGGGAGCCAGTGACGATAGTGTTTATTTAACCCATTTACCCAGTGCTACGCGGGATGAGTACCTAAAAGCTTCCTCTTATGCGTCGAATTTAGTTATCCTTAATTGGGCGACGTTTTTTTGCTTTCCACGAAGTGAATGGGAGGTGCAAACGCATGTAATGGAGCTTCGTACCACGCCAGCTTATAATCCTATACAAAATATCAATTGTAAGAGACAGATCGGCGAGATACACAAGAGTACGCAGTATACCCAGTCTCCCAGGCAGTTGGTTGTAGATGATACCGCAGCATGGTTGAACAGAAGCGTCGCTCATTCCACGCATTGCCATAACGCCGTCATTATGCAGCGCTCACAGGAGCTTTACCAGTTGCCTCCCAAAGACTGGGAACGCTATGTTTTGGTCGATTTAGGAGCTGGTAACGATCGGTATATAACGAATGTAGATCAGCCACACATCATCTTTTTAAAGGCTGGACGTGTTAGCATTCAAGGAAGCCAAACAAAAAATGATACGGTAATTTTTGATGATTGCGTGACAACAGGTACGGTTGATCTCTTCGGTGGTTATAACGTGGCTGATTTTTCGCATTATTGCTCAGAAAATGAAAAGATAGAATTCATGGGTAGTCCCAACCAACGAGGGGGGCTTGTAGTGAGGCCGGCTGGCCGTTCTCAACTGGAGCACCTGAATCTGCAGGGAGCTAGACAAGTTTTAGGTAGAATCGATAAAAAAGATATTTATCGTGCGGGAAAGGACATAGAAATTTTTAATGGTCAAGGTGGAAATGATGAAATAACCATTGATCATCAAGAAAGGATTGGAACAGTTCTACTCTACGCTGGGGATCAATTAATATTACGAGGTGAGCCGAACGCAACTCATGTCATACTGTCACTTCCTACCGTCTTTCCGACCAATGCTTCTATACCTATCACGATCAACATGCAAAACATGACAGGCTTATCTGGGATGGGTACACACCTCATCACAGGAGGAATTTCAGGAACATCGTTGACGGAGATTACTGATCTTATTTTTAAAGTTTCTGAAAAAAAACTGACTCTACGCATACAAGGACAGTTGGTACAACTCTTCTATCCTCCAGGGAAAGGAAATAACGGGTTACTACCGGCGGCGGTGTTGGCTTTCGCTACACAAGAAGGCTATTTACTGTCTCCAGTCGTCGTCGATCATCCTACAGTCGATGTTGTGGCCGTAACAGCCGCTCTGCTGTATGTGATGCCAAGGCCGTTGGAAACTTTTGTATCGATAGTAGCCAGGATGCGGAACATTAGCGCCCCTATGCTCTCTTTCAGCAAGCATGCAAGCCTATCCGCTGGCGAAATTATCATGGGCGGTGAACATCCACAGGTGTTTGATATCATCAGCCCTACACATGCCAAGAATACGGCTACTCCCTATCCTAGTATCCATACAACCCGTAAAAAATATTTCTTTGCTGGATCCGCTGCAAGTACCTTTGTCATTCGAAAAAGCGATCGTGTAGAACTAGATTTATTGGTATCCCCTGTTGAGACAACAGTCGATATGATTGATCTGAGTCACATGCCAGATGGAGCACGTCATATTTCACTGTCAGCGGTAGAAAATTCACTGAAGTTAACCGTTGAGATAGGGAACTTCAGTAGCCGAATGTCCAGTACAGCGACAGTAGAAATAAAAAGTTACAATCGTTTGTACCGAAAGCTGCTCTTACTGAAGGAAAAGCACGGCCAGCATTATGAACTCGTGGGTAGCTTAGCGAATCCCCGAATCGTTTTTAGCGATGAAGCTAAGGTATTGTTCTTGAATAACACGCAAGGCATGGTTGCTCTTGATGCAAAACAATTGACCAATTTTCGATATTCCGCGCTGGCAATACCGTATCTAGCTCCTCAAGACACACGATGTTATCGTCATGGCGATGCTTTGTTTATCGCTGGAAAAAATCATTACGGGTTACCTTTGTCGTTATTCATGCCGAACTTCTATACCGAAAATTGGGGAGCCCGCTGTGGCTCAGAACTTTGTAGATTTGGTCTATTCTTTGGAGGCGCGGAGAAGATGCCGCGAGTACACTGGCCATGGGAGCACTTACAGACTTTACTTGCTTCGCCCGCCACATATATCGATTTCCTAAGAAGTGTGCATGGGTCGTACATACACACCTATATCATCGATTTTACGTATCCTTTTGTATTGATTGAGCTAAAACCTGATGCCTATACCATCCTAGATTTAAGTGCTAGTCATTCGCAGATAGGTCGTTTTGAAGTGAAACGGATTGACGTGGGACGCTTGACACTCAGTATGGCCAGATCATCTACCAAAAGCTATGGTCAGAACGCGGTACCGGATAGACAGTTGCCGAAACCTACTGCATGGCAAACAGTCCGAATCGTAATAACAGGCGTACCGACCAATTCTACCGACGCCATGCTTGGATGTGGTGTGCTAATAAACAGTCAATATATTGATCTTCTTGCTTTGCAAGCAGAATTAAACGGTGTTAAACGTGTCAACGACGAGCTAAAAACGAAGCTTCGTGTGGCCCACCGAAAAGTGGAACAGACACCTACACTGTCATCACAGTCCCCTGTAACTCGGAAAGCAATGTCTACAGTTCTGCGTCGACGTCCAACGACGACGGCAGTGCCATCTTTTGCGGTTACTCGGAAAGCGGGGAGGGTAACATTTAAGCGACGTTCAACTCTATTGCCACCGGACGAAACGACCGTGTCATCGTCCGCTCAGAGAGGGAAACGAGAGGTTTATCAATTTGAGTTAGATCGAGTTGATCACATCGCGGATAATTATTTAAAGCAACATGATCACGCAAAGAATAAAACGGCTCATCCGTCTAAAAAAGCGGTTCAGTTAAGTAAGCCACAGTTATCTCAAGAGACCCAGCATAAGAGAAATATGACAAATGAAAAAAGACAGTCTACATCATCAATGTCTGTGAATGATCACAGAAACCGAACAGTGGGGTTCTTTAACCAGCGATCGATGCAGCAAGAAAAGCAGCAAGAAAAATTATCAGTGAGCAGCGAGTTACGGTGGCGGACTAACACGACTCAATCTTCATGGCATCCTCCTCAACGTCCTCATCTGTGCTCAGAGTTATGGAAAGCAGAGTCGATGAGGACTACGCCCAGGATTATGACAACGCAGAGAATCCAGGGCAGTACAGAACAATCAACCTCGCGTGTAACGGCACAAGGAGATACGCAAGGTCTCTTGTTGCTTTGTCATCTGTTCTTTAAAAAACCGTTAAACAAATCACACAATCGAACGTTTGGTGCGGATGATGTGGTACGTCATGAAAAAACGGCACAACGGATAGAAAGCAGGATGCAAGAAAAATATTTCGGAAAACCTGCATCCCCAAGGATTGGAGTTTGATCTACATGCTAATTTTTCTGCACGTTGAAAGTAAGAGAATCGATGGTTGACTGTGTTTTGTCGTGTACAGAGTAGAGAAAACTGTGCACAGTGCTTTGTGTGTTAGTCCTGAAATTTCACTGAGGTCTGCTGGGACATATCCGGCGGAGCGTGTGGTCTCTGTGATTTCAGAGGTTTGAAAAATGGACTGTAGCTTTTTTCGGGTAGACAGGTCATTGTTGAAGCAGCAGCATCATGTACTGCTTGTGGTAGGGGATTTTTCTCAAGCGTAACTGCATGCAAGTAATTAAGGCAATGTGTCAAGGCTAGCATCGTGTGAGGACGCGGGCCTGGTTTTTCCGGGCATGAGCTGTGAGCTATCATAGTGCGCAAATTGCCAATATAGAAAAACTTGGAAATATTGTATGGGACACCATCACCGTATTGCTGAAGGAAAGAATATGTTGTTACAAGCAGCATGTCGATCACAGGAACGTGTAATAGCTCCCTCCATAGGGAAGATGATGGTAACTGCTGCAGCGTTTCTAAAGCTTCGTGTGCTGCATCGTATTGCATTGAGGGTGTGAAGTCATTGTTTACACTCGACATTGCATTATAAAATGGAAGCAATTTTTGACAAAAAGTCTCTTGAAAAGCGATGAGGAAATTTTTTATTGTCGGGTTTTGAGCAGTAACATCAGCTACAATTTTCTTATTGAACTCAATATTTGCTTCCCAGATAGCATTATTGGGAGGGTTATGGAAATCATGGACAATTTTGTTACGTAGCAGCGTGGTAGTGGAGCCGTGCTGCTCTAGCTTTTTGCAAAAATTAGCAAGAATTAAAATATGTCTCAAAATGGCTAATGCAACCACTCTCTGTTGAGAGGGTAACATGTCATGCCATGTCATGTGGGTTAGCTGCGTTAAGCTATCCAAAGTCGACTGCATACGCGTAGGAAAATTGCTTGTTAACGGAATTATTTGTCGCTCCTCTAACTCTATACTGAAACTCCCAGATCGAAGATCTTGCATTTGAAGTATCATTGGGCCTGCAGAACTTTTAGTAGCTTGAATAGGCGGCTTGCATTCCCAAACCTCCTTTGGGTCCTTTTTTTTAAGCGGGTGCGTAGCAATAGGCAGCACAGAATCATTCTCTAAGCTATGGGCCGGCGACTTACCATGTTGATTAGATGCCGATGACTGCGTCGTCGCAGCAGGAACCCTAGGTGAGCTCACTGCAATTTCTGTCGATGAAACGAGTGGGGTAGTGGTTGTAGGTTTTTTCTTTTTGTGGGTATTTTTTTTCGGTAGTTTGTGATTGGAGGCATCGAGCTCACGTCTTTGCTGACGGCTCTGACGGATCCATGTCAATGGTTGGTTACTCATAGTAACACTTCCTTCTTGGAGATGTTCGGTTTCTTGGCTTGCTGCAGGCGTAGCGCCAGCTTCAGCAATCGGTTTTAGGGGATCAGGTACTGTCGGCTGCTCGTCAGGAACATGGCTTGATCGCTCAGGTAAACCATCGTTTTTTTCTAGCTCAACCTCATGATATTCATGGGGGGGGGTTGTAGCAAGGATGTGACGTATGGCATCCAGATCAATATAGAGCGTTTCTTTTCGATTTAGCTGAATGCACTTTATTTGGCATCCAAGCCGCAAAGCATGACGCAAAGTTTGCATATCTTGATGTTTGTCTTTTAAGTTGATTAATCCTTTTTCAGTAAGACATTTAAATAATTCAGGATTGCAAATGGAAAACACAAATAAACCGGATTGATAAATATCTAGCTTTTTGCTATCCACTGTGTTAATGAATAACTTTATAGTTTCAATATCATTGTTTTGCAGTGCTATATTGCAAGGAGTAGGTCCTTGTTCAGGACCGTGAGCGCATGCATTGATATCGGCGCCGTGTTTGAGTAATAGCGTCATGGTATTTACATCTTTCCTATAGATACTCATAGGTAAAGGTTGATGAGGCCAGATGTTACTATCGGCTGGGGATTTCGGATTCGGATCAGCGTTATGTAACAGCAATACCTGAACAACAGCGTGATGGCCCTGCTGAACGGCTAAAAATAAAGCAGTTTGCCCATCATACCCAATAACATTGGGATCAGCTTTCCGAGAAAGTAATAATTCAGAAACAGAGGAATCGCCATGGTAGGCAGCCAACATGAGAGCGGTAAACTCTGTTTCTTCTTCTTCAGGTGCTACATGTTGGTTAGCTGTTACATTTAGGTCAGGAAAATACTGACCATGATAACGAATTAAATGCTTTATGTAGGATAGATTGCCAGCAGCAATTGCTATTTGCAGAAGGTTACATTTACTGTATGGTCCCTTATCTCTTTTTTGTCCCTCCAGCAACCGCTTAAAAACTGAATTATTCCGGATATTGGGATGCTGGAGTACACTCTGCTGCTCATATTTCAAAATATAATGCAATAGATCGAAGGGCATCCCAGGGACACATGGATGATTAAAGCACTGCAATTTATCGGTTATACTATCTCTTGGTATCATCAATTCTTGTAAAATTTTTGAAAATCTTCGTCTTGTGGCTGGGTAGATCAACGGAAGTGTACCGGCAGATTGAGTTGTCTGATGTAAGTATTCACGAAGCCACCTTTTATCCTTACCCGGTGGTACATTCATTAAAATTGCTTTATATTTTTTAAGTATTGTATCTTCGCTTTGGGTTGTATCATGCAACATGAAAAAAAGTGGGTTCGACGGAATGCAGTGATTAGATGAATTTACATACAACGGTAACAAGCTATAGCCCGATTCGTTGAGATAAGTTAACATTTCATGCGTACCGAACATGGCTGTATACGAATACAAAGTGTGATTTTTTAAAAAAACTGAAGAACAGTATTGACCAGCGGGAGGAGTCCATGAAGATAGAGCATTTGGACATAGATCATTGATATTTCCTTGTAAGGTTTTTTGATCACCCAGTTCAAGCAAGGTTTTAAATGCTTCAAAATTGCCCATTGTTCTGCTGTCAAAAAGCAGGTTCTCTTGCAACAGTACTATAGCTATCATTTGTGAAATGATAAGGTCTACTAAACGCGCGCTCGCACGGAGCTGCCTGAACATATCTTGCAGGACTGGTAGTTGCACTTGCTCATTTATGTATAACTGGAAAGACTCATTAACCTGTATTCTTAGATCATCAATCCATTGCCGCTGTTGTTTTTCATAGAGTGTTTTGTCTTGCGTGACTATAGTTAACTGCGCTTCCAATTCGCTCCGTTCTTGTGCCGTTGCCGTGTTATTTAGCTGCTGTTGCAAGGCACGCTGTTTTTTTCCTGTTTCCATTTTTTTTTGCTCTAATGTTAGCAGTAGTTTGATAAGGATCTGCATTTTTTTACATATCGGCTGAGTGATTAGGTTAGCATCAGTAGAGGAGGCAGGTTCTTTTACTAGAGCAGATTTCACTTTTTTATCTCCAATTACACAAATGATTGGTGTAGGTATATGATATGCGAAGTATAATATTTGAACATTAACAAATACTTATGGCCACAAACTGTCGTGTTTCTGCTTGGGAAAATGTTTGTTGGAGACTTTTATATAAACGCCTTTGGTTTTCTTTAACTGCTAGCACATAATCTGCTTCTTGTTCTGTAATTTGCTTCGCTATCGTTCGCTGACAGCCCATCGCATCTAAGGTTACAATGGCCCCTTTTAACACTAATTATTTTAATAATTTAGGCACTGCCGTGGATTTCATTGCTGTGGCCATCTACGGCAAGCTGTCCTAAACTTAAGGCTTGTTCCGTCGCCCAAGCACTCACGAGATGTCATGCTTTTTTTCCACGACAACGGTTATGGGAACCCTTCAGGGTTTTTCCATCAATCGCAATCACTGCTCCCGTAAGTTCCTCCATAAAATATCGTATCCAATCTAAAAAAGCTTTCTGAAATAGCACGGGGTCTAACCGTGAAAATACGTGGGCTATCGTATCGTGTGCAGGAATTCCATTCGGCAATTTTAAAAATGTTTTTAACCACTTCTCTTTTTCTTGGCCATAGGCTTCGATATTAATCCATTGATCTGCTCCGCTAATCACGGCACATATCGCTATCGCAATTATATCAACGAGGAGATGACGTTTGGCTCGGTCTACTCGTGGATCAGGTATAATTGAAAAGTATTCAATAAAGGGCGTCTTCTTCTCTTCCATATCGCACCTTCATGCAAAGGTACTTACTTTAATGGATATTCCTTTCCTTGCCACTGAGATAACTATGCATCACTCTTCTCAACACGACTCTCTTTTTTTTCCTCTCCCAGACCGCTGCAGTTATACTTTTTTATTCTAATTTATAATGCGTTTGCCCTGAGACCACAGTAAACGAAAAAATTAAAAAAAGCGGGGGGCTGTGTTTATTGGAGTAGTTTCATCGGCACGGGTGGCGTCGGCTTGCTTTTCCGATGCAGCGGGAAAAAATTGATTCTGGGAATGCTGCTTATCAGAGAGTATTTGACAAGCTACTTGTATTTTCTGGAATAGTTGATGCCGAGTTTTTGCATTACATGCTTCGGGTGTCATGTGTTTGTATTTTTGCACTACTGCAATCATTGGCTTGACTACAGCATGGCCAATTAATTCCGTAACATCACCATTGCGGCTAATTAGCGCAAGACCGGACTCGGGTTCATATATTCCTATAGCAATGCAATAGGCAAGTTCAGTCAGCCTTGCATGCATTAATTTATCAGCCAATTCCAAGATTGATTGCCTATCAAACATATTATCAATCAATGGGCGTTGCATAAGGTCATCCTGTATCCATAATGCAAATAAGGATTCCCATTTTTCAGGACTCCATTTGTTTGCTATCTTCAAAAAATATTCATGTTGTGCACTATTATCTTGTATTGCAGAAAGGGTATTTTTTTGGCATTCACGAATGATTTTTTCTTGTAATAATTTATTTAACAAAGTGGAAGATAGTTGTAGCTCTTCTCTTAGCAAGCCATAGTTATCTTTACACTTCCTATTAATGCGTGCTACTCTATTTAACTCTTCCGCAGTATATTCATTTCTGATTAGTTTATAAATATGTAATTGATCAGTTTTTTCTAACGCTTTCTTAAGCTGACGTTCCTTTTCAGTGGGAAGATATTTTATCAAAATAGTAAACAGATCAATCGCTCCAGCATCAATGAACGAATCCATTCCAGCATCAATGAACGAATCCATTTCAGGCCATGATGCTATCATACTGTTTTGTTGGAATAATATTATCTGATTTATTGTCTGAAATTCGCATTGAGCTATTATCCCTGCTTTTTGTAATAAATGTAGTAATTCAGATGAAAGGTCGAGTTGCTTAGCCAATAGTTTATAGTTATGGGTCATGGAAGGAAAAGCGTGTGAAAAAAGCAAATATTGCGATGTTTTATTTTGAAAAAAATCACTCAATTCAGCTTGACCGACTGCTTGTAAACATGAACAAAATCTTTCGAGCATTGTAGTGGAGCTGTTTTCTATTATGTCCTCCAAGAAGAATTGCTCGCGATCATACGTCATTTCCATAACTTTTTGGAGTGTTCTAAAATCATAAAAAACACAGTTTTGATATAATAAAAAAACAAGGTCGTCGTTAAAATTTATGAAGCGGATAGAACTCTTTATCTTGTTCATTAGCATGAATGGAGCTTGAGCATCCTGATTTCTACGGCTTTCCTGCGTAGGGCGTGAAGATTGGAACAACGAATCTGCTAATATTGGGTTTTGTTCTATAGCGGTGGCAAAAACGTTAAGAAGCTCTAAATTTTGTGAATTTAATAGCATTTCTATGAATGTCCGACCATTGCTAACAGAGTGCTGCGTTTCTTGAAGAAATAAAAAGCTTTCTGGAAAACCCGGCATTTTTGAAAAATAAGGCAAAAAAAATCTTAATTGTGAAAATAAAGATATCATACCTTCTTTCTCTAAACATTCTTGTATGCTTCTGCTCTCTTCTAGCCTCTCATATAACGCTGTTTTTATGTCTTCGATTGTGTAACGTATTTGTTTTCGCTGTGTTGCTTGTGTGGAATTTTTAATAATTAGCCTGAGGTATTCATACGAGGCCTCCGCCTCCCCCCTATCAAGCTTGTTGATAACAAGCCTGTTAAGAAGTATCCCCAGGTATCCATTTAGCTGAAAATCTGTAAATAGAGAAAAGGCTCGTTGCATTGGAGTACTATAATCATCATTATACTTTCCAAAGCTAATATTTTTACAAGAAAAGGGTGATAGTGTATGCGCGATACATTGTACATCGTGAATAAACTCTGGACCTGCATCTTGAATTGCTTGTATTATTTCCGAAAAATGCGGACGAATTTCGTTATGATAGGCTTGTTGCGTTTGTATGTCGATATCGTCGACAGCATCTAAAAGAATACGCTCTGCAAAGTTTTCGTTTCGCTCGGCGCATTTTTTCACCAACGTCTGCGGTTCGTATGTCCCTTGTAAGACAGAACACAGCAAAGTTTCACAGTCGGAATTATGCATATACTGGGTCAGCGCAAGGAAATTTTTTTTAACAGATTCTTTAATCTTAACGGAATCAGAAGAGAGTGGCATAAATTATCCTCATACAAATATCGAAATCCTGACAGCTAGCCAGAAAATACTACTTAAGCTAGTATAATCCGCTTCGCTTAAGGTTTTATGAAGAAAATGCGTTTACCCTAAAATAATCTGAAAATAGTTTATCGCACTAAGAATTTCTTAATATTTAAGGTATAGACTTGGCAAGCAAGGCAGCAATAGCAGGAAGGATGCTAAATGTTTAATGCAGACCAGGAAGTTCCGTGATCTTGCTACACTCATTTTTTACACCGAGAGGTAGTAAGATAGAAGGAGTGAAATAAATTAAAATAACTGATAACAAAAATGTGAAATATGCCATTATTTTTATTAACAATATCCAGTGAAACTGAAGATCAGCGGGTTTTAATGCACTCGTATAACAAAGAGCTTTTAGAAATTCAAAACATTCTACATGGATCGAATGATCGAGAAGAATGTATAAAATTCTTAGTCCATTTTTTTAATGAAAAAAACGGACAGTTCAATTCTCTTTTATCTAAAAGCAAAGTCTATTTAACTGAAAATTTTGTAGAAAAACATGGGGATGCTTTAAGAAAAAATGCTGATTTGTGGGTACTGTCTAATGCTGAGCTTGTTGAAATTGCAAAAAAAATTATCAATTTACAAAACAATTATGCTGCATTGTTAGCAAATAAACCGGAAGTTACAGAGGTTATCTCGAAAGAACTAGCAAGGATATGTTCTGTTCTAGAACAGAGAGTACACCATATATCTTTAAGTCATCTTTTACAACAGGAACAGCTAGCATTACAATCACTTCATGTGGCTGAAAAAAGTCGTCATTTTTTTATTCAGCTATTGAGTGGAATTTGGAGTAGTATTTGGAATACGATTTCATCAGTCTGGAAAAATGACGTAACTAAGCGAACAGAAAAAAACGTTCGTCTTCTGGAAGATGGGGCATTTTGTGAACAATATAAAACGATTATTGCCGAGATTCCATGCAATAATATTACAGACGAGATTCACGAAATTATTTCTCAAATAAAACAAATATATCCTGTGTTGCAGACAGATTTGTCGCGGACAGAAACGTGTGATTCTTCTGAACATTTTGTTTTATTGAACACAGAAAGCACAGAGAACATAGAAGCTGATGCTAGCATAGTGTATATAGATGAAAAACCTAGCCCAGAAAACTTGTGGAAATCTTTATCAGAGGCAATGAAAAATTTGGATGATCTCGATCCTAGCATAAAAAAGTGTCTAGAGGCTTATATAATTTTTTTTCAACAATCTCTTATTCTTTATCAATCAGACACGAAGCGTCAGAATTTAGTAAATCAGCGGGCTCGTATAAGGAACATATGGGCCAGTCAAGATATGCATGAAATAAACAAAGTAGCGATGCCATTGGTACTGGAAGTTGCAAGCTATCAAAACGATTGTCGTATCCGTGGAAAATTATTGGAAAAATTATATACAGAGGTATTTTTTTCTCGCTATGCAGGGATGCGCTATGCAGGGACGTCAACTCCTGACATCCTGGAATTACACAATCAGTTCGTACGCGTAGAAAATGTAGACAATATGCCCCCTACGCTAGTACATTTTTGGAATGCTGCTATTACAGCAGAACGCATGGAAATGGCTGCATCACTCTTCCAAAGACTAAACGATTTGAAACAAGATAAACGCGCACAATTGCTTTTCGAAGATTTTTGTTCTTGCCCAGATGCAAAATTTCCGGATGATCCTTTGTATCATATGCTAAAAGAATTCAAAGAATTCAATGAAGGCAGCAATATTCATTTAAGCGAAGCATGCTGTAAATTTTTAAACAAAGGGCCAAAAGAAGATTTAACAAAAGATTGGATCAAAAAAGCAAATGATTTTATTATCAAGTATGGTAGCGTAAAGACAAAAAATGCATTGCAAATCCTGTGGAAAAATCCAAATCCAAAACACGTAGATCTGAAAATCCCCATTGATGATGGAACACTGGTTTGTGCTGGTGATGGATTCACTTCTCTCGTACTTCTGGATCCTATTTCTCCACTGAACCAAAGTGATCGTGAGTGGGATAATAAGTTAGAGAATTGGCTACAAAATAATTCTGATATGCTAAAAAGCTTCGGGCTAGCAGAAGACATGAGTTGCAGCAGAACAGCAGGCGTAGATGATACAGAAAATTTTGAAATTCTACACGTATCCGAAAGCATACCTCCATCATTCAGTTCTTTTATGATGATTACTGATGACAATAGACCCGAAGTAGTTCAAGAGGCGGTTAGGTGTGAGCCGCCAATTTTTGCTTCACTGCATACGTTTTTTTCCTTAGTAGAGAGTACGGGAGAAAACAATACTCAATCTAAGCCAACGTTTCAGCATCAACAACCCTCCACGGAGGAGGAGTATTCTATGCTTGTTCAATCTAATTTTTTTGTGTGTTGAAAGTAACAGAATTGATTATGAACGCGGGTTATCGCGTATTACGTGCGGGTTTTTATGGGGATGTCGTGTAGGGCAGCCATCGCCATCAATAAATTAAGTGCTTCAAATAGTTGGTAATCATTTTTTACGAGGTCATTGGCTTCGATGGTCGATGGCATTTCAAAGATGGTTTTATGGACACTGTCGTTTTTTAGATGTCCTTTCAATTCGGCTTCGTGCAAGTAAGTGGCATCAATAGGGTCCGTATCCACCGTATTTACCTGTAATTCATCCAGCAAGATATCCGGACGAATGCCAGAAGCTTGAATGGATCGGCCTGCTGGTGTGTAATAAAATGCAGTGGTTAATTTAATAGCACTCGTGTCGTCAAGTGGAATGACTGTCTGTACCGAACCTTTGCCGAAGCTTTTTGTTCCCAAAATGACTGCGCGTTTGTTGTCTTGTAGTGCGCCGGCGACAATTTCAGCGCCTGATGCACTACCTTGGTTAATTAAAACAACCAGTGGCGCTTGATAAATGTGATGGTTTGGCTTTGCAACAATTTTCATATTGGCTTCGGGTGCTTGCCCACGCGTATAAACGATCAATTTTTTAAACTGCATTTTGTCTGGATCAAGGAAGGCATTAGCAACATCACTTGCTCCTATTAACAATCCGCCGGGGTTGTTTCTGAGATCCAGTATTAAGCCCCAGAGTGGTGTCTTTTGTTTCTGTTGTAGTTGGTCCATTAATTGATCCAAATCCTTTCTGGTATTTTCCTGAAAGCTACTGATACGAATGTAAGCAAAATGAGGTGCCAGCATGCGACCTTTAACACTATTTATACGAATGGCTTCTCGTGTGAGATTAACCATAAAAGGTTTATGCGATCCTTTACGTATCAACATAAGACGAATCGTAGTACCTATTTTTCCACGCATTTTTTTGACGGCTTCTTGCAGTGTTAAACCTTGAATAGGGGTGTTATTAATGCGCAAAATCCAATCGCCAGGTTTTATGCCCGCTTTTCGTGCGGGACCATCATCTAGAGGTGTAACAGCGCGCAGCAAACCTTCGTCCATGGCTACTTCCAAACCTAATCCACTAAATTCACCAGTAGTGGCGGTCTTTAGTTCTTTTAAATCATCTGCATCTAAAAAGCTGGAATGAGGGTCTAAGCCATTTGCCATACCTTGCATAGCATTCTGTAATAACTGGTGTTCTGAGGTAGGTTGGACATACTCGCTTTTGATGATTTGCAATTCTCGATTGAAGCGTAAAATATCCTTGGATAGCGTGGCATCCTGAGATGTAGAAGAGGGTATGGTCGTTTTAACAGAACCGCTTGAAAAGGTCGTATTGCTAAATCCTAATAAGACCCCGACGAGCAGCAGCGATAGCATTTTTAGTCTCATCGTAATTTCCACGCTATGACGGACTTTTAAAAGGCGATACACTTATTTTTAGGTTTTTTAACGTACCTAATTCATAGTGTAATTTACTTTAGTGAATTTGCGAGTTTGCGAGATGAAAACTGCGCATTTATTGGTCAGTACGCTGAGTAGAACAGTCATCTACCTGGGAGCTGGGATTTGTAAAAGACAACAAATTTTTACCTGTCATTTCTTCTGGTTGAGGTAAATCTAATAAACTAAGCAAAGTAGGCGCTATATCGGCTAAAGTTCCAGCATGCGTCTTGCTAATTTTTGCAGGCCTACCGACATAAATAAATGGCACGGGTTCTGTCGTATGTGCTGTGTGAGCTTGCTTAGTCTTTTCATCGTACATACATTCTGCATTGCCGTGATCTGCTGTGATAATCGCTTCCCCGCCTTGTTTTTGCACTGTAGTAATAATTTTATCTAAACATTGATCAATACAGGTAATGGCTTTTTTTGTTGCCACAAAATTTCCTGTATGGCCTACCATATCAGGATTGGCAAAATTACAGATAATAACGTCGTATTTTCTATCTTTTATGGCTTCTAAGAGGTTTTGAGTGAGTTCTAATGCACTCATTTGTGGCATTAAATCGTAAGTTGCTACCTTTGGAGATGGAATTAATAAACGCGTTTCCTGGGGATTTTTGGTTTCAACCCCGCCGTTAAAAAAATAGGTAACATGGGGATATTTTTCGGTTTCTGCAGTACGCAGCTGTGTTAAACCCTGTTTGGCTAGGTATTCACCTAAACCATTGGTAAGCGATTGTTGGGGAAAAGCAACTTGAGTGGCGAGATCTGTCGCGTAGAATGTTAAAGAAACAAAAGCACCGAGTTGTGGGTGTAGGATTCGTTCAAAGTGTAAAAATGTAGGATCCAGAAATGCATGACTGAGCTGTCGCGCTCGATCGGCTCGAAAATTCATAAAAAAAACAATATCTCCTGATTCTATTTTTAGGGGAGATTGCTGGATGGCGTGGATGCTGGTGGGCTTTACAAATTCATCAGTTTCACCCCTGGCGTAAGCTGCTTGTAGTCCCTCTTGTGCAGAAGCTGCTACATACTCGGCTTTTCCGCTGATTAAACAATCGTAAGCTACTTGTGTGCGTTCCCAGCGCTGATCTCTATCCATGGCATAATAACGGCCTATCAGTGAAGCTATTTTTCCTAGTCCATACTGTTGGCATTCATTTTCCAGTGCTGTTAGGTAGGCTTGAGCACTTTTTGGCGGTGTATCACGACCGTCGAGAAAGGCGTGGATAGCACAATCTTTGACGCCTTCTCTTGACAAAAATCGCAATAGTGCACCTATGTGTTTTTCGTGACTATGAATACCACCGGGCGATAGTAATCCTATGATATGGACTAATTTTCCTGAGTCTTTTGCCTTTTTCGATGCCTGAAGAAATACTTCGTTTTTAAAAAAATCACCGTCTTCAATAGCTTTATTAATGCGAGTCAGATCTTGATAAATAACGCGTCCAGCACCGATCGTTAAGTGTCCCACTTCAGAATTTCCCATTTGTCCTTCTGGTAATCCTACTGCTAGACCCGATGCAGTTAACAAGGCATGAGGACAAGTTTGTATTAAATGATCCCAGTACGGTTTATGAGCTAAGGCGATCGCGTTGTGATTGTTTTCTTCACGATAGCCCCAGCCATCCAGAATCAACAAAAGCACTGGTTTAGGTTTTTTTGTATTCAACATAAGATGACGTCTCTATAAATTAACCTAACGATTAGCAGGCTGGTGTGATTGCTAACTTTATTAATATTAATATCGCGATGGGTTGTACTTTGTACGTGCTAGCGTCGACCGCGCTTCATAGAGCAACAATAAGCCAACGATGATCATCGGCAGCGAAAGCAGTTGACCCATCGTCAAGTAGCCCAAAAAGACGAAGCCAATGCCTGCATCTGGCTGACGGAAGAATTCCAGTATAAAGCGGAAGACGCCATATAAAATAGCAAACCAACCGGATATAACCATACGAGGCTTCTTTCGACGAGAATAAATCCACAAAAACAAAAATAATACAACTCCCTCAAAAAAAAACTCGTAGAGTTGTGAAGGGTGGCGAGAGAATTGATCAGCACGGGGAAATATCATGGCCCAAGGGACATGACTTATTCTTCCCCATAGTTCTCCGTTGATAAAATTACCAATTCGTCCTGCACCGAGACCAATAGGAATCAGCGGAGCGGCAAAGTCAGAAATATCAAAAAAATTTTTACCTGTTTTTTTGGCAAACAAATAAAATGCTAAAAGAACACCGAGAAATCCGCCATGAAATGACATACCGCCTTGCCAGACCATAAAAATAATCCAAGGTTTTGCCAAAAAGTTACTGAAATCGTAGAAAAGCATATAACCAATACGGCCACCCAGGATAACCCCAAGCGCCGTGTAAAACAGCAGGTCGCTGACCTGTTCTTGTGTCCATTGACTACCTGCTTTTTGAGCACGATAACTGGCTAGTAACCAAGCAACAACAAATCCAACGACATACATCAATCCATACCAGTGCACTTTGAGTGGACCTATATGAAAAGCAATGGGATCGATGGAAGGGTAGGGTAGCATAGTGGTTAGTCCTAAGAAATCAATGTGTATTCTGTACTGTAACTCGCAGCGTGGCGTATCCAGCTCTCGCTAACCATCATCATACCAATGATGGAGGGTAAAAAGACAACCACATAAACTAATAATAACAGGCTAGAGGGTATGCTTTCAAAGTGGCGCTTAGTTTTGTTAGCACATAAATGACGTACGAAAAAAAGTAGGACAGCGAGGCCAATGAGTGCAAAAAAATAAAGGCTGGAACCCAAAAATACGTGTAGTAGGTTATTGGCTTTGATATCGTTGCTGGGGATCAAGGTGGTAGGCAAGTTTGTGAATAACAGAAAGGTCGCTAGTAACAGCGGTAAGCTGATTGGCAAGAGTCCTTTTTTAGAAAAGTTCCATAAAATAAGAACCGGCAAACAAAGTAAGGGAAAATAATATATCCACCCTAAAGGAGAGAGTAAAAGCATGCCTAATAAAATAATGGAAAAATCTAAATCAACCTTTTCTTGCGAATCGATAGCAGGAACAGGTCGTAGAAAATAAATGAGTAACCCTATGAGTAAAGCAGACAAAAATAGGTAAGCAAAAATAAATAGGTGGGGCACGAAAAAAAGGGGGATATTTTTTTCAGCTCCTCCAATAAAACGTAATAAAACGCCATAAAGAGAAACATTCCAGCTTGAGGCGGCCCAAACTATCTGATGACAAGCTTGATAGTAGGCATGATAAGTGTCTATACCGAAAAATGCAGCCGATAGTAACCCACAGGCTAGAATAGTTACCACACAGAGTAAAAGCGAACGCCACTCTTGACGGATGAAAAAATAAAGTAAAAATAAACCAAAAAAAGGCTTGAAGCTAGCGGTTATTCCTAAAATAAAGGCTGCTTTCTTGCTGTTGTGAGAGCGGGCTGCGCACCATCCTAAGACCAACAAAGGTAGCAATAACAAACTGACTTGACCAAACTCTATGCTAGCAAAGCTCGGAAAGTAACCCATCAAGCCGATTAACAGCAAAAGACAGGTTTGTAGTGAACCGATAGAGCTCGGATCTAATTTTTGTTGTATTAACAGAATACCGATCCATCCCGCTCCTATCGAAAAAAAAGTCCATAGCAAGATGGCCTTAGCGTACTTCAAATAAGCCAGTGGAAAACTGACTAAGGTGAAGAAAGGTGGGTTAAGATTGCCCGCTAAAGGGATGATGGCTTGCCGTACCGTAGTTTGGTCCGAAACAAAACCATGATCCAGCGCAGAGTTTTGTCTGTTTTTCACAAAGTATATCGGAGAGTAGATGTTTTTTCCTTCAATGCAAAGACGTTGTGAATGATAAAATTTGCCATAGTCACTGTAAAGAATGCTGTTTTTTCCCAATGTCCTTGGATAAATACAGCTTATGTAGACCAATCCTCCAAGAATACAGATGCCCAATAGCGACCAAAAAACACGAAAGATTTTTTGAAACATCATAATAAAAATCGGCAGATGCCAAATTAATCATTTAAACCCTTGACTAAGTCCTGCTAGTTGCAGCTGATGGCGTAGCTGCTTGGAACTTTTTACGTTGGATAGTGGCCCTACTACAACTTGGTAGTATAGACGTTGATTGATGGGTGTTTTGGCTATCCTTACGGAGGAATGTGTCCAATTTTTAATCTGTAACGCCAATTTTTGTGCTTGGCTGCGCTGCTTGAAGATACCTAAGTGAATGTAAGGCCAATTTTGTGTGCTGCTAGTAGACTGCGAGGTTGTATTTCTCGCTATCAAACACGTTGTGCCTGGAGTAATGGCACGAATCTCAACGGGTGCTGTTCCTGTACCTGCCATACCCAATTTTTTAGCGGCGGCATAAGAAAGATCAATGAGACGGTTGTGGGAAAAAGGACCTCTATCGTTGACTTTTACGATCACTTTTTTGCCATTACGCAAATTGTGCACCTGCAAGTAAGTAGGTAACGGAAGTGTTTTATGGGCAGCAGTCATGCCTGATACGTCGTAGGTTTCTCCATTCGAAGTGTGGAATCGATGAAATTTCATGCCATACCAAGACGCAGTTCCCCTCGCACAATAGCCTTGCGAGCTTTTCAATACGTAATAGCGACGCCCTAATACCACGTAGGATTTAGGATTGCCTCGTTTACTGAAAGGCTCTGCTTTAGGAACGGCATCAGGAATTTTATCGCAGTTTACTTTAAAACAGGGAGGAGCATCATGGCGTAGCGAGTAGCGGTGGCGTTTAGCAGTGGTGGTGCTACAGGCAGACAACATCAGCGTCAGAAAAAAAAGAAAAAATATAACTGATATCTTTAAAAATGAGTTCTTTAGCCAAGTGTTATTTTGTTTTTTCATGTAGACAGCTCTTTTTATGATGATAATGTTCGATTAATTCGCTTAATTGACAGACAGCCATTGCATACAGAGAGCTAGAATTGTAGCGCTTGATAACTTGAAAATTAGTAAACCCTAGCCAATATTTCGTTCCGTTGTTCAGTGGCAATGCAATTACTGTGGCTTTCAGTGTAGAAGGTACAGGCTTTCTGGGATGGATAGCATATTTTTTAAATTTTTTCACTGTAAAATCTTTTAGCGAGGCAGGCAACCGTTCAAAGCCATGATCGATGGTGTGCACACCCACAATAATAGGCTCCGTTTTTACCCATCCATGAAATTTTAGGTAATGCGCAACACTGAGAATAGCATCATCAGTATTACCTATAAGGTCACTGTATCCCTTATGTGATGCATCAACGGCAAGATGTCGGTAATTACTGGGAAGAAATTGCGGCTGTCCTATAGCACCTGCGTAGGAACCCTTGATTTTTCTGAGGTCGATGGCAGGATTTTCGCGACCTAACAACAAAAGCTCTTCTAGCTCTTTTTGAAAGAATTCAGCACGTCGAGTACCGTTAAAACTCAGAGCGCTCAATGCATCTAAGACACGATATTTACCGGTTACTTCACCATAACGCGTTTCTACACCAAGGATAGCGATAATAATCGATGGAGGCACACCGTAGCATTGATTGGCAATGTTGAGTGTTTTGCTATGGGCATTCCAAAATTCTACTCCTTTTAGGGCACGTTTGTCTGTGACAAACAGTGGTCTGTAATCGGACCAAGTTAAATTTTCTGCTGGCTTGGCAAATGCTGCAAGAATGGAGTGATTGGGTCTAACGCTATCGAACAACTTTTCCAGTTGTTGATGATTAAAGTTATATTTTTTAACCATTTTTTCAATAAAGCAGTGCACTTCTGGTTTGCTTGAATAGGCAGAACAGGCAGTGGAACAAAGAAAAATTGACAAAGCAAGCGCTTTCAAAATTAGCGGAATCTTATTCTCTTTCATCGAATTCTTCCCTCAATTACCGACAAGCTTACGATGCATTTGTATAGACATGAGAATACCAAAACCAGCAAGCATTGTGATTAAAGAAGTTCCTCCATAGCTGATCAATGGTAATGGTACACCAACTACAGGTAGTAAACCGCTCACCATACCGATGTTTACAAAAGCAGCTGCAAAAAAACTTAAGCTTAATCCACCACCTAG
>Ga0207063_1072_pt1 | contig 22222 bp, 22 predicted proteins | sample Alteio_BWMinCont_29_FD_153462 | JGI IMG/M metagenome (GOLD analysis project Ga0207063, IMG submission 153462) | Enriched cells from forest soil in Barre Woods Harvard Forest LTER site, Petersham, Massachusetts, United States -... | ecosystem: Environmental > Terrestrial > Soil > Temperate forest >...
CGGCTCGGGTACGAGCGATCTCGAAATGTCATTGGCGCTACTCGGAAATATACCGCTGGGCAGCTCTGAGAATGCTGCGCTGGGTTTCGACATCGTGCCGGCTTGCGATCAGCAATAGGGGATTTTCATCGTCGAGGTCAGGGTTAAGGCCCCCGAACCAGGCGCGCACGACGTCGGGCTTCTCCCGCTGGAGCAGAATCATCGCGATATGAAGTGCAAAGCGCATACGATCTATGCTATCCGGCACAGATGTGCCGCGTGTCCATTCTCGAACAGCGCATGTCGAGCGAACTTCTCCAAGAATCGCAACCAGCGGCGCGCCGAGTATGCGAACGAGTTCGCTTACAATTTCTTGAGGTGGCCGTTCGACCTCCCGATGGTCGGCAATGGCAGTGGGCATAGCGGGTTCTTCCTCTTTCACAGTTTCGCTAGTATACCCTTTTGCATGGGATAATGCAAATAGATATACAACGATTATACGATAGCTATGTTACCGCAATGTGACAGGAAGATGTCGTGGAGATTTCATCTTTACACAGCTCGAGCGCGACCAGGGCGCGCTCCGACAACAGCGTGCGTTTTTCACGCTTTCCTAATTTGCGCCCTGACTCTTCCGCTGCAGCAAGTGGCGGAACGTACGCCCAGGTAACGTTGGCGGGTTGGAAGTCGTGCGTCGCGGTGTTTTGCAGATGCGCTACTACTGCACCGAGAGCCGTCTCTCGGGGAAACACTATGGACGTCAAGCCGCGAATTGCACGTGCTGCATGGATGCCGGTCATGAGGCCGCAGGCCGCCGCTTCTACATACCCCTCGGCGCCAGTGATTTGTCCGGCGAACCAGATATGTGCATGGCTGCGCAGTTTTAGCGATGCATCGAGGAGACGCGGCGAATCGATGAACGTATTGCGGTGCATCACACCTAGACGGACCCACTCTGCATGTGCGAGGCCGGGGAGTTTTCCGAATGCCTCTTTTTGCGCGGGCCACGTCAGCTGGGTTTGAAACCCAACAAGGTTGAATGCTGTGCCTTCAATGTTTTCCTTACGTAATTGAACAACTGCGTAAGGTGTTACTCCGGTAACGGGGTGCCGCAAGCCGACGGGCTTGAGCGGACCGAATCGGAGCACCTCATCGCCGCGGTCGGCCATCTTCTCTATGGGTAGGCAGCCTTCGAAATACGGTGTTTTTGTCTTCGCTGAAAGAACTTCTGCAGGCAGAGTTTCAGTATCGCCAGGCTGTAGTTCTTGCTCAAATTCTTTGGGTTGGTGACGCGGGAGGGTGCGGAGGTCGTGAATGAGTTGCGCGTAGTGTTCTCTGGTTAGGGGAATGTTGATATAGTCATCGCCGTCCCCTTTTTCGTAGCGGGATTTGCGGTACATCTGAGATTCATCGATCGAATCAGCCGCAACGATCGGGGAAGCGGCATCAAAGTAGTGGAGGCGCCTGCCGACTAATGCATCGATGCTCGCTAGTATCTCTTCGCTCGGCAACGGGCCGCAGGCAATGATTGTGGGACGATCAAGCGGGATCTCGCGGATTTCTTCGCGATGCAAGGTAATGCGAGGTTCGTTTTCTATCTGCGACTCAACGAACTGAGCAAACCGTTCGCGATCGACAGCCAGTGCGCCACCGGCCGGAACGGCGGCTTCGCGGGCGCTGGTAATAATGAGTGAATCAAGTCGCGCGAGTTCTTCCTTTAATAACCCTACGGCGTTCTCAAGAGCAGCGCCGCGTAATGAATTGCTGCACACCAGCTCGGCGAGGTTTCCGGTTACATGCGCCGGACCGCTCTTGTGTGGACGCATCTCGTAGAGATCGACTTCCACCCCGCACCGTGCAGCTTGCCACGCCGCTTCGCAACCCGCTAGGCCGCCGCCAATTACTGTCAGGCGCTGATGTACCGTAAGAGTCACACGGATCTATTCAAGGAAGGCCAAGAGAACCCAGCCTTCCGATTGACGTGAAGAAGGGACGACCGCATTGCGATCGTCCCTTGTGTGTTTTGACTTCTTAACGAAGCCAGATTGTTTACGCGAAGTTAGGCTTTTTTGCGTGGGCGGCCCGGTTTACGACGGGCACCTTTGCGAGCGGCTTTCTTGCGTCCGCCGGCTGCTTTTTTACGGCTGCCTTTGCGAGCGGCTTTTTTACGTCCGCCGGCTGCTTTTTTACGGGCGCCTTTTTTACGGCCAGCTCCGGCTTTACGACCGGCTTTTTTGCGGCCGGCTCCAGCTTTGCGGCTAGCTTTCTTACGTCCACCTGCAGCTTTTTTCACTGCAGCTTTCTTGCGGCCGCGTTTCTTGCGCGCAGGCGCGGCCGCAGCCGCACTCGCCTTCTTACGTGGGCGTCCACGCTTTTTGCGGCCGTTGCCGCTGCTTTCGGCGATCGTACCGCCGTTGATCAAAAGATCGTCCATTTTTCCTCCTCGTCCAGCATGGGACGAAAACATAGTCGGACAGCGCTCTAAAATGGCGCTTTGCGTGCATAATAAAGGAAAATCAAAAATAATGCAACTTCTGTGTCGTCATACGCTTCTCAATAACACCGGGCGGATGGGTCCATTGCCATAATCCTTGCCGCCGTCTTGACAAGCGGGGTATACTTGCCCGGTGAAAAAGCCTCTGATTATCGTGGAGTCGCCCACTAAAGCGCGCACGATCAAGAAGTTTCTTCCGGCAAAATATACCGTGAAGGCTTCCGTCGGCCACGTGCGCGATCTACCGAAATCAACACTGGGCGTCGATGTGGAGCACGATTTTGTGCCCAAGTATCTGACCATCAAGGGCAAAGGCGATGTTATTAAGGAGCTTAAGAGCGCCGTTAAGATCGCAAGCGATGTCTTTCTAGCAACCGACCCTGATCGCGAAGGTGAAGCCATTGCATGGCATCTGGCCGAAATCTTAAAGCTCGCTGAGCCCAAGCGGATCGAGTTGCATGAGATTACAAAGGAAGCCGCACAGCACGCTATCGATAATCCCCACCGCATTGACATGGACCGGGTGAACGCACAGCAAGCGCGGAGAATTCTCGACCGATTGGTCGGCTATAAAATCTCGCCGTTGCTGTGGGCAAAAGTACGCAGCGGCCTTTCAGCCGGGCGCGTGCAATCGGTCGCCGTAAAACTCATTGTCGACCGCGAGCGTGAGATCCAAGCCTTCATCAAAAGAGAATACTGGACGATCTCCGCATTCCTTTCGGCGCAGGGCGACTCTGCGCCGATTATTTTTCCAGCCGAGTTGATCGCACAGAACAACGAGAAAATCGAAATCCCCGACGAAGCGCGTGCGAAAGCCATTCTTGCTGATCTCGAAGGGGCCAATTACACTGTTGCTTCCGTTAAAAAACGAGAAGTACGCCGGAACGCACCGGGCCCGTTTACTACATCAACCTTGCAGCAAGAGGCGTCGCGAAAATTACGGCTGCGCGTGCGCCGCACGATGCAAATAGCGCAGGCGCTGTATGAAGGCGTCGATCTTGGCGCCGAAGGCACACAGGGCTTGATCACCTATATGCGTACCGACTCCACGCGCATCAGCGATTCGGCACGTCTCGCAGCTCGGGAGTATATTGGGCAAACGTATGGCGAGAATTTTTATAGTGGGCGGGAATTCAAAGTTCGTGAAGGTGCGCAAGATGCGCACGAAGCGATTCGGCCGACATCGGTGCATAATACTCCGCAGAAAATGGCCGGTATTCTCAAACGCGATGAATTACGGCTCTACACCCTCATTTGGGAGCGTTTCGTCGCTTCGCAAATGGCCGCGGCCGTTTTCGATCAAACGACCGTCGATATTGCCGCTCGCGCATATACCTTCCGCGCGACGGGAAGCGTGCTGAAATTCGCCGGATTTACCCGTGTCTATGAGGAAGGCCGCGACGAAGATGCGGCCGCAAAAGGCGACAACGAAGCGCAAGCGCTTGAAGCAACCGGATCCGCAAAAGGCAAGCAGAAGCCGCAAATTCGTCTTCCGGAATTGCATGAAAAAGATCCGCTCGATTGCAACAAAGTCGAGCCGAAGCAGCATTTCACCGAGCCGCCGCCTCGCTACACAGAAGCCACCCTGGTAAAAGCGCTGGAAGAGAACGGCATTGGGCGACCCTCAACATACAGCTCAATTGTCGAAACGATTCAGGCCCGCGGATACGTGGTGCAGGAAGACCGGCGATTTGCGCCCACTGATATCGGCGTTTCGGTCAACGATTTACTCGCTGAGCACTTCAAAGATATTCTCGATTTGCATTTCACCGCGCAGATGGAAAGTGGGCTCGATAAGGTGGCCGTCGGTGATGAGGATTGGGTCGGGTTGCTGCGCAATTTTTACGGTCCCTTCGCTATCGAACTCGAAGAAGCAGAGAAAAAATTGCCAAAATTGGAAATCAAGGACGAACCGACCGACGAGATTTGCCCAAACTGTGGCAAGCCGATGGTCATTAAGACCGGGCGGTTCGGGCGGTTCATTTCATGCACGGGGTACCCCGAGTGCAAAACGACGAAACCCATCCTCAAAGACACCGGCGCCAAATGTCCGAAAGACGGCGGAATGGTCGTCGAGCGCCGCTCGCGTAAAGGACGCACGTTTTATGGTTGTGCGAACTATCCGAACTGCGATTTCGTCTCGTGGGATCGTGTCGTGCCGCAACCGTGCCCTGTCTGCGGATCATACGTCATCGCGAAAACTCGCCGCGGCGGCCAAACCACTCTCATCTGCGCCGCCGATAAAGAACACGACGTCTCCGCTATCGCGTTCTCGAACGATGGAACGACACAGGTATCTGAAACGGACGAACGTGAGCCGGTCGAGGCCTAGAACGATTTGGTTTACGCGCTGAGGAGTATGGGACCGTTGGCCAAATTGGGGGCTTGGCCGTTGTGTTCTTCTACCCAATGGCATGCGGCGAAGTGGCCGGGGGCGTATTCTTTGAATGCCGGTTCTTCGGTGACGCAACGCTCGAATGCAATTGGGCAACGAGTGTGAAAGCGGCAGCCTGAGGGCGGATTTACCGGTGACGGAATATCGCCGGCGAGCACGATGCGTTTGCGACGCTGTTCGATTTTTGGGTCGGGAATCGGAATCGCGGAAAGCAGCGCTTGCGTATAGGGGTGCAGCGGGTTCTCGTACAGATCGTCGCGCGCGGCGAGTTCGACAAGTTTACCGACGTACATCACGGCAACGCGCGTCGAAATATGCCGCACGACCGAGAGATCGTGCGCGATGAAGAGATAGGTGAGCCCGAATTTCTGCTGCAGATCCTCGAGCAGATTGATGACCTGCGCTTGAATGGAAACGTCAAGCGCGGAGACCGGCTCGTCGCAGACGATGAATTTCGGATCGATTGCAAGCGCCCGTGCGATACCGATACGCTGGCGCTGGCCACCGGAAAATTCGTGCGGATAGCGATTCGCGTGGTACGGCTGCAAACCAACAAGTTTGAGCAATTCTTGAATGCGAGCTTGCGCAGCTTTCCCGCGGGCGATGTTATGAATGTATAACGGCTCGCCGATAATATCGCCCACGGTCATGCGGGGGTTAAGCGACGCGTATGGGTCCTGGAAGATGATCTGCATCTCTTTGCGGAGGTGACGAATTTCGGAGCGCCCCATGGTGATGATGTCCCGTCCCTCGAAGAACACCTCGCCACTGGTTGCCGGCGCGAGTTTGAGAATCACTCGACCGACCGTCGTTTTGCCAGAACCAGATTCGCCAACCAGCCCAAGTGTCTCGCCGGCATCAATGCTAAAACTCACACCGTCGACGGCTTTCACATCGCCGACATGGCGCGAGAGCAATCCGGCATGAATCGGGAAATATTTAAAGAGATTTTTTACTTCTAGCAGTGCACTCATCGGTGCGCCTCGGGGCTCGTCGTAACAATGGTGGGACGTTCAACCGCACCGGTCGCGGTTTCGAGTTCGATGGCTGCGGCTTCGGAGACACGCGGAGCGGATTCTACTTCAATCGGGCGTTGGTCTTTCACGCTTTCCTCGTAGAGCCAGCAGCGCGCGACGTGCGAACCGCCGAAAGCAAACAACGGAACCGGATCATCACAAACCGGCATACGATACGCACACCGCGGGGCGAATGCGCATCCCGGCGGCAAATTCAGAAGGTTGGGCGGTTGCCCTTTAATCGGTTCGAGGCGCTTGCGCTCGCGCTGATCCAAGCGAGGGAGCGAGGCGAGTAAGCCTTGCGTATACGGCATTTTTGGACGGCTAAAAATTTCATCGGCGGTCCCGTATTCGACCATATTTCCGCCATACATCACGAGTACGTTTTTGCAGGTCTCCGCAACGACGCCGAGATCGTGCGTGATGAGAATAATGGAGGTTCCCGTTTCTCGCTGCATTTCGTTCATGAGTTCGAGAATTTGCGCTTGAATCGTCACGTCGAGCGCAGTCGTCGGTTCGTCGGCAATCAGGAGTTGCGGGTCGCACGAAAGCGCCATCGCAATCATTACACGCTGACGCATGCCGCCGGAAAATTGATGTGGATAATCATTGATACGCTTCTCCGGGGTAGGGATCCGCACTTTATGCAGCATCTCGATCGTTTTGTCACGTGCCTCGTGCCGGTTGAGGCCGAGATGCAGCCGCACCGCTTCGGCAATTTGTTCGCCGATTGTCAACACCGGATTGAGCGAGGTCATCGGATCTTGGAAAATCATCGCGATCTTCCGCCCACGGATTTTCCGCATCTCCGATTCACTTTTTTCGAGTAAATTCTCACCGGCGAAAAAGATGCCGTCTGCTTCGACTCGTGCATTGTTCTGCAGCAGCCGCATGATCGAGAGTGAGGTCACCGATTTTCCCGAACCTGATTCGCCTACGATGCCGAGTTTTGAACCGGCCTCGAGCGAAAACGACAGACCATTGACCGCCGTAACCGGACCGTCTTCGGTACGAAACGTCGTCCGAAGATTCTTTACTTCGAGAAGTCCCATGCTGCTGCGCTTAAATTCCGGTTAGCGAGAGAATGACGAATGCAACGACGAAGACGCCCGCTGTAAAACCGGTGGCGCGTTTCAACTGCTCGTCCATGCCGGGGCGTCCCCGATAGGCCGAATCAACCCGTCCGCCGATCGTTCCGGAAAGTCCCTCTTGTTTGGTGGTCTGCAAAGCCAGGAGCACGATCAATGCGATAGCTGCGAGGATCGCGACGGTCGCGACGGTGTGGGTGGCCCAACTCAGATGTGCTTGAAACCACGTGAGCTGCATCTGCGCGACGGGAGCTGCGGTGGCGCTTGTATTGGGCGCAAGGTTCGCCGGAAGGTGGATGTTGGGCGGGAGTTTCACGCCGGACGGAAGCGTCACGCCGGGCGGAAGCTTGAGAATCGGTGCGGGAGTCACGCCGCCTGCTTCAACGGTTGCCTTCGTAAACCCGCTTAAGGAGGAGTAACGCGACCGCGGGGGCGAGTTGAGGCGGATGCATCTCGAGCCGTTGCCGACGGTCATTCCGGTAAAGAACCGGCGTGTTTGGCGCGATCTGGCGCGCATTCTCTCGACGGTATTCAATCCGTTCGTTACGGCATTGGCGCTCTTCGTCGTTCTCGCACACGTCAGCGCCCGCGATACCGGCGACTTCTGGCGGTTGCTCTTCCTATCGACCTTCTTCACGTCGCTCGGCCCGATGCTGTACGTTTTTTGGCTGTATGCGAGCGACCGGATCTCCGACCTCGATATGTCGCTGCGGCACGAGCGCGAAGCGGTATTCGTCGTTTTCGTCGTTTTTTATTTGTGCGGCACGGTTGCTCTGTGGTTCACGCACGCGCCCCGGTTGATAGTCGCCGCGATGGCTGCATACACGCTCTCGGCGCTCGTAGTGCAGTACATCACGAGGTATTGGAAGATCAGCACACATGCAATCGGGATCACCGCACCGTTCGTCGTATTGATGGTGCTGTACGGCGTGCAGCCGCTGCCGTTTTTGGTTTTGATCCCGATGGTCTGCTGGGCACGCTTGTATTTGAAGGCTCACACGTTCATGCAAGTGACAGCCGGTGTGGTACTGGCAACGTTTTCCACATTATTGTTCTTTTATATCTTCCATGTCTGGCCACAAACGAGCACATGATCGGATTGTTTGATTCCGGGCTCGGTGGACTTACCGTCGTACGGCGGGTTCGGGAATTGCTACCGCATCACGATGTCGTGTACCTCGCTGATCAGGCGCACGTGCCGTACGGGGACCGTTCGCCGGAAGAATTACTGCATCTCATGCGACTAAATGTTGGATGGCTTGATGCGCAAGGTGTCAACGCAATCGTGATGGCGTGCAATACGTCGTGTGCAACCGCAGAGCTGAACGGCTATCCGAAAACCCACGCACCAGTGCTCGACCTGATCGAGTCCTCCGCAATCGCGGTGCATGACGCAGGTTTTACGCGAATAGGTGTGATTGCTACCACGGCAACAGTGCGTACGGGAGCATATGCGCGGCGCATTCAGGCACTATCTCCGCACGTGCGCGTGCATGAGATCGCTGCGCCCGCGCTCGTACCGCTCGTTGAAGCCGGTGATATTGATGGTGAAGCACCTCGGCAAGCCGTTCGCGAGGTTTGCGCGCAGTTGCCGCACGATATCGAGGCCGTCATTTTAGCCTGTACGCATTATCCGGTGCTCGATGAACATTTCGCCGCCGTACTGGGCTCACAGATTGCGCGCATCGATCCCGCGATCGAGCAAGCCGGACGCACTGCTGCGCTGGCGGCAGCCCGTAGCATCCCTGCAGGGAGCGGACACGTGCGGTATGTCACCACCGGCGATGTCGACGCATTTCGTTCAAACGTTCGCCGCATTATGAACCACGACGAGGCCCACTGCGAACTTCACATCCACGCGTAGTCCTACAGTACGCGTTTATCTTACTACCGCGTTGGATTTTGTGGTGGGGCGCCGGCGTAATCGGTGATGCCGGCCGCAATGGCTTCCGCGACTTTTTGACGCCAATCAGATGAGGCGAGTTTTGCGTAGTCGTCGGGATTCGAAAGGAATGCGGTTTCGACGAGAATTGCGGGCATGTTCGAATGTAATGTTACGTAGAGTTTGCTTTTGATAATACCATCGTCGGTCGTTCCGAGACTTCCGGCAAGATCGTGCTGCACGGCGAGCGCGAGCGGAACGTCCATTGCTTTCGAATAGTACGTTGTCGTGCCATGAGGTGTTGCGTTGATGAAACTGTTGGAGTGAATTGAAACGAACAGCCGGGCTCCGGCATTATTCCCCACATCGACCCGTGCTTGCAGCTCTTCATGCGCGGTGTCATTCGGTTGATAGACGTCTACATCGGTCGTGCGCGTCATTTGTACTTGCCAACCACGTGCAACGAGAATATCGCGCAACCGTTTCGCCATGTCAAGGTTGACTGTCGCTTCCTGGAGTGCACCGTGTATCGCACCGCGATCGCTTCCGCCATGACCGGGATCGATCACGATAAGTCGCGGATTCGTCGCGACGTACGTACTCCGCGGTCCAAACTTCCAATTCGCCGGTGGGGAACTGGCCGAAGCAACGGTTTTTGGGCAAATATCCGCGGGAAGAATCGCTCCTGATGTGCACGGATTCGGCACCGCAGCCGGCGGCGTTGCGGCGTCCGCTACGCCGGGATTTGCATCGGCGTCAGTGCCGGCGTTTGCATTCGCATCAGTATTCGGGGTCGCGCTTCCGACCGGAACAGGTGTCGGATTGATGACGGGGCTTGGGCTTACATTCGGGTTCGCTTGTCCGTTTTCCATTGCGGCAATTTGTGCCGCGGTTGGGCCCGAAGTATCTGCGGGAACATGCGTTGTGCGAGACGTTTTTTCGAGTTGACTCGCGTCGGTTGCGGTTGTATTTGCACCGCTTGTGCCGGTCGTTGCGGAAGAAACGGCATTCGACAGCACGCCTGCGGCGATCGTGCCATTTCCCACGCGAGCAACGTTGTCGCCGACGTCTTCTGCGTGCACGAGAATACGTACACCGGTTACATTCGGAATAACCTCAACATTCTTCGGCCCCGTTAGCGCGAGTGCAAGCCGAACCGTTGAGGGAGTAATTTGCCGAAGACGCAGACCGCCAAGCGGATCGGGTTCGGCATCATCACGCGTCAGTGCAGTGAGTTGTGCATTTGTAAAATCTATCCAAAACCGGTTGTCGGGATCGCGCAGGCGATGCCACTGATATTGCGCAGTGCCTTGAACACGAACGTCAACGATGGCCGACGACGCGCCGCTGGAAATAGTGACCGAAAGAATCTGTGCCGAGGGCACTATCGCCGGGGCATCCTGCGCCCGCGCAAGACTGCCAACGCCGAGCGTCAGCAGCGCGCAAGCGAGCGCACTACCAATCCGAACGGCGTAAGGGTTGATCCAGCTCAAGGTTCCCTCCCGGCAAGGTTGCAAGCGTGTGTCCGGCGACCGTCACCTGCACGGCGTCGATCCCCGGAAGCGCGGTCAAGGTATAAACGAGCGATTTGAACTCCGCGTTCTCGCCGAACGTCCCGCCAGGCTGATTTTCCACATCGCGCGAGAGATCGACCGTCGCAGTTGAACCCGCAACGCTGACGGAGTTCACACGAGTTCCCGCTGGAAAGCGGACCGCTTCAATATTGGGCGGCGGCCCGGCCACCGCTTGCACCGCCGCGTATTGCACGGTATCGTGCAATTGCTGCGCGGCTGTTTCTCCCGAGGGCTGCACCAGCATTGAAACGGGCCAACCTGCTTCGGTCTTACCGTCCATCTTCGTATAATACATCGTAATCTGCCCCCCGGTTTGGCCAGCGCTTCGGTGATTCAAATACCACCACGCGCCGAACGCCACCACGACGAGCAGAACGATAAGACCAACTGTCCGCGTATTCTTCACATTTTCGCCTTCGACAGGTAGAGGAGGAGGCCCCTTGCGCTCGTACGGATCCCAACGCTTTTAGGCGATGCGGCCGTACATTTTTAGGCCGAGGTAAGCGGTTAGGAGAACGAGTAGGAGTCCGATTGCGGCAAGCACGATCGGTACCGTTCGGGATGTGGTATTTGCACCGAGGCGGCGAGCGGCGATATACGCAGCCATCGCCAAAAGCGCCCCGAGAATATGCTCGAAAATATGGCCGCCGACAGTTTTCAGCGCACCACCCAGGACAGCGGCATAGATAATTCCGACTAGCACTTGCAAACCGATGAATACAGTCATCAAGCGCTGACCGAGTTGTACCCAGCCTAAAACGACGGCGCACAGCACGATCAAAAACGCCAGACTCAAGTGGACGGCATCGACAATACTTATGGCATTCACGATAAGCTCAACCTCCGATTTACGTAAGCTCTTTATGAATAACGTGCTTCGCGGGATACGTTAACACCTTTGATCTGCAAAAAGTGAAGAAATCCTGAATATCTTGTGGGAAAGGTGTTTCCGGGTACAGGGCTTGAATCCACTGATGCATGGCCGTTGAGACCGTTACCATACAGCGACGGAACGTCATCGCGCACGCGGTTGCGTTTGTCTTGGGATTTGCGGTCGTTTTTGTCGTAGCGGGAATGACTGCAAGTGCGGCCGGGCAGATTTTCGATCGTTACCGCTCGCTAGTGACCGAACTTTTCGGCATTATCGTTATCGCGTTCGGGCTCAATATGCTCGGCGTGTACCACCTGCCTTTTCTTGCAATGGATAAACGCGTACCAATACGGACAAGCCGCATCTCCTATGCCGGCTCGTTTCTGGTGGGAGTCGGCTTTGCAGCAGGCTGGTCGCCATGCATCGGCCCAATTCTTGCAGCGGTGCTTGCAATGGCCAGCGACACACACACCGTTACGAGCGGGGCCGGGTTACTCGCCGTCTACGCTCTCGGTTTAGCGTTGCCGTTTCTCATTACCGCAATAGCCCTTCAGTCGGTCCTTCCGCTGCTCGCACGGCTGAAGCGGTTTCTACGCGTGATTGAAATCTTTGCCGGATTGTTGGTGATGGCAATGGGTTTGATCTTGGTTACCAACAAATGGTTGTGGTTCGCAGGCTATCTATACGCGCATTTCCCGGCATTAACGAACATCGGTGTGGGGCCAAGCGTAACGGGCGGCGCAATTTCCTTTGGCGCCGCGTTCTTGGCCGGCATCGTTTCGTTCGTGTCACCGTGCGTATTGCCGCTCGTTCCGGTGTATTTGTCATTTATCACCGGTCAAAGCCTCCCGCAACTCCTCGCAGCATACGAGGTATGAATTGGCCGAGATTCCTCGCGCTCGTTTGCGCGGTGTATGTGACTGCGCTGTGCTCGCATTCACGGCTGAAAGCTCAGGCCGCACACGGCGCGCAAAACAACAGTGACGTGTTGCACGTTGCAGTCACGGCCTCGGACGGTTCGCGCATTCTGTTAAAACGCTACGCCGGCCATCCCCTGTGGGTAAATTTCTTCGCGACGTGGTGCCCCCCATGCCTCATCGAATTGCCGGATATCGAACGCCGGTATCTTCTCAATAAAGAAAAAGACCTCATCGTCATTGGCATCGACCAGCAAGAAGACGCAGCAACGGTTGCAAAATTCGTGCAAACACAGCATCTCACGTTTCCGATCGTCACCGATACGGATGGCTCCGTAGCAGAATCATTCCACCTGAAAACCTTGCCCTCGTCCATTTTTATCGACGCCAACGGAATCGTGCGCGAAAATCATTCCGGACAAATTATGCCGGACGATATGGACCTTGCCTTAGCGAAAATTCTGAACGAAAACGATCGTATTACTGCGCTTCCTACTCCTTAGGTCGCGCGTACAACCCAATTATTGTCGCTTTCGCTCGGGTGTGTTGCGACACCACGAACTCGAGTTTTGCGCCAGTCGTTGTTTTGTCGAGCGGTAACGCATCTACATCAAGCGCATACAGCGTCACATGATAGTGGTGCGCCGGGCCAGGCGGTGGACACGGGCCCCCATAGGCGTTTTCGCCAAAATCGGTATGCCCAAGAACCGCCCCACGAACGGGTGGCTTGAGCGGCGGGTTGCCCGCGCCTTCGGCAAGTTCGCGTGCATCGCCGGGAATGTTGAACATGACCCAATGATAGAAACCGCCGGATGTCGGGGCGTCAGGGTCATGGATAACGATGGCAAAGCTTCTCGTTCCTGCGGGGACGTCGCTCCACGAGAGTTGCGGGGAGCGGTTACCCCCGGTGCAGCCCCCGCCCTCATACACCATACTCTGCGGTATAGGCCCATTGTTCGTAAAGGTGTCGCTATGAAGGATCATTTCGGGGTCCTCTTCCCTTCGGGATGTCAAGGAATTGTTAAGTTTCCCACTTTCGCGTGGGATATTCTCTAATTCAAGGGTAAGCTGGTACAAAAGCACCAGTATACCCTTCCCGATCGTCCACGCAAAAGGAGTTGTTTGTGACGAACGCCGACAGTATCCACATTCTCGAGCGCGTCGCTTTGTATGCTGTAGTAATTATCGAATGCGGTATAATTGTCTGGGCAATCACCCACCTCCGAAAACTCTTTGTCAATGCAGAGCGGAACGCGCTGACCGACAGCCTTACGCATCTTCGAAATCACCGCGCGTTCTGCGAAGATTTCGAGCGCGAGCAAGCGCGATCGCGGCGCTATCAGCACTCGTTGACACTCGCACTCATCGATGTCGACGATTTCAAGGGAATTAACGATCGATCCGGCCATCGCTATGGCGATGAAACTCTTGTCTTACTGGCCAAAGCATTGTTGAAATTGCGACAATCTGACTACGCCTATCGTGTCGGCGGAAATGCATTCGCCGTTTTCCTGAGTGAAACGGGCGGCCAATCTGCCCGTACCGCACTCGAGCGTTTTCAAGCGAAAGTGCATGAGACGCTTGCCGGAATCACGATTAGCATCGGTTACGCAACGTTCGATCCCAGCCATGCCGATGAAGCAATCCATGAGTATGCCGATGAGGCATTATGTGAAGCCAAGCGGCGAGGGCGCAATACTATTGTCGGCTTCGAAGAAATTTGCGAGACGGCAACGGTGCTTTCCCCTCGCAAGACCGCTGCAGTGCGTGCCCTCGTCGAACAAGAGCTAATGGACATTGCTTTCCAACCGATCTGGGATATGGAAAGTAATTCTGTTCTCGGTTTTGAAGCACTCGCCCGGCCTCATGCCGATCTGGAGCTCAACGGAGCGGGGGAAGCATTTGATATAGCGGAGCGTATCCGGTATGTGCTCGAACTCGACGGACTGTGCGTGCGAAAAGCATTTGAAGCTGCAATCGACTTACCGAAGGATGCAGTAATTTTCGTCAACGTTACGCCGGCGTATTTCGAACATCCCAGTTTTGACCCGCATGCCTTCGTCGCGCACGCCAAAAGCATGGGCGTGCAAGCAGAACAAATCGTTGTCGAACTCACGGAACGCCGGATCTCAGACCCCACTCGGCTTGCAGCACGTATCGCCGGGCTCAATACGCTTGGAGTCCGCATCGCTCTTGACGATACCGGTTCCGGCAACGCGGGGCTGGAAATCCTGAGCAAGCTGCAATTTGATTTCGTGAAAATCGATCGAGTGCTATTTACCCACGCGGTAACCGACAAGGGTGCGCGCGGAGTGCTCGCAGGCATCATCGCAATCGCTCGAACGACGGGGAGCTATCTCATCGCTGAAGGCATCGAAACACCGGAGCTTCTCAGCTTCCTGCACCAGGCGCGACACGGCACCGCAACGGGCGCGGGATGCATCCAAGGAGCTCAAGGCTACCTTCTCGGCATGCCGCAAATCGGCGCCATGGATCCGGTACTGCTGCAGCAACATCGCATCTATCTCGCCACGCATAATCCCAAACGAAAACACATGAGCGTAGCTTAATCTGGTTGCTGGTTTGCAAAAATGGTGGAGCTGTCGGGGAGCTGCCCCCCGAGTCCGAAAAGCCTAGCCAACGCGTTCTCCAAGCTCAGCTTCGAATTTTCCTTGCTCGAACGTACGCCTCGAAACCAGGCTTACCGTCCGCCGCAGATCCTACATCTCGTACGCGCTACGGATCACCTTCGCGTACCAGCCCGAATTTATGACAGAATCGCAGAGTGGTTCGGGCCGACTCTCCACGTTCCGTCGCTAACCTAGATTAGGCAGCGAGTGCGTATTGTGTGTTTGCGTGTAAAACGCTTGCGATCGTTTTAAGAGTGCTCGCAACTCTGCTTGCTTACGTTGACCGCGGATCTTCCCGTCGAACCTATTTCAGCCCCGCGACCAGACGCCCAGTATACCATATGGTGCAAGCGTGTGGCCGCTCAAGGGTTGCTAAACCGAGGCGCGCTCTGCGTCCGATTTCCACAGAGTGTGGAGAAGGGTTGAGACGATCATCATGATGATGGCGCCGATGAGCGTTGGCTGCCAGCCGCCGTGGACCCCCGGCATAATCCATACCGTGAGACCGAAGAGAATCCAGTTGATCACGATGGAAAAGAGACCGACGGTTAGGAACGTAATCGGCGCGCTGATGAACCGTAGAATCGGTCCGAGGAGTGCGTTGATGATTCCGAAGATGATCGCGACGATAATCGCAGTGACAACACCGAAGTGCTGCACGCCTTGGTTGTTGGTGAATCCGGGAACGTAGTTCAAAATCAAATACAGAACGATTGCATTGATGATGAACCGAATCAAGAATTGCATACTGTTCTCCTTATCCTCCTAAAGCGGCCTTAAGACGCGAGGCGAGTGCCGGCGTCATTCCCTTGACTGCAGCGACTTCATCCACGCCCGCACGGCGTATCGCGGCAACCGAACCAAAGGCCGACAGAAGTCGCTTCTTGCGAACCGGTCCAACCCCTTCGAAGGCATCGAGCGCGGAGCGTGTCATCTCCTTGGCGCGGCGCTGCCGGTGGTAGGTAACGGCAAATCGGTGCGCTTCGTCCCGCACTCGCATAATCAGATGTAAGCCTGCAGAGTTGGGAGGCAAGACGATCGGCTCGGGTTGCCCAGGAACGTAAAGCCACTCATGCTCCTTGGCAAGACCTGCGACGGGGATGCCGGTCATATCCATCTCCTCCAGCACCTCAGCGACGGCATTGAGCTGCCCCTTGCCGCCATCTATCAGCAGCAAATCAGGAGTTTTGTTGAATTTCTCTTTCTTAGCGAGTTCTTTTGTGAGCGGATCGACGGATTCGTGGGCGACATCTGCATCCGTCTCCCGGCGCAAATACCGCAGACGACGGCGCAGTGTTTCCTGCATCATTGCGAAGTCATTGGGGCCGCGATCGTATTGAATTTTAAATTTGCGATAGTCGCTTTTCTTCGGTCTCCCTTCGACGAACACGACCATTGAGGATACCGGATTTGTTCCTTGAATATTTGAAATATCGTAGCATTCGATCCGGTGCGGAATTTTCGGAAGCTCGAGGGCATCGGCGATTTCGGTAAGCGAGCGGGCTTGTGCGGTTTCTTGTACTTCTTGGTGGACGAGAAACGCTTTAAGATTTTGCTCGGCGTTTTTCTGCACTAACCGCATGTATTCAGCGCGGGCACCACGCTGTGGTACGAGCACCCGTACGCGCTGGCTTTTGAGTTCGGATAGCCATGCTTCGATAACACCTCGTTCGGTAGGATCAATCTGGACGAGAATTTCTTTTGGAACTGCGTTGGTTGCTCGGGGATTGTGGCGATGACGTTTTTCAGGAATCGGCACTTCATTATCGCGCGCGATGCGTTGCTTTGCGAATGCCGAGATACCCGGAATCTCCGGTGTACTGCCGGTCCGTGCGGTATAGAATTGTTTGAGGAACTCCGCAAACAATGTTGCATCGCTTTGTTCGTACACGCCCTCGAGAATGAAATGTTCTTGCCCGATGAGCTTGCCGCCGCGCACCATGAACACTTGCATGCAGGCTTGCCCCTGTGAGCGTGCGGCGGCGATTAAATCCATATCCAGACGGGATTTCCAAACGACTTTCTGGCCTTCGGTGACGCGGCGCACTTGTACGATACGGTCACGAAGACGCGCGGCGGTTTCGAAATTCAATGATTCTGCAGACTGCGTCATCTCGTTTTGCAGGCGGGCGAGTAACGATTCTTGTTTGCCTTCGAGGAACAGTACGACTTCCTCAATCGTCGCATCGTAGTCGGCTTCGTTTTGGTATCCAACGCATGGCGCGAGACAGCGTTTGATGTGATACTGCAAACATGGCCGGTGCCGACGCCCGTCGATCGGCTCCCGGCAGGTGCGCAAAGGAAAAACTAATCGCACGAGATCGAGCAACTCGCGCAGGCCATGCGCGTTGGTATACGGGCCAAAATACCGCGCTCCGTCGTCTTTGACAACACGCGTGAAAACAACGCGAGGAAATGGCTCGTTCGTCACTTTGAGATAGGGATATCGCTTATCGTCGCGCAGGCGAACGTTGAACGGCGGCTGATACCGTTTGATGAGATTCGCTTCGAGAATAAGCGCTTCGATTTCATTCGTGACGACGATCGTTCGTACGTCCACGATGCGTTCGATCATCGCTTCGGTGCGAATGTGGTGCGTGGCGCTGTCCTGAAAATACGAGCGCACGCGATTACGCAGCGAAATTGCTTTACCGATATACAAGACGTCCCCGTCGCTCCCCATCATTTGGTAGACGCCGGGTGCATCCGGGATCTGGGCTATGCGCTGTTGGAGCGCCTCACGTTCTTTTGAAGGTACCATTGCGAGTGAAATAGATGATCAATGCGATCGCGCCAAGGACGGCAACGATCAAGACGACCATACCACCCTTATGAAACAGCGGGAGCACCTCGTGAAGGTTGCGGCCCAACGTGTGCCCGAGCAGCGCGAGCCCTCCACAAAAAATGACCGAGCCCAGGAACGTCCACAGATAAAACGCCGCCAAGTTCATCCGCGCGATGCCGGCCGGGATGGCGATGATCCCCCGGATGACCGGAATGAAGCGGCAAATGAAAATCGCAAAGGTCCCCCACCGGGCGAAGAATGCATCGGCCCGATCGAGCTGATCGACGTGAAAGCGAACGTACCCCCCAAAACGCGTAACGAACGGCCGGCCGCCATACCGCCCAACCGCATAGCCGATGCTGCCACCGGTGAGTTCTCCGGCTACCGCGACGGCGATCGTCGCCCATAAGCTGGAAAAGTGCCCCGTTGCCGCAAGAGCACCCGCTACCGGCATTACCACCTCAGAGCCAATGGGAGCGCCGATATTTCCAAGCGTCATCCCAATGAAGAGCCCGAAATAGCCGTAGTGCTCGATCAGATGGATGACGAGCGTTTGGAGATGCTGCACCGCGCTTACTCGGCCGAAACTTTTCCGCTGCGGAGGATTTGAGCGGCGAGGCTGCCGCCTTCGGCACGTAACGCTTCAAAGAGATCGAGCGGCTCAAGTTCACGGTCACCCGCCTGCTCTTCAGCCCGGGAGATGATGTTCCGGACGCGGGGTGTCACCAAAATCCCCTCCCAGATCCGGTCTTCACCCGTTCCCAAAGCCTGCCGCACTTCGGCGTGTACGTCACGTACATCGATGCGTTCACTCTGCAAAACAGCCATGATATCCGGGTCGTGTTCCTGCAGGAGCGCTTCGAGCAGATGCTCGGCTCCTATATAGTAATGATTGTGATTGCGGCATTCTTGCTCGGCGGCACGTAAAACGCGCCACGAAGCGGCACTAAATCGAGAAAACACAGAACCTGCAGGAGTAGTGGTCGGGGCGACACGATTTGAACGTGCGACCTCTTCGTCCCGAACGAAGCGCTCTACCAAGCTGAGCCACGCCCCGATAAGCGTTCTCGGGAATTCGGTTGCCCGCTCACGCCTCCTGCACCGGGACGTGCGGGAATCGCGTGGATGCATTCGAACCTACCTACACGTTCATGAGATATCTCATCGTCGGGTGCGGTCGCGTCGGCTCGGCACTCGCGAAACTCCTCGACGCAGACGGCCATGAAATCATCGTCGTCGATCAAAGCCCCTCGGCGTTTAAACGCCTTGGACAAAAATTCAAAGGGCACGTTGTGCTGGGAACCGGGATCGATTACGACGTCCTCAAACGCGCGGGAGCCAAAACTGCCGACGGTTTTGTTGCAGTTACCGATGGTGACAACCGGAACATTATGGCGGCATTGATCGCACAACGGATGTTCAATATCAAAAAGGTCATCTGCCGCATTTACGATCCGCCGCGCGGGCAGATGTATAAAGAGTTAGGTGTGCAGACAGTCATCCCGACGACGCTCGGCGCCAAGATGATTCGCGACACCCTCATGGAGACGCCGTGGAATCCGGTGCAGCCATTTGATTTCGGCAAAGTCACGTCGCTGTCGGTACGTGTTGCACAGGCGGATGCCGGGCGGCGCATCGCCGATGTCGAACGCTCCGGTCGCATTCGCATCGCCGCATTACGTAGGAAAACCAGTGTCATGGTTGCGCACGATGATTTGGTGCTCGAGGCCGACGATGAAATCAATGCCATCGTCGCTCCGGATGCCGTGAGTGAGTTTGCACAAATGTTCAACAACTCTGTCCCGGCCATGAGCGCATAGGAGTTTCGTGTTTATTCTTATCGTCGGCGGAGGGAAAGTCGGTTCGTATCTCACGCGCGCGTTGCTCAAACAAGACCATGAAGTGGTTGTCATCGAGAAAAACGATCGCAAGGCAAAAGAACTCGACACGCTGATCGACCGCCAAGTTACTGTTGTTGGCGACGGCTGCGATCCACTAGTACTCGAAGATGCGGGAATCGCGCGGGCCGATGTTGTGGTCGCCGATACCGGGGATGACGAAGATAATCTCGTCGTGGTCGTCATCGCGAAACGGAAAACAAAAGCCAAGTGCATAGCGCGCGTGAACAATCCGCGCAATAAGCTGATTTTCGAATCGCTCGATCCGCAGGATCCCGTCACTGTTATCTCCTCAACGGAGATCATTCTCGATGTCCTCAATGAGCAGGTAAACGCCGCAAGCTACCACGCTGCGATGGAAACGATGCATCTTTTCGGAAAAGGGCAACTCCAACTCATCCGCATCGGCGTCCCCGCCGGCTCGCCGTTCGACGGTCACCGCGTATCGGAAATCAATTTCCCCCGCAACAGCGTCGTCGTAGCCATCGACCGCGGCAACGAAGAAATCACCATCCCCGACGGTGACACTATCTTACGCAACGGCGACAGCATCATCGCCATCGTTAAAAACGGCGCCGCCGACAAAATCCGACAGCTGTTTACATCATAGAATACTTGCGCTCTAAATATAGCCTAGCCGGAGCGCGACAACGGCGGCTTGCGTGCGATCGGCTGCGGCGAGTTTTTCGAGAATGTCGCGCACGTGTCCCTTGACGGTCCCAAGGCCGAGGTGGAGCCGTTCTGCAATTTCGGCGTTACCAACGCCTTCGGCTACCAAATGCAATATTTCCGTTTCTCGAGGGGTCAGCGGTGTATTACCTTGCTCCAAAACTGCTCGTGTTCGAGGGAGTTTGTCCAATACGGCACCATTCGAGAGCGCGGGTGGAACCTCTTCGGGAAGACGCGTTTCGACGAGTTTTCGTAACGCATCGTTCGACGTTACTGCCGCTTGTAAAATCTCGCGGAACTCGGTGATTTCATCATTTTGCCGGCGAATGCGGGCGAAGAGATCTGCTTGCTCGAGCGCAATCTCTGCGATATCCGCAAAAGCTCGCAACTGCCGCTCGTCGCTCGGCAGAAATGGCAAGCCTGCGTAGGGTTCTGCCGACTGAAGAGAACGAAGTACGAACAGCATTCCGTCACTCCCTGGGAAAGCGATGCCGCTGGCAAGCATCGCTCGCGCTGCATGCGTCTCAAGAAATATTCCCGTCACGGCATCGTCCGCGGAACTTTGAAGGATATTTTCTCGAACGTTGACGCGAGCCAGTAATGAAGTTGTACTCGGGTCGAGTGCCTGACGGTCGAGCGTTACATCAGCCGCACCACGACGGTAAGCATAGGTTTCCGGCAACTGCATCGTTTTGTGCATGATGAAGATCGCTTCATCGGCTTCTATTAATGACAACACTTCACGCACGATCGCGCGGCGCACAACATCGATGTTTAACGTTGCGCGAACGAGTTCGGATGCGCGGCGTAGCTTTCGTTCTTCTTCCGCTTGTCGCAGACGTTCCTGGCTTTGACCCGCCGTTCGCGCAAACTCTTGCGATCGGATCGTGAGAAAGCCTACGAGCAAAAACGACGCACCCGTAAGAATGCGATCGCCGATGGCAATCCCGCTCCACACATATCCATCATGTGCGCCGTTGAAGTAGGCGGCAATGATATTCGCCACTTGCGCGAAGAGAATGAGGGACACGGTAAGGCGCGCATTTAATGCAAGGGCACTCAGTGCAATCGGGCCATTGAGAAGAATCGCTGTAATAAAAAGTTGAGGCGTCGCCATGTCGATACCCCACGCAGCCAGAGAAAGCACGTAACACAGCACCGCAACGCTTTTGGCCGAAAACTTCACACACAACGCCTTCTGTCGCACGGAACGGCCACCCTTTGGGAACACGCCCGAGCGCAGCGGGTCAGCGATGAAATGCAGCGAAAGCGATTGGGAGATGCACCACGGGCTTCAGGAAAACGATTGGGAAGGAGCACGCCGCCGCTCCGCTGCGCAGGTGCTGCGCGAGTTCGGCAATACCGCCCGCCTCGTCGTCTATATCGCAGCCGCACCGGGTGCGGGAAAGACACGGCGGCTCCTCGAGGATGCACGCCGTCTACGGGATGCCGGGAAAAACGTCGTGCTCGGCTGGATTGAGACAAAAGGTCGCCCTGATCTCGAACGGCTCGCGCAAGGGCTGGAACGTATTCCACCCCGTAATGTCACAATCGCCGATCGCACGTTTTCAGAATTCGATTTCGAAGCTGCACTCGCAGCCAAACCCGATGTATTGGTACTCGACGAACTCGCGCACGAGAATCTCCCGGGCTCATCTCACGAAAAACGCTGGCAAGATGCGCAAGCGTTGCGTGATGCAGGTATCTCCGTTCTTACCGCACTGAATGTTGCGCATCTCGATACCGCCGCTGCTGTAGCGGAAAAGGCACTTGGGTATCCGGTGCGCGAGATCGTCCCAATTGCATTTCTGCGTGAAGCCGATGAAGTTATCGCGCTCGATGTTTCCCCACAATTGCTTCACTACCGACTCAAATCGGGGAAAATTGTTGGTGAGGGAGACGTCGATCGAGCGCTCGAAGGGGCGTTTAAGGATTCGACGCTCTACGTTTTACGCGAATTGCTTTTGCGAACGATCGACGGCCTTACCACTCCGGCAGTCTCCGCCGAACGCACATCCACCGCA
>Ga0207063_1068_pt1 | contig 21902 bp, 14 predicted proteins | sample Alteio_BWMinCont_29_FD_153462 | JGI IMG/M metagenome (GOLD analysis project Ga0207063, IMG submission 153462) | Enriched cells from forest soil in Barre Woods Harvard Forest LTER site, Petersham, Massachusetts, United States -... | ecosystem: Environmental > Terrestrial > Soil > Temperate forest >...
CGGGGCCGCTGTTTGGGGGAATGACGCTCACGGCTGCGGCGACGCAGACGACACCAGTGACCGCTGAAGGCACGATCGTTGGCACGATTCAGTACATGTCGCCGGAACAGATTGAAGGGAAGGAAGTAGACGGACGGAGCGACATTTTTTCTTTGGGCGCGGTGCTTTACGAGATGCTGACGGGGCAGAAAGCATTTCAGGGAAAGAGCCAGTTGAGTGTGGCGTCAGCGATACTGGAGAAAGAGCCACCGCCGATCAGCAGTATCAAACCGATGACGCCTGCGACACTGGATCACGCGATTCGGCGTTGCTTGGCGAAGGATCCAGAGGATCGTTGGCAAGCCGCGCGCGATCTGGCGCTAGAATTGAATTGGATTGGAGAGTCTGGGTCGCAAGCAGGCGCGCCTGTAATCTCTGAAAGAGGCGGCAGAACTCGGCGTGAGTGGTTCGCGTGGGGAATCGCCGCGATCGCGACCGCTTTTGCCACAACACTCGCCGTGGGGCTCGTCCTGCGACTGCGCAAGGAGGAGCCAAGAGTCATCCGTACGTCCATCCTCCCGCCGGAAAACGCCAGATTCGCGCCAGTCGGAGTCTCTGGCGGACCTGCAGCGATATCACCGGACGGAAACTTGCTCGTAATTCCGGCTCGGAACGATGCTGGCGAAGGGTTGCTATGGGTGCGTTCTCTTGATTCGCTCACTGCTCGGCCACTTCAGGGCACACAGGAGGCAAGCTATCCGTTTTGGTCGCCGGACAGCCGGTTCGTTGGGTTTTTTGCCGATGGCAAGTTGAAGAAAGTCGAGGCGTCGGGAGGACCCGTACAGCCTCTTTGTGACGCGGTGGACGGGCGCGGGGGAACTTGGAACAAGGAAGGCATTATCGTCTTCACGCCATACATTACGGCAGGGCTTTTTCGAGTTGCCGATTCTGGCGGCACACCCTTGGCAGTGACGAAGCTCGATGAATCGCGAGCGGAAACGTCGCATCGGTGGCCGTACTTCCTGCCAGACGGGCGCCACTTTCTGTATTTTGCGAGAGGCAAGGCTTCCGGGATTTACCTGGGGAGCGTGGACTCACAACAGACGAAATTGATTCTCCGTTCGGAGGCCCAGGCAGCGTATTCACCGTCGGGCGGACATCTGGTCTGGTGGCGAGAAGGCAGCCTCCTGGCGCAGTCGTTTAATGCCACAAGAATGGAACTTTCCGGCAGCGCCGTGCCGGTGGCAGAACACGTTCTCTTTTCTGAAAGCCAAAGCGTGGCCATTTTCAGCATCTCGCAAAACGGGATTATGGTTGTGCAAAATGGCGGGACTCTCAACGCAGATCAACTTTCTTGGGTAGATCGGTCCGGCAAGCCAGTTGGAAAAGTGCCCATCGGACAGGCGAACCTTGCGCATGTGCGGATTTCACCCGATGGACAGAAAATCGCGGTAACGTCTTCCGACCCGGCTGGATTTGCGAAGGCAGACGTGTGGCTGTTTGATTTGGCGAGGGGGGTACACACGCGGTTCACTTTTTCGCAATCGGCAAGGGACGCGGTGTGGTCGCCCGATGGAAACCGGGTCGCCTACGCATCCAAGACGGCGAAGGGCACAGGCCTTTTCGTAAAATCGGCAACGGCTGCGAGCAAGGAAGAGCTGCTTCTCGATTCTGCAGAAGTGAAGAGGCCATGGTCGTGGTCAGGCGACGGCCGGTTCCTTGCGTACATGCAGCAGGATGTCCAGCTAACGAAGGATAAGTTCGACATTTGGATTCTGCCGATGAGCGGAGATCGAAAGCCGTTCGCGTTCCTGCAATCCGACTATGAGAAGGATGCGCCGGTCTTCTCTCCGAATGGGCGATGGATCGCCTACAGTTCGGAGGAGTCGGGGGCCGCGGAGATTTATGTGGCGTCATTCCCGGACGGCGTTACGAAGCTACAGGTCTCAAATCACGGAGGATTCTCCCCGGTGTGGCGGCGGGATGGCAAAGAGCTTTTCTATCTCTCGATGGGCGGTCAGTTGATGACAGTGGGAGTAGCCAATGAGGGTTCGGGTTTACGGCTGGAAGCGCCGGAATCGCTTTTTTTGATGGGCTTTTCGTTGTCGCGGGGAGGGACACCGTTGTTTCAGCGGCAGCCGTTTGATGTTTCTCCGAAAGGAGATCGGTTCGCGGTGACGTCGTTCGCTGCGGTGAAAGCCGAGCCGCTCACGCTGGTGATGAACTGGGATGCCGAGTTGAAGTAGAAATGAGTCTCGCGGCGGGTAGTAATCGACCCTATGAGATCGCGGGGGCCGCTGGGCGGAATCAGAGAAAATAGAGAAAGAACTGGTGGAGATACAACGCCGAGTCCTGGGGCCCGAGCATCCGGATACTCTGCGCACTATGGAAAACTTGGCCAACTCACTTTCGGAGTTGGGGCGCTATGCGGAGGCCGAGAAACTGGAACGCGACACCGTCGACCTGCGGACACGCGGCTCTGGACCCGATCACCCGTGGACCGCAGGGGCCGTCTACGATTTGGCCTGTATCTTGGCACGCTCGGGTCGCGGCGACGAAGCTATTACCTTTCTCCGCCAGTCCCTGGAACACAGACTGCTCCCGTCAGCTCTGGACATGGAATCCGATTCCGACCTCAAGTCTTTACACGGTGATCGCCGCTTCGATGCCATCGTCACCAGCGCTAAAGAGCACGCCGCCGCGCAAGAACCGCAAGCACAACATTGAGCGTGGATGCTCTTTCTGCGGCGAACGGTTTCGTCTTCTTAGAGACGGGCATTAAGTGGAGCTGGCAGCCGGTTTTGAGCGCCTAAAAGCGAGTGATGGCACCGAAGAATCGCCATTTTTGAAAAAATCTGGTGGGCCTGAGAGGACTCGAACCTCCACCCCTTGCGGGACATGATCCTAAGTCATGCGCGTCTGCCAGTTCCGCCACAAGCCCACAGACGCATTATATACCAGGCTCCTTCGCTTCCTCACCGGGAGGATATTTCGTTGATGGGCTTGGCTTCACACTAAGATGATTACGGCGTCGTATAAATGCTGAAGGGGATATTTTACTAACTAAGTCCTTGCGGTGGACGGAAAGGAGGCCACAGTGGACAGGCGTGGAAGAGGAGCCCCCACAAGGCGACCATTCCTCCACTAGAACACATTTTGCTCGATCTGATTTGCCCCCACTGCCACAAGATGAATTTGCTTGCGGTTGTTCCTACTCTAGGCGCGAGTACCTACGTTGAACGTGCAGCCGAGGGCGCCCACTGCAAGAGAACCTGGGAGGCGTCAATTCATGGGACAGTCGTGGCCGGGCCGTTTCCGAAGTGATTCTCTCTATTGAATTAGCCGGTATAGTCAGTGCCATAGGCTGCCATCAGCGTTTTCTCAGCCTTGGTTTGGTATCTTCTGTGTCTCAATCGCCTCAATCGCCTCAAGCTTTCTATCGATATGCGGGTCAGGACTCAGCTCGCCAGTGTGCAACAAGCAATGCTTACCCGCATCCACTCCACATGTAGGACAAGGGACGGCAAGCAACAGTTGCGGTGTCAGGTCTGTCATATTCTCACGACCAAGCGTACTGCGACCCGTACCGTAAGACTGTCTAAATCTGGACAGATTCGCCACGCGCCAGCTTTTCCGGGGTCTCGATGGCCGGCACGGTATGGCCGTTCTCGACGCGGGAGATGTAGCACCGGAGCAAAGCGGCACGCTTTTCGATGTGGCCCTGGCTAAAGCTCTTTTGTTCGCGAAGTTCGTGTAGTCTGTCGCCTATGACCATAGTGGCGGGATTATTCCAAGGCGAGTGGAAGGCAAGCTAAGGAACGTCTGCAAGTAATCTCGATTCAATTTATGTTGGCAGCGCTTCGGTGCGACTTTCGCAATCGGGCACTAGGCCTTTTTTGAAGATGCGCTTTCGGATTTCTTCTCGGGATGCGTCAGGGGAAATGCACGGTTGACAATGTCGTGATTATTTGTGAGAACGCCTGTAATCAACAGTTAGGATTCTCGGGTGCTTTGATCAGCCACTAACCTTCCGATCCCACCGAGAAAATCCAGCACCCGCGTCGTCATCAACTCAGCCGCCTTCGCATCGTAGGCTGGAAGGGCCGAATCGGAGAACAAGTGTCCCGGTGCGTCATAGTCGAACTGCTCGAAGTTCGACCCGGATTGACGCACCTTCACCCCGAGGGCATCGACCACTGCTTGATTTCTTATCGGGTCCTTATCCGCAAAATGCACTTGCACATGGACATCTGACGGCCACACCTTCCACCCGAGGTCGCGCACCATCAGTGGTGCGTGCATCAGGATTGCGCCTCGGGCTCCGGGGCGAGTCGCGGCCAGCAACTCCGCGCAAGCGCCTCCATTTGAAAACCCGGCGTACACCAAAATGTGCGGTAGCTTCTCCACGGCCGCAGCGGCCCGTTCAAGCAATTTGTCGAATCCGAGTTCCTGGATCTTGCGGACCACCTGATTGCGATCGCTAAACACCTCGCCGTCATACAGATCGGGAGTGTGAACGGTATGCCCGGCCAAACGCAGTTTGTCGGCAAAGTCAATCACTGCCGGCCTGAGTCCATACGCCGAGTGGTAAACAACCACTTCTTGGGTGTGTTTCTTGTCGTGCGGCGATAACGCCTGCATCTTAGAAGTCCCCGTTCAAGCTCCGCCAACACCGTACTTACGTGAGTATAACCATGATGATCGGTTCACTGCCTGATCAGAGCTGAGCGGATCGCTTCATCGAAAAGGGCGGCGCGTCTGTTGTTCGACTTCCGTCTGGGCCGGGGACGCGATGGAAGCGCGTTGTAGGTGCCAAGGCCTCAGTATGCTTTCGAAGGTCTTTCCGTGACCACCATGATACTGGGCGGAGCCTGCGCAGGAGCAGGGCAGTTGCCGTCCCACATGATCGCTGGTGTCCGTGTTGAGGCGTTGTTCCAGCGCACCACCCTCTCCGCCATACCTTTAGTGGATGCAGTTGAGTTTACAAGGCTTCCCACCGCCAAAATTCTCTTTAGAACCCCAAGTTTTTGACGCAGTTAGACGCGGATTTCGGTCGCGCCCGACGTTTTGGACGCTACCCTCGCCAGGTTTTCATTCTTTCCGGTTCGCGCTCGAAGAACTGACTCGCCAGGGAAACATGCGACACCAAAGTGTCCAAATCTGGACAGACGCAGCCCGAGCGATTGGGTACGCTTTTTCTCCCCTCCTAAATTGCGACGAGCGCTTTGCGCCCTGACTGTCGTTCACGAGAATCCTATCCGGCTTGAATTTTTTTAATCAGCAACATTCCGGAGGTAGATAACTGAGTGATTGCAAAGTAACAATGTTACCTCGAGCCCTGAAGTTGGCGCATGGAGCTCTTGCGCACCTATCGTTCGCGAAAAGCCAAAATCCGAAACTGCTGGCCGTTGCGGCGGCGGCCATTCTTTGGCCAGGCATGGCTGCGCCGCAACCCGCGCCGGAGACGTCTAGCCAGCCTGTTCGCGTGCTCGAGCTCGACTTCATGGATCGATTCAGTGCATACAACTGGAACCAGAAAGCCGGACTTTCCGGAGCGTCGGTAAATGCCATCTCCCAGACAGCTGACGGCTACTTGTGGCTTGGCACGGGCGATGGCCTGGTGCGCTTCGGAGGTGCGAGTTTCACCTGGTTCCGGAAGTCCGGCATAACTCAGATTATCGACAACGAAATCACAGCGCTCGCAGCGGACAAGGTTGGGGGGTTGTGGGCGGCAACCTTCTCCGGCGGCGTGCTCCACTACACGCCGGGTGCCCCGCTGAGCCCGGGGACATTCGAGCATTACGGAAGCAGCGAAGGATTACCTGACGATCACCTGCTTTCGATCGCGGTGGACGCGCAGGGGCGTGTCTGGGCTGGAACGCAAAGCGGTATGGCTGTGTTCGAGGGCGGCCGCTTCCGGCCCATGTATACAGATAACTTTCGGGGGCCGGTGAGCTATCTATATTTCGGCAGTGATGGCGAGACTTGGGTTGGCAGTCTTGGCCGGGCGTTGCGGATTAGCGGTGGCAAAGTGGCGGAGATCCCCCTGCCCGGCGGCTCGGTCTCAAGCATCTTGCGGACCCGGCACGGCGAGACTCTGATCTCCGCCGAAGTAGGTCTCTACAGCGTCGTGGTAGGCCGCGCCGTCCCGCACCAGATCGGCGGTGTCTCCAACGCGATCACGGTACTCGAAGACTCCCGCGGCGGCATGTGGATATCCAAATCCGGCGGCGGGCTTAACGCCCTCGACGGATCTCGCCTGCGCAGCGCTCCAGCACGGCTCCTGGCGGACCAAAGCGAAGTCCTGGCGTTGTTCGAGGACAGGCAGGGAAACGTGTGGGCTGGGACGCGATCGGGCGAACTACATCGATTTCGCCCGCACCTATTTGAAGGCTTCGGTTCCAAAGAAGGTCTAGCCGACAATTATGTTTACTCCGTTTACGAGGACGCGAGGGGGAACATGTGGATTGGCGGGCCCCAGGGCCTCAATGAGCTGACCCCCGACGGGCGGTTGCGGCTATTCACGACGAAGGACGGGCTCCCGCACCTACACGTTAACGCCCTCTGCGGGGCGGCTGGTGGCGGTTTGTGGATCGGCACAAGTTACGGAGTGGCTCGTTTGGAAAACGAGTCGGTCATAACGCCGCACCAGCCCGCTACCCTCAGATCCGGCGTTCGAGTTGTGCTCGAAGATCGGGAGGGCAGCCTTTGGGTGGGCACGACGCGGCAGGGCCTGGAGGTGTTCCAACACGGTACTTGGACGCATTATGGCGTTGAGGATGGTCTAGGGTCGCTCGCCGTTCGAGAGATATACCAGGATTCTCGCGGAGCCGTGTGGGTGGGCACGTGGGGCGGCCTGACACGTTTCGAGAACGGCAAGTCAACCCTATTTAACGCTCGCTCGGGCATGCCGCACGACTCCACGACGGTGGTCTATGAAGACGAGCAGAACACGCTCTGGGTCGGCACCCCGGCCGGACTGGTGCGGCTAAAGAACGGTGCTATTACGGCGTTTGGCGCGGAAGCGGGGATCGTGAGCGGCATCGAGCAGATCACCGGAGATCTGAAAGGGAACCTGTGGCTCGGAACCGAGTCCGGCATTCTTCGCGTCTCTCGCACGGCATTGGACGCCTACAAGGGACCGCACGGCCCGCCCGTCAATGTCGAGCACTACGGGCTCGACGATGGCCTCCCCTCGTCGTCTTGTAGCTCCTCCACGCACCCGCTCGCGATGCGGAGCCGCGATGGACGGCAGTGGTTTGCGACAGAGCGCGGTCTGGCGGTGCTCGACTCAGCAGCTTGGAAACCCGATCCGTTCCAGCCGACGGTTCTGATCGACGGCTTTGTGGCGGATCGTGAGCCAATCGTTGTGAACGGCGTTGCAACCGTGCCTCACCTTGAAAACTCAGCGCGCAATGGATCGATTGTTCTAGCGCCCGACAAACGGAATCACCTTGAGTTCTACTACTCCGCCGTCGACCTCCTAGGGACAGGCAAGGTCCGTTTTCGATACAAGCTTGAGGGATGGGACACGGATTGGGTCGAAGCGGCAGGGCAACAGACCGCCTTCTACAACCAAATAAAACCGGGAGAGTACCGGTTCCGGGTCGCGGCTTCGAACAGCGATGGCGTCTGGAACGAGCAAAGCGCCGCCATTTCGTTCAGGCTGACACCGTACTTCTACGAAACCTGGGTGTTCTACTTTTTGACCGCTTTGACGGGAGTGCTGGCGCTTGCGGCAATCCACCGGCTTCGCGTGCGCAGCGTTCACAAAACGGCACAGCTCCTTACCCGCCTCGTGCAGGAGCGCACCAACGAATTGCAGATCGCCGAAGCGCAGGCGCGCCAAGCTTCGTTCGAAGCCCAAGCAGCCAACCGCGCCAAGAGCGAGTTTTTGGCCAACATGAGCCACGAGATCCGAACCCCGATGAACGGCGTCATCGGCATGGCTGGACTCCTCCTCGACACCAACCTTACACCGGAACAACGGGAGTACGCCGAGATCGTGCGTGGGTCGGGCGAGGCTCTGATGACGGTGATCAACGACATCCTCGATTTCTCGAAAATCGAGGCCGGCAAACTGGAGGTCGAGTCCTTTCCGTTTGACCTCTGCTCCGTGATCGAAGACGTCGCACAGATGTTCGGCCCCAAAGCACAGGAGAAGGACATCGAGCTGATCTTGCAATACCCGCCCGGCACTCCCCGCAATTTCATCGGCGACGGGGGCAGAATCCGCCAAGTGATTACGAATCTGGTGGGCAATGCCATCAAGTTCACTCCAAGCGGGCACGTTCTGATTGCGGTGGACCGCGAACCGCACGAACAGGGGGCCGGCAGGATACGGGTCTCGGTAAGCGACACCGGGATCGGAATACCGCCGGACACGATTCCTCTTCTGTTTGCCAAATTCACCCAAGCCGATGCGTCCACCACGCGCCGCTATGGCGGCACGGGATTGGGTCTGGCCATCTCCAAGCAGCTCGTGGAGATCATGGGCGGCTCGATTACGGTAGAAAGCCGACTAGGTGAAGGATCGCGCTTCGTCTTCACCATGGCGTTACCCCGGGGCACCGAAGGTCCGGCTTCGGTCCCGGCCTCCGATCTGGCTGGTCTGCGCGTGCTGATCGTGGACGACAACGACGTGAATCGCCGGGTGCTTCACGAACAGATCTCCAGTTGGGGTATGCGCAATGGAAGCTATGCGGAAGCAGATCAGGCCTTACGAGCCTTGAGAGCGGCCCTTCAGGAGGGCGACCCCTACCATTTCGCGCTCCTCGACCAACAGATGCCGGGTTTCGATGGCGCTGCGGTGGCAGCAGCCATCAAAGCCGATCCTGGTTTGCGCAACACGATCATAGTAGTGTTGTTGGCCCCGATCGGCGACCGATCCGACATGCACATGACGGAAGGTTCCGTAGTGGATGCCTACCTGGTTAAGCCGGTGCGGCAGTCGCACTTGTTGAGTGTTCTCACCGAAACATGGTCCAAAAGACAGCAGGCAGTTCAACCGGAGCGGCCACGGACTCAGCGCCAGCACTTGGGCGAAAGCGACACACCCAAATCGAAGGACAGTTTTACAAGCTCGCACCTACGCGTGCTCGTGGCTGAAGACAATGTTGTCAACCAGAAGCTAGCGGTCGGATTGCTCGGAAAGCTGGGACTCCGTGCCGACGTGGCCGCGAACGGCATCGAGGCACTGGAAATGTTCGAGTTGCTTCCCTACGATGTCATCTTCATGGACTGCCAGATGCCGGAAATGAACGGGTATGACGCCGCCACAGAAATCCGCCGCCGCGAAGCTCAGGACCGCCACGTTGCGATCATCGCCATGACCGCCGATATCATCAAGGGCTCGCGCGAGCGCTGTATCGCAGCCGGCATGGACGACTACATCTCGAAACCCGTCAATATGAACGCCATCGTGGCAGCCCTGGAGAAAACGCGCTCCCAATCTGGATCTCTGGCCTTCGTGACACCAGTTCATCCTCCTAAGTAAGTCAGTGATCATTTCGCCGCCCTTAATCCTTTCAAGCGCTCCTTGTTTTGTTGATCTTGAAGACGATCCCGACGTTACGGTCAGCCTTACCGACCGGTTAATGTAACCGACACAGCGAGCGTTGAAGAAGCCACTCAGTGGTGGGAAGAGCTGACCGGACGCGGTGTCGAAGGCATGGTCGTAAAGCCGCTGGACTTCATTGCGCGCGGACATCGCGGGTTGACGCAGCCCGCAGTCAAATGCCGCGGCCCTGAATACCTGAGAATTATCTATGGGCTTGAATACTTGCTGCCCGAGAACTTGGAGCGTATGCGCAGTCGGTCGGTTTCCACCAAGCGTTCCTTGGCACTCCGTGAATTTGCTCTTGGCATTGAAGCACTGGTGCGATTCGCCCGGCAGGAACCGCTTCGTCGCGTACATGAGTGCGCATTCAGTGTTCTCGCGCTTGAAAGCGAGCCTGTCGATCCTCGCCTGTAGCCATCTAATCTTCTGGCTCATGCGTGGGTTGGGATTTTGGCGGGTGTACCTGGCGTGTACCTCAGTTGGGCGATTCCGGTGTATTTGGCGCTTTCTCGTTTTATACAATCAGTGACTTACTTATGCGTTTTCAACGCCGCTTTTAGTTCGATCCCCAACGCCCCTACCAACCTTCCTTTTTCCCAACGACAACTTAACTTAGCGATTTGTCGAGGCGGCAAAAGGCGGCAATAAAGGCCTCAAGGTGTCACCCATGGCTCGAATGAACGAATCTCAGCGGCGTTGCACCAAAGGCGGTCGCTGGGACAAGGCATCAACGCATTGCTTCATTTCCAAGAACGCTGTTTGCGTGAGGCGAACGGAGCAGTGTTGCTTGATGGTTGAGATAAGGCGCTACTTGCTCTTCAGCTCCACCACGACATTTTCCAGCGGCGTCGTTCCTATATTGTTCGTCGCTTGCCGCCCCGCATTGCCGAAATATACAGTGCCTGCTTTCGCATCGCGCACTTCGCTGTGACCGTCCGGCAGCGTCACGGTAGCATGCGAATCCGTCAACACGATAATCACTCGCGGCCGCTTGTCCACCATCGGCCCCGATTCTCCGGGCGCAAAATGAATCCGCACCACCCGTACGCGGCTGTTTTCTAGCAGCACTTCGTTGTGCTTCGGGTCCAGCTTCACCGCGTCATCGGCGAAGCGCGCCCTTTCCGGCTGGTCACTCAAGTAAATGTTGACGAGACGAAATGCCCCGGCACCGGGCGGCACAATCACTCGCCCGGCCTCACGCGAAAAGAAACTCACTTTTTCGAACCGCCAATCGCCCGATACGGTCGCATCCTGCTCAGCGGCCCGGAATCGCAGGAAGACGATACGCGCCGGCTCACTCACGCGCGCATATCCAAAGCCCTCGTTGTTTGGCGGGAAGGTTATCCGCTCTACTGCCACGAATTTGTTGTCGAGCAACCTCTTCTCGTGCTGAATTCCGTGCTCCCGCTCCCACTGCGTCTGGGATTGCTCCTGCTGCGCAAGCGTCGAGCCCGCGACCGCCAACGCGACTGAGGCCGCGACCGCGCAAGCTCGCAGAAAAGAAAAGCCTGGCCTCGTCGTACGAGTGTTCATCGTCAATTCAATTAAAACCTAAGGGTGCGGCAGCCCGCAGTGCAACTGGGCCACCCGTCCGACGCCAGAAGAATTGGCTCAGCAAGACCTTCAGGACCACACCTTGGATCACTCCTTCCCCAACGTCCGTCCCTCGGGCAGGAGTCAGGAACGAGATTGCCAACAGTAGCAGCCAGAGTCTCCGCAAATGGTGCATTCCTTTCCCCTGGGATCGACATCGTGTCGCCGAATGGCCTCGAAATGATCGTGCTGATCATAGCGCCAGGGAAGAAGCCCGTGCCTTTACTTTTTGAGGCACTGCCAAATCGGAGAGCGAAACTCTGCGACAGCTTCAACACGTTTAAGGCTTTTAGCCCTACGGCCAGGTAAAGAAACCTCAAAAAACGCTGCTCTGGACTCGCTCTTAATGGGGCTGAGATCGTGACGCAGCGATCAGAGGAGGTAAGGCACCAGGGCAGCGGTCTGACGAGCATAGGTGGCATACGCCTCGCCGAACTGGGAACGCATCCACTGTTCCTCCATGCGGAGCTTGATCCAGAACGCGAGGAAGATGAGAACGAAAACGAGGAACCCGCGCACTTGGGAGATGGCAATCGCCATGCCAAGGAAACCGGTCAGAATGCCGGTGTAGATGGGGTGACGGACCACGGCATAGGGACCGGTGGTGATCAGCTCGTGGCCCTGCTTAATGGTCACGGAGCGGCTCCAGTTGCTGCCGAGATGCTCGCGCGCCCAGACGGCGAACAGAAGGCCGGCGATGGTGACGGCAGCTCCCAACCAGAAGGGCAAAAAGCCAACCGGCCAGAGCTGCAGGTAAAGCCAGGGCAGCGGGATGCGAGTTGTCCAGAGGAGGACGATCGCGATCAGGAAAATGAAGGCGCGCAGGATGCGGGAGGCAGCCGGCTCGAGGCGCTGGGTGGCTTTGGTATTGGTGGCTTTGATCTGCCAGTAGAGAAAAAAGAAAATCCAGACCACTGGAAAGAACGATTCGTAGAACCAGAGCATTCCGGACCTCCGAAGGTGTTTACGCCGGTGAGCGATGGGATGTTTCCGATCACTGGCTCTGGTCGGCACAGAAAGTCTGCAAAAGCGAACCCGGACAGACGCGATGTGCCGATCCGGGGCACCAGCGAGAATATCGCATTTCGCCTTAAATCCTATTACGCAACAGAACGGGGATTTCATGCAAGTCAGTGTGTTTTCCTGTGCGGTACCCCATTGACAAGGAACTTAGCAGATTGCTAAGATTTGGACGTGCAGTTCATCGGCAAACACCTGAAAGAAGCTGCGCAAAAGAAGCATGCGAACTGGAAGGGGTCTCTCGGTTCTTGGGTCAGGATCGTGGAAGGGGTGGACCCTCCCTGGAACAATTTCCCCGCAGTCAGGCGCACGCGCAAGGATGCGGACCACGTTGGAGACTGCGTGGTCTTCGATATCAAGAACCACGAAGCCAGATTGATATCCTACATAAGCTACGAGATGGGAACAGTTACGGTGTTGGCGGTGTTGACCCACAAAGAGTACGACAAGCGAGGTTGGAAAAATGCCTGCAATTGCTGAACGACTGCCAGCCAAATATCTTGTCAAAGCGGAGGCTCCGAAGATCATTGCGTCTCGTGAGCAGCACGAAGCCTATATTCAGAGGCTTCTGGAACTACAACGCAAAGCACATCGAAGCGCGGAAGAAACGGAAACGACCAAACTGCTGGTCGTCTTGATCGCGGACTACGAAGCGAAGCAGTTCACTATCGAAAAAGCCTCAGGAGTAGAGGTACTAAGAGAACTAATGGATGCCAACGGACTCCGACAAAAGGACCTTGCAGACGACTTGGGCGGCGAGAGTATTGTGTCCTTGATTTTGAAGGAAAAGCGGCAATTGAACAGACGGCAGATGGAAAAGCTTAGTCACCGCTTCCACGTTTCTCCGGCAGTGTTTTTCTAAGTGATTCAGTCGACACGGTCGACCTGTGGTTACCGAATACTCCGTCCGATCTGAAAACACAGGGGTTCCGATCATTCGTGAGATCATGGTGGCTACCACGATGAGCTCTCTTTTCGCTTTTTCACTTTGCTAGCCTCCAGTTTTCGAACACGTGCTGCCACGGGGAACTGCTTAAGTTGGGGATTGCCGGGGCGCAATCCGCGGTGGCCAGATATTCGCCTCGGTCCCGCAAGCCCCGTTCCCAGACTTGTGGCGAACCTTCCTGACAAATCATCTGGCGCAGACCGCGGCCAGCGATTTTTTCGAGCCAGGGTAGAAACCGAGGGCTCAACAGCGGTAATAAAGGAGCGGTAATGAAGGAGCTTGCAGTTTACCCTGGAAATACAGCATCCTGACTCCTCCTTCCGCACCACGTTTCAGGACGTCTAATGGAAAGTAAAGGCCCGCTGTTTTTGCTAGGGCCTCTATCCGAATCAGGCCAGGCCGGCGGGGTACAATCTGGGACAAGATCCTAAGAATGCAGGCAATAGACCCGTTGCGGTTCCTCTCCGGGGCAGAGTCTTCCCCGGTCTAGCAACTGCCATTTGTTTCATGGCCTCGCTCTTAGTCATTCCATTGGCCCGTTCCCACCCCGCTACTTCCTGGCAGGGCGTGCTACACGACACGGCGGGGAGCCCGATCAGCAATGCTACCGTAAAGCTACGTGCGACGACCGGGAGTGTTGAATTTACGGCCACGACGACGACGAGCGGACAATTCTCGTTTTCTGAGATCGCGGGCGGGGCCTACGACCTTTCGGTAAGCGCGGGCGATCATACGTGGAAAGCGGCCAATCCTCTGGTAATACCAGACGGAAGCCCGCTGACCGCCGGACTCGAGCTTTCCCAACAAGGGCATATAGTCACGCTGTTGACGACGGAAAACGGGGCGCCTAGGCAAGGAATTGGCGGAGAGCATCTCTCCAGCGGAGAAGTCTCGAGCTTGCCGCTGAACGAGCGCGATTTCAGCAAGTTGTTGCTGTTGGCGGCGGGGACCATGACGGATACCAACGGCGCCGCCAATTTCACACAGCAGTTTGCCGTGAATGGCCAGCGCGGCTCCGCCTCTGTCTTTGCCATGGATGGCGCCGATACGACCGACCCGGAACTTGGCGGGGCTACGTTCTCAAACTTTAATGTTGATGCCATTCACGAGGTGCAATCGAGTTCTGGAGTGATGCCCCCAGAAATCGGACACGGGGCGGCTGGTTTCAACAATGTAATCACAAAGTCCGGGGCGAATGAAGTGCACGGCAGCGCTTTTGAATTTGTCCGCAATGCGGCATTCGACGCGCGCAATTTCTTCGATCATCAGAGTGCTGTGGATCCGCGGCGGATTCCGCCTTTTGCTCGCAACGAATTTGGAGTGACCAACGGCGGGCCTTTAGTTCTTCCAGGACTTTATGACGGCCGGGGCAAAACATTTTATTTTGGCGAGTATCAGGGCTTTCGGCAAGTGCTTGGAACGACGCAGGTATTCCCCGTGCCGACCGCCGCGGAAAGGCAAGGAATTGATACGGCGACTTTTCCTGGCGATACCTTGACTGTCCCGGTGAGTCCGGCGGTCGCGGGCCTCCTGGCGCGCTATCCCTCACCCAACGAACCGCAGGGGCCCTACGGGGCTCGCACCTTTGCAACCTCCTCAAAAGTCGCGACAGATACGGACCAGTTTTCTGCGCGAATCGATCATCGCCTCTCCGATAAGGCCGCCCTGTTCGGCCGCTTCAGCTTGAACCAGGTTAGGGGTCCCACGACGAATCCCGATCAGACCGCGATCGATACCAGTTTCGGTGTCAACTTTTTTGATCACCAACGAAGTGCGGCGCTTAGGTATACCCGCACAATATCTCCGCACCTTGCACTCGTGACTTCGTTCGGTTACATCCGGAGCACTCCGTTTTTCCCGTCCATCGACCATACGCAACCCGCGATCAGCTTCGGAGATGGTCTGTTCCAGAACTTCAATTCGGCGGACGGTTCGATTTTTGGCTCCTACGGAAACGTCTATCAGTTGAAGCACGATATGACGTACACCCGGGCATCCCACAGTTTCAAATGGGGCGCCGAACTACGCTTTAACCGGGACGCCACGATTTTCGGCACCAACCCAAACGGCATTTATACGTTTGGAGGAGGGCCCGCCTATTCGCCTGTGCTGATTCCGTCTGCGAGCGGCCAGCACGACATTCATCCCGGTGATCTGTTGCCCGACTCGCTTACGGGATTGCTGACAGCGACGCCTTTCTCTTACGCGATCACCGCCGCCGCGAGCGTGACACCCGTCGGGGACAAGTTTGACGAAGCTGGCGTGAGACGCGAGGCTTACAACTTCTATTTTCAGGACGCCTGGAAGGTAAACCCCCGGCTGACGGTGAATTATGGGTTGCGGTATGAATTGAACAGTCGCATCAAAGAAGCCAAACACCGGACATCTACCGCGGACCCAGTCGATGCTGCCGGCGAACTGACTTCCTTTAATGCCCCCGGCGCCAAAGCAATTTTTCTGTACAACCCGCAGCCCATATATCCGCTGGACCGAAACGGGTGGGGACCGCGACTTGCACTGAATTACACGGCAACCAAGCACACCACCCTTCACGCAGGGGGAGCGGTCACGACGATGCTACCAAATCTGTGGCTCGAGAATTATGTCACCGGAAGCTTCCCGCTCGTTTTCCAGCCGCTCATCACGGCGTTGCCCGATGTTCCGGTGCCGTTTCAAAATGCGTTGGCGCCGGAGATTCTTCCCACTGTGTACGACACTCAGGGGCAACCTCTTTTCGCATCGGGAAGCGCCAACGTCCCCGCGAATACGCAAATCGATCTTCCGAGATTTCAGAATGACCTTGCGGCAACTACACCTGGCCACGAAGTGCAGTTGTTCACCGTCCCCGTCGTGAGCAGGCATTTTCGCAACGGATACATCGGGACGTTTACGGCGGGAATCGATCACGATTTCGGAAGCGTGAACTTCAGCGCCGCATACGTCGGAACCGCAGGAGTCCATCTGGCTCGCGTGGATTCGCCCAACGGCTATGGCGGCGCGGACCCGGCGTTGGCACCCTTTACGCAGTTCAACGCGATGGGACACGCGATTGGTGGATTCGGGCCGGTGATGGTGATGAACACTGCCGCTCATTCCACTTATCATTCGCTCGAGACCAGCGCTACGGAGAATTATTCGCGGATTGGTTTGAGCTTCCAGGCCAGCTACACATTTTCCAAGTCCATCGACGATGCGAGCGCTGTGCCGGGTGGAATTGCAGGAACGCCGGGCGTAACGCTGCAGACTTTTCCGCAAAACCCGTTGGATCCAGCAGCCGACAAAGGGCCATCCACCTTTGATGTGCGGCATGTGTTCGCCATCAGTCTGATTCAGACGCTGCCGCTTGAACGGGTGAGTTTTCTTCAACCACTGGGGAGCCGAGTTACGAAAGGCTGGCAGTTTCTGAATATCACCACACTGACGTCCGGGCCGCCTTTTACCGTTTATTCCGGAATACAGCAGACCGGAGCTGGGGCGGGTGGGACCGATCGCCCGGATTTGATGGCCATGCCTGACTTTTCAACGAACCGCGTCACGCGAGAAGACTATTTTGGTCGCGGCGCGAACAACAGCTCGTTCTTTCTTATCCCGATCAACATACCCGGCGGAACGGGCCCCAATCAAGGTCGTTTCGGCACGCTGGGACGCGACACTTTCCGCGGACCCGGCTTTCACAATTTCGACCTGGCCATGATCAAGGACACCTCCTTCGGAAAAAGAGGCAACCGCGAGCTGGGCGTGCTCGAGTTCCGCGCGGAATTCTTTAATGTGTTCAACATCGTGAATTTTGGTTTGCCCTCGAACACCGTGCGGGGAAGCGGGTTCGGCATCATCAGCCACACTGCAGGATCGTCTCGGCAAATTCAGTTTTCGCTGAAACTGATTTACTGAAGGAGCTGAAGGAACGCGAAGTGCCAATTGACGGTCGTTCGAAGATTGGTTCTCATGCCTTCCCGGTTTCTTTTTTTGCTTCCACCGACGGCCGTTTCGCGTTATCAAGGGTTTGGCGATTGTCCGACTTCCCGGATGATCGTCCTTTTCAAGGAGCAGGCATGGAGCGCAGTGTCCGCGAGGTAGTAGACCTCTATAACCCACGTGATCCGCTGGAGGAAGCCTGGACGATTCCTGCCCCATGGTATTTCGACGAGGGTATCGCCGAACTAGAGCGCGCGAGCGTTTTCGGCCGAACCTGGCAAGTCCTGGGCCGTGCGGATCAGGTGCGCAACAATGGCCAATTCTTTACGGCGGACCTAGCTGGTGAGCCGCTTGTTGCGGTCCGCGGAGATGACGGACAGTTGCGCGCCTTCTACAATGTATGCCGGCATCACGCGGCGGCGGTGGTCACTGAGACGCAGGGTTGCGCGAAACAGTTTCGCTGTCCCTACCACGGCTGGACCTACGGAATCGACGGCGCGCTGAAAGGGATGGTCGAATTTGACGGCGTGTGCAATTTCGACCGCGCCAAGAACGGTTTGGTGCCAGTCCGCGTGGACACCTGGGAGAATTTTGTGTTTGTAAATCTGGACGCGCGCGCTCGGCCGCTGCGCGATTTTTTGGGCGTAGTACCAGAGTTGGTGGCGCCTCTTGATCTGGCAAAAAAGCTGCACTTCTTCGACCGGCGTGTCTACCCTCTTAATTGCAACTGGAAGGTTTACGTCGACAACTATCTCGATGGCGGCTATCACGTGCCCCACGCACACAAGGGATTGAGCAGCGTGATCGAATACACCAAATATACGATCGAGAATTTTGAACGCGCCTGCCTGCAATCGAGCCCGCTCTCTTCGGACTCGACATCGCAGGCCGGTGTCGCGGCGTCCAGGCAGGGCCGCGCGTTTTATCTGTGGCTCTATCCCAACTTCATGATTAACGCCTACGAAGGCGTGATGGACACGAATCTGGTGCTGCCTCTCGGGGTGGACCGCTGCGCCGTGGTCTTCGACTACTACTTTGCGGATACGAGCGCGGTCGCCGAAGCCCGCCACAAAGAAAGCATCGCGGTGAGCGAACAGGTGCAAGACGAAGACATGGCCATCTGCGATGCCGTGCAGCGCGGGCTCGCTTCGCGCGCTTACGTCGCCGGACGGTTGTCTGTGCGCCGGGAGGCCGGCGAGCACCTCTTTCACCGTTTGCTCCACGCCGATTTCAGCACTGCTCTGGGCCGCCCCGCGGCGGCGGACTGAAAAGACCCCCGAATTTCTTCTGGATTGCGCCGATTATTCCCTGGACCGCATTTGCGCTTGCACCGTCGGGCTCACCCTAGGGGTAAGAGGCCGTTTCGTAGGTTCGACCGATCGGCTTCCGGCCGGCTGCTTCAATTGACGCTCTACGAAGCGTCACCTATACTCTTACTTTGCGTTGCAGGCTAAGTTCTTTCCTGTGTGGCCTCACTTGAAAGCCTGGCTTTTCGCAAGACACTGGGGCGCATGCCGTCAAGACCAGCAAGTATTTTCATGAAGACCCGATTGTTACTCGATCGTTGACCGAGGAGAGGATTGTTCCATGGCTGAAGCAACCTGCCGCCGCGAGCTGGACCTGGAGATTCCTGCGGAAGAAGTAACGAAAAAGATTGAGAGCGTGGCAAAGGAATTTGCGCGCATCGCACGCGTGCCGGGATTCCGGCCGGGCAAAGCCCCGGTATCGCTCATTCGCCGGCGCTTCGCCGAGGATATTAAGGGCGAAGTGCTGCAATCGCTCGTCCCGGAGCGCGTCGAGAAGGCCGTCTCGGAGCAGAAATTGACGCCCGTTTCGCAGCCGCAGGTTGAGAAACTCGATTTTGCCGAGGGCCAGCCGCTGAAGTTCCGCGCCGTCTTCGAAGTCCTGCCGGAATTCGAGCTCGGGAATTACAAAGGCCTGACCATCGAAATGCCCGCGATGGACATCACGGAAGCGGATGTTACCAAGACACTTGAGGAGATGCGCGAGCGGGCCGCGGCGTTTGCGCCGGTCGAAGGGCGGGCCGTCGAAAACGGGGATTATGTGCAATTGAAGTTGATGGGGACTCCGGCGGGCGGCGGCGAACCGCTGCAAGCGGATAGCGTCCTGTGTCACATCGGCGCGGAAGAGACCATGGAACCTTTCAACGAAAACTTGCGCGGCACGAATATCGGCGATCACAAGAATTTTGAGGTTGCTTATCCCGCCGACTATCCCGATGCAAAGCTGGCCGGGAAGACCTACAACTATGGCGTCGAGGTTCTGGGAATTAAGAACAAAAGGCTGCCGGAGCTGAATGACGAGTTTGCGAAAGACGTGAGCGACGCCGCTACGTTGGATGAGCTGAAAAAGAAGGTCTCGGAAGGCCTGGAACATCAGCGCGATCACCGGCAGAAGGAGCTGCAGCGAGAGAGAGTGATTGTTGAGCTCATAAAATCGCACGAGTTTCCTGTACCAGAAGCGCTCGTCGAGCATCAAATGGATGTGCGATTGGAACGCGTGGTGCGCTCGCTTGCGGCTCAGGGCGTTGATCCCCGCGCCGTAAACGTCGACTGGGTAACCTTGCGGAAGCGCCAGCAGGAACGCGCCACGGATGATGTGAAGGCCGAACTCATCATCGACCGCATCGCGACCGCCGAAAACATCGACGTGACGGAAGAAGAGGTCGCGCAGGAGTTGGAGCACATGGCCAGCCATAGTGGCGAATCCGCCGAGGTGGCGCGCGCGCGTTTGACAAAGCAGGGTGCGCTCGATAGGATGAAAGCGAAGTTGCGGAGTGATAAAACTCTCGACTGGCTCGCACAGAATGCTCAGATCAAAACAGTTGCGGTAGCAAGCGCCGCGACAGATGCAAAGTGAATCATTCCGGCAATTCAAGCACTTAAATGAAAAATTTCGAAGAACCAGAGTATCGCGGCACAACGCTCGTTCCGATGGTGGTCGAACAGACCAGCCGCGGCGAACGGGCCTACGACATTTATTCCCGGTTGCTCAAGGAACACATCATCTTTATAGGCACGCCGATTGACGACCACGTTGCCAATCTGGCCACTGCGCAGATGCTTTTCCTGCAGGCCGAAGACCCGGAAAAAGACATTCAGCTGTATATCAATTCGCCGGGCGGTTCGATTACGGCAGGCTTTGCCATCTATGACACCATGCAATTTGTTAAGCCGGATGTGGTGACGACTTGCGTAGGGCAGGCCGCCTCCATTGCGGCGGTTCTTCTCGCTGGTGGCACGCCGAAAAAGCGCTTCGCGTTGCCCCACGCACGCATCCTGATTCACCAGCCGTGGATGTCCGGTCTCGGCGGCCAAGCCACCGACATCGACCTGCACGCGAAAGAGATCCTGCGGATGCGCACGGTCATCAATCAACTGCTTTCGCAGCACAGCGGCCAGACTGTTGATAGAATCGAGAAAGACGTCGAGCGGGATTTCATAATGAATCCCGAACAGGCCAAAGAATATGGCATGATCGACGAGATTATTTACAAGCATCGCTAGCGGGCGGACGCCGCAAGGGCGGCGGCCGGCTTGTTCTTAAAAGTTAGTAGCGAAGCGAGTTTCTCTTTTGCTCCGGGGATAAATCGGCCTAGAATAAGGGATAGAGACTCCGTCGAAACCCAGCGGAGACGAGGCCTTCACGCCAGTGAAAAAATTCAATCCAGACGAGCCGCTGCGCTGTTCCTTTTGCCACAAGACTCAGGAACAGGTCGAGAAGTTGATCAGCTCTCCTTCGGACTATCCGCGCGCGTACATCTGCAACGAATGTGTCGGTGTTTGCCAGACGATTCTTGAAGATGAAAAGCGCGAACAGGCCGTCGCGCCCGCGCGCAGGCTTCCGCGTCCGCCGGAGATCAAGCAATTCCTCGACGGGTATGTCATTGGACAGGACCGCACGAAGAAAAAACTCGCCGTGGCCGTCTACAATCACTACAAACGCATCTTCTTGAATAAGCAGCCAGGCGACGTCGAGCTGAGCAAGTCCAACATCCTCTTAATCGGCCCCACAGGCACGGGCAAGACGCTGCTGGCCCAGACGCTATCGCGCATGCTTGACGTTCCATTCGCGATCGTGGACGCGACGACGCTGACCGAAGCCGGCTACGTGGGAGAAGACGTCGAAAACATTATCCTCAAGCTGCTGCAGGCGGCCGATGGAGATGTTCAGAAGGCCCAGCAGGGCATCATCTATATCGACGAAATCGATAAGATTGCTAAGAAGGACGAGAACCCCTCGATCACGCGCGACGTGAGCGGCGAGGGCGTGCAGCAGGCCTTGCTAAAAATTCTGGAAGGCACGATCGCCAACGTGCCGCCTCAGGGCGGCCGCAAGCACCCGCACCAGGAATTCACCCCGGTGGACACCACGAACATCTTGTTCGTCTGCGGAGGTGCTTTCGTTGGCCTCGAAAAAATTATCGAGAAGCGCGCCGGCCGCCATTCGCTCGGTTTTCATACCGACGCGGCGCCCTCGACGCCAAGCCGCCGCAACACCGAATTGCTCGAGCAAGTGCAGCCCGGCGATCTGATTCGCTACGGTCTGATCCCGGAGTTTGTTGGCCGCTTGCCGGTAGCGGGCGTGATGAACGACCTGGACAAGAATGTCCTCGTGCGCATCTTGACGGAACCGAAGAACGCGCTGCTCAAGCAGTATCAGCGCCTGTTCGAATTTGAAAATGTGCGCCTGCGTTTTACGGATGACGCCCTCGATACCGTTGCCGAGCTAGCCATGCAGCGCAAAGTTGGCGCGCGCGGCTTGCGTATGATTCTCGAAGACCTCATGCTAGAACTGATGTATCACCCCCCGATGCGGTTAAGGCGCTCGATGGGGTCTACTGTTTCGAGAAGATCCTGTTTTTCGTCC
>Ga0207063_1074_pt1 | contig 21265 bp, 23 predicted proteins | sample Alteio_BWMinCont_29_FD_153462 | JGI IMG/M metagenome (GOLD analysis project Ga0207063, IMG submission 153462) | Enriched cells from forest soil in Barre Woods Harvard Forest LTER site, Petersham, Massachusetts, United States -... | ecosystem: Environmental > Terrestrial > Soil > Temperate forest >...
GCAAGCCCCGGCTGACAGTTTTTTAATAGCAACTGCATATTGCTTTGTTTGGTATTTAAATAGTCCCAACTTTTCAAGTTTACACCTCAAAAAGGTAATAGTCAAATAAATCTTTCATGCACACTGGAAAATCTATGAACATTTTCACTCTTGCTCGATGAATAAATTGAAATCACTGTCTGACGCAATCATCTTTTCTCTGTAATTATCAGAAATCCTTCCCTTGTAATCAGAGAACCGGATGGTCAAGGATGAGGACATCTCATCCAGTATAAATGTTGGTGGATTTTTAATTTTTTCAAGAAGCAATTGCCTACCGCCCCTGATAAATCTGTGAACCATTATAACTTCTCCGTTATTCCCTTCCTTATAAATATTTAAATCATGTTCTCCGAAAAAGGGTCGGCTTCTAAATCCTGGCACAAATCTTCCCAAGCACCATAGTAGTTCCAATTTTTGACCCCATTCCTCAATCATCCTTATTCTTTGTAAAGAACGAATTGCGAATTCAATAAAGAAATCTGTCCCAAGTGAAAAGGTGCGTTGAGTTAAAAAGTATTCTTTCATTTCCTGTTATTAGTTAATATCACAATGTTTATACCTGTTTTGATGGCATTTTATTAAAGCTCTGTGTTTTAAATGTTATAGGCAAATTTTGTTTTCGACAAAAAATGTTAATAACGCCTGAGTTCATCCATCAGAGAGAAACGGTAAAAAAGAATAGACAGCAATGGCGATTTTGGGACGGCATGAAAAAATCGGGGAGGTGGAAAATGGATGGAGAGAAGTCCGAAATGATTGGATGAGCCGGATTTCAGGATGGTAAAGCTCTGATTGCTGGAAGAGCAGGTTTATTTGAAACCTTCAAAAAATTCAGAAGGGGTCATATCAAAAGCACGTATTAATTTTATCAAAGAAGAAAAACGAATGTCCTCCCCTTTTTCATAGCGACCAAACTGACTTCTCGCTATATTCTTCTCATAAGCGAAATACTCATAGTTGGTAAATCCCTGTTTTATTCGCAGTTCTTTTATCCGTTTAGCCAGTGCAATAATATCTTTATTGGTTAACGTCCTCTTTGGCTTTTTCTCAATGTTTTTGGGATTTGTGGCTGTCTTTTTCATACTTCAAATGAAGTAAAGCCAAACCGAAAACGTTACCTTTAAGTAAGTACCACTAATTAGGATATTTTGCACTATATTAGCCGGACTAATCAAAACCTAAAACAGATGAAAACAAAACTACTTTTGTCAGCAACTATGGCACTTACGGTTAGTGCCTTTGCCCAATGGCAGCACATATCTTCAGCTGGTAATAACAAAATTCTATCCCTTGCTGTGAGCAGTACTAACCTGTATGCAGGAATCCCAGGAGGTACGGTATTAATTTCTAACAATAACGGTATAAGCTGGACTTCGCAGTATAACGGATTTAGTAGTTCAGATGTTAAGGCTCTTGCTGTGAGCGGTGCTAACATGTTTGCTGGAACTGCTGGAGGAGGAGTATTTCTTTCTACTGATAACGGAACAAGCTGGACTGCGGAGAATACAGGATTGACCAATTTATATATTAATGCCTTTGCCGTGAGTGGCACTAACCTGTTTGCAGGAACTGGAGGGATATTTCTTTCTTCCAATAACGGGACAAGCTGGACTGCGGATACTTTAGGATTGGGTAGTTCTATTTTATATGGTATTGATGCCTTTGCCATGAGTGGCACCAACCTGTTTGCAGGAACTGGAGGAAAAGGTGTATTCCTTTCAACCGATAACGGTACAAGTTGGACTGCGGAGAATTCAGGATTGAGTGGTAATGGTTTATTTGTTAATTCCCTTGCTCTGAGCGGTACTAACCTATTTGCAGGAACTGATGGAGGAGGGATATTCCTTTCTTCTAATAACGGTACAAGTTGGACTTCGGTGAATACAGGAATGACCAATTTATATGTTAAGGCTCTTGCTGTGAGTGGCAGTAGCATATTTGCTGGAACTGGAGGAGGAGGGATATTTCTTTCTTCCAATAACGGCACAAGCTGGACTCCGGTTAATTCAGGGTTGACGGATTTAACTATTTTGTCCCTTGCTGTGAACGGGACAACCCTGTTTGCAGGAACTTATCAAAACGGTGCTGACAAAGCAGCATTAAAGGATTTAGTGGGTATCAACGAATTAAGCAAAACTGATTGTCAGTTTATTATTTTTCCTAATCCCAACAACGGTCAAATAACCTTAAAATATAACCTTTCAAGCCAATCTACGGTTCTTCTTGATTTGTACGATTTGCTTGGAAACAAAGTAAAATCTGTTCTTGAAATAAATCAGATTTCAGGGTCGTATAAGCAGGATGTGGATTTATCCGAACTACCCAATGGAATTTATTTATTGAAAGGAACTCTTAATAATCAATCAATTACCAACCGAATTATTTTGTTGAAATAATTAAACCAAAAATTAACGCCCATAAATTAATCCGAGAATTGCTAATAAACTAAACTTAAAAACCATGAAAACCACATCTGCTCTTATCACCCTTTTGGCTGGAATGTATTTTATGATGTCATGCACGAAACCCAGTTCAAACACAAACAATAATTCAAATAATAACAATAATACCAACACAAATCCGACACTTTCTGCAACAATAAACGGACAGGGGTTAACCTCGGCTGGACCCTATATAACTTACGACACGACTGTATCAAAAGTTCTGACAATAACCTCCACGGTAAATATCACGGGAAACACCAATTCTTGGGGTAGTGTTGTACTATATATTACAAAACCAAGCGTGGGAACATTTTTTGTAAATAAATCAACTGCAAACTTTTTGGTGTTTGAAAACTCTTCCGGTGCACGATACCAGACAACGAATAAAAATACAGGAAGTATAATTGTCACGGCATTTAATCAAGGAAAAACGATTTCAGGAACATTTTCATTTACAGCAACTAATAGTGCAAATTCGGCTGACAGTGTTATTGTTACGAATGGTTCGTTTGCAAATCCAACATGGTGAGTCCTTATTCATGAAGGATTTAAAAGCAGGAATTAATATTATGGATGATAAATCAACAGGACACTGTCCAGAAAGCAGAGAAAAAGCCTCCATTTAATCCAGGGGCTTTTTCTTATTCCTTTTACTGGTAGCCTCTCACAATAGCTAAAGGAAGGAATTCAACCCGGAATAGGGGTTAATTTTCAGTTTATAGGCAATCTCTGCCGGGTTTGGCTGTTTTACCAAAGAAATGCTGGAAAAACACCTGTTTTTAGGAAGGAACCGACTAAAACAGGAAGCTTTACACAATAGGTACATCAATTTTGGAAATGAAAAACACACCCAGGATGATGCCCTGGAACGAATGAAACTTTTCCTTTTTCAGCTTCAAAACTCATTTTCACTACTATTTATAAAATGGAAAATAATTCAAATGGAACCGGCTACAAAAAATAAATCTGAAATTAATGCTGAATATACTGACCACTATCAGGCACTTTATGGATGGGATTTTTTGTTTAATTCTACCAGTATCGAACTCAAGGAGGAGGTAAGAAACAAAATCAATGAATTAATTGACACATTTATTTCCAAAGCGAATAAATACCAATTTAAAATAAACGAAATCTTCACCTATGCTGGTAAACAGGAAGGAAACGAGAAAAATAAACAATATGTAATTTATACAGATTTAATTCTTTCGGACAGGAAATATCCAAACTCTTTTATTAGTCCAATGCTAAAGCAATTCACAACATCCGATATACTTGACGGTTACAAGTTTGTTGTTAGAGGTTATTGGTTAAAAGACTCGGAACTGATAAAGAATGGTTCATTTCCTGATTTAATTTTCTCCGGCTTCCTCAACCGGCTTATTTCAAAGCCAAATAAGAGAATTATGGAATTGAGAAGCAGGACAAATGGAAATGATTTATCATAATCAAGCTCTTCCCGGACAATTAACATAAATCCCAATTGTAGATGGGGCAAGATGCAATTGCCGACTAATCTCACGATTACTTTTACCGGAAGTTTTCAATTCCAAAATATGATTTTGCAAATCAGAATTCAATTTAGGTCTCCCTCCAATACGTCCTTGTTGTTTCGCTTTTTCCAGACCTGCCATAACTCTTTCGCTACACCTAATCTTCTCCTGACGAGCCAGGGTTGCGAGCAAACTGATGATTACGTCCTTGAATATTCCACTACTTTCCAAGTATTGTTCCGTGAAGCTTTTAAATCCCACACCACCATCTTCAAGCTCCTGGAGATATTGAATTGTTTTACGGACTCCTTCTCTTGAGAAGCGGTCTAAAGACCAAAAAATCACAATTTCAAATTCAACTACTTTTGTTTTTACATCAGAGAATAATTCTTGAAAGGCTTGCCTATCGTTCGTCCCACCGCTAATATAGTCAACGTATTCCTTTGCAATTTCCAAATTGTTCCGCAAACAATAATCACGCAACTGTAACATTTGGTTTTCTGTATCCTGACCTTTGTTTTTTGTACTGCAACGTGCATAGAGGGCGACTTTCATTTTGGATGGGTTTTAGGTTTAACTTTTAAGTTCCAGCATGTATTAATAACGGTTGTTTATCGAACACATGCTTTTTCATGTCATTTTGGCTCATCTGCCAGGGTTATTCAAACATGTAACCGAAAAATTCACCAAAATGTTTCACTTCAACCCATTATAATAGCAATTTAATTTTCGTTACATAAAATCAAACTTTTTTAAAAATAAACTCAAAACAATTCAAAAATCCCAACGTTTAATTGCTAATGCCGGAACTCCCAGAAAATAGTAATCCCAGAAATGAATTCCCGACAAGAAATTATATTGTGAAAAATGCAGAAGGTCAGACAATATTCACATTCAAATTTTATTTATCAGTATGGACTCTGATGGATAGTGAAGGAGCAGAACTAAACCCCAGCTTTTGCCCAGAATACGAGACCAGTCTCAAAGCGAACCTCATGATATATCCCAAGGTCAGAAAAATACTGAACAAATTATTAAATTTCAATGTGGAAAATGCTGAAAGCCTTACCGAAGAACTATTTAAAAGAATTAGAGCGGAAGTTCCATCTGAATATTTCATTCCCAGCGTGCTTCTACGTAAGGATGGAACAATAAACGAATTTCTATACTCAATCTACCTGGATTTGAATGGGGAACGAAAAATGTACGATATGACCAAGTTATTAGGAAAACCAATCACACCAGAGGATGATAAAATTTATTGGTGGTTCTTAATGAACTTTGAATGGGATAGCAAATTAAATATTCGGAAAAGATTACTAAGGCAACATTTTGAAGATGCCACATCGAATAGTGAATTTAAAAATGAATTAGCAATGGCGTACATTAATCGGTATGTTAGCAACCAATCAGAGTTCTTCTTAATTGCAGAAAAAGAAAATGACGAGTGGAAACTCTTCGCTATGGCTGTAGACAAAGAACCTGTGTTGTTCTTTATATCTAACTATTACCCAAACATCAATGAAATATAGGCATACAGGGAGAGCAATTTAATTTAGGTTCCTATATTTTTCGTCCGAAATCCTGTTTCCCATCCTGCGGACACAGTATTCTCTCATGAACTGCAACGCAATTAAACGGTAAAATTCCAATTCTTGACCAAATATAAAAAGACGTATTCTGTAAAAATCCAGCCCCAATTCATCTTTTCGGAAGTACATCATTAATATCGCCTTCTGCTCTCCCCTATGATTGACAGAATAAATATGAATTGCATCTGAGTAGAAAACCCGACAATGGTGAGTTTCAGCCTTTTTCTGCCGAATTATCTTGCACCCCAGAATTACAGCTTCAGGCGTTTTTGAAGCCACTTCTTCCTGCCGAAATGAAAATATTATTCCATAGGTGGTCATTGCCGGCTGTACCCTTCGTAAAAGTATTCGCTGACAAAGGTGTTGATTAACTGCGAATTTATTTTTTGGATGCCGACCTTTGTAGATATTTTGATATAATAAAGGTGTTCAAGTCCACTCCTCAGGGAAAATCGATTAGGAATTCCTTTGTCAAGTTCACGTAATAAAAATTGGAGATTTAATGATTTCCATTCCTCTAAAAGCATCTTTCGCAAGTAACGTAGCAGTTCGGGTTTTGAGAAAAATATCTGAAATGCGTATTTCTCAGAGCCATCCGTCAGGAATACACAGTAAAAGCTCACACTTGGCTCTGCGTCAAATACAATTCTTTCGAAGAAATCCATCATATATTTAACGGGGTTTATTCATTTGAGTTGCATAAATGAGCATGATTTTAGCAGAAATCTTTAGCTCCAAACCCCCAGTACCAGAAGCACTGGGGACAAATCGAAAAAATGGACAAAATGAAACTAACAATACCCACAAATCGCATTTTCTTCCTAAATAATTATATTTTATTTACACGTTTTGGGTAAAGTGGGTAATAAAGCCTTTGGGAACATGATTTTGTCCCCGATAAATCAAGGCGTACGGAGCCCGGAAGATTGGCGGTTGGAAATTACTTGATAACTATTGGAAGAAGAACACGCACCGAGTCCCTTTCAACGATAGCATGGACAAGGCATTGGGTACTATTTCCGAACCTCTGAATTAAATATTCCATTGAGTAAGTGTTACCGGACTTCACGCATGACTTGAGTTTAAGAATTTTGAACCCGAAGTCGGTGTTGGCGTAATAATTCCTGACAGAGTCAATTCCCCATTGTCTTACAGTAGATGAAGCAGTAAAACTAACCAGCAAATCATTTCTCTGTGTGTTTGATAAGCCTTTCAACACCCCTAAGAAGGTTGACCCTTCCATATTAGTTGGCGTATCCATGAGATGTCGAGTTTCCCGATGAACTTCAGCAACAATTGCTTTGGGTTCCGGTAACGGGTTATTTGTCTGAGGTAGACCGCATGCAACAAAGAACAAAAGTACTGGCATCAAATGGAAAAGTCTCATACCTGCTGTAACGGGGATTTAAGGGCTAATGTTACATCCCTCTTAATATTGCTAAATAAGCTATATCCGTATCGAATTTACTGGCTAATTAAGAATGACTTCTGTGGTAATAATTGATGTCCGAAAATTATTCTCGACCAAATTTTAACCCACTCATAACCATCTCTTCTCATTCAAATCTCAAAGTGCGTTTTGCCTATAAAATCGCTTAAAAATTTCCTGCCGTAATTTTTCTATGAATGTTCCACATTAATGAAATGCGTTAATGCCTTGTCCTTATTGACTCCTACAAATTTTAAAATAATCTCGAAATGTTAAGAAACCCACCCAAATGTTGAAAAGAAAACTTGCTTCCAAAAATTAAAACCCAGTTAATTGCATAAGTAAATTAAAGCAGAATAACCCAATGTAGCACGGCTGTTGAAACAGCAGGGATTTGAAAATTAAAATATGAGTGGCTTTTTTCAAATATTATTTGTAACCTGCACTGCAAATGCTGAAGCCTGACCTGATGGAAATTGGCGAGCTACAGCAACTTCTTGGATATTCCAAGAAGGAGACAGCATTGAGTTGGTGCGAGGAACGTAACATCCTGACAGCACCTTTGGGTAAAAACACATATTTGAAAAAAATGGCAATTGACCAGTATATAGATGCTTTACTGAAAATACCTGAACAAGAGAGCGACACTACTCCCGATACACCGGCACATGAGGTGGCTATACCCAAAGCTCCAGAAAATTTACAAAAGGATGTTGCTCTTCAAAAAAAGCCTGTACCAACTCCTCCCAAAGGTGGCATAAAACTTGACCCTAACGATTGTCCTGTTGGGCTCCAGATATATTGCAATGCCTGCAAAGCCCCTCTGAATGAAAGCCGAGCATGTAAAAACAGGAAAGAACCAGGTAAGTGTTTTCCAGAAAGGCAGGTCTATAGGCTTCAGGTTCAGACAAAGGAAACAGGACGAATATTTGTTACCGAACCTTTCAAATACGTTTACGATGAAAGGCAGGCTAAACAGATTGCAAAGGAACTCAGGGCGGAAATCATTGCAAACGGTGGAAAGGTGAAACCATCGTCAACACAGGCTATTCAGAAAGACTATATGCAGTATAGTCAACAAGAGCATTCGTTAGAAAAATTCATTGAACCGAAATGCACAGTCCTGACAATAATTATGGACAAACACATTTCATTTATGCGTGATGAAGGAAAGGAAACCTTTGAAAAGAAACTGCTCTTTGATAATTGGATTGACCGTACTGCCAGTTTTTATCAGTTTATGAAGGATGTGATTTCTGAATTAGGCTTTGACCTTGCAGTATTTTCAGTTGAACAGTTCAGCCAGCAAATTACAGAAACGAAGACCGTAAAGGGTGTAATTTATGAGGCTGAGATAGAAAACAAGCCGAGAACGGTGAAGGGCGTTATCTACGATGCCGTTTTAAAAATTGAAGGGACAAACGGAAAAATCAGGAATGCCACAATCAACAATTATCTAAAAGCGTATAAATCTCTCTTCAATTATGGCGTTAAGTATTGTGGTCTGACGGTAAATCCTTTTGAACTTGTGCAGCTCAAAAAGGTAAATGCAAGTAAAGGTGTCAGGACACTTACCAAAGAAGAATTTAAACAATTCGGTGAAGACGTTCTTTCAAAAAAAAATATTATCAAGGAATATGCGTCAGGAAACAAACACTATTACCGTCCATTTTTGCTAACCATTGTGAAGTTGGCTCTCTATGCCGGATTTAGAAACTTTCAGCTTGCACAATTACGCTGGTCAAACATATTGCTGGAAAATGGAAAGTTGGTAAACAGTATCATAGAGATTGAAGATTTCAAAACCAATCATCAGCACAAACTATTTGGAGAGGAAGAAAAACGGTTCAACTATGTCAGGATTAATTACGATTTAGCTGACCTTCTGATGGCTCTCGGCTACGAAGAATTCAAAAACACAAACGATTTCATCTTAGAGCCGACATCAGTAATTCAGCGTGACACTCTCTTAAATCAAGCCAGCAGGAGTTTTCGTGAGTATATGAGATTAATTAGTCCGAAGCGGAACATCAAATTCAAACACATAAGAAAAACCCACATTGACCAAATGGCAGAAGCTGTCGGACTGGAACGGACAAGTCAGGTGTGGCACGAAGACAGCTCTGTAACCAGGGCGAATTACGTAAAATTCAAAACGCTTATTCCGACTGCGGAAGAATTCAGACGGATATTCTGATACTTTTCTTACCAGGTTCTTACTTCCAATAAAATAATAAGGATAGATTTGTAGTCCTAAATTCAATCTGATGAGCAAAAGCGTTTCCACTTCGGTAATACCCGATGAAATAATCATCAATAAAATATTCTACATCAGAGGTCACAAGGTAATGCTGGACAGAGACCTGGCGGAACTATACGGTGTGGAAACAAAAGTCCTAAAACAGGCTGTAAAGCGTAATATTGAAGTCTTCCCTGAACACTTCATGTTTGAATTAACGGACAAGGAATTCAAAATCTTGAGGTCACAATCTGTGACCTCAAGTTGGGGCGGTCAAAGATACCTTCCGTTTGTTTTTACCGAACATGGCGTTTTACAGCTTGCCAACGTGGTGAAGAGCAAAAGGGCGAAGACGATGAGCATACGCATAATTGAGGTCTTTGTACGTATGCGTGAAACACTGCTAACTCACAAGGACATTTTACTTCAACTTGAAAGCCTGGAGAAGAAGCTACTCAAACAGGATAAAAAGATGGATAAATACGGCAGGGACATTGAATTGATATTCGCCTACCTCAAGGAGTTGCTCAATCCACCGCAGGAGCCGAGAAAGAAAATCGGATATAAATTGTCAAAGGAAAAGTGATTTTCCAGAATTAACTCAGCACTCCGAAATCATAATCCGGCACTCCATCCAGCACTCCGCTTAGCACTCCGGCTAAAGAGGCAAAATTCAAAAACCTGAATGTATTGATTTTACTGGCGTTGTAGGGGGATTGACCGTCTGGAACGTGAGGTTGGCAAGGTTACGCTCTACCAACTGAGCTACTTCCGCTTTTATCGTCCGAACTGCCTTGTTTTCAGGTAGTTCAGAGCTTATTGGTAATCATTTTTTTTCAACTTCTTCAATTTCCGTGTTGCTACAGAAACCTGCAAAACACTGCAAAAGGGCACATTTGGCAGCATGGCTATAGCACTCCAGCACTCCAGCTATAGCACTCCAGATTTTTGCTGATGGGCTGTGGCTTTGAAAGAAATTAAAAGAAAATATGGGTCAAAGAACGTCCGAAAACTGCTTCGGGAAGACAAAAATAGAACTTTTTGGGAAAGGTCAGCGAAAAATGGGCAGAAAATTGAAGAAATGAGTTGAAGACAGGGATTTTTCAGGATTTTACCTGACGATAACCAACTTTTTGTTCTCAATTCCGTGTTCGCTTGAAACGGAAAGATTGTAGACTCCCTGAGCGAAATTGCTTGCATCAACGGTAGCCGTACCGAAGATTGTTTCTGCAAGGATTAATTTCCCCGTAATATCAAAGACCTGCAGGAGTTGTTTTTCGGTGGAACTGGATTTGATTGTAAAGGAGGTGGATGTGGGATTGGGGAAGATTGCAAACTGAAATATTTCAGAGTTAAAGTCATTTACATTGGTGGCAGAGTCCGCACAAATAATAATTGGATTTATATTAGGATTAATAATAGAAATCGTATCCATTTTTGTTGATATGACAGAAGAACTATCTGAATAGCTACCTCCAACCAATTCGGATGACGATAAAGTATTCGTAGAGGCGGAGGTCAGATAACATCCTGTTCTTCCGCTTCCATCTGTCTGTAAGACAAATGGGCTATCCTTATGACCACCCCAACTGGCACTTGTTCCAGTCAAAATGTAATTTCCAGACGAGCCGATATTAACACTTCCAAATATTTCATGACCTGCACCATACTTGAAATTCCATTGAAGATTTCCGTCTTTGTCCGTTTTCATTAGATTATTTACCAGATTAGTGGAACTTATTAATGCAAACCCACTGTCGTTAGTTAAGGCAACTCCAGTAACTGGTAAAACAGGATAGATTGCATTCCATAAATGATTTCCGTTCGGGTCAATTTTTAAAAGAAAACCATCCCCTGTGTCAAAACTTTCCGCTGATTTTGAACCACCAATAATGTAGTTCCCATCCTTCGTTTGACGAATAAAACTTGGATAAGTCTGAGCATAATTCGGGTCAGAATACATTTTATCCCATTGAATTGTGCCAGAACTGTCAAATTTTAAAACTGAAAGCAATACTCCTCCTGGAAAATATTCCAACACCCATCCCGTAACTATGCATCCATCATCATTTGTAGGCTGAATATCAACAGGAACCAAGCCATAAAGTTTTATTGAATAATTTGCAATATAACGCTTGCACCATAAGGCATTTCCTATGCTGTCTGTTTTAATCAAAGAAAAGTAATATGCAGTTCCAGAAAGATTTTGGGCTAAGGCTGCGATAAAATAATTTCCAGTAGTGCTTTGGCAAACCTGCATTTCATTCCATTCATAATTTAAGTCACATTGATACGTTTTTGTCCATTTAACTTTTCCGCTGGTGTCAATTTTTGCCAAACCAAAAATGTCCTTATTATACCTGTAATAACATGTAACGTAATCATTCCCAGCAATAATAGGATATGAAGGTGCAGAACTTGGTTCAATCCCCTCCAATACCTCTTTCCAATCAATTGTCCCATCTGAATTCACCCGTAACAATTGAAAACCATATTTATTACCTACTGAGTCATCATAAAATCCATTAATTAGTATATGACCATCTGGTGATTGTACTCCATTAAATATTTCATCACAATCATTGTCATCATCAATGGTTTGATTATACAAAGTAATAGACCCTTGACCATGCAGAAATACAGGGAGGAAGAACAAAAGAACGCAAATACTTTTATAAATCTTCAACATACAATTTTCGTTTACCTTGAATCTAAGATAACACCTTTCCATAAGTACAATCCATTAAATACCTAAACGGCAGGAATGGTTTATTAAACGGCAAATCAGTCAGGAAAGTTACCAATCCAAGCAATTCCCTTATCCCACAACTCCTGACCCTGAGAATTACTTGAAATTCCTGAAGATGCTTACTCTGAAAGAACATCTTGTTATTCCAATTCCCGTAAAATCCTACCTTTGAAAAGATGAGGAAGGTGTTTACCATAATGATGACGGTTTGGGTTTTGTCTGTTTTTGCACAATCCAACACGCAAAAAGTAAAACTCAATTTTGATATTCAGAAAGGAACTGTGGACAGTTCAAAAATAGTAATTGCAAAAAACGGAAAAGAATGGAAGACAATTATTCCCGAAAATCCTAAAAAAAGAATGACAACTGAAAGTATTGAGTTGGATTATCAATATAATTATTTATTTACATTTTATAAACCAGGATACGTATCCAAAACCGTTGGATTTGACACTCATATACCTGAAAATCATTTGAACAGGAAAATACCTCCATTTGATTTCAATATCACAATTCACAAACTGGTTTCGGGAAACAAGCCAATTGAAAGAAAAACTGATGCATTTGTGAAATACAATGAAAGATTGTACGTTTTTGAAAAGGTTATAGAAATTGATACTGCAAAAAATAAAATAATATTTGGTCAGAAATTACCAATAATAAAAGCTACATCAAAAAAGGTTGATGTCAGAGATGGTGCCAAGTTTAAAAAATCCCATTGGGTAATTTCACCTGAAACAAGACCTGACATATATGAAACTTTATCCAAAAACGGAAATATCACGTTTTATACCGATAAAGATTCCATTTCCTTTCCAATAATTCTTGACAAGAAATACGATTTCGTTATTTTATTGAACAACAAGGATAGTGCATTCACTGAAATAATTTGTCCTTATAGTTCTACCCACGATAGTATTTATTGTCATCACATTAAAGGAAAATGGGCAGTCAGTATTAATACGGGTTACAGCCTAATAAAATTGGGAATATATGGATTTGACAATCAAGAAGCTGCTGCAAATACAGTCTTACCCCCAGGAATTGCGAGTATTGATTATGGAATCTCAAAAAAATCAAACATCGGCTTTACATTTGCATATCAAGCAGTCACTGGTTATATATATAATGGCGACCAAACACCATTACTTAATGTTAATGAATACATTAACAGGTCTAATATTGGAATTCGGTATTTGCGATTTGGGAAATTATGTAAAGATGCAGTATTTTATTACGGAGTGCAGGCAGGCATGGCAATATGGAACGACAAAATTGTTAGCACCAATCCATATCATCCGACAAGTGAATTCGGGCCAATTAACGGCTCATCTTGGGTCGGATATAATTACCAGGTTTTTTGTGGTTGGAGAATTTATTTGAATAATTCCTTGGCTATGAACTTTGGGTTTGGAATTGGAACACCTTATCTCTTGGAAGGTGGTTTGACTTATATTCATTAACCTACAACAACTTCCTCGAGTTTCCCTCCAGGTTCCCGAAACCGTCAACCCCAATTCAAGCAGCGGAAGGGTTCTGGAGCCTTTTACAGTCCTTTATTTGAAACTGAAAAATCGTGCAGGCATAGGTATAAATACCTACGAAGAAATGGGAGCAGGCGGAATTGCTTCCCTGCCTGAAATGGCTTAACTTAGGTACTGGATGAAAAAACGGATACTTTTCTTTTGGGGGTTGTGGATGACTATACTGCACGGGTATTCGCAGTGGAATGCACAGACCTCTGGCACAAAGCAAATCTTACATTCAATCTTTTTCATTTCCCCAACGCAAGGATGGACAGTCGGGGCAGATGGCACAATTTTAACCACAACAAACGGTGGTTCAACCTGGAGTGAACTAACTTCAGGAACAGGAAGCAGTTATTTAGAATCCGTTTTTTTTATCTCCAGCACTCAGGGTTGGGCTGTTGGCGACAGCGGAGTAGTGCTAAAAACCAATAATGGTGGAAGTAGTTGGAGCAAACAAATTACAGACACCAATAGTGCTTTGTCTTCCGTATTCTTTACATCGTCTACTCAAGGCTGGGCAGTTGGTTCAAGTTTCCCAGTTGGTTCAGGTAGATTATTACACACAACGGATGGTGGAACAACTTGGCTGGTTCAAACAACGACTTCAACAGACGATTTTACCTCAGTTTATTTTGTTTCTCCTACACAAGGATGGATAGCAGGGGGCAGTGGAACCATATTGGTTACAACAAATGGAGGAAGTACATGGAACAGCCAAACCACTGGAACGACCAGCGGTTTAAATTCAATTTATTTTGTTAACTCAACTCATGGTTGGGCAGTAGGCAGTAATGGGACTATCATTTCTACAACTGATGGCGGTAACACTTGGAATTCTCAATCTTCTGGCAATACGAATTACAATATCACTTCGGTCAATTTCATATCTGTTTTAAATGGTTGGGCTGTAGTAAACTATTCGGCTGGCTTTGGAGTAATACTGACAACTGTTAACGGGGGCTCCAATTGGACTGTACAACTTGCTGGTACAACTGCTGGCTTAAATTCAATCTATTTTACTTCGGCAACAGAAGGTTGGGCAGTTGGCATAAACGGCACAATCCTTCATACATCCGATGGCGGAATACAGTCGGTTCAGGAATTTTCTCCCAAATCTCCGATTTCGGTAATATCCCCCAACCCCTTCTCCACCTCTTCCACAATCAAATTCTCAGTCACTTCTCCGAGCCTTGTGAAACTGGAGTTGTTTGACGTATCGGGGCGGATGATTTCAAGTCTCGTCAATGAAATTAAAGCTGTTGGGGATTATAATGTGCCATTGAATAATGAAGGGTACAGTACAGGAATGTATTTTTATCGTTTGCAGGTTGGGGACGCAATTGAAACCAAGAAAATAATAATTCAGTAAAATCCTGAAATAGGATGAAAAAACGGGTACTTGTTTTATTTTCGGTTGCCTGTACAGTCCTGTTTTCTGGGAATTCGTTTGGGCAGATAGATTATTTTGCAAATAATCCTGTTTGGACAGAAACCTCCCAATGTGCAGATATGAACTGTACACTTTGCACCCATATTGTTAATTACAATTATTATATAGGCGGTGATACAACAATAAATTCAATCATATACAAGAAACTATTAAAAAGAGGTCAGCTCTCTTCTTATGGAGGATGCATGTATTTTTATTGCAATGATACTGGCTCCTATTCCAATGTCCTCGAAATAATGGTGAGACAGGTTAACCGAAGCATTTACGTAGTACCAGCCCATGATACAGCCAGCTATCTTTTATATAACTTTAATTTAAAAATCGGAGATACCCTTCCGCAAACCTACAATCATTATGCAGTGGATACAGCAATTGTTACAAAAATTGACTCTATGCGTGTCGGAAATAATTATCGTAAAATATTTAAAATTCAATGCAAGTATACACCTATGGATACCGCCATATTTGAGGGAATTGGTTGCGAGACTGGTTTTATTGAGAATATGGAAATGACCGAATTTTGCGAATACAGATTGAATTGTTTTGGAATAAACGACACTGCATATTATCCAGCAAAAGGAACAACCTGTTATCTTCCTTTGGGCATTCAAAACATAAAATCCGTTTCAAATTCAATGACTGTCTTTCCAAATCCCTGTACAACTTCCTTCACAATCAAATCCTCCGAACTCAAATCCTCTCAAATACAGCTATTCAACGTCATCGGACAGTCCGTTCTCAATCCAATAACCATGTCGGGTCAACAGGTTTCTATAGATGTAAGCACCCTGCCGAAAGGGATTTATGTTGTTCAGATGACGGATGTGCTGGATGGGAGGGTTGGACGGGAAAAGGTGGTGGTACAATGAGAAAGGCGGTAACGATATTGGCGTTGGTGGGCTGTACAGTCCTCCTTGCTTTGAATTGCTTCGGGCAAAATGCAAATATCAATTCAAACTTTTTAATCGGAAATTGGAAACTTAACTCCCACACATACGTTGAGGGAAAGAAAAAAGTCAATTGCGACACAACTTTATATTCCCCAACATATTCAATTCAAAAGAATGGTGCATACAATATTTATCTGAAAGGGAAATTAGTTCAAAAAGGGAATTGGAAGCTACACGCTGGACATTTCACAAACCGAGCCCCCACTTCATCGCTACTTTAAGCCCCCAGCAGGAATATTCTGAAGCCCTTAATATCATTGGATTATTGGGTTAAATTTGGATGGGGCTGATTTTATCGGACAGATGGGGGCTGAAAAAACGAAATCTCCATCTTGAGAAAGAACCTCCTTTTGTCCGCTTTTCTTTTGTCAGTTTCCCTTGGAGTCAATGCTCAATGGGTTGCCCAAACGTCTGGTACAAACCAGTCATTAAATTCTACCTATTTTATTTCTGCAACACAGGGATGGGCTGTCGGTGACAATGGAACAATTTTAACAACAGCCAATGGCGGTGTAACGTGGAGTCGACAAAGCTCTGGTACAATACAAAATCTAAAATATGTATGTTTCATTTCTTCAAACCTGGGATGGGCAGTTGGAGATGGCGGAACTATTTTAGAAACCAATAATTCGGGCTCAAATTGGAACATGCAAACCTCTGGCACATTGAACGATTTATCTTATTTCTGTTTCATTTCTCCTTCACAAGGATGGGCAGTAGGAGGAAATGTTATTTTGACAACTAAAAACGGAGGAAGTACATGGAGCTTACAATACACTGGAACAAAAGTTTATTTAAATTATGTCAATTTCACTACCGCCACTGAAGGATTGGTTATTGATGGCGAATATGGAAAAACATTAACAACCACTAATGGAGGCAATAGCTGGGATGTAAAATACTCATCTGGTGTTTCTACTTATGGTATAAATTCTCCGTTTTTTATCTCCCCTTCACAAGGTTGGGCAGTCGCAAATTACTATAGCAACATTCAAATGTCATATATTGAAGCAATTCTTAATACCTCAGACTCTGGAAATTTTTGGTCAGAACCTTTTAATTATCAACCACCTGGAATCCCCACCTTTAATTCCGTGTATTTTTTTTCTCCATCACAAGGATGGGTTGTAGGCTCTGGTGGTTTAATTTTATCAACGGCTGACAGCGGTAAAACTTGGAATACTCAATCATCTGGAACAAATAAGGAATTAGGGTCAACTTTTTTCACTTCACAGTCAGAAGGGTGGATTGTAGGAGATAGTGGCACAATCCTTCATACCACTAACGGAGGAAATCCCACGGGCATCCCCGAAATAATAGACAATATACATTTCAAAATCTTCCCCAATCCAGCTTCCTATACTGTAACGGTCAAATCCTCCATAACCAGCCCCTACAACCTTCAACTCCTGAACCTTATCGGTCAGGTAGTGTACAGTCCAATCAATGTTTCGGGTCAGGAATTCACATTTGACGTGAGCACGTTGCCGAAAGGCATCTACATCATCCAGCTCACAGACATTCAGAACAATTTAGCAGGCAGGCAGAAGCTGGTTGCCCAATAACCCAATTCAAGCAACTGAAGGGTTCTGGAGCCTTTTACAGTCCTTTTTCTGAAACCGAAAATTTCTGAAGGCATAGGTATAAATGCTTAGATTGAAATGTAGCCAGGCGGAATTGCTTCCCTGCCTGAAATGGCGTAACTTGGTATTGGATGAAAAAACGGATGCTTTTCTTTCTGAGTTTGTGCACCATTGGTCTTAATTCTGTTGCTCAATCTTACCATCCCTTAATAGCCCCAAATAAATACTGGCAATGGCAGTACAGTACTGGATAAATAAAATCTTTGAAAAATGAAACAATTAATCTTGATTTTGGCTTTGACAGGAATTGGATTTTCTTCCTGTACTTCCGTAAAATTTGAAAATTCACAGCCCAAAGACACTGAAGAATTAAATGCGTTTCCGCCCAGTTTGGTTGGGGTGTATTTTGATGGGGAAAAAGACACCTTGACCCTGACAAACAATTCGTTCAAATATGGAAATGAAAAATCTTTTTTTCACTTAAACGGCACCCTTGCGTCAGGCGAATCCACTTTGAAAATTAGCAATGATTATCTTGTTTTGAGTTTAAAGGATAAGGGAACCTGGGAAGTCATTGTTGGAAAATTCTCTGGCAAAGACCTTATTGCATTCTATATTGACATTGATAAGGAAAGAGAAAAAACCATTAAGCAATTGAAAGAAATTGTAACAGTGAAAGAAATAAAAAATGATAATGGCACAATTGATTACTATTTGATAAATCCGACAAAAAACGAATTTGAAAAATTAATTCAGAAAAATCTATTTGCCAAGAAGGTGGTTTTTAAAAGGATAAAATAGTTCAGTATTAAACTTCCCGACAAAACATTGGAACCAAGTGAACCGATGATTTCCCAAAAACTCCTGATAATGCTTGTTGCTGGAGGAGCTTGGGGTTTGGGGGTTGTTAGAAACGGAAAAAAATAAATGATTAAAAAGGTCATCTATATAATTGTTGGAATAATCCTAATTGTTTTGGCATTAATCTTTGGATTTGGCATTGTAGTTTATTCCCTGAAAGAAGATGATAGTTCAGGGTTTCAAGGGCTATTTATTTCGGCTGGGATGATTGCTTTGGGAATATTTTGCTTGGTCATGGGGGCGAGAACAAAGGTTCCTGCCAAATAAAAAGTAAACACCGAAATTGCCTGGACTGTACAGTCATGTGAGGGAATTGGGGTAACTTTAGGAAACTTGAAAATCCATTGAAAACAATTCACATATCCAGAAATCCAGATACGCTCCAACAGGTTTGGAGTGATTATTTTGAATTTCAATGGAAAGAAATGTTTAAGACTGCTTGGATGAGAACAAGTTCAGCCGTAGGGATAATTTCCATTGTAACTGTACTCATTACAACTGATGTAATGTTTCTGGCATTAACATTTGCATCATTTTTAGCTCTTCTTTATTTTATCATTCCGTTTGGAAGATATAAACAGAGGCTAATGAAGGAAATAAAAAGGAGCGAAATAAAAAATTACGAATTTACGTTTTCAGAAAAAGGCACTCAATACAAAACGGAAACCTTTGACACATTCATCGCATGGTCGCATTATAAATTTTTCAAAATTAATGGGAGCGAAATATATCTGTATTTAAGAAAAGGTACGTATGCGAAAGATATTATCTCAGAAAGGATTATTGGACAAGATAATTTTAAGGAGGTAAAGGAAATTATTGAACGAAACGTTTCAAGAGGATGAAGTCCCTTCCCAAAATATGCCTGTACGTTTCGTTGCTCCTGGTTTCGGTGGGGTGTTGGGGGCAGGATACTCTAAAAGTTAGAAAGTCTGCTACCACAGATACGTCCAATATTGTTTTCGTTGATTTCGGAAAACACACCCACCGTTCAATGAGCATAGCACAATTGCAATCACTGACAATGATTGTTTCCAAGACCGCAGAACATTGCTACATAAAATCATTTAGTATATACAGGGACAATGCTGGTATATTAACCTCGTTAGCAGTACAGGGATACCAGTTTAATTCAGACGTTGCGAAGTTTTTTGCGAATGTCAAATCAGGAGACAAAATATCATTTAGCGATATTAATGCCAGCTGTGCAGATGGCAGACAAGGTTATTTTCAGGGAAAGCCGATAATGGGAGGCAATCGTTCGTTGAGCGGAATTACAATTGAGGTAAAGTAAAATCCTGCTTCATTAGGACTGTACACTCCTGTCAGCCTTTTTCTTTCCCCAGAAAACCCATTGGCTCCCTGTTTCTGCAGGCTCTTTCAATTCGGAATGGAAACATTTGTAACTTGCGTGGTAGATGAAGAAGGTGGTTGTGATATTGGGATTGATAATTGCAGGTTTGCACTCCTGTACAAACGGACAACCAGGCAACTCCAAAAAACACATTGAAGACTCCAAAGCTCGACAGCTCAATGACAGTGCAATTAAACTGATTGGTAAAGGTGGTTCATATGAACAGGCTATTTTACTTTTGAATAAAGCAACTGAAATAGATAGTGATTATTTTACGGCATACTGGAATAAAATAGCCTATCAGAATAAGCTCAAAAAATACAGCAGTGCATTAAAAACAGCTACGGAATTAAATAGATTGAGACCAAATATGCCTGAGTATTACGTGACCGTAGGTATGCTGGCTGAAAAAACAGGCGACACAATTTCCTGCAACAAATATTACAAAGACGGACTGGCACATTTCAATAATATTTTAGATACAATGAATGAAAAAAGCAAAAACTATGGAACTTTTATGATGGATAAAGCAATCTGCCGGTCAGTTTCTACGTGGAAATGAAACAAAACGTCCGTATATACGGATTGAGTTCAGTATCGTATATTTGTACTATATTCTCAGTCTGATGAATAAGGCAGATATTATTAAAACAATTGTGGATTACCTTAAAAACCAAAGAGTTAAGGAGATTGGTATTTTTGGCTCATTTGTCCGAAATGAAATGACCGAAAGCAGCGATATTGATGTTTTAGTGGAATACAGCAGGGGAACTACAATTCTGGACATTGTTAAAATGAAACAGGAGCTATACGACCTGATTGGCAGAAAAATTGACCTTGTTTCAAAAAACGCTGTAAGAAAAAGGATAATGGAAAATATTCAGCTTGATTTGCAAAATGTTTACCATGCCTAAAAGTGACCTCTCTTATTTAGAACACATTTTTGAACGGGCGAACAAAATAATTTCTTTTACTGATGGGATGACGGAAGATGATTTTTTGAAAGATGAAAAAACTCAAAGTGCAGTAATCAGAGAATTGGAAGTGATAGGTGAAGCCAGCAAACGGATTTCTGATGAATTTAAGAATAACAATAATGCAATCCCCTGGAAGTTGATGTCAGGAATGAGAGACGTTTTAATCCACGACTATGAAGGAGTGGATAAATTCTCTGTCCCTTCGTTGAGCTCTGTCAAACTGGAGCTGTTTGATGTGGCTGGGAAAAAGGTTGAAACGCTGGTGGAAGGAATGAGGGAGGTTGGCGAATATAGCGTTGGTGTAAACAATTCGGGATACAGTACAGGAATGTATTTTTATCGGTTGCAGGTTGGGAACACAATTGAAACCAAGAAAATAATAATTCAGTGAGGAAAATCTACCTGATATTAATTGTGCTGTTTTGGGGTTCCGAGGTTTGTCATTCGCAGAAATTAAGTGCGACATCATTTAATGTCCTGCTGAATTTTAATGGTGCAAACGGTTCTCAACCAATTTATAATGCCTTAACCCCATCTGTCACTGGCGATACCTTATATGCTTCAACATTTGAT
>Ga0207063_1079_pt1 | contig 20951 bp, 12 predicted proteins | sample Alteio_BWMinCont_29_FD_153462 | JGI IMG/M metagenome (GOLD analysis project Ga0207063, IMG submission 153462) | Enriched cells from forest soil in Barre Woods Harvard Forest LTER site, Petersham, Massachusetts, United States -... | ecosystem: Environmental > Terrestrial > Soil > Temperate forest >...
CCTGGAGCGTTACGATGAGGCCATAGTCACCTACAAGGAAACCTTTCTGTATGAGTTGCATGATGCGCTGGCCTATTATTACATCGCCGAATGCTACGAGAAAAAAGAAAATTACGATCAGGCCCTCATTTACTACAGCAAAGCAAGCAAAACAGACCCTCAGCTGGCTGATGCATGGCTCGGAATAGGCATTTCACTCGACTCTCTGAACCGAACCTCAGAAGGTGTGCATTACATTAAAAAGGCTATCGACCTTCAGCCCGAAAACTCCGTTTTCTGGTATGTTTACGGAGACATTCAGAGTAAACTGGGATTCAACGAAGAAGCAGGCATTGCCTATGGTAAAGTGACCGAACTGGAGCCCGAAAACAAGGAAATCTGGCTTGATTACGCCAACCTGCTCGATAGTCAATCTGATAAAACGGGTGCGCTGGAGATACTCGCAGAGGGCGTCAAGCACCACCCCGACAATCCTGAACTTCTTTACCGGATTTCAGCCTGCCTGTTCAGCGCCGGACAAAAACAGGAAGGGCTTGGCTTTCTGCACAAAGCCCTCAGTCTGGATTACGACAAGCACATCGATTTGTTTGAATACATGCCCCAGTTAAAAGAAAATCCTGCAGTGACAGGCCTCATTGAATCCTATAAGAAATGAATTTCGAATTACCCAATCTTCCCGCACGAACGGCCAAGCCACGTAGCAACGGACTGACAATGATGATGGACAAGGGATTGAGTCTCCGTCAGGTCGAAGATTTCATTGAAGCGAACGCCGACTACACGGATTTTGTCAAGCTGGGTTTCGGCACTTCTTACCTTACAAAGAATCTGGAAAAAAAAATCAGACTCTACAAGGATGCGGGAATTAAAGTCTACCTGGGAGGCACGCTCTTTGAAGCCTTCATCATTCGCAAGCAATTCGACAATTACCTTAAATTACTGGACAAACTTAAACTGGATACGGCCGAAGTTTCTGACGGGTCTATTGAACTTCCGCACGACAAAAAATGCGAATACATTCAGAAGCTTTCAAAAAATTTCACGGTTGTTTCCGAAGTGGGTTCGAAGGAAGAAGGATTCGTCATCCGTCCTGCCATGTGGATATCCATGATGAAAGCCGAACTTCAGGCAGGATCCTTTAAAATTATAGCCGAGGCCAGGGAAAGCGGAACAGTCGGCATTTACCGCTCAAGCGGACATGCACACACCCTTTTGATAAATAAAATTTTAGCTGCCGTGGATAAAAACGATATCCTTTGGGAAGCCCCGCAAAAATCCCAGCAGGTATGGTTTATCAAGCTTCTGGGCGCAAACGTAAACATGGGCAATATCGGTTACGAAGATGTAATCCCTCTTGAAACACTCAGGCTGGGACTCCGGGGAGATACCTTTTTTACCTTTCTGCCAAAAAATCTTCAAAAGTCCTAATCATTCAAACCCGCACCTATAAAGAAAAGATCATGAAGGAATTGACCGTTCAGGAATTAAAAAAGCTGAAAGACAGCCGTGCCGATTTTCAACTGATAGATGTAAGAGAACCGCACGAAACCGAAATCGCCACCATCGGAGGAGAACTTATTCCCATGGGCGAGGTTATGGACAATCTTGATAAAATCAGAAAAGACAAGCAGGTCATCGTCTATTGCCGCAGCGGCAAACGATCTGCTTCAATAGTAAATGCCCTCGAACAGAAAGGATACAGTAATGTATACAACTTGGCAGGAGGGATTCTGGCCTGGATGGATGGGATTGATAACAGCTTAACCAAATACTGATTTTTACTTTATGGAGATGATTCATTCAATTCTGGATGCTTTCCTGCATCTGGACAAGCACCTGGCCGGAATTGTCAGCCATTACGGAGCGCTCACTTATCTGATTCTTTTTCTGATTGTCTTTACTGAAACCGGCCTTATTGTAATGCCATTGCTGCCGGGAGATTCCCTGCTTTTCGCCGCCGGAGCGCTTTGCGCCCTTCCCGACTCTGCCACGGGCGCGAACGTATTAAATATCCTGTTTGTTATTCCGCTGCTGATTGTTGCAGCACTGCTTGGCGACAACGTCAATTACTTTGTCGGACATTTTCTGGGCGAACGGATCAAAAAACGCAAACGTATTTTATTTTTTAAAAGTCAATACATTTCGGACACCGAAGTTTTTTATGAAAAACACGGAGGGAAAACAGTTGTAATGGCCCGGTTTGTTCCCATTGTACGAACTATGGCACCATTTGTTGCGGGCGCGGGTAGCATGAAATACAGCCGCTACATCTTGTTTTGCTTTGCGGGAGCCGTTCTTTGGGTAGTCGGTTTGTCAATGCTGGGTTACCTTTTCGGAAACATTCCATTCGTTAAAAAGAATTTCGAACTGGTCATTTTCGGCATCATCTTTCTTTCCCTGTTGCCCATGGTGTTTGCAGTTGCCAAATCCAGAATTAACCGGAGATGAGATTATTCGGCTTGATCGGCTATCCGCTGAGCCATTCCTTTTCAGAAAAACACTTCAAAGAAAAATTCCTGAAAGAACAGATCAGCGATGCCGAATACCGAATCTTTCCCTTGCAATCCCTGGATGAATTTCCCGGCCTTATTGAAAGCCGGCCCGATCTGGCCGGCCTGAACGTCACCATACCCTACAAGGAAAAAATAATTCCGTTCCTGGACGAAATGGATGAAACAGCGGCACTCGTCGGTGCTGTAAATTGCATACAGTTCACCCGATCCGGCCCGACAATGGAGACTTCGGGAAACAAAACCCGGCTCAGACTGAAAGGCTACAATACCGATGTCTACGGTTTTGCCCAAAGCATCAAACCCTTTCTTGAACAACACCACCAGCGGGCGCTTGTTCTAGGTACCGGCGGTGCATCGAAAGCAGTTGCTTATGTACTGAAACAACTCGGTATCGAATTCTACAAGGTCAGCCGGCAGCCTGAAAAAAAAAGCACCCGGCCGGGTTCTTCTGTTATCGGGTACGGCGATCTCAACAGATCGGTGATCGAATCCTTCCCGCTGATCATAAACACAACACCATTGGGCACATTTCCCGATATTCAGCAGTCCCCTGATATACCCTATGAATACCTTGGCCCCGGACACTTTCTGTACGACCTGGTCTACAACCCCGAAGAAACAATCTTTCTCAAAAAAGGGAAAGAAAAGGGCGCTATGGTTATGAATGGATCGGACATGCTGAAATTACAGGCCGACAAAGCGTGGAAAATCTTTAACATCAGGGAATGGCTGCTATAGCAGCCATTATAAATTGCCTAAAAAAGAACATGGTTCCATTAACACCCAAAATTCAAACTAGTGGCTAGTGGCTAATAACTAATTTAGAAATATAGGTATCCATATCCTTATCCCCTCTCCCCGAAAGGCTCAGCACCACGACATCTTCCTTTTTCGCCCGAAGGTTCGACAGTTCAGCAATCGCGTGTGCCGACTCCAGAGCAGGGATGATTCCCTCCAGCCTGCAGAGTAAAAAGGCAGCTTTCAGCGCTTCCTCGTCTGTAACCGAAGCGAAGCGGGCTCTTCCGGTCTTGTGCAGGTGGGCATGAAGCGGACCAACCCCCGGATAATCCAGACCTGCCGAAATACTGTAGGGTTCAGTGATCTGACCATCCGCGGTTTGCATCAGCAAGGTCTTGCTGCCATGGATAATTCCGGGTTTACCCAATACGCTGGTTGCAGCTGAATGTCCGCTGTGTATACCTTTTCCTGCTGCTTCAACAGCAATAAGTTTCACGCGAGCATCGTCAAGAAAGTGGTAAAAAGCGCCTGCTGCATTGCTACCGCCCCCAACACAGGCAACAACATAATCCGGATAGTCTCTACCGGTTTGTTCAAGCAGCTGGCTTTTCATTTCCAGGCTGATAACCGATTGAAAACGGGCAACCATATCCGGATATGGATGAGGTCCGACAACTGAACCGATAATGTAAAACGTATCCAAGGGGTGGTTAATCCAGTCGCGAATAGCCTCGTTGGTGGCGTCTTTCAGTGTTTTACTACCGCTTGTGGCTGCCACAACACGGGCACCCAGCAATTTCATCCGGGCCACATTGGGAGCCTGACGGCGGATGTCCACTTCTCCCATGTAAACCACGCATTCCATGTTCATAAGGGCGCAAACCGTAGCAGTTGCCACACCGTGTTGACCGGCTCCTGTCTCTGCTATGATACGGGTCTTCCCCAGCCGCCTGGCCAACAAAATCTGCCCCAGGGTATTGTTGATTTTATGGGCCCCGGTATGGTTTAAATCTTCGCGCTTTAAAAACACATTTGTTTGGTATTGCTCTGACAGGCGCCTGGCACGGTAAAGCGGAGAGGGCCGTCCCACATAATCCTTCAGCAAATCGTTCAGTTCTTTTTGAAAAGAGGCATCACTAATAATGTTCAGGTAGTTTTTTCGGAGTTCTTCTACATTCGGATACAGCAATTCGGGAATAAAGGCACCCCCAAATTCGCCGTAGTATCCGTTTTCATCAACTGAAAATTTTGATTCAGGACTACCGTTTGTTGTGTTTTTCATCTATCCGTTTTTTTAACCTTTTCAATTGTTCGATGTCTTTCCATCCAGGGCTCTTCTCCACCCTGCTGTTCACGTCAATCCCCATCACTAATTTTAAAGTTTTAGTCAGCATCCGGCTTTGGCCGTTAGTCTGAAGTATGCCCATTAGGGTGGACACCTCCTCCTCTCCGATTCCTCCGCTCAGAAAATAAGGCGTTTTTCCTCTGTATGCATTCAGCAAACGCCAGTCAAAACGCTTCCCGCTTCCGCCATGTTTTTTGGTACGGGTATCAAATAAAAAATAGCTGCAGGAGCCGGCATAAGCAGCTGTAAAGCCAAAATCAAAGTCCTCATCTACTCCAAAAGCCTTGATTACAGGCACCATTTTACTTATTGCAGCGCAAAAAGCAGGACTTTCGTTTCCATGAAGCTGAACATAATTCAGAGCGAATTCCTTGACGCGCAACCGGATGGTGTCCGCGGTAGAATTTACAAACACCCCGACGCGCTTTATAGAGCGCGGCATCCGTTTTACCATTTCCGGTTTCAGAATTCGTTGCGCATTGCGTTTTGATCCGGAATAAAAAATAAAACCCATATAATCCGGAAACAGGCCGGCCACCTCCGTTATATTCGATGCGTATTTCATTCCGCAAACTTTCAGTTTCAGTTTTGTCGGGCTTTTAATCATGTGTGGCTTTTCCGGGTCATCACAAAGTCATTCATAAAAAAACCGTTTCCAATATCAAAATCCTCGCAGCGGTCAATTGCAAATCCCAGTTTAAAGTAAAAATTGATGGCTTTGTAATTCATACGGTTTACGGTCAGTTCAATACGCTGAGGTTTCTCCGCCTGAGAAAGAACGAATTCGAACAATCCTTTGCCGATGCCTTGCTTTTGCCTTTCCGTATTAATGTAAAATTTATGAAGAAAATAATTTCCAGGCGTTTTTGTACTTAAGGACAAAAATCCGATGGCCTCGGTCCCGTCAAAAACCAGCGTATACAACTGGCCATCCCGCATTTGCTGCAATAAACTATTCGATGAATAAAACCGTTCCAGCATGTAATCGATCTGTTCCATTGAAATGATGGCCGAATAGTATTTTTTCCAGATCGAATGTGCAAGGCCGGTGATGAGGGGTATGCTTTCCGCTCCGGCTCTTTTGTAAATCAACGGCAAGGAGGTGTGTTTTAACTTTATTTGGCCTTCAGTTTAATGTCTTTGTCAATTTCTGTAGCGAAAGAAATTTTATCCAGTATATTGATGGTCTCTGTATAAGTAGCAAAACCCGAAGCTTCCAGATCCAGGCGATAGGTTCCGGGCGGAAGAATAATAACATAACGGCCCGATGTGGGGTTGGGCAGGTAATTTCCATAAACCTGCTGGGTCTTGGTATCCGTAACAGTCATGAACACATCCGGATAATTCACTTTCTTACCCGGCTCAGCAGATTCAATCAAACCGGTAACAACCGAATATTCCGGATCCACATCTGCAAACGTTACCCTGTAGATGTCCAGGTCACCGAATCCGCCTTCGCGTAAGGCCGAAATATATCCGTAACGGCCATTCTCAGACAACCGCAGGTTCATGTCGTCTTCGGTCGTATTGATCGGATATCCCATGTTCTTTACCGCACTCCATTTGTGGGTTGCTTCGTCGTAATCGGCTTTGAAAATATCGTAGCCCCCCATGCTTGTGTGACCCTTTGAGCTGAAGTAAAGCGTCTTTCCATCGGGTGAAATGTTTGGGAAATCCTCGTCCAGAGCTGTATTTATTTCAGGACCCAGATTTTCCGGCGGCCCCCAGGTGCCGTTTGGCAGTATCCTCGACACATAAATATCCACACCCCCAAGTCCTCCCGCCCTGTCACTGGCAAAATAAATCGCAGTTCCGTCAGAGGTAATCGAAGCAGCAATTTCGTGCCCCTTCGAATTCACATTCTCTCCAAGTAACTGAGCTTTTGCAAAACCTTTGTCCCCGTCAGATGTAGACATGTATATATCCCCGGCTCCACCTTTGAAATAATAAAGCAGCATTTTATCTCCGCTGCTGGAGAGCCCGATCACTTCCTCCGTTCCTTTCCCCTGGGTAATAGGAGGGCCTATAACCTGAGCCTTATTGAATTGTCCGTCCTTTACGTTAGAGATGAATACGGTTGAAGGATAATTTCCATCCTGACCGGGTTCTGCATTTGTACCGGGACGCTTCGAATTGAAAAGAAGAAACCGTTCGTCCTTGGTGATAAACGGGTAATAATCCGCAAATGAAGAATTCACATTTTTCCCCAGATTTTCAAACGTAACATTTACCGGAAATTTCATAATTTCTTTGGCATTGATGCAATCCTGTATCTGCCTGTCCACTTCTTTCAGATTTTCAGGTTTACCTTTGCCTTCCTGCTCAAAAGCGACATAGGCCTTTATGGCATCGTCAAACCGGTAGGCAAAATGATACGCCCTGCCCAGCAGAAATCTTGCGTTGGGGTCATAATCCGGGCTGTGGGTTACAATCTCCAGGTAGGGAATGGCTTTTTTCTTGCTGATATTTGAATTCAGGTAGCAAACCGCAATATCGTAATTGTACTTAATATTCTTGGGCTCCTTTTCAAGCAATCCAAGCAGGTCATCAAGGGCTGAATCGTAATTACCCCATTTCATTTTTTCTTCGGCCGATTTCAGATCAACCTGCTTTGATTCTGTATTTACCTGAGCCGAAGCGAAAACGAAGGCGAATAAAAACAAGGCGATCAGCCCGGGCTTAAATGTGATAACGTTTCTGTTCATTCCTGTTTTTGGGTTTGCAGACAAATATAGGAAATAGCTAAACAGGCCGGTAAGATTAGCAATTATTTAACAGGGGCCGCGTCTTTCTTTTTTTTAATTCGCTTCTCAAACAGGTTAAATTCCACCCGATAAAAAATTCCTACCCCCTGTGTATAAGGTGAACTGATATTAATTATGGTATTGTCATTGGTACGGTTAAACGCCTTCAGTCTTATCTTGCCATCGTTGGTCAGCTTGTATTCCACATTCATATCTCCCACCAGCGTATTTGTATTTTGAGTGGCACCAGCGGCTTTTCCGAAATTTCCGTCCAGCAACAACCGGTTATTCAGCAGTTGGGTTGAAAGTGCCAGCTGAAGATCCTCATTATTCAGTTTGTCTGCCGCAACCCGGACTCCCACATCAAAATCATTGCTTAGTTTGCCCAGCATATTGTTCAGTTGATTGGTTAAAAGTTCCGATCCCGCCATCAGTCCCGAAGAAGGAAGAAGATCAGATGCAGACGAACCTCCCGACATCGACTGGGGAGTAATAAAACTACCCAGAACCATCAGCGAAAAGACCTGCCTGTTAATCTCCAGATCTGTATTGATCACGCTTTTCACATAACTTCTGGTGCTCTCGTCCACGGTTGGTAAGTCCACTTCAAATCCAATATCCGGGGACATCAGTTTGTTGGACAGCGACAATTTGCAATCCACAGGATAACGCTTTTTTGCTGCTGTGGTATCCATGCCTGGGATGGGAGCCAGAGGTCCTAGGTTGGCCTTCACTTTATAAATGGCATCCATATTGATTTCAGCTTCGTAGGGGCTGCCACTCCACTTAATGGTGGCACCCTTATTGATCACAAACTTTTTATTAATTACGTTTTGAAGGGTGAACAGGTAATCTCCGCTTTCCACTGTATAATTGCCCAGCATTTCGAATTTCCCCAATGAATTGATCTCCAGTTTCAAGGGCCCTGTTCCGACAGCATTGATGACATCGCCAATTTTTTGATCAAAAATCAAATGCACCTCGGCATCTGTTGTAACGTCCAGATCAAAATTCAATGTAAAGCCACTCAGGTCGACGGTATACTTGCTCTTTTTAACGGCGGAGGTATCGTGAGAAACGAATGAAATAAAGTTACTCTGGGTGACATCGGTCGTGTTCGATAGCGGAATATACAGTTTGGTCAGACTGGGTTTCTTCCCAACAGTGACGCGATCCGTCTTTACGTTGGCGTCGATGTAAATCATTTTATTGAACAATCCGTATATCCTGACAGAAGGCCCGGTCACATAGGCTTGTCCGTAATAGAGGTCGTTGTCATTTGCAGTTGTATTGAGCACCATAAGTTTATTCGGTGCAAAATCCACGTCCAGTTTGAAATTACTGAAGTTGTCATGGAAAAGTTTTCCGTTTTTCACCAAAGCGGTTCCCGATTCTCTGTCGTGAACGATCAGGTCATTGAATGAAAACGAACCGGGCTCAATCCGGATTTCGTGTTTGAAGCTGTACGAAGTTCCAAGGTAATCCACCGTTACTTTGCTGGCATCCACATTCATTGTGCCGCTTACTTCAGGTTTTGCAAGGGTTCCTTTCAGCCTGAGTTTTCCAGAAAAAGTTCCCGATAAATCACGGCAATAATTTCTGACAAAGGGCTTAAACAGGTCCAGGTTCAGGGTGGCGAGGCTGAGGTCAAGGTCCATCGAATTGTTTTTGTCGGGATAATAAAATCCGGAGAACAAAATATTCTGAACAGCGCCTTTGCTAAACGACCCGTTCAGCTCCAGTGCATTCTTGTCACTCTCCCAGGAGCTTTTCAGAAAGCCTTCTCCGATTTCGTTATTGTTAATTTTCAAACCGCTGATGGACGTATTGTTGATAATCAGCGCCGAATGCAATTTTCCGGCAATTACAGTGGTTCCGTTAACAATTCCCTTCAGCTTGAAGTTGTCATTTGTCCATCTGTTCAGGGTGGCCAGGTTAAATCGTTTCAGCTGTATATACATACTGTCATTGGTATAACGGGAAAAATCACCGTCAATACTGATTTGCTGGTTGTTATTTGAAAACTCAACCTGATGTATGCTCAAATGCGAAGAATCCAGTCTCACCCGGTTTGCGGAATTCACCTTCCAGAGCGAGTCCGTGACAACAATCGATGAGGGGAGGAAACCAAATTCAATGGATGGTTCCGGTCCGAAAACAATTTTTGCTTTAATGTTTCCGCTGTTGTCCGGCTGTGAATGATTCGCCCAGATCACAGATAAGGAAGAAGAAGAATCGTGCCGGGCCCGCATGTCAACAATCAGGTTTTTAAAATAAACACTATCGGTAACTCCTGCCTTTTCAGACAGAACGGTTAAATCCAGTTTGCCATCCTTCAGATCAGCCCTCATGTCCAGACCGTTCAGTTTGTTACCATAGGCTCTAAAATTGGGTGATTTGACGGACAACTGAAGTGTTTGCAGGGAGGAATTGCATGCACCGCTGATCCGGGTTCCTTCTGCAATTTCAAAAGACGGGAAAAACAACTTCGTAATATCCTTTGAATTTTTAATACGTAAGGCAAAATCAAATTTCTGTTGTCCGGAATGCAACAGTTTATCCGGGCTGAAATAGGCCGGAATGACCGAACCCAAAATTCCTTCCAGCGAGGTTCGGATATCCTTTAAGACAAAAGATCCGGTGATATCGCCGTCCACTATATCCGAAGAAACGTTCAGGTGCTTCAGTCCCGAATCATCCGAGGAGGAAAGACTGAACGACTTAAAATTATACGTTACCTTGTCAGCCTTCACACGTGTAGAGCGGATGTCAATTGTTCCTGTCAGATTATCAATTGAATTTCCCCGGGTGTGAACAGCGAGTCCTGTAGTTAATACGTAGTTTGTTTTCCCTTTAACAAAGCCAAGTGCATTCAGATTCGCCTGCTGAAGACTAAGTGCAATATCCAGATCGGGCAATGGCGCCTGAATGTTATAACTCCCCCCGCATTTCAGCCGGCAATTTTCATCATCAATGGTAAGATCCGCATTCACTACCTTATTCGTGTAGCGGGCTGAGAACACGGTATTTTTGTACGAATAATTATTAACCGAAAAACTGTTTGCTTTCCCCTCAACCGTTACGGATGCCTTTTCGGCTGACAATCCGTTTCCCTCAAACTTTAAATCCGAGGCAAGGAGTCCGAGTTTCGGAACAGCCAGCAGTTTTCCGATGTCAAAACCTTCCGAAGCCAGCGTTCCCTTGTAATAAAATAGTTTACTCAGGGTGTCTTCGTGCGCCGATGCAACAGCGGAAATGCTCCCCAGGCTTGTTGAAAGAACCCCGCTAAGGTTAAAATCATTCAGCAGCCCATACACCGTTCCTTTAAAGATAATATCCCCCGGCAATTGGGCCTTGGCAGGAAGCTCCATGCGTTTTCCTGAATCGAAAGGGTAAAGCTGAAAATGCTGCAAATCCGTTACGTTGGTTACAAACCGCCTGACTTTAAATCCAAGGAAAAGTTTTTCTGTTTCAGGAATGCTGTCCAGATCAATATCTCCGTCAAAAAAACTGGATTGATCCAACTGCAGCCGAAGCTTTCTCCCTTTTAATGCGTTAACTTTCCCGCTGATCTCACCTGATAAACTAACCGTTCGATTCATCCCTTTCAATGCCGGAGCAAAAAAGGCAATATCCGACATGTCCACCCGGGCCGAGTCAAACGAACTTTTCATATCTACTTTTGAAATAAAATCACGAAAGTCTCTGTAACCCGAATAAGACATTTTAAAATCCCCGTGCACAGAGCTTCCCGGTGTTTTGATCTCCAGGTTTCGGCAGTTTATTCCAAGAGGTGAAATACTGGCACGGGTGCTTAGGTTATTCAAAACAAATCCGCATTTTTCCCTTGCTGCCAGCTGGTCAATCCTGACAAACAGGCTGTCTCCCTTGAAATGAATAGCCTTTAAAACCCCAAAAACCTGCCGGCAATCAATATCATCGTAATTCATTCCGCTTCCCGGAATGGTGTCCCGGGAGGTCCTGTAGCAAAACGAAAGATTGTGAAAGATGATTTCGTCGCATTTCAATTTCCAAAATGAGGAATCCCTGACCGTGCTTTTAGCTCCGGCAAAAGCGTCCAGCAGAAACTTAAAATTAAAATCATTTTCGTTTTTATACTGTATCAGTTTCACGGTCGGATTAATCAACTCCAGATCTGAAACGACTAATTCGCGCCTGGAGAAGCTCAGGCGACTCAGGTTCAGTCGTAGTTCATTAAAAAAAACAAGGGTGTCACGATGCAGATCTTCGACGCAAACATCTTTCAAAACCAGTTTTTTAAAAAACGCAACGTCCACTTTTCCGACGGTAACACGGGTATGGAGTTTCGCTGAATAATAAGCCGCCAGCTCATGGGTAAGAGTTGTTTGAACAGCCGAAGAACGCAGAGCCAGCAATCCCGCTGCCAGCAAAACGGCGAAGCACAAAAGCAAAACCAGCAGTATTTTAATTCCTTTTTTGATATCCCGGTGCTTTAAACTAATTTCAGTGTAACAAATTTAATCAAAGCGTCTTGGATAAAATAATGATTTTGGGCATCGAGTCCTCCTGTGATGATACTTCCGCTTCTGTATTTGAAAACGACCTGATGCTGAGCAATTGCATTGCGGGCCAGGAAATACACCGGATGTACGGTGGTGTTGTACCTGAGCTGGCCTCCAGGGCTCACCAGCAAAACATCGTGCCGGTAGTTAACGCGGCCCTCCAGAAGGCCGGTATAACGGCCGCTGATCTGAATGCCGTTGCGTTCACCAGGGGGCCCGGCCTGATCGGCTCACTTCTGGTCGGCAGCTCGTTTGCAAAAGGACTCTCCCTTGCACTGAACATACCTCTTATTGAAGTGAACCACATGCAGGCCCATGTTATGGCCCATTTCATCCGGCAAAAATCAGGCCGGAATAGTCAACCCACATTTCCATTCATTTGCCTGACCGTTTCCGGAGGACATACACAAATCGTCCGGGTCACTGATTACCTGAACATGGAAGTGCTTGGCGAGACGCTGGACGATGCTGCCGGAGAAGCTTTCGACAAATCGGCAAAAATCATTGGCCTTCCTTACCCCGGGGGTCCATTGATCGATAAACTGGCCCGGGATGGCCATCCATCCGCCTTTCATTTTCCACACCCCAAAGTTCCCGGATTGAATTTTAGTTTCAGCGGACTGAAAACGGCTGTTCTCTATTTTATGAACGAACAGCTAAAAAAAGATCCGGAATTCACTGTGAAGAATAGAGCCGACATCTGCGCTTCGATTCAAAAAACCATTGTTGACATTCTGCTGTCGAAACTGATTGAAGCCTCGGAGCAGACCGGAATTAAAGAAATTGCCCTTGCAGGAGGGGTATCTGCCAATTCCGGACTCCGGGATTCTCTGCGGAAGGAGGCCGCCAAAAGGGGCTGGAACGCCCATATCCCCATCCCCGAATTTTGCACGGACAATGCCGCCATGATTGCTCTTACGGGGTATTACAAGATGGAACGGGGTCAATTCTCCACCCAACAGGTAAGTTCTTCCGCACGGTACCCGATTAATCCTTTATAAAATCTTCTTTTTCCCTATATATTATGTAAATTAGACTTACAAAGACTGATTGTTATGCAGAGGAGGCTTTTACTTGTTTTTAGTGCTTGTGTTTTTTTTACTGCCCTTGCATCGGCACAGAATAACGAATGGGTCTGGATGAACGGCGATACCGCCATGAACCAGGCGCCGACCTGGGGAACGCTGGGCGTTGCTGCTGCAACAAATTATCCGGGAGTACGTTACGAATCCGCTGAGTGGAAAGATAAAAATGGAAATTTCTGGATTTACGGAGGTTTTTTAGGGAGCGCGGGAGCGGCATACAGTGATTTATGGAAATACAATCCGGTGACCAACCTCTGGACCTGGGTGCAGGGTAGCAATGCCAGTGCAGTTACACCGGTATGGGGCACTCAGGGTGTCCCGGCTGCGGCAAATACACCCGGAGCCAGGTACCTGGCTTGTTATTCATGGGTGGACAACAATGGTAATTTCTGGTTGTTCGGAGGGGCTGCCGGCAGCGGAACGGATTGCCAGGCTTATAACGATATGTGGATGTACAATCCGGTCACCAACCAATGGACCTGGATGAACGGATCGGGTAATGTTCCGGCGACCGGTCCACCCTACTGTAGCCCTGTTTTCGGAACACAGGGAGTTGCCGCTCCCGGAAACACTCCGGGCGGAAGGTTTGAAGGCGATGCCGCCGTCACGGATAAAAACGGAAATCTTTGGTTATTCGCCGGGCAAGGAATAGATGTAAGCGGAAACTGGTGGGAATGGCTGAACGACCTTTGGAAATACAATGTTGCAACAAACCAATGGACCTGGATGGGCGGCAGCCAGACGGGGAATCAAAACGGAAACTATGGGGCCCTTGGTATTGCTGCTGCTGCGAACTGGCCCGGTTCAAGACAGGTACACAATTCCTGGCTGGACAGCCAGGGAAACATATGGGTATGGGGGGAACAGGGTTACGCTGCCACAGGCGGAACCGGTTTTCTGAATGACGTCTGGAAATACAATATTGCCTCCGGACTCTGGACCTGGATGTCTGGTCCTAATACTTCTTCGTCCACAGCAAAAATCGGAACCTACGGAACCAAATGTATAAGCTCTGCTTCCAATATACCCACAACCCGTTACGAAACAAGAGCGCGATGGATGGATGAATGCAATAACTTATGGGTTTTCGGCGGAGAATATTACAGTGCCAATAACCAGGTATTTAACGATCTGTGGATGTACAATACCAAAACCAGTTTCTGGACCTGGATAAGCGGCAGCAACAATCCTAACCAGCAACCTGTTTACGGTACAGTACTGGTTCCTTCTCCGACAACCATGCCCGGATCCATGATGGGAGCCAATGCTTTTTACGTAAAAGGTCAGGGCATGTGGCTGATCGGAGGTGAAAACACTTTTCAGATTTCCACAGGCTTGTTCACCTACGTTGAAAATCTGCACTTCAACGTCTGGAAATACATTCCGGATAAACCGACTGCAGCCTTCACTTCTGCAGTCAACTCCGGATGCTCCGCCCTGACTGCGAATTTTACAGATAACAGTGTGCCGAATTGCAACGCCATTAAATCCTGGCTGTGGAATTTCGGGGATCCTTCTACAGGCACGGCAGATACTTCAAGCCAGACCAACCCGTCCCATACCTTCAGCGCAGCCGGCACATACAGTGTAAAACTTGTTGTGCACAACTGCACCCTCGGAGCGGATTCCATCACCAAGTCAGTAACCGTAACCGCCGGGACAGTTTTCAGCGCATTGGCGACCTCAACCCCGCAAACCTGTTCGAGTAAGGGAACCGCTACGGTCAGCCTGACCGGTGGAACAGCCAGCTTTACGTATTCCTGGTCACCCAGCGGAGGAAATGCCGCAACCGCCACCAATTTAAATGGTGGCAATTATACCATCGCCGTTACGGACGCCAACAATTGTACAGCTACTGCCACGGTAACTGTCGCCAACAATTCGGCCGTTATAAACATCACCACCCAGGCCATTTTTGCTACCTGTGGTCAAAACAACGGATCCGTTGCGGTCACTTCTGTCAGCGGCGGAAGCCCGGCTTACACGTATTCCTGGTCCCCGATCGGATCAAGTGCACAAACAGTCAACGGCCTTGGAGCAGGCAGTTTCACTGTAACGGTTACGGATAAAAACGGGTGCACACAAACTTCAGCTGAAACGATTACCGCTACAGGATCCACCATCAGCGTAACCCCTTCTGTTATTCAGAATGTTTGCGGATCCAATCCCGGCGAAGCCCAGGCGGGGTTTCCAAGTGGCGGGACCGGCCCTTACTCCTACTCCTGGAGCAATGGCCTTACCGGAAACAACAGTACGGCCTTTTTTGACAACAATTTAACCGCTGCCACTTACACGCTTTACATAACAGATGCCTCGGGCTGCACCGGAACAGGTACCGTAACTATTGCAGGACCTGTTGCAACCACCACGTCTTCAGTTGCAGCAACCTGTACAACAGGAGGAACGGCTACAGCAGTTGGATCCGGCGGAGTCGGACCTTATACCTATTCCTGGAACCCAGGCTCACAGCCAACTGCAACGGCTACCGGGCTGACCGGAGGAACCTATACCGTTTACGTAAGTGATTCCTATGATTGCGTTACCACGCAAGCCGTCACGGTAGGCTCTTCAGGAGCCGCCTTTACGCTTTCGGCTTCATCCAATCCGGCTGGTTGTTCAGGCACAAACGGCAGTGCGACCGTTACCGCCACAGGAGGGTCCGGAGGCCCGACCTATTCCTGGAACAATACCCAGACAACGCAAACAGCCACTAACCTGAGTCCGGCGACCTATACTGTTACAGTAACCGAGGGAGGGTGCTCATCGACAACTGCCGTCATTGTTACCCAGACCGGAGTCGGGTTTACACTCAGCACCTCCTCCAACCCCGCCACCTGCGCAGGAACAGGTGGTAATGCCAAGGTTACCGTTACGGGAGGAGTGAGCCCGACCTACTCCTGGAGCAACACCCAGACCACACAAACCGCAACCAATCTTACACCCGGAATCTATACCGTAACGGTTACCGACGGAGGCTGCAGTTCCGCAAGCACCGTTGATGTTACCCAATCTGCAGTAACCTTCACCCTCAGCCCAACCGAAAACCCCGCCAATTGTGCCGGTACAGGGGGTAGCGCCCAGGTTACCGTTACAGGTGGTGTAAGTCCGACCTATTCCTGGAACAATGCACAAACTACACAAACGGCTACCAACCTGGGTCCGGGAACCTATACGGTTACCGTTACCGATGGGGGCTGCTCCTCCACCACAACAATTACCGTAACGCAAAGCGGAATAACCTTCAGCCTGGGTGCAACTGAAAATCCGGCCAATTGCGCCGGAACAGGCGGAAGTGCCCAGGTGATTGTTACCGGCGGTGTAAGTCCGACTTATTCCTGGAACAATACAAAGACCACCCAAACGGTAAACAACCTGGGCCCGGGAACCTATACCGTTACCGTCACCGACGGAGGTTGTTCCTCCTCAACGACAATAACCGTTACCCAGGCCACTATTGATTTTACCCTGAGTGCCACGAGCAAACCTGTCAATTGCGCCGGCAAAGGCTCTGCTACAGTCAATGCAACAGGTGCAACAGGCCCCACCTATACCTGGAGCAATTTGCAAACGGCGCAAACGGCGAACAATCTGACAGCCGGAAATTACACGGTAACCGTTACGGATGTAAACGGTTGCGAAGCCTCCGTCAGTGTTACCGTAAATGACAGTTCTGTCATAAGTGCAGTGGCCGGACCCGACACCAGTATTTGTCTTGGAAATAAGGTTCAGTTAAACGGCTCCGGGGCGGGCTCCTTTAGCTGGAGCCCGGGCAAAACATTAAGTGACAGCACCATTGCAAATCCGCTGGCCCTGCCATTAATGACCACAAACTATATTTTAACAGTTAAAAGCGGACCTTGCTCCGGAAGTGACACGGTCAACGTAATTGTCATACCTGCTCTCCTACCCTCCATCACCAGGGACACCGTAATTGTTTCAGGACAATCGGTACAGCTAAGCGCCGGAGGCGGAAGCAATTATTTATGGACTCCTTCGGATGGACTGAGCGACACGACTCAGGCCAATACCACAGCAAGTCCGTTGACAACCAAAACCTATATTGTTTTGGTAAGTGACGCCAAAGGCTGTGCGGCAATTGATTCAGTAACTGTTACGGTGCTGGACAAATCCTTTTGCGGACGGGAAAGCATTTATGTGCCCAGCGCGTTCTCTCCGAACGGGGATGGCGAAAACGACGTTCTGTACGTCAGAAGCCTCTGCCTGTATTCACTGGAGTTCCGCGTTTTCGACCGGTGGGGTGAACTGGTTTTTCATACTGAGAATGCGGAGGTGGGCTGGGATGGCACCCTCAGAGGAGTTCACATGGACATGGCCGTCTTCCATTATACACTGGAAGCACAGACCATTACCGGAGTAAAGATCAGCAAAAAAGGAAACATCACGCTAATGCGATAGAATGGTCTACAATTCCAGTTTGGTCTGACTGGGCTTTCCGCCTTTTTTCTTTTTTTCAGCAGGAGCCGGCAATGCATCCGGAGATTTTTTCCGAAGCGCTTCCACAGGGCTTTCGTCTGACTCTTCAACCTCGTGGGCGTTCGCAATTGGTTTTTCCTTTGACACAAGCAGATTTACCTCTTTCACCTTGTTGTCGGTAAGTTTGTTGCCCTTTGCTTTCAGGCCTTTCACTTCGATAAAGCCGGTAAGCTGAAGCTTTTTATTTTTGAGTTCTTTTTTCGAAAATACGATTTCGACAACCGGATCGGGCTGAACAGTAGCCATCTCCAGAAAGGACCCCTCCGCTTCACTGATAAAAAGTACTTTTTTATCCGTTGGATCAATCAGAAAACGCTTCACATAATACGTCTTGTCGGATCCGTCCAGGTAAATAGCCGAAACAGGAAGGGTTGGATAAAACTTTTCAATCAGAACAATATCCTCATCAAAATGATTCGACAGATCGTAACTATATAGTCTGTAATGTCCGCTTTGTGTAATAACCAAAATACGGTCATCGCCTGAAAACTCACCCAGGTAAACTCCGTATTCATCCTTGTTGATGCGGTGCACCGAATCGTCAAACCAGATTTTCTCTTTTCGTAAAATTCCACTGCCTTTGGAAACCAAAACAATCTTTTTTACCGGGTATTTGGTTACCACATTGCCCATCGTTCCGCGGGCCTTGATGGCCAGGTCGGCAAAATTTACATCGAATTCAAGTTTCCTCAAACCAGGCAATGCCTTGAGCATAACCTTAATGATTTCAGATTCCGAATTCGGATTCGCAGTGAAATATAAAACTTCGGACTCCGGGGTTCCTTTTGTAAGATCGTATTCTTTATCTCTGGTAACACCGGTGACGGGGAATCGTTTCATCATGGAAGCCCCTTTTTTTCCGTCCCTGTAAATCATGTTGTAAACCGTATGCTCATCGTTCTTTTTGAACACGGCTACGTAAATAATATCCTTTCCGATAAAAGCCTTATCGGCTACCTTCACCACTTTCATCTTACCTTCTTTGGTAAACGCGATGACATCGTCAATATCCGAACAGTCGCAGACGAACTCGTCTTTCTTCAGTCCGTATCCGATAAAACCCTCTTCCCTGTTCACGTACAGCTTTTCGTTGGCAACTACCACCTGACGAACCTCAATATTTTCAAAAGAACGGATCTCTGTTTTTCGCTCCCTCCCCATTCCGTATTTCTTCTTCAGGTTTTTAAAATACTCCACGGCGTACTCTGTTAAATTGGCAAGGTGGGCCTTGGTTTCCTCCATTTTTCCATCCAATTCCTTTATCAGGTCATCTGCCTTGATGCTGTCAAACCGGGTTATGCGGATCATCGGAATCCGGGTCAGCCGCTCCAGGTCTTCGTCAACAATCGCTCTGTTCAGTTTGCGCTTGTGGGGTTTGAAACATTCGTAAAGGTAAACAAACAGGTTTTCTTTATCGCTGTATTTTTTAAAGTCGATGTACATTTCCTCTTTGATGAAAATCTTTTCAAGAGAGGCAAAATGCCATTGTTCTTTGAGTTCGGCCAGTTCAATCTCCAATTCCTTTTTCAACAGCCCCAGCGTCTGATGGGTGGAGATCTTCAGCATTTCATTTACTCCGACAAAGCGCGGACGATCGTGTTCGATAATGCAACCGTTCGGTGAAATGGAAACCTCACAATCGGTAAAGGCATAAAGAGCGTCGATGGTCTTATCCGGAGAAACATCAGGGGGCAGGTGGATCTGAATTTCGACATTTTCAGCCGTGTTGTCTTCGACTTTCTTCACCTTGATCTTACCCTTGTCATTGGCAGAAAGAATGGAATCGATCAGGCTCTGAGTAGTTGTGCCAAAAGGAATTTCTGTAACAACAAGTGTTTTTTTATTCGGTTGGGAAATCTTGGCGCGAACCCTCACTTTACCTCCCCGGAGGCCATCGTTGTAATTCGAAAAATCAGCGGACCCTCCGGTTGGGAAATCAGGCTGGATATCCGTCTTGCGGCCGCGTAAAACCTGAATGGAAGCGTCGATCAGCTCGTTGAAATTATGAGGAAGTGTTTTGCAGGCCAGGCCGACCGCAATACCTTCAACACCCTGAGCAAGCAGCAAAGGAAACTTAATTGGAAGCGTCTCTGGTTCTCTGTTGCGGCCATCGTAGGTCGACAACCAAACAGTGGTCTTTGGATTAAAGGCGACTTCCAGGGCGAATTTGGACAAACGCGCCTCGATATAACGAGGCGCAGCAGCTGAATCACCAGTCAGGATATTTCCCCAGTTTCCCTGCATGTCTATCATCAGATCCTTTTGTCCGATCTGTACCATCGCATCTCCGATCGAAGCGTCACCGTGCGGATGGTACTTCATCGTGTTTCCGATAACGTTGGCCACTTTGTTGTAGCGACCATCCTCCATTTCCCACATCGAATGCATGATCCGGCGCTGAACAGGTTTCAGTCCGTCTTCAATGGCGGGTACAGCCCGTTCAAGAATGACATACGAAGCATAATCCAAAAACCAGTTCTGATACATGCCCGAAACCTGAACCACATTGTGATCGACGTTATCATTTCCGCTATCGTTGCTGTTGCCTGTTGTCATTTCTTCTTCCATAGTTTTGTTCCTTTCCTTTTTTGAGCGATTTGGGAGACTTAATGCTTTAGCGTTTAGTCTCCTTTATACCCGAAGGGTGCTAGCGAATAGCCCATGGCGATCAGGGAAGATCACCCCCTATTCGCTTGTAATGAAGTCTCTTCCACAACGTCCTTTTCCACCTTCAGATTATTGATAATAAAATCCTGTCTTTCCTGTGTATTCTTTCCCATATAGTACGACAGAATCTCGGTGATCGATTGCCCGCCACCGACAATCACCGGCTCAATTCTCATGTCTTTTCCTATAAAGTTCTTAAACTCATCCGGAGAAATCTCTCCCAACCCTTTAAACCGTGTAATCTCAGGCTTAACACCAAGTTTGGCCATAGCCGCCCTACGCTCCTCCTCTGAATAACAATAAATGGTTTCTTTCTTGTTTCTCACCCTGAACAAGGGCGTTTGCAATATGTAAACGTGTCCGTTCTTTACCAGATCCGGAAAAAATTGCAGAAAGAATGTCAGCAGCAACAGGCGAATGTGCATACCGTCTACATCCGCATCGGTAGAGATCACCACCTGATTGTAACGCAATTCCTCCAGGTTGTCCTCAATGTTCAGGGCCGCCTGAAGCAGGTTAAACTCCTCGTTTTCATACACCACCTTTTTACTGAGGCCAAAAGCATTCAGCGGCTTTCCTTTCAGACTAAACACCGCCTGCGTATTCACATCCCTCACTTTCGTAATCGAGCCACTGGCCGAATCCCCTTCGCAGATGAACAGGGTGGTGTCCTGGCGCCTGTCATCGTTCGTATTGTAATGGGTACGGCAATCCCTGAGCTTGCGGTTGTGAAGGCTGGCTTTCTTGGCCCGGTCTCTGGCAAGCTTTTGAATCCCCGACAGTTCCTTTCTTTCCTTTTCAGACTGCTGAATTTTTTTCAA
>Ga0207063_1089_pt1 | contig 19654 bp, 17 predicted proteins | sample Alteio_BWMinCont_29_FD_153462 | JGI IMG/M metagenome (GOLD analysis project Ga0207063, IMG submission 153462) | Enriched cells from forest soil in Barre Woods Harvard Forest LTER site, Petersham, Massachusetts, United States -... | ecosystem: Environmental > Terrestrial > Soil > Temperate forest >...
GGCAATGGCCGTGCTGCTGAAAGTATTGGTTTCAATAATATCAGCACCTGCTTCCAGGTATTCTCTGTGAATTGTGCGAATGATATCCGGGCGCGTCAGTGAAAGCAGGTCGTTATTCCCTTTCAGGTCAGAAGGCCAGTCCTTAAAACGTTCCCCCCGGTAATCCGCTTCCTCCAGTTTATAGCGTTGAATCATGGTCCCCATAGCACCATCAATGATGAGTATGCGGGATTCCAATGCCGATTTTATATTAGACATAATCTTGCAATTTTAAAGCGACCGCTATTGTTGGGATGACTGCAAAGAAGGCTTACTGAAAAACGGAAGGAAAAGTATATAGGACTTACCTGGCGTTTATTAGTTCAGTTAATCTTAAGCTGTCAGGCCGAACAATAAACAAATCTGCCTGATGAAAGGCAAAGGTACTGCAAAATGGAGTAAATCCCAAGGCCTAAAGCCGAAAGCTTAAAGCTTAAAACAAGTATGGGAGTATGGGAGTATGGGAATGTGAATTGAATAACGATTATTGGTCAACCGTCAACCGTCAACGATGTGAAACATAACTTTCAACAGGTAAGCGATTGGAAATGGAGCGCGCCAAAGTCATTTCATCGGCATATTCGAGTTCTCCGCCAAAGGAAATACCCCTGGCGATGGTAGTGACTTTCACGGGGAAAGCAGCCAGCTTTTTCTGGATATAATAAATGGTGGTATCCCCCTGTATATTCGGGCTAAGAGCGAATATAATTTCTGTAACGCTTTCTTTCTGAATCCTGTCGATCAGTGAATCTATGGCAAGCTGGTCGGGGCCTATCCCGTCCAAAGGAGAAATGACACCCCCGAGTACATGGTAAGTCCCGCTGAATTGTTGGGTGGTTTCAATGGCAATCACGTCCCGGATTGTTTCCACTACGCAGATCATATCCTTCCTGCGCAAAGAGTTGGCACATATGGAGCAGATATCTGCATCGGCCACATTATGACAACGATGGCAGAACCGGATATCCTGCCGCATTTTCAGGATGGTTTCTCCGAAAGCCTTTGCGGCGCCGGGGTCCTGTCTGAGTAAATAAAGCACCAGCCGGAGGGCCGTTTTCTTTCCAATACCCGGTAATTTGGCGAATTCATTAACAGCCGTTTCCAGTAGAGCCGATGAAAATTGCATGGTATAAAATTACAAAGTTATATCCACTTCATTGTCCCAGTTTGCCCTTACGGTGAGTTTTTTCCTTATGGGTACAACGATCTCAGGCTGCAGGTGTTTATAGAAGTCGCCAGGATCCCAAACACCATTCTGGTTTCTGTCATAGAGTATGCGAAGCTCATAGTCTCCCGGATTAAACAATCGGTTGTTATATCGGAGTGATCTTCCAATGGGGTATGACAACATGATCTTTTCAGCCTGAATAAAGAGAAGAACAGGATGCCTGCTGAGGTCCAGGTTTTTGAAACGTAAACGGAGATTTCCGTAATCAGATTCAGCCTTGGTTTTAAAACGGATTGTATCGATTTTTAATAATTTCTCGCCGAGTGTATCATCTGCAAAGTCTTTCTGAAGGATAAGATGATAACGGGTATCTTCTTTCCATGGATGAAATATGGTTAACTTTTTACTTGTGCTGTCAAACTCAAAATGAATTTGATTGAAATCCACAAAACTGTCATTCGTTAAACGGACTTTTGTAGAATCGAAGTCCCTGATGGGCACAGCAAAAGTCAATTCAAGCTTGGTATTCAGGTCCAGCAAACCGTTCGGAATATTTCCTGTTATGATCAGACGTTTTACTTTTTCCTTGTCTTCTTTTTCTTTTTTGACAGATACCGGAGCCGCGGGTTTTTTCGGATGTTTTAAATCGCTCGTATCTGCAAAAGCATAAAGCAGGAGTGGTGTTGTACTTACTCTCAGATCAACAGGACTGTCTGCATAGGCAAAAACCTGTGACTTTGAAGTATATTCGTGCATGCCGGATTGGTCCTCCAATGCATATAATGCATAAATATCCGGTTTCAAATTTTTGAAAGTAAAATTTCCTGCACTGTCGAGACGGGTTATATACCTGGGTCTTAGTTTCGCAACGGCAGAATCAAAAAGCTGCGTGTGTAACATGACGATCAGTGTGCTGTCAGGCTTGCCGGTATTAGCCATGATTACCCGCCCGCTATATTGAATTGAATCAATATAATTTCCGGTAGAAAAAACATAAGTAAAATTCTTGAGAATATTTCCTTCATTCACATCCGTAACAGCCTTACCGAAATTAAGCGCATATGTTGTATTGGGTTGAAGAGTATCTTTTAAGGTAATGGTAATGATTTTCAGATGGGAATGGACAAAGGGCATTTGTTTGGGAACGGGAGAAACAATCAGGTTTTTTGTGATGTCTTTCAGATCGATGTATTCATCAAAACTCAATAGAATCTTATTGGAATTAACATTTACATTTATCGCACGCATTTCAGGATCAGCCTCTATCAGAACAGGGGGAATGGTATCCTTTGGCCCTCCCGTGGGAGGGATGATGTTTGCACAACCTGTAATAAAAGGAACGCGCATCAGGGCGAGGCCGACCAGAAGAAAAATTAAAAATCGCTTCATTTGCTTAGTCTGCAAACTTACTGGAGGCAGGCGGGATTTATACAGATTTATGATTTTATAAACTTTGATGTTCCTCTTCTTCTTCTGCAATCGGCGCGTTTATATCCAGCTTATTGGTTTTTACAAAATTACACCAGTGACAATCTTCCTTACCACAACCGGTATAAAAATCATGGTTCTGGATCTTTGCCCAGGTTTCTGTAATCTGGCGAATAACAAAAACTTCGTCTTCAGGACTGATAACTATTTTTTCTTTTTTGTAATTTTTCTTTGCGTCAGGTTCTATAAAATCAAATTCAGTGCTGACTACCTGCCAACTGAAGGGACTGCGGTCCACCAATAGTTTATAGAATACGGCCTGGCGCCAGTAATCGCCTCCCAGCGGATCTTTTTCAGAAGGACCTTTGATTTTTGATTTGGCATTATCGGGATTGCCTGTTTTATAATCCACCACGTTAACCAATTTGCCATCGAATTCCAGCTTATCCAATTTACCTTTTGCAGGAACACCTTCGATGGCCACATTGCTGATGATTTTTTCAATACTCACAATTTTATTCCAGGAATGAATATATTTTTCATAATAAGCAGGTAATACGATCCGTCCATATTCCATTCGTCGCGCGAATTGTACTTTAGTAAAACTTTCCCGATGACGGATCATATATTTTTCAAAAGAAGAAATGAAAAAAGAAAGATCAGGGAACCGGTTATTATTATCCTGCATATTTCGGAAAAGTTTTTCCAGCGCATCATGCACGGCAGATCCGAATTCAGTATTTTCATTTTTGGGTGAAGGAATACGGATGAGGTTTTTGAAATAGAACTCCAGCGGACATTTAAGATAGTTATTCAGCGCCGTCACATTCATCTGAAATTTTTCCAGCACCCTGTTGATGAAATCCATTTCAACACGTTCCATTTCCGGAGGCTGCCCGCCCCTTAATAAAAGAAATTGAAAGTCGCTGAGTTCCTGTGCAGACAGGACCATCTTTTCAACCGGAAGTTCAAAACTGCTGCGGATCTCTTCTATAAATAAGGATGGCTCGGCTTCTTTGCCATTATCGCGAAAACGACTAAATGATAAATACAAGTGGGTCTCTGCTCTTGTGATGGCTACATAAAAAAGCCTGCGTAATTCCTCGTCTTCATTGGGTTCCCTCCTGAACATGGTATCAGGGAAATGAAAACCGCCTCCTGGCTTTTTTTTCTTCTCCCAGTTATGAGAATTGCAACCTGCAAAAAATACATGACTGAATTCCAGCCCCTTTGAACCATGCGCCGTGAGCAGGTTTACAGCTTCAGCGCTTCCATTAACTTCCACCATGGGCAGGGGAATTTCTTCCTTCTCCATTAGATCGAGATGGTCTACAAGATCCTGGAGAGTAAGTGCAGGCTGGCGACGTGTTTCCTCTTTGATAAAATCGAAAAATGCAGTCAGTGTTTCCAGCATTTTACGTTTTTCGGGATGCTGCATGGCGAACTGCAAGAGTCCGGTTTCAGTATAAACACTTTCGAATAAGGATTGAAGGGTTTTGTTGGAAACCGCGCTGATAAGGGATTCCAGGATCTTTGCAGCAGCTGCGAGCGGTGAATACACATCCTGTGAGAAAAGATCCCTTGATGTTTTGCCGGCCTTATCGTTCAGTAATTTACGCAGGGAAGAATTTTCGGAATAATGCTTTTGGGAAACCTCTGCTGCCAGAATCGCTATTTCGATGGCAGGAATATGAAACCATTCGGCATGCAGAATTTCAAATAGCATCTCGTCTCCGTTAAATGGTACTTCGACTTCATGGGCGGAAGCCAGATAGCGGATAAGTAATAGTATCTGCCCGATCAGGGGGTCTTCCAGCAGGTTCACACTTCGTTTATTGTAGACCGGTAGATTTTTCAGTTTGAAAAAAGAAAGGAGTTCCTGTCCGTACTTATTTTCCTTATAAATAACAGCAATTTTGCCGGGTTTGATACCTGAGGTGAGCAATTGTTCAATCTGTGAAACAATGCTGATCATTTCAGCCCTTTCCGATTCATATTCTCTTATCTGTGGCCAGTCCTTAATGGAGGATATTCTATTATTGGAAGAAATCAGTTCTTTTGTAAGATTATCCATCTTATATATCAGCCTTCCTTTATTAATATTGATAAGTTGTTTTGATATATCCAGGATGGGTTGGGTGGATCGGTAATTTCGTGTAAGCACTACCGTCAGCAGGTCTTTTTTATAAGTTTCATAAAAATCCTGCATATTATCTTCATTCGCTCCCTGGAAACGGTAGATGGACTGGTCATCGTCGCCAACGACAAATACATTTGGGTTTTCCCAGAAACTGATGAGCAGCTCAACCACTTTATTCTGTGTGCCGCTGGTATCCTGGTATTCATCCACGAGTATATACTGATATTTTTCCTGGTAACGCCGGAGTAAATCTTCATTTTGGGTAAAAGCCCTTATTACCCAATTGATCATATCATCATAATCGTATCGGCCTTTATCGTGCATGAGTTCCTGATAACGGTCAAACTCGTTCACTGCAGCTCGTAGTTTTTCCATTCTTTCAATCTGCTCATCGAGTTTTGCCTGATTGGTATCACCTTTTTTAAAACCAGCCCCGTTTCTCTTATATATATACTCATCGCGGGCAGGGATATCCTTTAGGTACTTATTTATCTTTTCTTCTATGAAAGCGGGGGTATAGCCTTCCCTTTTCATGGTGCTGAAAAGAGAGCTAAGGTTTTTCACTTCATAATAGGCATCGCTCCGGTATCGCTTCAATGGATGTTTTTGGGGGAATCCGTCAACCAACACCCTCATCAGTTGTATTTGTTCGAGCTCCGAAATCGGGTCCAGGCTGTTTTTTTCGAAAAGTGAGAGATTATCCTGGATGATATCATGGCAAAAAGCATGAAAAGTATAGATATTGACCTTATAAGCGTCCGGGCCGATAAAAGCCAGTAAACGCTTGCGCATGGTAATGGCTCCGGCATCGGTAAAAGTGAGACAGAGAATATTCCCTGGATCGGTATCTGTCTCTAAAAGGATTTTACCAATACGGGCTCCCAGAATCTGGGTTTTTCCCGTTCCGGGACCTGCAATCACGAGCACGGGCCCTTCAATCTGGTCAACTGCCAGTTTCTGCTCGGGGTTGAGAATCTGATAAAGTGTATGAAAGACGTCTTTTTGGTCCATTTTCAATCTTAAAAGTCATTCAAAAGTTGGAATTTTCTTGATTTCGGAATATTATTCCTCTTGATTTCACGTTATACACGAGTACAATCCGATATAATCCGAAATATGAAGAACAACCAGTCGTTTAAAGTTTTCATTGTTGAAGACGATATGTGGTATGGTTCCATGCTGGAACATTATTTGACACTTAATCCGGAATATGAAGTTAAACGATTTGAATCACCTGGTGATTTCTTCGCGCACCTCCATGAAGTTCCCGATGTGGTAACTTTAGATTATTCCCTGCCAGATAGCGATGGAACGGAAGTACTAAGGAAGATCAAGGAATTTAATCCAGACATCCGTGTTATTATCATCTCAGGTCAGGAAGACGTAGCTACCGCCATTAATCTTTTAAAGAACGGCGCCTTTGATTACATCGTAAAAGATGATGATACCAAGGACCGTCTCTGGAACAGCATTCTGCATTTGCGGGAAATCAGCAACCTGAAGCAGGAAGTTGAAAGCCTGAAAAAACAGGTAGGCCGCAAATACGATTTCTCCCAGATCATTGTAGGTAACAGCGAACCCATGGAAAAGGTTTTTGCGCTGATTGAAAAAGCGTCCAAAACCAATATAACGGTATCCATTACCGGCGAAACAGGATCCGGAAAGGAACTGGTAGCAAAAGCCATTCATTATAATTCTGACAGACATAACCTGCCCTTTGTGACTGTAAACGTAGCGGCAATTCCAAAGGAACTTTTGGAAAGCGAACTCTTCGGACATGAGAAGGGATCTTTTACAGGTGCAATTACAAGACGTATCGGAAAATTCGAAGAAGCCGATAAAGGGACACTGTTCCTGGATGAAATCGGAGAATTGGATATTAATCTGCAGGCCAAGTTGCTGCGTGTATTGCAGGAAAGAGAGATCACGCGTGTGGGAGCAAATAATGTAATACCCATCAATGTGCGGATCATCGTAGCGACACATAAAAATTTATTGGAAGAAGTAAAAAATAAAACATTTAGAGAAGATCTTTACTATCGTTTAATTGGTTTACCGATCATGTTGCCGCCCCTGCGTGAAAGAGGCAATGATATTGCGATCCTGGCGAAAAACTTTGTGGATGCTTTCTGCAAGGAAAATAAGATCAACAGGAAATCACTCAGTCCGGAGGCTCAGCAAAAGCTTATATCCTATCCGTACCCGGGTAACGTGCGCGAATTGAAATCCATCATGGAACTTGCGGTGGTAATGAGCGATGAAGAAAATATCCTTCCGGAGCATATCACGCTGAATTCTTCTACAAGTATCAATGACTTGCTTAACAGGGAAACCACGCTGAAAGAATTTGAGAGCCAGATCATACAACATTATCTCGATAAGTATAATAAGGATGTTCTGCTGGTCGCGCGAAAATTGGATATCGGAAAGAGTACGATTTACCGCATGATACAGAATGGAGAATTGAAAAGCAAGTAGTGAAAACCTGTACTGCCGTAGAAACAAAAGAAATAATGTTAGCCGTAGGAACAGATAAAAAACTGTTTGGAAAAACCATCCTGGTTGCAGAAGATGTTGAAATGAATCAGCACCTCATCCGGCATATCCTCGAGTCCAGTGGTGCGCAGGTGGTGATCGTAAAAAACGGCGCCGAAGCCCTGGAGAAGGTAAAAAAACAAATTTTTGATTGTGTATTGATGGATGTTCAGATGCCGGAAATGGATGGCATACAGGCAACTGTAAATATCCGGAACCTGGAAGATCCCCTGATTTCATCCATTCCTATCATTGCAATATCGGCTAATTGTCAGCCGGAGGACTTGCTGAAATATGAAGAAGCAGGCATGGATGACTTTCTCGCCAAACCCATTGTGGAAGCGCATTTGATCGACACGATCCTGAGTAATTCCGGACCTTCTATCCTGGGTAATGCAGACGATTCTTCCTTTTTAGAAAACAAACTTTACGACCTCACCATGATACAATCAGTTTCGGGTGGGGATAAGGCTTTTATCAAAAAGATGATCCTGCTTTTTATAGAAACTGTTCCGCAAAATGTGCAGGAGCTCGTGGATTCTACAGAAAAGAAAAACTGGGAGCAGGTTTCCAAAATGGCCCATAAATTAAAATCCACCATCGATTCGATGGGCATTCGCACGATCCATGATCAGATCAGGGCAGTTGAAATGAATGCAAAAAATCAGGAGCATCTTGAACTCATGCCCAATATGGTTCAACAGATAGAATCGGTTGTTTCAGTATGTATTCAGCAACTAAGAAAAGAGGTTGACGGATGACGGTTGACGGTTGACCGTTGACAGATTCCCATACTCCCACACTCCCATACTCCCATACTTTCTTAGTTGTTTATCCCCATCTTTCCCAAACACGTATTGCTTGTCCCAAATAGGGAAAGACTGTTTCTGAGGCAGTTATATATATTTCTGAAAATGAAAGAGTTATTGAGATAGAAAATCCGGCACTCTTTTCGGAATGAATTGATATAACTCATTAAATCATGCATTTGCAAGCTTCTTCGGGCATTTTTATAGTAGAGGACAATTTGCTGTTTCAGCAGTTGATCGCCCGCGAACTGGAGGACTTTGGAGGTCCCCTTTTTTTCTACACAACAGGTGAACACTGTCTCGCTAATATTTGTCGCAGGCCTTCTATTGTAGTGCTGGATTATAATCTCGATGGGGAGATGAACGGTCTGGAAACTCTGGAAGAGATCCGCAAATTCGATCCTTCGATATTTGTCATTTTATTCTCAAGTCAGAAGGACTTACATAGCAATGAAAACCAGCGGCGCTATGGGTCTTTTGATTTTCTTGAAAAAAGGGAACAATCTTTTACCCTGCTCAAACAATTGCTGAAGGCCAAAGTTTCTATCTAAAAAAGTTTTAGGCTTTGGGCTTTAAGCCTTGCGTCTTACGCTTATCCAGGAATTCTTGAAATATACTTTTCAATCTGTTTGATCTGATCAACGATCTGCGGAGTGGTAGGCTTTAGATTTTTTGCTTTTCTGAAAAATTCTTTAGATGCGCGGAACTCTCTTTTCGTCATCATGATCGAACAGAGTTGCAGATAAGCTGCTGCCTGATTTTCCTTATCCGGCAAACCTTTGCTGATAGCCTGGCGGATCAGACCCTCTGCTTTACGGATATCATTTTTCTGCATGGCTAGCATTCCCATTTGTAATAAACTGGCGCCTTCGGCTTCTTTCATAGGCATGCCAAGATCAAGCCCCTTGCGCATATTAACTTCTGCTCCGTCAAAATCATTCTTCATCATGGCGATATTACCCTTGAGTGTATAATAAACGGAGCGAATGGGTTTATAGAGAAGGCCCGGGAACTTAATTGTTGCAAGTACTTTTTCTGCTCCTTCCAGGTTGCCCGATTCCATATGTTCCTGAATAAGGCGAAGTGGTCCGAAAAAGAAATGACCGAAGACGAGAATTACGCCGACAAGGTAGGGTAAAAAAGCTGGCCAGAAACTGCTATAAACGTTGGTGACAATGCCGATGGCGATCAGTGCGAGACCTATATATAAACGGTATTTGATAATGACACTGTAGAACTTCATAATCTGAATTTGGGCTGCAAAGATAGCCTAGTTTCAGGGATCTACGAAGCTTACTCTGATCTGCCTTAAGCCTTAAGCTTTCTGCCTTAAGCCTTCAGAATCTGTCATTATTTATTTCGATCCAGTAACCATCAGGATCCTGCAGGTAGATCTGTTGGACCTGGTCGGGCCGCAGTGCAATTTTATTCACTTCACCCCCAAAATTTCCGTATTTAACGCCCAATTTTTCCAGGTGTTTAATAAAATCCGGAAGGGAGGCAACAGTAAATGCCAGGTGTATATTCACATCGTGCGGTACGTCTTCCTTGGCACCGCTGACCACATGCAACTGACTATGTGCGCCAATTCTGAACCAGACATGCCGCTTATCATGGAAGGGTTCTGGAATTGTATCCAGCATCATTGCATATTTGTAAAATTCGGTCGCACGTTCAAGATCCGTCACATAAACGGTGAGATGATTGAACTGAGGTTTTGATTGTGCCCGCCCTTGAAGAGAGAAACAAAGAATAAACAGAAAGCCGGCAAATTTTAATAAACGATTCATGTATAGTATTTTGAAATATGAAGTTAGGGGGAAAGCAATTCTTGTTTCAGAAAATCTTACTTTTGCAACCTTCAATTGAAGCGGGTCCTGTTATTCAACGCCTGCTTGAAGAGTTCTTAAAAGTTGGTCCCGTAGTTCAACGGATAGAATAGGAGTTTCCTAAACTCTAGATCCAAGTTCGATTCTTGGCGGGACTACCAAAAAATCAATTGTCAATTGTTGAAATGGATTGTCCTAACGACAATCAGGAATGTGTATCACCTGGAAGCTCATTATCAATGGCGTTAATTTCTTAACTACTGCATCTTATAACATAAATTTGAGTGTTATGTGGTATATTAAAAGACAACCCTCACATTGACAACCGACAACTTAGTCATAATAAATGGCGGCTTATACAATGACATTAAAAGGGCATTAAAACAATGGATTGACCTTTATTCTGATAACTTACAAGACAACTTGTCTTTTGAGTTTTACAAACATGGACTAGGAAACTACATAATCAAAGTTGACAAAAAGCTTGACAATGAAAGGTTTTACTATTTGATAAACTACTTAAATTATCCCGAGGGAATTGACTATAAAATTGATATCGAAGGCTTCACGACCGTGAAAGGGCAAAAAGAATTAGAGAATAAACAAATCTTAGTTTATATACCAGCAAATGATAAAGAAGGTGACAATGTCTATGCTGTAACATCAGACAATGAAACTTTCAAAATTGACTTTGGCGGTAAAGTAATAAGAGTTAGGGACAACAAATCATACAGAGTTCCTGACATTCGCCGACTTTCAGACCCTGAGATATTTCGGGTAAACAAAAGTAGAGTCGCTGATATCAAAGAAGAAATATCAAAGTTCAATTTAGAAAAAAGATTTAGAATAATTTCGCTAATAGCATTAGGTCTACTAATTGTTAGTTTGTTGACAATTCTCATAAACAGTCATACATTTTTTAAAGCGAACTTTTTTGTGGGCTTGGGGCTCGGTGTCTGGTTTTTTGGAGACTACAAAATGTTACAGGTTGACAAATATTACTTTTACTGCTTTTTAATTGCTATTACTTTTTTTGGCTATGGTCTTTTTATTAAGAAGCAGTTTTCGAATAGTACATTAAAGCTGACCGACTTAGGTTCTTTGTATCCAATATCCCTCTTAATAGTGCAAAAGCCATTAAGACTGATATATAAACTATTTCTAAAAAGAGAACCTGTAGTTGACAGACCCCCACCGACGTTTTGGGATTTTGTTTATTCAATATTACTTTTTTTAGCCTTTGCTGTTTTGCCATTTGTTATAATGGACAATTTGAAATAAGAGGAATACTGACCTCCGCCCTAAAAACTGGAGCGATGTAAATTAGAAAATCAGGGTAATTATTCATCAAAAATAGAAATTGAGCAATTCCCGTTCCTTGAATACAGTAAATTTTTAATGGCATATAAGTTGATTCTTTAAAGACTATAATAGATTTGATGACAACGCCATTCATTAATAAGTCAAAACACTCCGCCATGTACTTGAAATACTATTGCTTATCTTTTTTAATTTTCGGCTTCTCACTCCTGATAGCCCGGTCTGGCTTTGCCCAATCGACGATGTTGACAAAAGGAGATGCAGCGCCTTTATTTACCACCAAAGCCAGCCTGGCCGGCAGTGAATTTGATTTTTCATTAAAAAACGCCCTTGCTAAAGGACCCGTTGTAGTCTATTTCTATCCTTCTGCCTATACCGGCGGGTGTGATGCGGAAGCACATGCTTTCGCTGAACTCAAGGATAAATTTACAGCGGCGGGAGCTACTATTATCGGTGTATCTGCAGACGATATTCAGCGGCTAAATGCATTTTCTTCCGATCCGCAATACTGTGCAGGCAAGTTCCCCGTCGCTTCAGACGCCGGAGGCGAAATTGCAGCAAAATATGGCCTGACAATGTCAGCTCCAAAGCTTGGAATTAAAGACCTGCGCGGCCAGGATCTTACACACGGCTTCATTCCGCGAACCACTTTTGTTATTGATAAAGAAGGTAAAATTGCAGCAGTCTTTTCATCAGAAACCAACCATATTTCACCTACTGACCATGTTGAAAAGTCGCTGGCAATTGTAAAAGGGTTATAATTCCCGCGCCCGGGTTCAAAATTTCGAACGAGTGTGCTTGTAGACTTTGTCTATACCTTATATAAATCCACCAAAAAGTTCGAGGCTTGCCTTGTTGGTCTACCTTTTAAGAAATCAGAAATCTCAAGCCGTGATCTCAAAGACTTTTTTGTTTTATATGCTTTGCAGCGTGAAAATTAATAATCAGACGGTATTGATTTGATTTCCTTCTATGTCAACTATTTGCATTTGATCTTTGATTAAAAAGTTCGAAATGAGGCTTCACAGGTCTAAATCTGTTTTACAGGACAACCCTCCGGATAATTGCTGTTGCGGAATCTACGTCAAAATCAGCCTGGATTAGGTTGTAGCTTTCCCAAAAATTATCATCGACCTTATTCTTAGCTTGATTTTCAATCGACTCAGTAATACTCAGCACTTTACTTTTTCGTTCCGGAACAGTTGTAGTCCTCCTGCCATTCTCTTGCCATCTATCTTACTTCCTGCAAACTGTAAAACAAATAAGCATCCAGTAACTCTTTTCTAAGCAATCCATTGTTTCTTCTGCATCTATTCCATCAACTCCTGTTGCACAAATATGTGATCACAAAAAAGGGAAAATGCAGAGTGTGTACAGAGCCTCTGTAAAATTTATTTTTTACCTGAATGGGTCGTTTGATCTGAAAAAACAGGCTTCTCAATGACCAAAAAGCGTTTGGCGTTAAGCGTTCTACGTTCTGCGTTCGTGTCTGCTTCGGGGTTTCTATGAACGTCCTTCGGGAGTTCTTCGGGAGCTACCGAAGGTTTCCCGAAGGTTTCCCGAAGGATTCCCGAAGAAACTAATAAAAAAACAGGAATCAGGTACGATGAAATTAAAAATACCCAGCCAGGTATTTCTAAATATTTATTTCACAGAGGCTCTGTACACACTCTGCAATTTCACTTTTCTACAACCCCATTTTTGTTATGTCAACAGGGTTTCCGGCATCGGAGATGATTGGCTGCGAAGAATAATATTCTCAATCATCCCCGTGAAGCTTGCAGATACTGCTGTTGATGATGAATGCTATATCTTTCCAATTTTCTTTTCTCAGTATTCCATCAGGAAATAAAGTGGTATAGAAAATCTGTCGTCGTGAATTATTCTATTTAGTTATTTTTTCCCGAAAAATTCACCATAGTCTTCTGTATTTTCAAGGAGTCTCCTACCTGGTTTCCGATTTTGCAAATAATCGAGTTTTTCGTAACTTTTTGAAAAGATATAAAATGAATGCCGATCAAAAGATAAAATCAGCATTTGCTCGTGTTTCAGGTGCACTTACCCAGCGACCAGCTTTTGGACTTGGAACAGGTATTTCCAAGGCGACAATAAAAGATGGACTAACCTGCGAAATTCGGGAGGGCACCTGGACCTTCACTGCTGACATGCCCGAGCAAGCTGGAGGTAATGCCAGCGGACCGACTCCCGGAGTTTTTGGTCGGGCCGCTCTGGCGAGCTGCTTAGCCATAGGATATATGATGAAGGCCGCTGTAATGGACATTCCGATTTCAAGTCTTGAAGTGGAGGTACAAGCTGATTATGATGACGGAGCTTTGTTTGGAACAGCTCCGAATGTTCCACCTGGATATTTGGAGGTTCGTTATTATGTAACAATTGACAGCGATGCACCCGAAGAGAAGATTATGCACATGCTTGATGAGGCAGATAAGCACAGCCCTTACCTTGATATTTTCAGCCGCGGGCAGTCCTGCATTCGAAATGTGAACATAGTTGCCCAAAAAGATCACTGAAATGGAACCTGGACTTCAAAGACGTGTTCAACGTTATGGGTGGGACAAAGCATCTGCCTATTATGAAACCTTTTGGCATGATAAATTGAAACCCGCTCAGGACCTACTTTTAGATATGGCGGACCTGCACCCAGGAGAAAACGTATTGGATGTGGCTTGTGGTACGGGCTTAGTAAGTTTTCAGGCTTTGACAAAGCTGGGCGACAACGGCCGGGTAGTGGGTACAGATATCTCCGAGAAGATGATAGAAAGGGCATCTTCACTCGCAGCGCAAAAAATGGAATACCGTGCGAGCTTTGAGCGGATGGATGCTGAAGATCTTAAGCTGAAAGATGATTTATTTGACGTGGCACTTTGCGCTCTTGGTTTGATGTATATGCCGAATCCGAAAAAAGCCCTGGAAGAAATGCACAGGGTGCTGAAACCCGGAGGACGTGTTGTTGCGGCCGTTTGGGGACAACGTGACCGGTGTGGGTGGTCGGACATTTTTGAAATAGTGGATCAGCATGTTGCCTCAGAAGTTTGCCCAATGTTTTTTAATCTGGGCAATCCAAATATGCTCGAGCTCAATTTTAAGGCTGCTGGATTTAGTGCAATTCATATTAAACGTATTACGACTTTGCTTTCATATAACGATTCAAGAGAGGCTTTGGGAGCAGCTTTCGAAGGAGGTCCGGTGGCCCTGGCTTATAACAAATTCAACGAAGATGTGAAAAGGGATGTTCATGCTGCTTACTTGTCTTCACTTGCTCCCTTTAAGAAAGGGGAAGGATATGAAGTACCCGCCGAATTTGTATTGGCAATAGGAATTCGATGAAGTACAAGCAGAATAAGGTATAGAATTTGTCGCCCATTTTGTAATGGATCACGTTCCCAATCCTGCCAGTATATCCCTTCTGTGATTCCATAATATATTCCTTCTGTAGAAATTTAAAATTTGAACTACTCTCCTTCGGGAATCATATTATATTCATTCTCCTTTAGTGCGGAGTTAGTCCGGTAAATACCGCACTTACTCCGCACTAACCTAAACTAAATACAAAAGCAATATAGAAGAACCCTGTTATTAAACTTTTCTTTTGGTGTTTGAATGGCGGGTCAGTGGGAAGATCAGTTGACCTTAATCTCAATTCCATTGGGAAAAAAGAAACCTCCGTTAGGAAAAACTAAAATTTCCACAAATGTTTTCAATCTACATTGTTAATTAGATATGGAAACATTATTATCAAATTCAGGAAAGATTATTTATTGTAAGATTTCAACAAAAATTGATTGATTATGGTTAAACAATTATTTTTATTATTGATGATGACAATATCATCTCTGTTTACTTCAGCAGAAGTATTATATGTCAATGCTAAAACCGGTAATGATAAAAACACTGGTTCCCAATCGCAACCTTTGAAAACTCTTGGGGAAGCCGCGAACCGAATCAATGCAAATACAGAAAAAAAAGCAACTACCATTATTCTTTCAGAAGGTGTTTACGCATTAACTGAAACAGTGCTTTTTAACAACAATAAATTTTCTGCGGAAAACCGGTTGACGATTCGGGCAGAAATATTGCCCAATGATGCTAATTGGAATCCGCAGCGCATGCCGATTATTACAACGATAATCGCTGGAAAACCAACGCCGGGTGACGGCGAAGAAACCAGAGGATTGGAAATAGAAACAAGCCATGTAACTATTCAGGGACTGCGTTTTACCGGAAGCCAGGATTATTATTACATCGATGGCAAACAAAACAGGCGTTACTATCCCATTTGGCGTGATGGTAAAAATTTAGAAGACCTTGTTGTTACACAATGTCTCTTTGCCGGCAATGTTGATGTGTTGCCTATTCGTGTAGCAGTAATTGCTAATGGTCATGGTTTGGTACTGGATCATTGTGTATTTTACAATTGTCAGAATCCTGTTGTATTTTGGAATGCACAAGATGGAACAAGCTATCAGAATGCCATGCGTTATTGTCTGGTGTATGAAGCATATTACAGCGGAGTATGGACAACAGACCAAACAGGAGACGACTTTGAGTTTCATCACAATGTTATTGCGAACAGCCGGACGGCCTGGATAAGAGATAATAATAGTACACACCACTATCAAATACATGATTGCATTTTAGCGAACAATATGAAAACAACAGGAAACGGTGGCGACAATGCAATTAATAACGATTTTTTAAAAATGGAGAATGTGCAATTGTCAGGCATTGTCGAAATTGAAAAAGACCAAAGCAAGAACAACTATTTGCAATTGAAAGAAGGTTCATTTGGTTCGAAATTACAAGCAGGCTTGTTTAAATAATAACAAAGCGAAGATCTTATTCTCCTAACATTGCTGAGTGTGCTCCATCTTCAGGTTCAGCTCCCTTTGGTTTGCTATAACTGCATAGTTCTAAAATAAATCTCAAAAATGTGACAATAGTACCTTAGTTTCATAATTTAATTAAATATTCCAACGTAGATGAAACAGGTTCTAATTTTCTGTTGCTTTATGGCATATACTTTTATTATTAAAGCGCAATCAGGTGCTCAATTGGACAGCATCACAAGGGGAATCAAACTTGACAGTACAATGAAAGTTGAAATTGAGTCAGAGTTTCCAGGTGGAGTGAAAGGATGGCAAAACTTTCTGAGCAGCGCTTTAGTTTACCCTCCCAAGGCTGTCCGAAAAAAAATTCAAGGACAAGTTATCGCTAGGTTTATTGTTGAAAAGGATGGATCACTAAGCAATATAGAGATCATTAGCGGCCCAAAGGAACTTTGGAATGCAGTATTGGATGTTCTCAAACAAAGTCCAAACTGGAAGCCTGCAATTCAGAACGGCAAAAAAGTGAAATCATACAAAAACCAACCGTTTAATTTCAAGTTAGAAACAGCATAATAAAGCATATCCATGCCTTCTTCCCATCTTTAAATGGAAAAAAGGAACCAATGGGTACTAATTATTTAACATTCGTATTCTTAAGAAAGTTCGGGCATAAAAATATATTTTTTGAAGTCATAAAGAGCGTAAAAGCTCGAATATATTTGAGTAATTCAAATGATATTTTACTATGACTTCTATGATTCCTGAAACAAAAATAACGGCTGTTAGAAATACCCTGCAAATAACATTTGGAGTAAATGAATTTGAAGATATCCGTCAACTGACTGCCGGACTTTCATCTGCACTGATTTTTAGAATCGTGGTTCTGGGTAAGCCATATCTTCTTCGCGTCATCACCCGTACAGATGAAATAAGCAACCCTTCGCACTATTATAGTTGTATGAAACCCGCAGCAGAGGCCGGACTCGCTCCGCACATCTGGTACGCAGGTATTGAGGACAGAATTTCAATCACAGATTTTATTGAAGCAAAGACTTTCCCGGTAAGTGTGGCCAGGATGAAGATGCCTGGTGTACTTAAACGTTTACATTCGTTGTCTCCATTCCCCTACCGGGTTAATTTTTTTGATTTTGTGGATGGGTTAGTTCGAAAATTTCAGGATACTAAAATCCTGCCCGGGAACATGACAGAGGATCTGTTCCACCTGCATGCAAAAATTTCCAGTGTTTACCCACGCAATATACAGGATATGGTATCATGCCATAATGATCTTAAGCCGGAAAATATCGTCTTTGATGGAGACCGCCCCTGGCTTGTGGACTGGGAAGCTGCTTTTTTGAATGATCGATATATGGACCTTGCAATTGTAGGAAATTTTGTTGTAAAGAATGATCAGGAAGAAAAGGAGTATCTCACAAATTATTTTGATGAGGATGTAAACGAATACCAGCATGCCCGGTTTTTCCTGATGAGCCAGGTATTGCACATGTCTTACTTTACCTTTCTTTTGTTGCAGGTATCCGCTGGAAACAAACCCGTAGAATTGAATTCAGCCATACCAGATTTTAGAGAATTTCATGACCAGATGTGGGCGGGTAAAATCACTTTAGAAAATAATGAAGCCAGGCAAGAATATGCCCTGGTTCACATGCAACAACTCCGGCATAATCTTAATACGAAAAGATTTGAAGAGTCTCTTTATATAGTTTCTAATTATTAATAAATTTAATCATAAGAATAAAAGATTCAAACTAAGATACTGACTGCTGAAAATTTCCAGCGTAATTTGTATGGCTAAAGTAGTATCTTAAGAGAGTGTTCTGGAATATTAACCATTAATAATTAAACATGGAAGTGCACCACCACCCCGACCTGCATCACAAAAGAAAAAAATGGAAAGAGTATTTTCTTGAATTCTTAATGATTTTTCTGGCGGTAACACTTGGCTTTTTTGCAGAAACAATCAGGGAGAAGATTTCTGAAAAACATCGGGAGAATGATTATATAGTTGGACTAATAAACAATATAAAAAATGATACCTCAGACCTGAAAGGTTTAATAGAAAGAAATGATTTGGAGTTAAGGGGGATTGACTCTTTATTGAAAATATCAAAAAATAATTTTCTAAATATTCCGGTCCAGGATTCTATATTTTATTACGGACTTCATTACACGTTCAATTTGCACCTCTTTCAATTCAATGATCTGACCTTAGTACAACTAAGAAACGCAGGAGGGTACAGTCTTATAAAAACAAGCAGCGTTGCCGATAGTATTGCTCTGTATGAATCTAAAAATAATGACATCAAAGTTCAGGAGAGATTTGTTATTGATTATTATACACAAACCATGGCTTCTTTTAAGCAAATTCTGGATATCACTCTCACCGGCAAATTTTTTCAGGAATATGAAACGAAAAAGGTGATACCCTCAGATATACATGTTTTGATATCCAGGGACGGGGAAAGAATGTTTTTACTTTATAATAATTACTGGATTTACAGAGGCTCACTTACTGGATATAATATGAAGTTAAAAGAACATCTTGAATACTTAAATGGATTTATTGTATTCCTGAAAAGAAACTATGACATCGAATAGGCCTATGACATTGTCACTATTCTTCCAACGGCTTGCAGACAAAGCGGTACCCAACTCCTGAGACGGTCGAGATATAAACAACTCCAGAATTATTCTGTTCTAAACGTTTGCGGAGTTGTGCAACGAATACGCGGAGATATTGCAGCTGATTAGCGAATTCTTCTCCCCAGATCTCCCGTAAAATGTATTGATGAGTCAATACTTTTCCTTCATTTTTGGCAAACAGAACCAATAGGGCATATTGAGTTTGTGTCAATTGAATAGGTTCATCATTTACTTTTACGGAACGACTGGTAAGATCGAGTTCAATTCCTTTAAATTTGATCACAGGAATATTCTCTTCACTAGCAGATCCCCGAAGCGCCGAACGGATCCTGGCAAGTAATTCACCTGTACGAAATGGTTTTACCAGGTAATCATTTGCGCCATTATCCAGGGCCCGAATAATATCTTCTTCCTTGCTTTGTACGGTTAATATGATGAGAGGAACAGCCGACCATTCCCTTAATTTTCGCAGGGTTTCATGTCCATTTTCATCCGGCAGTCCAAGATCCAGTATTATTAAATCGGGATGTTTATTAGCAGCTGCTACCAGTCCCTCCGCAGAAGTATTGGTCAGGATTACAGAGCAACCATGAGACTGCAATGTGATCTGCAACAATTTGCGGATCTGCAATTCATCATCGATGACAAGTATTTCACGGTTAAGTAATGTCATCTGGCGGGTTATATAATCGATCTGTTTTAATATTCATTATAAATCTGGCGCCTCCCTGTTTCCTGTTACTGAGTTCAATTGTACCCGAATGTGCTTCTACAAATCCTTTAACAATAGAAAGACCAAGACCTGTTCCTCCGATCGAGGCGTTCTTTAGCCGGTAAAACTTATCAAACACTTTGGGTATCTCGCTTTCAGGAAT
>Ga0207063_1076_pt1 | contig 19530 bp, 24 predicted proteins | sample Alteio_BWMinCont_29_FD_153462 | JGI IMG/M metagenome (GOLD analysis project Ga0207063, IMG submission 153462) | Enriched cells from forest soil in Barre Woods Harvard Forest LTER site, Petersham, Massachusetts, United States -... | ecosystem: Environmental > Terrestrial > Soil > Temperate forest >...
GGGAATGCGTCTGGTTCTGCGGGCGCCGTCGGGATTCTGCGCCGTCTGATTGCGCGGGTGAGCGAGGCCTTTCCCAAGGCGAAAATCCGGGTGCGCCTCGACGGGGGCTTCGCGTCCCCGAAAGTTCTGGATTTTCTCGACTGCGAACCGAAAGTGGAATACCTCGTCAACATGGCCTCCAATGCGGTGTTGAAGCGCAAGGCGGAGTCCGCCATGAAGCAGGCTCGTCGTGCGTCGAAGATCTCGGGTCAAACCGAGCATGTTTATGGTGAGTGCCGGTACGCCACCAAAAAGACTTGGCCGTGGAAACGACGGGTCCTCTACAAAGCCGAGGTGGTGCGCGCCGCGGGCAAGGAAGCGAAGGACAATCCGCGCTTCGTGGTCACCAACCTCAAGCAGAGTCCGCAGTGGATTTACGAGCAGGTTTACTGTCAGCGAGGCGACGTCGAAAATAGAATCAAAGAATTGCACGACGGCATGCAGATCGGCCGGACCAGTTGCTCGAACTTCTTGGCGAACACGTTCCGGGTGTTGCTGACAGCGGCGGCCTATGTGCTGATGCAAGAGATGCGCCTGCACCTGGCACCGACCCGCCACGCCCGCGCGCAAGTCTCGACCTTGCGCGAGCATTTTCTAAAACTCGGAGCCCAAGTCATCGTCACGGTGCGTCGCATCGTGCTGCACTTGCCTCAAGCGTTTCCGTACCGTGATAGCTTTCATCGTCTCGCCTTGAGCTTGGGCGCTCAAACCGGTTGAACCTCCCAATTCTTCAACCCGAAACTAACCCCCGTTCGCACTTACCCGACGTGTCTCTCTACGCGTCAAAATCCGATCGTGAACCTTGCTAAGGACTTTAGAATCAGTGTCCCGGTCTAACCAAATTCTGACGCCATCTCATGGTTGTTCACTCTCACGAAAAAACTCTTCGGTGCTCCACTTTTGTGAATAATGCAGGCTAATTCACGGAACCGCTTGCGGTAAAAAGAGGCCCGTAAGTCCGCTGGCCCAGTATGTCCTGGCTGATGCTTTCTCCGGCCTCGGCGATCTCGAAGCAGCTCGAGCTGCTCAAATGAGAGAAGTATCCGACGAATCACGCACCGGAAAAGCGCAGTATCCTGGTATCAAAAAAAGTCTCGAAGTCAGCCAAAAATCCTGTGAGTGGCCGGCTAACGGCATAGTGAACGCGAGTCGGAGATGGTGAAATGTTTCGGAAGATGCGGATTTACGTTGCAATATATATGCTAAATCAGTTTAGCGCGTAAGTTCTGACGGAAGTTGTACTTAGCTATGGCGGAGGGGGGATTGAAACCGCCGGAAGCCCTCATTTGCAGTCTATTGTTCAGCAAAAGTTCAGCAAGAAACTTCCAGCCTTCCCTATTCTGACGGAACCCTGCCAGCAATAATTTCGCGTAGCCGACAATGCTGGAACTACTCCATTAACCAACACAAGCGCGTTTATTGCGAGCGATCTGGCAATCTGGAGGCATTACTTCGGGCTTGCGCATCGTTCGGGTGGAAACCAACTTCGCCCATGTGCCTCGATGGCGCTACGCCAGTGTAACCATGGTTCGATAGACGGTCCCCCAGCGTATCTTCAGCCAGAGCCGGGCGTTCCTGTGGGAGAGTTGCTGAGGTAGAATTGTCGCCTCTCGGGCTAGTTTTCAAAAAAGCCAAGATTGAGGTGCACGGATGCGTCTGCTCTTCTTGCCTATGTTCCTGCTGAGTGCCGCGATGGCGGTTGCCCAAACCCAGAAGTCTAGTGACGTGGCGGCTTTCGTCAGTATCGACGCACCAGTGTTCGTGCTGAATCACGTCCGAGTGATCGATGGGACAGGTGCGGCGGCGAAGGAAGATCAGGCGATAGTGATCGCGAACGGCAAGATTCAGTCCATCGGAGCGGCTGCGTCTGCGCAAATCCCTCAGGGTGCTCAGGTCCTAGATCGCGCCGACTATACGGTGATTCCGGGACTAGTTGGGATGCACGACCATCTTTACTATACGGATTCGATCGCTGTACAAGTTGCCGGCGGCAAGATTGGAGAGCCGGGATTGATCATTGCGGAAATTCCTTACACAGCGCCGCGACTGTATCTTGCGGCCGGCGTAACCACGATGCGCACCACCGGGAGCCTGGAACCATACACCGACTTGAAGGTCAAGAGCCGGATCGAAGCGAACTTGATGCCAGGACCAAGCATTGATGCTACGGCGCCGTACCTGGAAGGCGCTCCGACGCGATTTGCGCAGATGCATGAACTGACCGGAGCGGACGATGCGAAACGTCTGGTGGACTACTGGACGGCGGAAGGCATGACATCGTTCAAAGCGTACATGAACATCTCGCGCGAAGAATTGGGGGTGGCGATCCGGGAGGCACATTTGCACAAGTTGAAGATCACAGGACATCTGTGTTCAGTAACCTGGCCGGAAGCTGTGGCTTTGGGAATCGATGATTTAGAGCATGGACCCGTGTTTGCGGACACCGAATTCGTTGCTGACAAAAAGCCGGATGTGTGCCCAGCGGGAGGTAGCAGCAGCTGGGCAAAACTGGATGTGAATGGAGCGCAAGCGCAGCAACTGATCCACGATCTCGTTTTACACCAAGTGGCAGTGACTTCGACCCTGCCGGTATTTGAGGCAGGCGTCCCGGGAAGACCGAAATTGCAGCCGCGCTTGTTGAATGCGATGTCCGCAGAGTCGGCGCAAAGCTACCTGACGGCGCGAGCAAATGTGCAGTTGGACTCGCCCATGACAGCGTTACTGCGCAAGGAAATGGATTTTGAAGTTGCATTCGTCAGGGCCGGCGGCTTGTTGCTGGCGGGGCCGGATCCCACAGGAAACGGTGGGGTGCTTCCAGGATTCGGAGACCAACGCGAAATAGAGTTGTTGGTGGAAGCGGGGCTGACTCCAGTGGAGGCCATTCATGTTGCAACCGAGAACGGCGCTTTGTATCTCGGGCAGCAAGATCGAATTGGAACCCTTTCTCCTGGCAAACAGGCAGACCTCGTTATGATTAAAGGCGATCCCTCAAAGAGCATCGATGAGATCGAGAACGTCGACACGGTGTTTAAGGCCGGCATCGGCTACGATTCCAAGAAATTGATTGATAGCGTGCAAGGACAGGTCGGCATTCGTTAGAGCGTTCGATCTAGCCCTATGTAAGCACCCACTTAGCAAAATGCAGCCACGCCGTGGTCCCGGCCAGCCACACTTGCGTGAAGTCGTACGCAAGAAGAAGCAGACCGCCTGCGAGGAACGCAGGACGCAAGCGCCTGTAGCGCAGGGTATCCACGACGATACAGGCCAAAACTAGCAGATTGCGCACTCACGCCGCTTCGATTGACCAATACGTATACGCAGACTACAACATCGCCGTACGCTACTGCATCGTTCGGTGACCCCGTACTCGCGTTCTACGATGAGCAACCCCTGGGTCAGTGCGACGAGTTGCCCGCGGTGGTGACTGTGCTCTGGCGTCCAGCCCTCGACCATCCGCCTATTGAACTCATAGGCCAGCGCTGGCGTATCGCTGTCGTAGAGGCGGCGCAGTTCTTCCATATTCTTCAGGGCTGAGAACATGGATTTACTAGATTGACCGTTTTCCGACATATATCGCCACTTTCCCGTTAGCGGAACAACCGAAACCAGCTAAAGTACGTGGCAGAACAACGAAAGACAATACGGGAAATCAGGACAATCAATGAGAAAGCTGATCTACACAATCAACGTCACCATCGATGGCTGCTGCGACCACGCCAAAATGGTTCCCGATGAAGAGGCACTTGGCTACGGCGCGCAACTCGTCCGAGATGCTGGCCTGCTCGTTTATGGGCGTAAGACCTACCAATTGATGGTTCCTTATTGGCCTGATATTGCAAAAAGCCAGTCCGAGACAAAAGCGGATATCGAATTTGCTCAAACCTTTGTCTCCAAGAAGAAGATTGTTTTTTCGCGATCGTTGGCCAGCGCTGAAGATGAAAATACAAGAATTGTTCGCTCGAACCTTCGCGACGAAATACTTAAACTGAAGCAAGAACAGGGCAAAAATATTTTGGTCGGCGGCGTGGATATCCCGTCACAACTTATAGAGCTTGGCCTGGTTGATGAATATCATTTTGTCGTTGCGCCAATCCTTGCAGGAGAAGGGAGACGGTTGTTAGAGGGTGTGAGTCTACAGGAGAAATTACAATTAAGACTTGTTGAGTCACACATTTTCAAGAAATCAGGATGTATTGCCCTTCGGTACTTGAAACAGTGACAGAAAGATCCACGACGCTACCAGTACTTTTCTGGACTGTTTATGCAACGAACTTCCCGAGCCGCTGAGTTTGTTAACGTGATCTTGTTCGACAGCGATACCTTCGTACGATATCAGGCGCGCGTAATCCACATTTGAAAGGCGGAAAAAGATGAGCCCGAAGTTTTTGGAGAAGCAAAGCACACGGCGCGAAATGTTGCGAAATTCCGCCGGGTTTACGGGAAGCGCGTTGCTGGCGCAGCTGTTTCCGGCAAGTCTTCTGAGCGCCGGCGTTCCTGGCCTCCGGCAGCAGACGGCAACCGCTCCAACTGACCATCTCGCGGCCATACGGGCGCAGATGGGTGCTGCCCCGATCCAATCGCAACCGCTGGCGGAAAATCTCACGTTACTTTCCGGGCCTGGGGGAAATGTTGTGGTATTGAACGGGCCTGACGGCAAAATCGTGGTCGACACGTTTCTAATGCCGACCTGGCCGAAGTTGAAAGAAACGCTTGATGGGCTGGGCAATGCGCCGCTGAAGACGGTGATCGACACGCACTGGCATTTCGACCACACGGACAATAACGCCAATCTGCACGCCGCAGGCGCCACAGTGCTGGCCCACGAAAACACCAAGACGCGCATGGCAGAGCCACACGACAGTGCACTTTTCGGTTTGCACTTTCCGGCATCACCTGCGGATGCTTTGCCGCGGCGGACATTCAGCACCAGCCAAAAACTGCAGGCCAACGGTGAAATCGTGATGCTGCAATATTTCCAGCCGGCGCATACCGACACGGACATCCACATTCACTTCCAGAAGGCCAACGTGATTCACATGGGCGATACTTTTTTTAACGGCTTCTACCCGGTCATCGACGCCAGCACCGGCGGAAAAATCGACGGGATGATTGTCGCCGCCGACAAAGTTCTGCCCTTGGCCGACAACAACACCAAGATCGTTCCGGGGCATGGCCCGCTGGGCAACAAAGCCGATCTGACCAAGTATCGGGACATGCTGGTTGTGGCGCGCGATCGCGTGCAAAAACTGAAGACCGCCGGCAAATCGGCCGACGAAATAGCGGCGAGCAAACCTCTGGCCGATTTGGACCCTGTTTGGGGTCACGGCATGCTCAGCAGCGACCTCTTTGTGCACATGGTCTATTCGGCACTTTAATTCGCACCCAGCGGGTGGTTTAGATCACTGCTCTGGAGTTGGTGTTGAGGAGATTTTTGGCTGCGAAGGTGATTTGGTGGTGCGGCTTAAACCATAAAGCGGCGCCGAGCCGCCGCGCTCCACAGGGTGGCGGTTTTCCAATTCAACCTGACCTGTTCGCACGGACCGATTTTCGTTTGTTTTGTTTGCGTTACGCGCTCTTCAGTTGCGCTGGAAGCTCTCATTTGCAGTCTACTGTTCAGCAAATGTTCAGCAAGAAACTGCCGGTTTTCCCTCACTCTGACGGGTCGGTACCAACACTTATTTCCGGGTTGCCCATCCAGCAAACTCGCACCAATTTCAATCACCACCAGCGCGTTTATCGATGCTAATCCGACCGACGAACCGATAACTACCTGATTGTCGCGGCACGGTGAAATTGTTTTCTCTGAAGTTCGATTCCACTTCGCGTTTTCTGGCCAGCGAACACTAGGTAATGCCACTCCACACCGATCTCCCCACACCATGCGAATACGGCGTTGGACGTGAGTTCCGTGCCGTTGTCGCTGACGATCATCTTACATGTGGCTGTCGATGAAGCGCAGGGTGCGGCCCCAAGCGATTTGAGCTGCTTCGGGGGCAAAGCTATCGCGTTCGTCGCACTGGAAGCCGTGATCAGCGTTATAGGTGTAGACCTCGACCGACGGCTGTTTCGACTTGATCGTCTCGACGTCGCTCATCGGGATGTGCGCGTCCAACTCACCGAAATGCAGCATGGTCGGGATTTTCGGGGACTGATCGGCCATCCTGACGATGTGGCCGCCGTAATAGCCGACTGCCACCGAGAAGCCCGGCAGATTGGCCGCCGCGCCATAGCTCAGCGTTCCGCCGAGGCAGAAGCCGGTGACCGCGATCTTGCCGACGTCAGCGATCGCCTCGCGTGCGGCAGCGACGTCCAACATCCAGGCCTGCATTGGTGGATTGGCGACAAAGCGCCGTGCGCCCTGCACTTCTTCCGGCGAATAGCCGCTTTCGAACCCCGCTTCAATGCGATCGAACAGGGCCGGCGCAATCGCGACGTAGCCGAGCGCAGCAAAACGGTCAGCGACCGAGCGGATGTGACGATTAACGCCGAAGATTTCCTGAATGACGACGATTCCGCCCTTGGGCGTCCCCGCTGGATCGACACGATAGGCATCGAACTTGTGGCCGTCGCTGGCAGTCAATTTGAGGTGCGTTCCCATGGATGGAATCCTTTCGTTTTGAGGAAAATTCAGCGCGCCGGGAGCGGTTGCAGGGGCGGCGTCTTGCCTCCAGGAGTGGCGTCCTCAGCCGTATTGCTCAACATGGCTAAGGTAATGTAGACGCCGCTGACCGTGATCAGATCGACGATTTGCTGGTCGCTGAAAAGTTCGCGCGCTTTTTTGAATGTGGCGTCGCTTACGACGTGATCCTGCGCAAGGTCCATGCAGAGATCGTACACGGCGGCTTCGTCCGGTTGCATGGACGCCGGGCGCTTTCCTACCTTTAAATCATCGGCGACCGCTCGCGGCAGCCCGGCCTTCAGCGCGAGCGGGTAGTGAGCGGTCCACGCCACTTGCGAAGTCCACAGCCGCGCCTGGATAAGGATCGCAAACTCATTCAGGTTGCGCGGGACGGAAGTGTTGAAACGCAGGTAATCGAGCATGGCAAACATGCGCTGGCCCATGACCGGGCTGCGCAGCATCATATTGAAGGGACCCGAAATCCCGATGCTCGAGACTTTCAGGATCTCATCCGCAAACGGGCGCTGCTGATCGTTCAATTGCTCCAATTTTAATAACGGGAACCGTTGTTCCTTATCCGCGTCGATCGCCGAATCATCGCGACTCAACGGGTCTTCAGACCAAGCCGCGGCGCCCTCCTTCGAGTGGCGAGCTTCGCTTTGCTTTTTGACCCGTTCCAGAACTCGCGTCCAATAGGCCTCCAGTCTGCCTACCCCGCGATTGGGAACTTCTCCTGTCTCCATTCCGCTCTCTCTCGGCATATTTCAATTTTTCAGCTTTAAAATTTTCCGTGCTGAACTGAGTAGTTCGTCGGAAAGTGTCGGATCACTTTTTTTCACGGCACGGGACAGCATCATTGCGCCCACTAAGCCACTAAACAAAGCTATAGCCTGTTGCCTTGCTTCCTGCTCGTCTCCACCCATTTGCGCGGCGATTATATCGAGATAGGTTTCAATGCCTTTGACGAAAGCAGTTTGAACGGTTTTTCCATTTCGCGCGGCATCGACGGACAAGGCTGATGCTGGGCATCCTCCAGATTTAGTGTCGCGATGCTGAGGACTAAGATATCGCGCGACGAACGATGAAAGCGATTCTTGTGGATGTTTTTCGGATGCAAGCTTTTGCGATAAATCACTTGCGACAACATCGAATGCAGAAGCAATAGCTTCAGCCGCCAACTCATCTTTGGATTTAAAGTGGTTGTAGAATCCGCCATGTGTAAAACCGGATTCCTTCATGATGTCGGCGACGGCGACATTTTCCATGCCATGCAATCTGAACATCCGCGATGCAGTTTCGACAATGAGATGTCGATTTTGTTCGGCTTGTTCTTTAGTTAGACGCAATCATTACGCTCCTTCTAGATCGTTTGACATGATGGCAGGGTATCATTAATAATGATGAGTGTCATCATTAATTTGCTGGGGACGGGAGCAGCCTTTTTCTCACTAGCGGTAAGGAGCCCTTATGCAGTTCACGAAATTTGGTCAGACCGGCTTAACGGTCTCTCGCATGATCCTCGGAACGGGAACATTCGGAAAGCAAACGGATGAAAAAGAGGCGCATCGAATGCTCGATAAAGCGGCCGAAGCAGGGATTAACTTCATCGATACCGCTGACGTGTATCCCCCGGGTGCGGAGGGCGGTGGTGCTGAAATTATTGTAGGCCGCTGGCTTAGCAATAAGCGATCAGGTTTTATCCTCGGAACAAAGGGCGGCGGAAAAATGGGGCCTGCCGCTTGGGATGCAGGCAGCTCACGAAAACACCTGCTCGACGCCATCGATGCTTCGCTACGCCGCCTAAATACAGATTACGTTGATCTTTACCAACTGCATATGGATGACCCTCTTACCCCGATCGACGAAATGGTTGGGGCTATGGATACGATCGTGCGTTCGGGCAGAGCGCGCTATATCGGCGTATCGAACATCCTCGCCTACCGTCTGGCAAAAGCGCTTGGACGGCAGGACACACTAAAGCTGACGCGTTTCGTTTCGGCCCAACCACGTTACAACCTGCTGTTCCGTGAAGTTGAACGAGAGCTTTTCCCGCTGGCGCAGGAAGAAGGTCTTGCGGTGATTACGTTCAATCCTCTTGCCGGGGGGCTTCTGAGCGGCAAATACAAACACGGCGATACGCCTGAGAAGGGTCGTTTTTCGGCGGAACTTGGCGGATTCGGGCAGATGTATCATGCCCGGTATTGGCACGAGCGCGAGTTTGAAACGGTCGCCAGGATTCAGGAAATCGCCAAACAGGATGGAACGCCAATCACAACCTTATCAGTCGCTTGGGTGCTGAAGAATCCTGCCATTACTTCGGTCATTCTTGGCGCAAGCCGCGTCGAGCAGCTGACCGACACCCTGGCCGCCGCGGACTGTAAACTCGACAGCGCATTGAAAACGAGGCTGGACGAAGTCAGCATCGAATTCCGCAGGGGCGACGCAGGGAAGTAAGGAAAAGGTGGCGCTAAGAAATGAGCCTCTACTCGTCTCTCTCGCCATTCAACTAAACGCAGAACTAATGTTTTTTGGGCGGGAACCGACAGGCTACGCTCTGAACAGCACAACGGAAGAGAGGAAGTTCATGTCAATAACGAGTGTACTCAGAGAGAGGAATCATTGACAACAATAATGGCGTTTCGGCTGGCTTCGGTGGTCACGGCAATCAATGTCCTGGTCTCGAGCGGCTTTTCCATCGCGGCGATCATCCGTCCGCAAGTCCTGGTCCCTGCCGAATCCGGCCGAACGCCGGCGTCGTTGCTATTGGCGATGTACGCGGCGGCGCCCAGAATTCCTCTGGCTTTGCTCGTATTGGGGGCGATCTACAAGCAGGCGACACCTGCGTTGCTGATCCTGGGTGCGCTCGCCGGCGCCATGCAATTACTGGATGCGGGAATCGGTCTGTTTCAGCATGATCTTCGGAAATGGGCTGGGCCGCTCTTTTTCGCCGTCCTCCAATTCTTCGTGGTGTACCTGCTTCACATATCCGTGCGGATCACGCCGTAAACCAAGCGCGGATAAACGCAACTTTGTCGTCATTCGGCCTCCCCCAGCCGGATTAGTTCAAGTCGGCTTGTGGGCGGTGATCTGTTGCTCCTGTGTTTACGTGCTAACCGAAATTCATTCCGGGCCAGAAGCCGGATTTGCAGTCAAATGCTTACCATGCGCTTACCAAGATTTTGAGCGATTTGGCGGCGGTGTCTAAGACCGCTATCGAACACACCGTCGCCTTGCTTTAGGCGGTCTTTGACATGAGCCGGCGAAACAAAAAATGCGAAGCGTGCTCCCACGATTTGCGCGGCGCGAAAAGGCGGCACGTCCGTGGGCCGGATTCCCGCGAAGGTAGGTTCACTTTGGTCGCTCCGGGTGTGGGGGCTTCGACTCGAAATCAGTGGACAGACTCAGTTCTTTCCAGGACCTTGCTTCTTCTAGGCGTGCGAGGTCGTTTTTCTCCGCCCCGTTGTACGCATCGCTGCCGAGCAACAGTCGCAATGGAGGTTTCTGTTCCTGCGTCAGTCGCACGATCGCTTGAGCCGCCTTTTTCGGATCACCGGGCTGCTTACCGTTGTAGTCGCGTTGAAACCTGGCGGTTGCTCCAACAGTCGAGTCGTAGTCGGGATTTCCTTCGCTCAGTTTGGTGGAACTGCCGGCGAAGTCCGTGCGGAAGCCACCCGGCTCAACGATGGTGACCTTGATGCCTAGCGGCGCCACTTCGCGCGACAACACTTCTGAGAAACCCTCGACACCCCATTTCGCAGCCGAATAGGGCCCACGCCCTGGAGGCCCAATCCTTCCGCCCATCGACGAAAACTGAACAAAATGACCGGCTTTCCTTTGGCGAAAGTACGGAAGAGCGGCCTTCGTCACGATGATCGTCCCGAAGAGATTCGTTTCGATTTGTGCGCGAAAATCCGACATCGGCGTGTCTTCGACGGACGAGAGATTGCCGTATCCTGCGTTGTTGATAACAACCTCCAGCGAGCCAAAGGCACCGATCGCCGCCTTCACTGCGCTCGCTGCCGCGGACTCGTCGGTCACGTCTAGCGCGAAGAGCTTGATCTCGTCACCGTGGCGCTCCGATAGGTCATGTAGAGACTCGATGTCCCTAGCTGTCGCCAACACTTTATTACCCGCCGCAAGGCCCGCTTCGACAATCGCGCGACCCAGACCGCGAGAACTGCCCGTCACTAACCAAACTTGTGCCATTCATCCTCCTATTATTCGCAATCGGTTCCTCAGGATATAAGAACTCATTGCGAAGTCGTAGCTATGTCGAAATCGCACGTGCCGCGCCCCGCGCAACCAGCATGCAACTTGCGATCAGATATCCGGCGTTGGCTTCATCTATGCATTTCGGTCTGGCTTTGCGACCGCTTAAAGCGGCTTGCATATTCGCCGGCCGTAATGCCGAGAACACGTAGAAACGTTCGGCGCATGGCAAGAGGCGTCTGAAATCCACAAGCATCCGCGATCTCCTTAAGACCCATCGCGGAGCTGTCGATCATTTGCTGTGCCGCCTCCACGCGCATGCGATCGACGAATTGCCCTGGATTCATTCGCGTTTCGCGGAGACAAACCCGGGTGAAATTGCGTGAGCTCATTCCCATTCGTTTAGCAAGTCTTTCAACGCTTAAATTCTCACGCAGATTCTCGATCATCCAAACCTGCAGTTCGCGGAGCGGCTGCGATGTTGCCGCTTGCCGCGAGAGCATATGGCTGTATTGGGACTGTCCGCCCGGACGAACGAGAAACATCACCAATATCCGTGCGATTTCGAGAGCAACCTGGTGACCGTGATCCTCTTCTACGAGTGCCAGCGCCAAGTCCATCCCAGCCGTAATACCTGCCGACGTATAAATCGACCCATCTCGCAAATAAATCCGATCAGGCTCAACCACGACGGAAGGATATTGCCGCGAAAGCTTGTCGCAATAGGCCCAATGGGTGACCGCCCTTTTGCCGTTAAGCAGTCCAGCGGCTGCGAGCACGAACGTTCCGGTACAGATAGCCGCCACCCGACGCGATCGAGATGCCAACCCAATGATGCGGTGGAGATATTCGTCGTCATACAGTTCGTCATTCGCCCCTGGGCCGCCTGCAACCACTAGTGTATCGATCTGAGCCGGCAGCTTTGTGAAGGGAACGGCATCCGAGATTTTGAATCCATGATTCAGTTGCAATTCCGTTGTGCCTTCCGGGCTGGCCACGGCCACTTCGTACTCTGGAGCGAATTTAAACACCTCGAGCGGACCTACAAGGTCCAGCATGTCAACGGGCTGCGGACCAGTAATTACGATTCTCCTCATCTATGCCCCCTCGATCCATTAAGCCGTGTCCGAACCTGTGTCCGATTTTGATTCATCAATGTCGTAGCGTTCAAGTCTTGTTGGAAGTTAGTGTTGCCCTCGTCATCTACACACAGTGACGAAGCGGGAGTCAACGATCTCTCTGACCTTTCATAAACCAAGGTCAGTCCCGATCACAGGAGCATCGGATGCGAAATACGTATCGCGCGATGGAAGTAACTTCGCCAGGCGTTTTCTCCTTAGTTGAAAGAAAGATTGCTGTCCCCAGCGCCGGACAGGTGCGTATCCGCGTCGAGGCTTGCGGCGTATGCCATTCGGATGCGGCAACTGTGGAAGCACAATTTCCCAACCTTTCCTATCCGCGCGTGCCTGGCCACGAGGTTATCGGACGGATAGAAGAAGTGGGTCCTGGCGTCACGGCGTGGAAGGTCGGCCACCGTGTCGGAGTTGGATTTTTCGGAGGTGAGGACGGAACCTGCGAGGCCTGCCGCCGTGGTGAAACGGCTTACTGTGCAAATGCCATTATGACCGGCATCACAACTGACGGTGGCTACGCGGAAGTGATGATTGCGGAGGCACGCGCGCTTGCCCTGATACCGGACGGACTCAAGTCAGAAGATGCTGCCCCTCTTGTGTGTGCCGGCATAACGACCTTCAACGCGCTCCGTAATGCTGCGCGCGCCGGCGATACCATTGCGGTCCAAGGAATTGGAGGGCTTGGTCACCTTGGCGTGCAGTTTGCGCGAAAGATGGGCCTGCGTACCGTAGCCATTGGTGGAGGCCCTGACAAAGAACACCTCGCGCAGAAACTCGGAGCGCACGTCTACATAGACGCCAAGGCGCAAGACGCGGCCGCAGCACTGCAAAAGCTCGGAGGCGCTGACGTCATCCTTGCGACCGCGCCAAGCGGGGCCGCAATCGGTAGCTTGCTGCCCGGTCTTAAAACTCGGGGCAAACTTGTGGCTGTCGGAGTTTCAGAGGATGCCATCCCAGTCAATGGTGTACCGCTTATTTTCGGCGGACGCTCACTTGCAGGCAGTCTTACCGGAAGAGCGATTGAAACTCAAGACACTCTGGATTTCAGCGTACTCACAGATGTCCGTCCAATGATCGAAACGCTCCCGCTAGTGAAAGCGGAAGAAGCATACAAGCGAATGATGGGCGGCAACGCGCGCTTCCGAATGGTTCTCACCATGACCTAAACAAGTTCAAAGCTTGCTTCAAAACGGGTCACAAACCTAATCCGCCAGAGGGAGGCTTCGATGAATCCGTTCCAGGAAATCTTTGACAAACAGAAGGCATACTTCGATTCGGACGCGACCAAATCCTACGAGTGGCGCATTGACCAACTGACATATCTCGAAAACCTATGCAACGAAAACTCTGAGGCTCTAGAGGCTGCGATGGGCAGTGACTTCAAGACTGCCAGTCAGGAGAAAGTCTTCGAGATCATGGCTCCGGTCGGCACCGCAGCTTTCGCGAAAGCTGAGTTGAGAGAGTGGATGAAGCCCGTGGATGTAGTCGTTCCGAAGGCACTTCGGGAAAGCGGACATACTGCCAAGGTCTATCGAGAGCCCTATGGCGTGACTCTGGTAATCGGCCCTTTCAATGGACCGTTGACGCTGCTCTTCGACCCGGCGGTCCAGGTCATCGCTGCTGGCAATCCTTGCATTCTCAAACTCTCCGAAGGTCTGCCCGCCACAAGCAAACTCTTGCTGGATCTCGTACCCAAATATTTCGATCCGCGGGCCGTCACTGCCGTCTCGGGAAGCAGAGAGGAAGTTACCGAACTCTTAAAGCTGCCTTTCGACTTCATCTTCTTCACCGGTAGTGTCAAGGTGGGTAAGATCGTCATGGAGGCCGCTGCAAAAAATCTGACACCCGTCCTCCTCGAACTCGGCGGACAGAACCCTGCATTCGTTGATCCGACTGCCAATATTCCGGACGCGGCCAAAAAGATTGTCTGGGGTGCGACGGCTTGGGGCGGCCAGTGGTGTACTTCACCCGGATACGCTTATGTGCATGAATCCATTGCCGAGGAATTCGTTCAAGAGTGCAAGAAAGCTGTCGTCGAGCTGTACGGGAATAATCCGAAGAGCAGATTCGACGACTACTCACGGATCGTAAGTCCCAAGGCGGTCGAACGTCTCGCAAGCCTTATCGACCAAAGCAAAGTCGTCGCTGGCGGTGCATCCGACCCGAAGGCACGCTACATCGATCCCACGATCATTTACCCCGTTACCTGGGACGATCCGATCATGGAGGACGAAATCTTTGGACCGCTCCTCCCAATCCTTACCTATAAGAGTATCGATGCCGCCATTCGTGAGGTGAAGAAGCATCCGAAGCCCCTTTCCGGTTTCCTCTTCAGCCGTGACCAGAGCGCGATCGATCATTTTCTCGCGACCTTGTCCTTCGGCGGCGGCGCCATTAATCAGGTGAACATCCATCTGTTTATCGAAACCATGCCTTTCGGCGGCGTCGGATTCTCAGGTATCGGCCACTACTACGGCAAGGCCGGCTTCGATGCTCTGACGCATGCGAAATCGGTCCTTATCTCTCCTCCCGACGTGGCCATCGTGCATTTGTTCCCGCCGTACACGGAGGAGAAGGTCAAAGCGCTCAGCCAGTGGTTTGAATACTAAGGAGGGTCGTCCGTAGTTTTCCATCAAAGGGGTAAATATGGTTTTGGCGGGAATCAAAGTAACCGACACACATCTAGTCCGCGACGCGATGGATCTGGCCCGCAGTTCTTCGGAGCTATACCTTTTCAACCATGTGATGCGTTCCTGGCTATTTAGCGTTTTGCTTTCCGAAGACGTCAAACCTTCGCCGGACCCCGAACTCCTGGCCGTTTCCACCGTTTTACACGATCTCGGTCTGACCGATCGCTACATGGCGGAGGAGCGGTTCGAGGTCGATGGCGCCAACGCAGCCCGCACGTTCCTCAAGGAGCGCGGTGTCGCGACCCTGCAGCTGCAACTTGTCTGGGATGCGATCGCCCTTCACACAACCCGCTCCATCGCTCTCCACAAAGAGCCCGAAGTCGCAATGACCCATTCAGGTATTGCGGTGGACGCTATCGGGGTTGGTCTCGATCGAATTCCGACGGATAAACTACAGGCGATCCTCGCGGCGTTCCCTCGCTTGGCGCTCAAGAACCAGCTCCAGTCATCCCTATGCAACATCGTTCGCCGCAAACCGGCGACCAGCTTTGACAACATTCTTCGGGATTTCGGCACCCGCCACGTCGAAGGGTTCACTCCTCCGAACTTCGCGGACGTCTTCGCAAACTCGCCGTTTTCTGAATAGTTCTTCTGACGAGGACATCCGTCCATGAATGTGTTCCGCGCTGCTCTTTCTAGTGACTTTTGGATTACGGGGATCGCGATAGCTCGTTACATCCCTCGGGCCTTTCGTACAAAGCAAATCGATGGGAATCTCTTTTTCACGGAAGAGAAGCGGCAGGAGTATCGGCGGGCAACTAGGATATCGACGGTTCTCTCTGACGTTCAGGGTTTTCACATCTCGTAATGTGAGAAATTCTGTTCTATTGCGACGCAGTTTATTTAAATCACCAACTACATAGAAAAACTAGTAGCAAGGCGCAAATACACTCATATTTGCTGGGGATTTTTAGCTATGGCGGAGAGGGGGGATTGAAAACCCCAACTGGTGAGTGGGAGGTGAGAGGCTGGTGAGCGTTGGTATGTCTCTTGTTATCAACACCGGTTTTCGATTTGAACGAATCGCCAGTGTTTAAGCGGGTTCCGGGAAGGGCCAAATCGACCGAAAGTAGTAGCAAGAGTAGTAGCACAGCAGGGGCCGAACAGGGTTCGGTGAAGTTGCCAGGCGATTCGGTTTACCTCGCCGTCTTCTATGGCGCCGCATCCTCGTGATGCGCTAAGCGAGCTTTCTGCTCTCGGCGTGAAGGTGGTCGTCGTCACTGTGTTGGAAACGAAGTGGGGTAACCTGCCTAGGCACGCGCTTGAAGCGCTCGCGATGGAGGGCTATCGTGCCCGGGTCCTGAGTCGTTCGCAGGTCAGACGGATGCTTGGGTTCGAGACAGGCGCAGAAGTCGATGAATTTATGAAGCGCGCCGGTGTCCCTTTTGATTACACCTTGAATGACTTCGAACACGACGGGGAAACCAGCCGATATCTTCGAGAAACGCGAAATAAGGAATTACAAGGGCGATGATCGTCATCGCCGACACGAGCCTCCCTCCATTATCTAATCCTTCTTGAGCACGCTGATGTTCTGCAACACCTCTACGGTCGCGTGATCATACCGGAAGCCGTTGTCAGCGAGTTGCAAGCGCAGAAAACGCCCGCCGCCGTGCGACGATGGATCATAAGCCCGCCAGAAATGGCTGCAAAACGGCAAATCGCCGTACCTCCAGACCCAGCGCTGGCGGAACTTGACCCAGGCGAACGTGAAGCCATCGCCCTGGCGGAGACGCTTCGCGCCGACGCATTGATTATCGACGAAAAGATGGGGCGCCGCGAGGCGGAACGTCGGAAGTTACGTGTGATTGGAACTGTACGGGTCTTGGACGATGCGGCGGAAGCAAGGCTCGTGGACTTGCCTGCTGCGCTTCCGCGGTTGCTGGCATTTGGGTTCTACCTCGACGCAAAGCTCTCGCAATTTCTACTTGATAGAGATTTCGCCCGGACGCAACGCAAAACCGAAAGCTAGCTAAGCTAGGATCGATTTGTTTAGCATTGTCATGGCCTGGGTCTTGACTCATTCCCACCTGTGTCCACTCTGGAAGGCTATAAGTCCCGGTGGAGCCGTGAATGCTCGACACGGCGAACGAGCGGGATGGGTGTACAATCCTTGCCGTTTTTGAAGTTAAAAAGGAGATTCCTGCTGACACACCTCCTATGACCACCTCTCCCCAACCCGTACCTTCCGGCGTGAAAGCTGTCTTTGCCCTGGCCGACTTCCGCAAGCTGTGGCTGGGGCAATTCGTGTCGGTGTTCGGCGACTTCCTGGCGATCTTCGGCGTCGTCAGCCTGATCACCTTTCGCTGGCACGGGACGGCATCGCAGGTGACCTACGTCCTGGTGGCTTACATGTTGCCGCTGGGCATTGTCAGCCCGATCGCGGGCGTGTTCGTCGACCGCTTGCACGTCAAGCCGGTGATGATCACCAGCGACCTCACGCGCGGAGTGCTCATCCTGGCGCTGCTGCGGGCGACGACGCTGTGGCAGGTGTGCACGATCTTCGTGGTGCTGGCCGTGATCTCGAGCTTTTTCCAGCCGGCGCAGAGCGTCACCATTCGCACGATCGTTCCCATGGACAAGCTGCTGGCTGCGAACGCGATGATGTCGCAGGCATTTTACGTGGTGCGCCTGCTGTCGCCGGTCGCCGCCGGAGCGCTGGTAGCGTGGCTGGGCGAGAAGTCGTGCTTCTACCTGGATTCGTTCAGCTTCTTCTTCTCGGCGGCCATGATTGCCACCATTCACGTGGTACGGCAGCCCGCGCCGGCGAACAAGACTCTGAAGGGCTTCTTCGAGGACCTCATGAGCGGCAACCGTTTCATCTTCACGCATCACTCGCTGGCGTTCGTGATCACGTCGATGGTGGCGGGTATGTTTGTCATGAGCTGCCTCAGCCCGCTGTTCTCGATTTATGTGCGCGATATTCTCGGGCGGCAAGGGGGCCAGGGCACACTGCTCTACGGCGTCATCAGCTCGGCAGTGGGGGTAGGACTGATCCTCGGCACCACGTTCATCACGCGATTCGCCAAGACGCACTCGAAGAAGGCGATCGTGGTCAGTGGGCTATTCATCTGCGGCGCGGGCGTCGCGCTGCTCGGCCTGTTCAAGTATGCGCTCGCCGCCGTGGGCACGACGTTCACCATGGGCTTCGGCATCGCCTTCATCGTCGTGGCAGCTCAGACCCTGATGCAGCAGGAGACGCCGCGCGAGATGCTGGGACGCGTCAGCTCCAGCTTCATGTCGGTGTTTTCGTTCGCGCAGGTGTTCGGCTTGCTGCTCTCCGGACAGTTGGCGGTTTGGCTCGGGATCCGTCAGGTGTTCCTGGCGTGCTCGGCGGCGCTAGTGCTGATTTCCGCGTTTGGATATCAGCGGCACAAGAGCTCGGCGCGGGCTGCGGCCGCGCCGGCGACCGACTAACACCTATTTTTCTCCAACCCCCAGATTCCGATGGGGATACAGTACCCTCAAATCAGTCGAAATTAGTAGCAAGATTAGTAGCACGCAAGGCGGCGGGCCTGCTCTCGTCCGCGGCACGGAACCCGCACTCCGGAAACTTCTTGAGTCGGCGGTAGTCGCCGGCGCGTTGACGGGCTGCGCCACGGCACGAGGTCATCGTACACACGCCCCACAGACTAAGGGGCGGTTTTCCAAACCGCCGGCGATCTAGGTACATTAGTGATCGCATTTGTGACCTTGCAGTCGGTGTATTCGTATAGTGATTGGTGTGCTTTTCGGCAAAGCTGCGTAGTACAGAGCCGGGACGGAGTGGTTCAGAAGCAGTAGCCCTGCGCCACCCAGTAATGCCAGTCGCCAATAGCCTCGGCAGCGGATTGGTCGGGATCAATGGCAACCAGTTGTGACAAGGGAACTGCCATGGTCCGGTCGTGCCAGCGGATCAGCACTAGCATGTCGGCGGAGCAGGCGTCCTCAGGTGCCATACGCTGGACTTCGACGGTTTCCCCCTTCCTGAGCGGCGACACGACTTTGGGAGCGATGCACTTGGCCTGAAAAGGGAATCGGATTTTGTTATCGAGGTAGTAATACCACCCCATGACCTGCTCTTCCGGCCCATTAGCGTCCACGATGGCTTCGTTGTTAATTCGGTCCTCCCGGACGGGGTCTTTCTTGCGTTTCTTCATTGCCGCGCCGACTCCAGTAGCCTCTTTGACTTCCGTATCAGGTTGCGAAGTTTACTCAGATACTGCCCCGCTCATGTCTAGCGCCTGACAGAAAGGTAGTATCCCGTGCAGGCAGATGAAATAACTCTGCCACAAAAGTGGATCATCTGTGTGGCGCTGCTTATGCTCGCGGCACTGCGGCAACCGCCAAGCTCCTACACGTTTATTGGGCTTTGCTCTAAGCGAGGGTTACCCGCCACCTGCGCAGAACGTACTACTCGCATCTCAGTGCCGCCATAGGATCAACACGCATGGCGCGACGGGCGGGGACGTAGCACGCGGCGAGTGCCACAAGCGTCAGCAGTACCGCGACGGCGATCATCGTTAGCGGATCGTTGGCGTGCACATCATAGAGCATCGAGGTCAGATAGCGCGTCACGCTCAGCGCCACACCGATGCCCGCAGTGGCTCCCACCACCGCCAGCACAATTCCCTGCCGTAAGACCAGCTTCAAATGCTTCCGATCCGAGAGAGCCTGAGTGCCGCGTTTCGAGCGATAGACCTCGGTATCTGTCCAGTAGCGATCTGATCCGCCACCGTTAACCATCGCCAGCAGAGCGAGAAGGCTTTGCTTCTTGTCATCGCTACGCGGTCGAATGCCGCGACTAGCACGACCGCGAATTTGTGTTGCCGTGCGTCTGCCATCATCCCGTCCAAACCCG